>JADMIO010930463.1_pt1 | contig 40250 bp, 36 predicted proteins | sample 8958161 | NCBI WGS metagenome assembly JADMIO01 (sample SAMN16585339, study PRJNA669376) | soil metagenome | isolation source: Crop rotation soil | place: USA: Cullars Rotation, Alabama | collected 2011
CGCTGCCTTGAACAGAGACACAAAACCAAGTGGACGCAACCTTGGCGTCGGTCCAAGAGGTGCTTGGGGCGCCGATTCACCTCTGATGAATGAATTGTCATTATTATTTCATGTAAGAGATAATGTTCTGCGGCTAAGGTTCGCACAGCCCAAGAACCTCACGCCGAGTGCGTGCAGGCTCGTGGGCTGATAGCGCGTAATCGGTGATAGTTCTCCTGCATGTTATGAAAGTATCAATAGGTTCACTTGCTGCCATTCCCTGTTATGACCAACTCCTGTTCGATTCGAACTGTACCTGATCCATAGGTTAATTTGCTTCGCCGCAATTCGCTTTAGATTTGGCTTTGCTGTAGGAGCATCCTATTGCCGCGAAAGCAAGGGCCTGATTCGGTAAAATTCCCGTTTCGTTCGAGGTTCAATAATTCCTCAATACTGACTCGTGGTGAACCGCGTCCCAAAAGGTTCTGAACATTTGTTTCCACATTTTTGACCATAGACCATGCATCTTCGAATCCATGCGATAATTCTTCGTCGGGCGCTTTGGGCGAGCGCAGTGGTGTGCCTGGTCGGGTGCGCGACGAACCCTCCCGAATCCAATCGTTTGTCCTCCGAGTTGAAATCGCGCACGGGTTTTCAAACCAGAGAAAGCAAACTTGGAAAATTTGAGATGCCCCCTTCGGTGCACTTGGAAGACGGCTTGTCGGAAGACGAAGCGGTCACGATGGCTTTATGGAATAGCAGCGCGTTTCAGGAGGTGCTGGCGGATTTGGATTTGTCGCGCGCAGATTTGGTTCAGGCCGGGATGCTGCCGAATCCGACTTTATCGATGCTCATTCCTGTCGGAGCCAAGCCGCTGGAACTCACGGCGAAATATCCATTCGAAATATTGTGGCAACGGCCCCGCCGGATTTCGGCGGCGAAGCTTGACTACGAGCGGACTGCCCAACGACTCATACAGAGCGGCCTCGATCTGATCCGGGACGTGAGGCTGGGTTACGCAGACGCCATCCTTTCCCAGCGGCGATTGAAGCTGGCGGAAGAATTGTTGGCCTTGAACAAACGAATCGCCCAATTGTCACAGGCCCGATTGACAGCGGGGGAGGCCAGCGAATTGGAAGCACGGGCTGCGGAGATAGAGGTTCTCCAAACTCAGGAGCAAGTGGATCGTCTTGTGCATGACGAAAAAAACGCCCAGGAGCGACTGCGAAACGCGATTGGAATGGGGCGCGAACAGTGGAAGGCGGATCTGCGCGGGACCACGGACACGAAACCATCTCCCGGCGAAATCGATGACCTGGTGACACGCGCACTTGCTTCTCGCCCGGATGTGCGTGCCGCGGAACTCGGAGTCGAGTCTGCTGGAAAACGGATTGGTCTGGCGCGGGCCGAAGCGTTTACCTTGGCCGCGGGAATCAATTCAAAGGAAGTCGGCAACGAGTTTCTCTCCGGCCCAGCGCTGGATGCGACCATTCCGGTTTTGAATCAGAATCAGGGTGGAGTGGCCAAAGCAAAAGCCGGGTTTGAGAAAGCGGCGAGGCAATACAACACCGCGCGTGACAAAGTGGTGTTGGAGGTCCGGGAAGCACACACCCGCGCAGTTCAGGCCCGGCAAAGCCTGGAAACCTGGCAGGCAAAAATTCTCCCGCCACTTGATGAAACTGTGCGGCAGGCAGAGAGGGCTTACGAGACTGGCAATGTTTCCCATCTGTTTGTCCTGGAAACCTCGCGGAAGCTGATGGATGGACGCCTGAAAGTAGCTGGTGTCGAATCAGATTTGCGCCGGGCGACCGCAGAATTGGAACGGAGCGTGGGACAAAAGCTCGGAACCATCCCAAAAGCCAAGGAAACAAATGATTAGAAACGTGATTGCAATCCTGTTGTTGGCCGGCGTTGCGGAAGCGGCAGAAACGACGAAGCCGTCCGCCCATGCCAAAGTCGAGAAGCCGATCAAGGAAGGCGAGCTGGGTGTCATCACCCTTACCGCCGAAGCGGAAAAACGTCTCGGCATTTCGCTGGTTCCGGCGGAGCGCCGTAAAGTGGAACGCACGCGTCTCTTTGGGGGAGAGATTATCCTGCCCACCTCCAGTGGCACCGGCGCGAATCCGTCCGTGCTGCCACTTTTGTCATCATTGACCGCCGCCGATCTGGTCCGAACCGCCCAGGCACAAATCGATGCCGATGGACAAGTGGAGCAGGCCAAAGTGCAATTGAACGGAGCCAAAGTCGCACTGACACGCGCAGAGCAGTTGCTGCAGGCCAAAGCCGGGAGTGTGCGAAGTGTCGACGAAGCCAGGATCGCGCTTGGCACCGCTGAGGTGAACTTGCGCACAGCACAGGCAAAACGGGAACTGCTTGGTCCAGCAGTGGCGACCACCGCAAGTCAGCCGTTGCTATGGGTGCGCGTGCCTGTTTATGCTGGAGACTTGGGGCGGCTGAGCATGAAAGGGGAAGCGCGTGTGGGCGGGCTTACTGATCCAGCGGGTTCAACTACGTTTCAAGCCAAGTCCGTTTCTGCCCCGCCCTCGGCCAATGCAGCCGCATCCAGTGTGGATTTGTTTTACGAATTGACCAATCGAGACGGAACCTTCCGACTCGGGCAAAGAGTGGGGGTAATGATTCCCATGCGGGAGGAAGAAGAAAGCCTGATCGTGCCCTGGTCTGGAGTAGTCCACGACATAAATGGTGGCGCCTGGGTGTATGAAAATACCGGCTCGCTGACATACGCGCGCAGGCGTGTGCAAGTGCGGCGAGTTTCAGGTAGTGACGCATTAGTGGCGAGCGGCGTAAAGCCAGCGGCAAAAATAGTCGCCAGCGGAGCGGCGGAGCTGTTTGGGGTCGAATTTGGGGTGGGAAAGTGACAAGGGCTTTGAAGACCTAAACACCATGATGAACTGGATCATCGCCGCGTCTTTGCGGCAACGCGTACTCGTGCTGGCGCTGGCAGTTGTGCTGGTCGTTTTTGGCATGCGGGCCATTCCCACGATTCCGATGGATGTCTTTCCTGAATTTGCTCCGCCACTGGTCGAAATTCAAACTGAAGCTCCCGGGCTTTCAACCGAGGAAGTGGAAGGTCTCATAACCGTGCCATTGGAGAATGGTTTGAACGGAGTTTCCTGGCTCAAGACGCTGCGCTCCAAATCCGTGCTCGGGCTTTCTTCCGTGGTCTGCATTTTCAAAGAAGGAACCGACTTGATGCGGGCACGGCAACTGGTGCAAGAGCGCGTGGCCACGATTGCACCCCGCCTGCCGGCGGTTGCACGAGCGCCCGTGTTGCTCTCTCCACTTTCGTCCACCAGCCGTGCGATGAAGATCGGCGTCTCGTCAAAGACGTTTTCGCAGATGGAACTTTCCGAACTGGCGCTTTGGAATATTCGTCCACGTCTAATGTCCGTTCCGGGCGTGGCCAACGTGGCCATCTGGGGCCAGCGCGACCGCCAGTTTCAAGTGCTGGTCGATCCCGATCGCCTGGCCGCCAGCGGTGTGACTTTGGATGCGGTGGTGCGCGCAGCCGGGGATGCGGCCGTGGTCTCCGGTGGTGGATTTATCGACTCTCCAAATCAGCGTCTGCCGGTCCGTCATCTTTCCCCCATCGAAAAGCCGGAGGACTTGGCGCGAACAGTGGTCCAATTTTCGACCAACGGCGTTCCGCTGCGCATTGGCGACGTGGCCGATGTGGTGGTGGGCCATCCGCCTCCGATCGGGGACGCAGTAATCAATGATGGTCCTGGCTTGCTTCTGATTGTTGAGAAACAGCCGTGGGGCAACACGCTTGATGTCACCCGTCAGGTCGAAGCCGCATTGGAAGCACTCAAGCCAGGATTGAAAGGTGTGGATATCGATCCAACCATTTTCCGTCCGGCGACTTTTATCGAGCGTTCATTATGGAATCTTGGGAATGCCATGCTCCTGGGCTGCGTGCTGGTCATGATTATTTTGGTGGCCTTTTTGTTCAACTGGCGCACCGCAGTGATCAGCCTTTCGGCCATTCCGTTATCGCTGCTGGCTGCGGCGGTCGTGTTGCATTTTCGAGGCGGGACGCTCAACACCATGGTGCTGGCGGGCTTGGTGATAGCAGTTGGTGAAGTGGTGGATGATGCGATTATCGATGTCGAGAATATCATGCGCCGGCTGCGGCTCAACCGTGCTGCCGGAAGCCCTCTTAGTTCATTCCAGGTTGTGCTGAACGCCTCGTTGGAGGTGCGAAGCGCGGTGGTATTCGCAAGTTTGATCGTGGTCCTGGTCTTTGTCCCGGTGTTCTTCCTGGATGGATTGGCAGGGACATTTTTCCGACCCTTGGCTTTCTCCTATGTGCTGGCCATTCTGGCTTCGCTGGTCGTCGCTCTCACGGTCACACCGGCGCTGTGTCTCCTCCTGTTGCCGAACGCCCAAGAGAGAAAGACAGACGCACCGTTGGTCCGTATTTTAAAGCGGGGCTATCGGGCAGTCTTGCCGGCGTTTGCCGCCCGGCCTCGCGCGGCCATTGGGATTTTGGTTGGGGCTTTTGCGATCACGGGTCTAGCTTTGCCAAAGTTAGGCGAAGAGTTTCTGCCAAACTTCAAGGAAACCGATTTTCTCATGCATTGGGTGGAAAAGCCGGGCACCTCCCTCGACGCCATGACGAGGATTACCGTCCAGGTGAGCAAGGAGTTGCGAGCCATCCCGGGCGTGCGCAATTTCGGTTCCCATATCGGCCGCGCGGAAGTGGCGGACGAAGTGGTGGGACCAAATTTTACCGAACTTTGGATCAGCCTCGATCCCAATGTGGATTACGACAAGACCGTGGCGAAGATCCAGGAGACTGTGGATGGCTATCCCGGATTGTTCCGCGATGTGCTGACTTACCTGAAGGAGCGAATCAAGGAAGTGCTGACCGGCGCGAGTGCGACTGTCGTGGTGCGGGTATTCGGTCCGGACATGGCTGTACTCCGGGACAAGGCGCAGGAGATACACAAAGCGATCTCTGACCCACTACCCGAAGGCGTTGTAAACTTGAAGGTTGAGCCGCAGGTGTTGGTTCCACAAATTCAGGTCCGGCTCCGTCCGGACGTGGCTGCGAACCTTGGCCTCACACCCGGCCAGGTGCGGCGAGCGGCGACCACACTCATCAAGGGGCAGAAAGTAGGAGAAATTTATGAGGCTCAAAAAGTTTATGACGTGGCGGTCTGGGGGACAGAACGCATCCGCAGCGATCTGCAGGCATTGCGGGAGTTGCCAATCGAAACTAGTTCCGGAGCGCGAGTAGCACTGGGAGATGTTGCGGATCTGGAAGTGGTTCCGGCCCCAAATGAAATAAAGCGCGAGGGATCGTCCCGGCGTATCGACGTCACTTGCAATGTTTCAGGCAAAGATTTGGGCGCAGTCGCGCGCGAAATCCAGTCGAGAGTCAAGGGACTCGCCTTCAATCAGGGTTATCATCCTGAGTTTCTTGGCGAATATGCGGCCCGTCAGGCCTCACGCAACCGACTTCTGCTCCTGGCTGCATTTTCCTTACTGGGAATTCTTGTCTTGCTCCAGGTCGATTTTCGTTCTGCCCGGCTCGTTTTATTGCTCGCACTGACACTTCCCTTCGCGCTCATTGGCGGTGTTGCAGGGGCGTTCCTGGGTGGCGGCATACTGTCGCTTGGTTCTCTGGTCGGATTTGTCACGGTGCTGGGGATTGCCGCGCGCAACGGCATCATGCTCCTCAGTCACTACCGCAATCTTGAATCGAGCGAGGGGATGGCATTTGGGAAGGACCTAATTCTGCGCGGAGCCGAAGAACGCCTGGTTCCAATATTGATGACTGCCTCCTGTGCAGGGCTCGCCTTGCTTCCACTGATTATGAAAGGCAATGTCCCTGGTCATGAAATAGAATTTCCCATGGCGGTGGTCATCCTGGGCGGCCTGGTGACGTCCACGCTGCTGAACCTTTTTCTGATGCCAGCGCTTTATGGGGCATTTGCGCACGCCCGAAAGAGGACCACCGGTCCAGACAATTTTGCGGTCTCGCGGCCGGAATAAGGATACTCTGCTGTCCAGCCGGAGCCGAAAAAGTTGCACCCTGGCTGGTAAGGTAATTGGAAAATGCGACCCGGCCAATTCTTCCGTGAAGTTCAAGACAGCACACACCGCAGTGTAGATCAATACCTGGGCTTGTAACCGGTCTGGCTGGTTTGGCTGGTGCGGCTCATCAGCCATTCGAAATCAGAGTCAGTTCCTTCGGTTACGCGAAATGGCAAATGCGCGCTGCCGGGAGTGGGCGCCGGCTTGGTGCCGCCTTGCTGCCACCTATGATACTCAAGGTGGCCGTCGGCGAAGGAAAGATTAGCGCCTCCGTTGTGGTAGGAAGCCGGCAGGTCAGTCCATTCATACGAGTCGGGGCGATTCAAAAAATAGCCATCACCGATGCTATCCGGGTGTTCCTCGATGAATACAAAAATTCTGGACGGGTCCTGAATTTGTGAAAGTTTGAAGAACTGACGGTAATAGGGATTGTTCACATTGGCTCCGGTGGTGGTGAATTCACCGGCGTCGCCAATCATGGCGTTCATGGAAATGCTGCGAACACGCGAGCGCCAGCCGGCGCTCCGTTGCAAGTCACTTACGGCGGAATCCGTCGGGCATCGGTACAGGCTGGCGACGCGGCTGCAATAGGGGCCAAGACCGCCTTCCACCACGCGGGCGGTGTTGGTGTTGTCTGAATCGAGTTCCCAGCTCATGACATTGTTCACCCAATTCATGAACTTGCTTTGGTTGACGTACTTTTTGGTTTCGCCATCGCCGAGGTTATACGGAAGCGCATCGTCGTAGTCGTCCACGTAGAGAAGAAATGCGACCGTGAGCTGGCGCTGGTTGTTGGCGCAGGTGACGCGGTGAGCCCGGGATTTCGCCTGGCTGAGAGAACTCAACAAAAGTCCAGCGAGGATGCCGATGATGGCCACAACCACGAGCAATTCGAGCAGCGTGAAGCCGGGCGATTGCCGGAACGCTTCATGGCTTCGAGATGTGATTATGCTTTTCATGCCGCTCCTCAATAAGCGGAGGCATTGGACTGTGATGAATACTAGTCGAGTGTAGAGGTATGGCCACAAAGTGTCAAAGTGGATGTTTTGTTGATTATTCGGGTAATTCTGCGGCAAAGCATCGGATTTCCGGGTTCAATGCTTGACGGAAGTTGCGCGAAGCCGGACATTCATGGGCTCTGCAAATTGCTCGAGAAACTAACATGAAATTATATTTGTTCCCAACACTTGTGGTTGTATTGGCGATGAACACTGTCTCTGCGCAGGAGAAACCCAATTTGACCGACCCAAAACAAAAAGTCAGTTACAGCCTGGGTGCGAGCATGGGCAGCAATCTCAAGCGCCAGGGAGTGGAAGTGGATCTGAAGGCATTTTCTGCGGGTGTGGCGGATGCGTTGATGGGCAAGCCGGCGCTGAGCGAGGCGGAGATTATGACTGTCCTGACTCAATTCCAGAAGGACATGCGGGCCAAGATGGAAGCCGCGGCCAAAGAAGCGGGTGAAAAGAACCTAAAGGAAGGACCAGCATTTCTCGCGGCCAACGGCAAGAAAGAAGGCGTGAAAACCACTGGCACTGGTTTGCAATACAAGGTCATCAAATCCGGCTCTGGTAAAACACCCAAGAGCACGGACAAAGTCAAGGTGCATTACCACGGCACTTTGATCGATGGGACGGTCTTTGATAGTTCCGTGGAGCGCGGCGAACCGATCAGCTTTCCAGTGAACGGGGTCATCGCTGGATGGACCGAGGCTCTTCAGTTGATGAAGGAAGGGGACAAGTGGCAGCTCTTCATCCCATCGGAACTGGCCTATGGGGCGAATCCCCGTCCCGGCGGGAAGATTGGTCCGAATAGCGTCCTCATCTTCGACGTGGAACTACTCGCGGTGGAGTAAGTTTTGTTCGTCACTGGCTCTCTTGGCCAGACAGATTGATTTCTCCGGAGCGTCTGATTCGTGGCAGTTTCTGCCAGAGCAGACTCTTAGACATTTCGAGAACTTCCGTACCTAATCTCGATGCGGTCTGAGGGCGGTAACTATCTATTGTCCTTCCAGCAACTTCGGAGCATATCGTGTCAACAAAAACAGCATTGCAAATGTGCTGGCATCGAAGAAGCCGTGGGCGAAGACCGCTTCCCATATGGATTGACGCCAGACCATGATCAGGCCAAGGCCTACTCCGAGCAAGCCTGTCAGCACCACACCGCCAACGCCTTGAGGGAAATGGGCGAGCCCAAATACAACCGCCACGATCGACACGGCCACCACTTGTCCTTTGCGATTTGAAAATTGACGTGGAAATATTTTTGCCAGTGCGGCAAGCATTCCTGCGCGCCACAGTTCTTCGCGAAAGCCGGCGAGGACAAAACTGACAAGCGACATATTAATGATCAAATAGGCTGGACTCTCAACGAGGGCGCGCTGGTCCATTAGATGATCGAGATTTGGACGAAGATTCTTCAGAGCATTCGTATCCTGAGTGATTCGCATATAGGGTATCGCAACAATCATCACCAAGATTGCGATGGCGATGCGAAGCGCCATCGAACCAAGAAATCCATAGAGGATCGGCCAAAACCCTGAGCGCCAGCGCAGCAGCAGCGCATCGAGCGAGGCCTTGGAAACAAGCCAGGCAACTCCGAAGAAGATAAAAAAGATGCCAAGCTGCAAGAATACAATCGTGAGGAGCGGACCTACTTGCGGACTAAGAACAGGGCCCTCCGGCATCTGGGAACCGAACAATCCAATCAGCCAGGGTATGAGAACGTAACTCGCCAAAATCAGCAGGTGAATCCACCATCGCCACTTGACGGGTGCGACCGGCAAAGGTGGCGGCAAAGACGGATCCCTTTGTTGCATGCAAAACCTTAACCCGCTTGAAGTCATGGTCAATCCTTGCATTTCATGAACGAAAGTTGCGGTGACGCTTAAGTCGGATTGTTTTGCCCGTACTGATGCTTTGTGGCATACTGTCGCCGTGACGGAGAAGTCCCGGCATTTTGTCCTTTTCGACAGCGATTGCCCGCTCTGCACTTTTCAGATGAAAGTGCTGACGTGGCTCGACTGGTTCGATGTCATCCGCCTCGTTCCGATTTCCGATTCGCGCGCCCGGGAGTTGGCGCCAGATCTCACCCGCGAGGCGTTGCTGGAAGCGATACATTGCGTCACGCCGGATGGCCGGATCTATCGAGGCGCTCGCTGCATCCGTTTCGTGGGGATGCGGATGCCAATGCTAATTCCAATTGCGTTGGTGCTTTGGTTTCCCGGGGTCATTTGGATCGCCGAGAGAATTTATGCCTGGGTGAGTCGCAACCGACATTTGCTGAGCCGGGTGTTCGGTTGCAAAGGGGCTTGCGCGGTTATGCCGGCGCGAAAGCGGGTGGCGGAAAAGCCGGTTGAGCTCGAATCGGGGCGGTGAGCTTTTCTTTCGACTGGCCATTCCCGAACGATTCGGCATTCTAGCCGCATGTTCAAACAAGCTTCTCTCGCGTTATCGCTCTTCATCGCCACGTCCGTCTTCGCTGCTCCGATTCGAGTGACGATGTGGGATGAGCAGCAACCCGCGCAAAAAACGGCGTACACCAATTTCCTCGGCAACCGGATCGCGGAATATCTGCGAACCCTGCCCGGCCTTTCTGTGAAGTCCGTTCGCCTGGATGACCCGGGGCAAGGAATCACCGCAGAGATTCTCGATGGCACCGACGTGCTAATCTGGTGGGGTCACGTGCGACATGGTGAAATTTCCAATGCAAAGGCGAAGGAGATCGTGCAGCGCATCAAAGCCGGAAAGCTTTCATTGATCGCCCTGCATTCCGCCCATTGGTCAGAGCCGTTTGTGGAAGCCATGCGCGAACTGACGCGTGACGAGGTGGCAAAATCGATTCCAGCCGGAACGAAGACCGAATACGTCGTGGCGAAACGCTCGGTTCCGAAAGCTGCAGACCCTCTCACTCCGCGTGTAGAAATGACCAATGCGCCGGACGGCAGCAAGCTGGCGAAGGTGTATTTGCCGAGTTGCGTTTTTCCGTATGTGGTGGCGGATGGCAAGCCGAGTCATGTGACGACGAGCCTTCCCGAGCATCCAATTGCGAAAGGACTCCCGGCGCATTTTGATATTCCCCAGACCGAGATGTATGGCGAGCCGTTCCATGTTCCCAAACCAGACGCGGTGATCTTTGAGGAGAAGTGGGATTCAGGCAGGTTTTTCCGCGGCGGTTGTCTCTGGAATCTTGGCAAAGGGAAGGTGTTTTATTTCCGCCCGGGGCATGAAACCTATCCGGTGTTTCAGCAGGCCGAAACGCTCAAGATCGTCGGCAACGCCGTGGAGTGGCTGGGGAAGAAGTGACGGTGCCGGTCATTTCATCGGTGCATTTGGCAGGAGGCGCACGGTCAGGCCCGAAGCTTCGGTGCGCGAACGGTAGATCCGTTGAGTAGCTTTTTGGAAATCTGAGGCTTTGGCGGTCGGGATGTTCACGAACGTTTGCGGGTTGCGGTCCACAAGCGGAAACCAAGTGCTTTGAACCTGCACCATGACGCGGTGACCACGGCGAAAGGTGTGGCAGATGTCCGGGATCGCAAACTCAATCTTCGTGACTTTGCCGGGTTCGAACGGCTCGGGCTTTTCAAAACTGCTGCGAAACTTGCCCCGCAAGACGTCGCCCCGGACGAGTTGTTGAAAACCGCCCAATTTTGTAGGCCCGTTCGTGCCGGGTTGTGTGAAATCGCCCGGATAAACATCGATCAATTTTATGACCCAATCCGAATCGGTGCCGGTGGTCGAGACATGCAACATGGCCTGAAGCGGACCGGCGAAGGTTAAGTCTTCTTCCAGCGGTTGGGTTTCATAAACAAGGACGTCTGGCCGGCGAGAAGCGAAACGTTGATCCTCGATAGCATACGAATGCGGATAGCCGGTGGAGAGTTCCATGGTGTACGGAACGGGTTTGGAGGGATCGCTCGGATATTCATCGAAGGTTGTAGAACTTTCAGATGGCGGTTCGAACGCGAGCGCGCCGCCTTCGCGGAAGTAGAGCGTGCGAGGCGCGGACTGCCGCGGCGGCCAGGCATCGAACTTCCGCCAGCGATGGGTGCCCGTCTCAAAGATGTTGGCCTCTGTGGCGGTGTAGTTGGTGTCACCTTTTAGAAAGTGCCGGAAGAATGGCAGTTCGATCTTTTCGCGATAGTACTCGGCCGTCTTCGCACGAAAACTGATTTGGCCGAGCTGTTCGCCGGTGCCCCGGCCCCAATCACCATGCGCCCACGGGCCGATGACGAGCACGTTATGGATGCCTGGATTCATTCGTTCCGCGGCGCGATAAATTTCGAGTGGCCCGAATAGATCCTCGCCGTCGAACCATCCCCCGACCGTCATGACCGCGCAACGAACGTTCTTAACGTGGGGACGGATGTTGCGCGCCTGCCAGAATGAATCGTAAGTGGGATGAGCCAGAAATTCGTTCCATTCCGGAGCGCGGCCTTTCAGGAGCACGGTTTCGGAATTGGCGAGCGGTCCCATGCGCAGAAAGAAGTCGTAGCCGTCCGGCGTCTTGAAATTGAAGGGGCGCAGATCGTCGTGCAACGGATCTTCGACCTTTTGCGCGAAACGAAAGAAGAAATCAAAGTTTTGCGAAAGAAAAAACGCGCCGTTATGGTGGATGTCATCGCCCATGAACCAATCGGAAATTGGTGCCTGGGGCGAAGCGGCCTTGAGCGCGGGATGACTGTCGATCATGCCCATCGCGGCATAAAAGCCGGGATAGGAAATGCCGAAGATGCCAGCCTTGCCGTTGTTGTTCGGGACGTTCTTCACCAGCCAATCGATGGTATCCCACGTATCGGAATTCTCGTCGATGCCGCGCGGACCTTTGTTTGGATTGAAGGGCCGCACATGGACATATGTGCCTTCAGAGCCGTAGCGGCCGCGCACGTCCTGGGACACCATGATGAACTTGTCGCGCGCGAGCGTGCGAAAGGAGCCGATGGGATCGTTGTAATTGTCGGAACCATAAGGCTTCAGCGCGTACGGCGTGCGCGTAATGAGCAGCGGCCACTTTTGCGAATCGTCCTTGGGCAAATAAACCCGGGTGAAGAGCCGGATGCCATCACGCATGGGAATGCGATGTTCGTATTTGGTGAAATGCTCCGCGAGCCAAACGGCGTTGGTGTCAGGCGGTTTCTCGTCGGCACCGCGAACGGAAGTCGCACCGAGTGCAGTCCACAGCGCCAAGCCCGCAATCATGAAACGATTCATGGCGCGAGCATTTCGCCGCCGGAGGGTAGCGGCAAGGAAAATCAAGGAGGGCCGGTGAGAACAATTTGGTTGCCCAACGCGGCGCGCCAGACCATTATTCCGGCGGTATTTGGCCCACTCGTCTATCGGCTAGGACGCGGCCCTCTCAAGGCTGAAAGACGGGTTCAATTCCCGTGTGGGCCGCCACTTTTGTGACCAAGGATGTCTGTGATTCACAAGCGAATTGCTACGATGGAGCAGATGCCTTTGCCTTGAAATGTTTTCATTTCTTGTCACCATGACTCCATGAAACCGCGCTCCGAGATAGACAAAGCGTGGAAGATCCTTATTGGGGTTGGAGTATCGGTAGCCGCCTTTCTTGGGGTGCTGGTTCTGGTGGTTGGGTTTCTCTACTGGCGCTCTCACAAATCGCACCAATCTCCACCCGTCGCTTCCGCCGACCCGCGATTGCAGCCGGCGAGCAATCCGACGTCGGCAACTCCGCGAATCCTGCCTCGAACTCCGGACGCGAAACCAAATGAAATCGATCTCTCGACGCATTACAATTTTCCCCTAAACAAGAATTGGAGCGATGTGCGCGGAAATGATCTGGCTGAACTCCCGACTGGCTTGCAGACATTTGCCGGAACGGAGTTCGATGTGCGCGGCTTGATTCAAGTCGCCAAGCGTTCCCAGAAGCATCCACCCAGCGTCACGGAAATTCCGGTCGGAAAAACCTGCACCCGCCTTCACTTCCTTCATTCCGCCATTGGCGCGGATAATTCCAAGCCTGGAACGAAAATAGGGCGTTACGTGGTGAATTACGCCAATGGTGAGCAACAAGAGATTCCACTTCAGGTTGGATTCGCCCTAGGAGATTGGTGGGAATCGGCAAATGGCGACAGTCAGCAGGTGGTCATTGCGTGGGAGGGCCAGAACGCCAAGAGCCGCGCCAAAGGGAAAAAGATTCGCTTGTACAAATATTCGTGGGAGAACCCTCTCCCATCCGCCGTCATCGCCTCCATTGACTTCCACGCCGAATCCGCCGGGCCTTCACCGTTCCTGGTGGCACTTACCATTGGGTGAGATGCAGGCGGGTTACTTCGCGGATAAGCCTTGAAGCACCCAAATCCGAATAAAATTTGATTCAGGGCGTCGATTAAGGCATCATTCCCATATCGAAGATCTGAAAACCGCCCGAATATGAAGATTTATGCCCTTTGGCCGAGTGTGTTGCTGGCCGCAAGCTCAACGATATTTGCCCAGGACACACCACCAACCACGACGACGCCTGTAATTGTCCCGAAAATTGCAGGTGCTGCACCGGCGAGATTGCGGCAACCTCCTGATGTGGCTGCACCGAAGCTCGGCAAGGACGGCAAGCAAACGGACCCGGGCTTTACCGAGCAGCACGAGAACTTCCTTAAGATCGCCAAGAAAGGCGGAATGGATGTTTTGTTCCTGGGCGATTCCATCACCGCCGGTTGGAACAGGGCCGGCAAGGAGGTTTGGACCAAGGCGTTCAGTGCATACAAGCCGGCGAATTTTGGCATTGGCGGGGATCGCACGCAGCACGTGCTTTGGCGCATTACCAACGGCGAATTGGACGGCGTCTCACCCAAGGCGTTGGTGCTGATGATTGGGACGAATAATTCCGGCACTGACCCCGCGGAAGAAATTGCCAAAGGCATCACCAAGATCGTGCAGACCATTCGCGAAAAAACCCCAAACACAAAAATCCTGCTCCTCGCGGTGTTTCCGCGTGGGATGAAGTCCAACGAGCAACGCGAGAAATTGCAGCAAGTGAACAGTGTCATTTCCAAGTTGGATGATGGCAAAAATGTCTTCTTCCTCGACATCGGACAAAAGTTCATGCAGGCCGACGGCAGTATCTCCCAAGAGATTATGCCCGATTACCTGCACCTTAGCCCGAAGGGTTATCAGATCTGGGCTGATGCCATCTCGCCGAAACTGGCCGAGTTGACAAAGTAATTTCAAGTCTCGCAGCTCCTTCATTTTCGTTGCCATTTTGTAGAGGCACCACCTGCCAACCCGAGGCGTAGGGACATTACCCTATGGTCATATCCTCCATGGTTTGGTGAAATGTCAGCATTGGAGAACAGCCTCTGTTTCGGCGCGTTGTGTTCCCAACGCCTGATGCGGAGCACACCTGGTGAATTCTATGAAGGCACTCCTGTACGCATGTTTAACGTGCTCACTGCTGATGGCTGGCGGCGCGAACGCGGCCGACAAACCCTGCCTCGCTTCCTGGTACGGCGAGGACCATCGTGGCAAACTCATGGCCAACGGGAAGAGATTCGATCCGGATAAGTTGACGGCGGCCTCGTGGTTTTATCCATTGGGCACGAAAGTCAGGGTCACACTCGTCGATCAGACAGCGCCGGCACGGCCTTCTCCAAGCGTCGTCGTCACCATAACGGATCGCGGGCCTGCGCAGCGTTTGGTTCGCAAACAAGGGCGCAAGATTGATTTGGCGGAAGCTGCTTTCCAACAACTGGCCCATCCGGCCTTGGGCCTGGTCCGGGTCGTGATTCAGCCGGAAGTGTTTCCGAAACTTTGATGGTCTCCGGCAACACCTATATGAGCGATCAGGAACGGAATACCTGCAGAAGATGGGAGCAGAGCTGTAGCTGACAAGGATTAAGAGATTAAGAGAACGATTAAGATTCGGGGGACACAACGAAGGAGTAGCCGAATCAGCCAATCCATTTAACCGCCAATGTACGCTCCTCCGCTACCTCCTTCGCCAAGGCTATGGAGGTCAGGAAAGCTGTGGAGGGCTGGCGCGAAGGAACACGAATCCAAGAGACCACCTTTTCCAGTCATCCAACCATGGCCATGCGGATTCAAACTGCTTACAAACAGCTTACAGACTCGTACTTGTGTTCGATGCTGATTAGAGGTGGAATAGACTTGGGAGAATTGGTGGGGTTTGCGATGGCGAAAATCAGGTCTGTCCGTGAAATTCTATTCTGACATTAGTGCGGCGATCCTGGCCATGGTTTTGGTTGCAGGAACTGCATTCGCCGCGGAACGGCCGGTCACGGAGGCGTTACTGGCCGAGGCGCGGGAGCTGATGAAGAATCAGTCGCAATGGACCGCATGGGAGAACGCATCGGCCAAGGTTTTTGCGGATAACGAAAAGCTCGTTGAACATTGGGCTTTGCGGAGTGCACCTCCGCGACCGAATCTGATTCCACTGCAATTACCCCTTCCTTTCATGGCCGCTCAATTGCTGAAGGAATCTGCGAACCATGATCGGATTCGTGCCTGGTTGTGGGGCATTGGCGCGAGTCCGGACAAGCGGCGAATCGATTTCGTGATGGAATACAAACGGAGTACGCGCGACTCAGATTCCCTCGACTGGAACCACATTCTCGCAGCGGCTGCCACCCGGGAATGGGCTGCGCAACAGATTGGCGAACTCGTCCAGCAATCGATGAGAGCAAATTCCTTTTATGATTCGCTTTTCGATAATTTGTTGCAGCGGTTTGCCCCAGTGCTGCCGGAGAATCTGCAATCACCCGTTTACAGCCGGCTTCGCCAAATCTGGCCCAAAGGCCCGAGCAATGGAGATGGAGAGCGGATTTGGGATTTGTTAATCCGCATTGATGGCAAGCGCGCACGCCATGATCTGATTTCTTTCTATGATGAGCCGGAAGATCCACGCTGGCCCGGGAAAACTTACGACCTGTATGTGGTTTTCCTACTGGAACGATACAAGGAGCCAAACGCCGAGGTGGCCGAAGCCGCGCGGAAGTGGCTGGCTGCGCTCACGCCAAGACGCGACGAATTATTTGGTTCGCGACTCAAGGTTGTTCTGCTTCATTCCGATCCGCAAAAGGAGTTGGGACCAACGCTCGATCGTATTCGCGAGTTGATTCGCGAGAACAAACCAAAGCGGCCATTGGGGTGGGGCGACGAATTGCAGGTGCTGGTCAAAGCGGTTCAGGAATTGAAATCCGACGCGGCGGCAGAAGCGATTGCTGAGTTTGCGACCAAACCGCCGATTCCGGACATTACACGCTACAGCGGCATCCAGTGGCTTGTGCAGCGGCGTCATCCGAAATTGCCATCCATCATCGCCTGGTGGCTGGCCAATGAAAAGATTGGCCAAAGTTGGATCCGAAACGCGGCCACAAATGAGTGGGGTGATTACGGCAAACAATTGCTCAAGGAAGCTGAACAATTAGGGCAATTAAAGTAATTCGCAGAAGGGTTGCATTCTCTTGGTGACACTAGCAGAAGAGAGTGCGTAGGGGTCGAAGGATTTCGAAAACTAATAACTTCCAGTCTTGGTTGTATCTCTCTCAATTTTCCACGCTCTTTTCCGATGGACTTAGCAGAGGGCTCACAGCGAGGTTGTGAGCAGCTTTCTCGGGCGGGTTAACGACCTGCAAGTCGAAGGCACCATCGAATCATTCGCTCCCGGAGCAATGATGATTCGGTGGTGCCTTTTCGTTTTGGCGGTCGCGTAAAAAATGCGAAATCGACGGGCAAACGAACCATGGTTTGGGTGGAGCGCCCTTCGCGCTTCCGTCTTGCGCCTCGATTCGGCCATGAAACCGAAGCTTGCCGATGCCTTGGAAAGCCTGGCAGGGGTTCAAAATTTGCATGCGCCGGCCAAATGAGTATCCTGCCAAAGACTCCAGAACCGGCCTTTCGCCTCGCCACTAAAGTCAATGCGCTCACTGCCACCTTCACGATCCTCGCCTTCGTTGGGACAGCCGCTCTCCTCTGGCTCTTGCAGCACGACGTTCAACAGGCCCAGAAGGAGGTCAGTTCCTATATGGAGCAGGTGGAAATGGCCCGGCTTGTCCAAGTGGATTTCAAGAAACAAGTTCAGGAATGGAAAAACATTCTGATTCGGGGTCATGCCAGTCCAGACTTCGCGAAATACCACCAGCAATTCTTCGCGCAGGAATCGCTGGTTCGAAAAAACGGAAAGAATTTAGGGAGTTTGCTTCGTGAGGACGCGGTGCGGGAGAAACTCAACCGCTTCCTGCAACTGCACGAGGAGCTTGGTTTTCGATATCGCAAGGCACTGGAGGTGTTCCAGGAAGGCGGGAATTTTGATTACAAGGCGGCGGACGCCTTAGTGCGCGGCGCGGATCGGTTGCCGACCGATTTGATCGATGAGATCACCGGGTTCATCAAGGCGAATTACGAAAAGGACAAGAAGCTCGCTGGCGAACGGATCGTCGCCGAGCAGCGAAATGCCATTCTCGCCAGTTGCGTAGCGCTCTTCATCATGCTGGTGGTTGGGAACACCATCGCCCGGCGGTTCACGGCCAAGGTGGCGCGCCTCGCGGAGACGATGTCGCAAGTCACGGCGCGGAAGGATTATTCATTGCGTGCGCCTCCGTGCAGCCGCGATGAACTGGGCCGGCTGACGGAGGGCTTTAACGAAATGGTCGCGCAGTTCGACGAGCAGCACAGCGAATTGCAGCAGGCACACAAGCTGGCGGAGAAACAGGGGCAGGAGCTTTCGGTGGAAATTGAGGAAAGAAAGAAAGAGCAGGCTGAGTTGCTTCGCACCCAAACGTTTCTCGCCTCGGTGGTGGACAATCTGCCGCTGGGCGTCTTCATCAAGGACGCTGAGAATTTTCGCTTCGTGCTGTGGAGTTCGGGCACTGAGTATCTGACGGGAATTTCACGCAGTGAAGCGATCGGCAAAACGGACTACGATCTCTTCACGAAGGACCGCGCAGATCTGTTCCGGGAAACCGACATTGAGACTTTGCGGACAGGAAAGCTGCTCAGTTTGCCCGAGCAGACGGTCGAGTTTCGAACGCACCGGCAAAAAATAATTCAAACGCAGAAGGTGCCGGTCAGGTGCGGGGAGAGCCAGAAGGCGTACGTTCTTGGCATCGCCCAAGACATCACTGAAAGACGAAAGGCGGAAAATCAATTGTTGCAATTGCAGGAGGAGTTGATCGCCGCGTCCCGCGAGGCAGGCAAGAGCGAATTGGCGACTGGAGTCCTGCATAATGTCGGGAATGTGCTGAACAATATCAATGTCGCCTCGCAATGCGTGGCTGACAATATTCGCCGCTCGAAATCCGTCGATATTGCAAAACTCTCCGCCTTGCTGGCCGAACACCAACATGATTTGGGGACGTTCTTTACCTCTCATCCCAAAGGCAAACTCATCCCGCGATTCATATCCCAACTGGCCGAGCGAATGGAGAAGGACCACGAATCATTACTCAAAGATCTCGCCGATCTCCAGAGCAGCATCGAGCATGTGCGGGAGATTATCACAGTGCAACAAAGCGCCGCAAAATCGAGCGGTGCTCCGGAGTTGTTCCAGATTACCAGCCTGTTCGAAGATGCATTGCGCATTAATTTGAGCGCGCTCGAGAGGCATGGAATCAAGGTGGTGAAGGATTTTGCCCCGGTTCCGCCGTCGCTGATCCACAAGTCCAAGGTGCTGCAAATCCTGGTCAATCTAATTCGCAACGCCCGGCAGGCGTTTGAAGGAGTCGAGTCAAAGATTTTGACGCTGCGCGTCGCCCAGCACGTGGATCGAATACTGATTTCGGTTTCAGATAATGGCATTGGCATACCGCCGGAGGTGTTGCCCAGGATATTTGCCTATGGTTTCACAACCAAGCGGGACGGACATGGGTTTGGGTTGCACAGCGCACGGCTGGCGGCGACTGAGATGGGAGGCTTGCTGGCCGTCGAAAGCGAAGGTCCCGGAAAGGGCGCCACCTTCACAGTCTCACTACCCTTTGTGACCATGCCAGCAATACCCGATCGAGATAATATCGATTCCAATTCCGTCCAAAACAACCCGACAGAAAATGTTCGAGGCCGGAGCAGCACAGACGTGCCACAGGAATTGATCGCCCAACCGGCCGAATAGGCTGGCGCGGCGTCAGATATTTGCGGCGAGCGCCATGAGGTAGCGGTATTCCGCCAAGATGGTTTCCAGTGCGGTTGCAAATGCATCCACCTGGAGATGAATCGGAGCATGCTGCGGGGTTTCGAGCGTCACTTCGAATGGGGGAGGGTGCAGGCCAGGCACAGCTTTGAGAATGCCTTGATAGCAATCGTAAATGATTCCTTTCTTCGCAGGAAAACCGTCGATGTGAGTCTTGTGGTTGCGCGGCAGATGGCGTTGCGCTGCGCGCAGTGCCGGTTCGAGCAGATTTTCCGAGAGCACCTGGCCGTTCACGAATCCATACAGGCCGTGGCTGGTGTCGTCCGAATGCAGATTGATGATGCCGTGAAACGCATGGGTCCAGATTTCCGTTTCGAGGAATCTTACTTCGCGTTGCGCTGATTCCTTCCAGAACTCCCTGTTTAGATCCAAGCCGGTCCGCGAGTAGCGCGTGTTGTCCTCGAATCCAGTCGGATTGCAGATTGGGTAAACAAAAAGCGCATAGCCTTGGGCAGCACCTGGGTTGGCGGCGAGGTTTTGGAGAAATCGTACAGCGCCAAGCGCACCTTCCGGTTCATCGCCGTGAATAGTGGCAAAGATTCCGATGCGAACGGTTTCACCGCCACCTTTGGGACCGAGAAACACATACCGGGGGAGTGAGTAATGCCTCCCCTGGCTGTCGAAGGCACCGAAGGACTTGCTGATTAGACGATCAGACTGCTCCGCCAAGACCTCAAGTGGTTCGAGAACACGCGTGAGCGAGCGTTGTGCAGGTGCGCTTTGGGCGTCATTCATCGTCTTTGGTGTGGTCGAAGTCATAAATCATCGCACTAGGTTCATAAACGTATCCAGTATAACACTAAACACTATTATGTCAATAGAGATAATAATAGTAATGTTTCCCACATTTATTTGATTATATTGGAGGATTTGGAAACTTGATAAAAATAATTGAGTATTTAGAATAATTGCGAATGAAGCTTTCGCTAAAAGGAGAGTATACACTGCGAGCCCTCATGGTTCTTGGGGCCGAATACGGACAGGACGTTCTTCGCATCCAGACGATCTCTCAAAGGCAGAATATCCCCAAGCGGTTTTTGGAACAGATTCTGAATGATCTTCGATCCGCCGGATTCGTCCAAAGCAAACGCGGCATCGCGGGCGGATATCGATTGGCGAAGAAACCCGAGGAAATCAATCTGGCGAAAGTGATTCGGCATGTTGAAGGTGCTCTGGCACCAGTCGGTTGTGTGAGCGAGAATTTTTATGAGAAATGTTCCTGCCCGGATGAGGCGCGTTGCGCGATTCGCAGCGTCATGAAAGAAGTGCGTGATGCCATTGTGACCTTGCTGGAAAATACGACGGTGGCGGATTTGTGCCGCAGGGCCATCAAACTCGAAGCCGAGCAAATGCCGAAATTGGATTTCGTGATTTGAATTGGACGTGCCAGCAGGATGCAAATTAGCCTTGCATAAGTTTGTGAATGGTGTCTCAACTGAACCCGTGATCACCGGTTCGACTACGCGCACGAAGAACGTCGAGTTCGCTCCTGTCGCCAGCGCCGGTCTCATGCTGGGACTCTGGCTTCTTCTCTGTGCGCTGAGTTCTTCCGGTCAGTTGCATCACTGGCTTCACCAAGATCCGCACGATGGAACTCACGCCTGTCTGATCACGCAGTTGGGGCAGGGGACCATCTGGGCAAACGGGCCTGACATACTACTCGCCGGTCCGAGCATGGTTTGTACTTCGCTCGAAGCCTGTTCTGATTCACTGCTTCTTGTTTCGTTTGATTATCGATTCACCCCAAGCCGGGCGCCGCCTGCTTCTCCCTCCTCCCTGAAGGTTGGTTAGAGGAGCGTCGATTCGACTCCCGGCCATTCTCTTCCAGCCTGAAGTTTCATTCCTTGAGAACAGGAGTCCCTGTCTGAGCCAGGAACGTGCTCTGTCGGCCAACTATTTGGTGAAATGAAATCGATCTCCATGTCCAAAGTGAAAGCGCTGGGCGTATGCCTGGCGATTAGCGGTCTTCAAGTCCATGCACAGGATGCCAGTCAAATTGAGAAATTAAACCAGCAGCTAAAGCAAGTGCAGGAGCAGCTCGACGCGCTCAAAAAGCAAATTGAAGCTGCAAAAACCAATGCTCCGACCCCGCCTACACAAACTTCCACAACAGTGGTGCAACCGTCCACGGCGGGCGCTCCAGAACTCGCGCAGCGTTGGTCGCCATCCGACCCGATTCGTGTGGGGAATGCCCAGAACTACCTCAATCTCTCCTTTGACGCGCTGGTGGCTGCCGGCGCTTCGACGGCGAATGACTTCGACAAATTGCAACAGGGCGGGCACGACCCGAAGCAGCGCGGGTTCACCGTGCAAAATTTGGAGGCAATCTTTGACGGAAAGATCGATCCATACTTTCGCGGACAGGCGAACGTGGTGTTGCAAATCGACCCGCATGGCGAGACGTCGATTGAGGCGGAGGAGGCTTACCTCGAAACGATGTCGTTGCCGTGGAACCTGCAGGTCAAAGCCGGCCAATTCTTCACTGAGTTTGGCCGCCTCAATCCGACGCATCCGCATTCCTGGGATTTTGTCGATCAACCGATCGTGAATGGACGCTTCCTTGGCGAAGATGGCTTGCGGAGCGCGGGCGCGAGGATCTCGTGGCTGATGCCGACTCCATTTTATTCCGAACTCTATTTCACGGTTGCGAACAGCCAGGGCGGAACCGCGTTCAGCTTTCGCAACGATCACGAAGGCGAATCCTATCTTGGCCGACTCGCAACGGATCGCAGCGTCAAGACCGTGGGCGACATGCTGTTTGCGCCGCGCTATGTCGCGTCGTTTGACTTGAGTGATTCGGAGACATTGGTGGCAGGCGCGTCCGCGGCCTTTGGACCGAACAGCAGCGCGAGCGATACGGACACGCAAATCTATGGTGTCGATCTGTTCTACAAATGGAAATCGCCGCAGCATCATGCGGGCTTTCCTTTTGTTGCATGGCAGACTGAAGCGATGTTGCGCCGGTTCAAAGCCGGAGCATTCAATTGGGACCTAAATGGAAACAACGCGGCCGATCCGGGCGAGCAGACGGATCTGGGGACGGGCCTGCCAGCGGTGTTGCCAAGGGAAACGATAACGGACTGGGGATTGTATTCCCAAATCGCCTATGGATTTCGCAAAGGCTGGGTGGCGGGGTTGCGGGGCGATTACGTCACCCCGATGGAGCAGTCGCGTTACGAGAATACTATCGGCCGGGATCTGGACCGCGCCAGTCGCTGGCGGATTTCACCAAACCTGACCTATTATCCGAGCGAATTTTCAAAAATTCGTCTGCAATACAACTACGACCAGCGTCACGGCATTGGTGAGGACCACTCGGTCTGGCTCCAATTTGAATTTCTCTTGGGGACGCATGCAGCCCACAAATTCTAAATCATGCGCCCGATGAACCGTCTAAACATCAATGTGAATATTATGAAACTCATACTCTTTCGCTGCATGCTGCTGCTAGCGTTGACGCTTTTCACTGGGCTCGACGTACAGGCCAAGTTGAACGTCGTTGCGACAATTCCAGATTACGGCGCAATCGCCGAACAAATCGGCGGCGACAAAATCAAAGTCACGACCATCGCCCGCGGCACCGAGGATCAGCATTTCGTCGATGCCCGGCCCAGTTACGTGCGCGTGCTCAATCAGGCGGACGTTCTGATCGAAGGGGGCGCGGAACTCGAAGTCGGATGGCTGCCGCCGCTGGTCAATGGCGCGCGCAACAGCAAGATTCTGTCCGATGCGCCTGGCCACGTCATCATGTCGCGAGGCGTCCGGTTGCTCGAAGTTCCGAGCGGCGCGGTGGATCGTTCGATGGGCGATGTGCATCCTTTCGGCAACCCACATTATTCGCTCGATCCGGCGAACGGCAAAATCCTCGCCGCCACGCTGAGTTCCGTATTCAGCAAGCTCGATCCCTCGAACGCTGCGCATTACGAGGCCAACTTGAAGAAGTTCAACGATGCGTTGGACAAAAAATTGGCGGAGTGGGCCAAATCTTTGGAGCCATACAAAGGGACCAAGGTCGTGACCTATCATAAATCGTTCGATTACCTGCTGGAACGGCTGGGCTTGCAATTGGTTGGGACAATTGAGCCCAAGCCTGGCATTGAACCTTCGCCAAGTTATGTCAGTGGATTGATTCCAAAACTCAAAAGCGAAGGAGTGAAACTCGTAATCATCGAACCATTCCGCCCGCGCAAAACGCCGGAGTATGTGGCGAAATCGGCCGGGGTAAAATTGTTGATCCTGCCCGGCTCTGTGGGGGGCAACGAGAAAATTAAGGACTATTTTGGCCTCTTTGATTATGATGTCAGTCAAATTGTGGGCGCGTTGAAAGAATCGAAGTGACCGACGACTTTCTCTTGACCCTTGAGCACGTGGCTGTCGGTTACGACAGCCACGTGGTTCTGCCCGACGTGAGCCTGCGATTGCCGCGCGGAAGTTTCAGTGGCTTGCTGGGCGCGAACGGCTCGGGGAAATCCACGCTGATCAAAACGCTGCTTGGAATTATTCCGCCGCTCTCCGGCCAAGTCGTTTTCGCCCGGGCAAATGGTCGCGACACGGTTCTGGGTTACACTCCCCAGCGGGACACACTCGATCCAATTTACCTGCTCTCCAGCTTTGAAGTCGTCCTCATGGGCACTTGCGGACGGGTTGCGCCCGGCCAGCGGATCAGTTCAACCGAGAAGGATTGGGCACATCAATGCCTGAAAGAAACGGGTGCGGATTCGTTGAGCCGCCGGCTTTTCTCAAAACTCTCGGGTGGACAAAAGCAACGGGTGCTGATCGCCCGCGCTCTCGCCACACGTCCCGAATTTCTGCTACTCGACGAGCCGACCTCGGGCGTTGATACCCCCGCACGCCAGGCAATCATGGAAGTTCTGCGGCGCATCCACCAGCAACAACGATTGACGATTCTGCTGGCGAGCCATGACTTGCCGCTCGTCCGGAATTACACGCAGCAAATAATCTGGATTCATCAAGGCCGACTCTTGCAAGGGCCGACACAAGAGATGCTCTCGCCAGAGAAGCTGGAGGAAATTTTGGATTTGGAGATGCACTGAATATGGAAGTTCTCAACCAGATGTTCGGTGAAACCGTACGCAACTCGGTCTACATGAGTTTGCTGATCGGATTCATTTGCCCGTTGGTTGGAGTTTATCTGGTCTTGCGTCGTCTGCTATTCATGGGAGTTGCATTACCACAAATTTCCTCCTGCGGCATTGCGTTCGCCTTTGCGCTGCATGCCTGGGGAATCGTGCCTCATTTCGAGGAGAGCGAGCATTTGCTGGCCTTTGCGGGCTCGAGTCTATTTGCGTTGGGGGCAATTCTGTTGTTTTCGTGGGTGGAACGGCGGAGCCGCGGCCTTGTCGAAGGTTCCATTGGCCTGGCCTACGTTCAGGCTGGGGCTTGGAGCATTTTATTGTTGGTGAACAATCCTTTCGGTGAACATGGCTTGCTGGATCGGCTCAAAGGCCAGATTATCGCCGTTTCAGACATGGACCTGTACTGGACGCTCGGGGCGTTCGCTTTGGTGGTGGTTCTTTTTCTCATCTTCCAAAAGGAGTTCATGCTGGTCTCCTTTGATCGGGAAATGGCGATTACGCTCCGCAAGAAAGTGCTGTTTTGGGACTCGCTCTTGTTTCTGCTGATAGGCCTGACCATATCGATGGCGGTTTTGACTGTCGGGCCGTTGGTCACATTTGGGTTTCTCCTCGTTCCGCCACTAACCGCACATCTCTTTGCCCACAACATGCGACAATTCGCCATGATCGCTTCCGCCATTGGCGGGGTGGCCGCGTTTGGGGGACTCTATCTGGCAACGCTCTGGGATTTTCCGGCGGGCCCCACGGATGTCGCACTGCTGGGATTAGTGTATTTTCTGGCACTGGGGATCAAAGGCATCCAACGGTTGGTGAAGAAAACTCCTCTTCCTGCGTGAGCGCTCAATCCTCTGCTCCGCAGCGCGTTTCGCAACCTGATGATGAAAGGCTGCTGCAGCAATTGGGATACAAGCAGGAGCTGGCGCGGCGGATGAGCGGGTTTTCCAATTTCGCCATTTCACTCTCCATCATTTGCATCCTGGCCGGCGGCATCACTTCATTCCACGTTGGCCTGTGCAGCGCAGGCGGGGCCACCATTGGTCTTGGCTGGCCGTTGGTTTGCCTGTTCTCACTGACCGTGGCACTGGCGATGGGACAAATCGCTTCGGCATTTCCGACGGCTGGCGGTCTCTATCACTGGGGCAGCATCCTTGGTGGACGGGGCTGCGGATGGGCGACAGCCTGGTTTAATCTGACGGGACTGATCACGGTGCTCGCGGCGATTAATGCCGGCACTTATGACTTCGCCATTGCGGCATTTGGCCTGACGCCGCCGGAAAGCTCCGCTGCGTTGATGCGCACTGCGGTGGTGGTTGGCATGACGTTGTCGCAAGGATTGTTGAATCATTATGGGATTCGTCTGACCACGCGTCTGACGGACCTGAGCGGATATCTGATTCTGGGCATCGCTGGCGTGTTAATCACAGCACTGCTGCTCGCAACCACGAATTTCGAGTGGTCCAGGCTCTGGACGTTTGCCAACTACAGCGGCCTGCCGGAAAGCGGACCAGTCTTTCCAAAGCAAAAGAATCTGGCGTGGCTGTTCGCGCTCGGCTTTTTACTGCCGGCATACACCATCACGGGCTTTGATGCATCGGCTCATACCTCCGAGGAAACCGTCGATGCCGCGCGCAATGTTCCGAAAGGAATCATTCGATCTGTCTGGGTTTCCAGTTTGATCGGATGGTTCATGATCTGCGCGCTCTTACTCGCGCTGCCTTCAGTTCGCAGTGGCGTGGAGCAGGGGTCTAATGTGGTTCCGTGGCTCATCAAAGCCAGCCTGCCCCAATGGCTGGGTTGGGCTTTGTTGATTGGAATTGTCCTTGTGCAATACCTCTGTGGGCTCGCGGCGTTGACTTCCTGTTCACGGATGACTTATGCGTTTGCGCGCGATGGCGGTTTGCCTTTCTCAAATTATCTTCGAGCGGTAAATCCGAGAACAAAATCTCCTTCCGCGGCGGTATGGCTTTCGAGCGTTGCATCAGCGGCGTTTACGATTTTGGTGCCTTACACCACCATCGCCGCCATCTGCACCGTGCTGCTTTACATCTCTTATGTGCTGCCGGTGACGGCCGGCTTCTTCGCGCTGGGACGTTCCTGGCAGCGAATGGGGCCGTGGCATCTCGGGGTTTGGTATCGACCACTCGCTGCCTTTGCTGCGCTTGGCTGCGTATTCTTAATTGTCATCGGCATGCAACCGCCCAATCAACAGGCAGTGTGGATTGTCAGCGCAGTAGTCGTGGTGATGAGCCTGGTGTGGTTCGGCTTGGAGCGGAAGCGGTTTCGCGGGCCGCCCAATCTGACCCCGTCTTGAAGCTCGGCTTGGTAGAAAAAGGAAGCGCAGCGATGTGCTGCGCTTCGCTGTCGCCAAAGTCATCCAGCGTTCCCGCCGTGAGCCTGGCGTGTTTTTTCCGGATGGAAATCAGCGCGTTCCGCTGTAGGCGGTTCCCGAAGCACGAGCTGGCTCCGGAGCCGATGATTCGCCGGAAGTGCAAACATCCTCGGCGCCTTCCTGTTCGAAAATCTCCTTCGCGCTTTTCAGTTCATTGGAATTTTCCGTGTGAACGGAGAGCAGGATGTTGCCGGCCTTGACCTTGCCTTCATAACGTTTGGCTTCGAGTTCGGGGATGCCCAAGCCAATCAATGCGCCGGCAATCCCACCGACTGCTGCACCGACAGCCACGCCGCTCAACGCGGCGATGACCGGTCCGGCTGCAATGAACGGTCCGACACCGGGAATGGCGAGCGCGCCGATACCGGCCAGCCAGCCCAACGCACCACCCAATACACCACCGGTGCTGGCACCAGCCACGGCACCCTCCGGTGCTTTGGTGTTCTTCTCATGGGCAAAGTCGCGGGTGGTCTCCTTGTCCGGAAACAGAACTGAAACATCGTTGTTGGAAAAACCCGCGCTCTTCAGGCGATCAACAATGCGTTCAGCCTGATAGCGGGAGGTGGCAATACAAAATACGGATTTCTTTGACATAGTAAGCTACTTTCTCTTTTGGTTGTTCTTGGATGCTGCGGGGCCGCGGAATCGATCCGTGGCCTGAATCTATTCCTTCACGCTGATGTTATTTTCGACGGCCTTTGCGCCTTCGGCCGTTTTGGCGCGATCAGCGGCGCGTGCCTTTTCGGCGCGAGTGTTAACCCAGCCGCTCAACTGCACGGTACCTTTGAAGGTGTGGACCTCGACCTTGGCAAATTTGTATTCGGGATCTTCCCCGAGCGATTTTTTGACGCGGCTCGTGATGCCCATATCATCAATTTTCTCGCCCGTGCTTTGCGTGTAGCGATCACCCGCGCACCCGGTCAGACCGATGACCGGTGGAATCACAGCCAAACAGCATGCCAGCCCCAACTGTTTCAAATTTGCCGCCCGAAGATTTAGTATTTTCATGCAAGCCACGTTGCCGAAATAATTCAGCACTCACAATGGGGACAAATGCTAGGGCTTAAGCCCACCCGCTTCTGAATTATTAGTGGAAGCATCCAAAGCATGAGAAGTGAACTCGCGAGGATCGAATGCGAGGAGTTCGAAGAGAAGGATGCGGGAAGACGCTGCTATTGCTTCGAACGAAAGACGCGGCCCAGTCCTGGCGCCGGCACGCTGAACAAGCTGCGGCCCTGTTGCACAGCGTTGGTGGCAATATCAACCCAGGAGCCACTGGTAAAACTATCGCGGGCCTGGAGGATGTTGGAGGTGCCTGTTCCGCCGAGCACTTCGATTCCGACCACTGCGTTGGTGGGCGCGAAGATTCTGAGTTGCGGTGGCGGATTGATGGTGAACATTTCGATCTCGGTGGAACGAAAGGTGGCGGTCGCCCCTTCCGCGTAGGGATAGCAAGCGCCGTTCGTTGAAGCCACGCGATCGATTTCAATATTCAAGCTTAAGGTCGAGCCGGAGGGAAGTGTTCGCGCCGGGATTGTGACTGAACGCGCAGTGCCGTTGAGCGCGCCTGGTTCGCCAAAATCCGGTGAGGAATATACCGTGCCATGGCCGGCATCGACGTAAACCTGAATGTAATCGCTGCTATTGGGCGGGGAAGGAAAGTCCCAATACAATGTCAATGGTTGCAGAGGGTTGACCGCTTGAACCGCGGAGTAATTGGTCAGATGCGGGGCAGGGGGGAGAGCGGTGCTTGGGAAGTTCAAGACGCACGAATAATTTCCATCATGTAGAGTCTTGAAACTCAAGGTGTAATTCCCGAAGCCATAATTGCTATTCAGTGCGCCCAGCGAGCTGAAGGAATCAAAAAAGTCCCACTCGTCACCGAGATTATCCAAGGCGATCGAGCCACCTTCCGGGAACTGCACCGATGCGTTCGTGACCAGATCGTAATCCGTCAGATCAACCGATGCCAAAATGGCATGACCATAATCCGGATCACTCACGGGAGTTCCGGCGGTACTTTGAATGAGGAAGTGCCCTTTCAGCACCGCGTAACTTCTGACATCCGCGGCTGGTGCAATCGAAACGGTGCCGAGCCAGATCAAACCCAGCCAAACAGCGAGGCAAATTTGGGTCGATGGCATGGCTGCAATCCTATCCCATGGCAGCGGAAATTGCCATCTCCAAATTCAGCAACGTTGGGCGAAAGCAGCCGCTCAATCCTTGAAATCTGTTTCTGGTTCCTTCAGATCGATTTCCTTGATCCAAGCGTTGCGGTAGCGCACGTCGTGGCCTTCGCATTGAAGTTTGAGGCCACCGGGCCGATCGGTGATGCCCTTGCCACCATCGTTCGCGCCGTCGATTCCGGAATTAGCGCCGCCCCAGACCTGGTTAATTGGCTGGTTGGTGTGGACTTTGATGCCGTTGAAATACATGGTGACCATTGCTTTTTCGACGCGCTTGCCGTCCTTGAACCGGGCTGCGCGAAAGTTGATGTCGTACGAGTTCCACTTGCCGATGCCGTTGAACGCGTGGTAAGGAGACTCGGTTTCGTTGATGACCGCGCCCATGCCGTGCTTGGTTTTGTCACCTTCCATGATCTGAATCTCGTACCGATTCTGCAAATAAACGCCGCTGTTCCCACCCGGCTTCATGACGAGGAATTCGATGTGCAGCCGGAAGTCGCGATACTCCTTTTTAGTCACTATATCCGCCGCGCCATATTTTCCGCCTGCGGCCGCCGGGTCATCGGTCATGACAACCGTGCCCTTGTCCTTGTTCGCAGGGTCTTCGACGATTTTCCATTTGATTGGGAGTGACGAATTGAAACGGGGTCCTTCCCAATAAGTCCATTTCTCGTCGAGAGTTTTGCGAGTGCCATCGATGATGACTTCCGCGCCCGGCAATGGAGTTGCGCCGATGCCGACTGCTGCGCGCATCACGGTGGGAAAAGCCAGGAGCATGACCGCCGCAATCAGTCTGAGCGCTGAGAATTTGAAATGGTTGTGCATAAAAGTTCCGTGGGGTTCGTCGTGTTGCGGTGATATTGCCGAAGCAACCCGCTTTTGCAAGCCATCTTCGCCTGCGGAATTGCGGGCAATCTTTTGTGATCGTTTACCGCTTCGATTCCTTCAGTTCGAAGCGCAAAAAGATTGGACTTTCCTGCAGCTCGAGTTCGATCCCTTCATCCGGCAACTTTGTTACGCCAGCCTTGGATGCCTCCGGGTCGGTATTGAGCGGCATGCGTTGAGCCTCAATGAATTTCCCCGGGAGAGAGTCGAGTGTCAGCTTCGTGGATCTGCCTTCACCGGTGGGCGACCAGACGGCCCAGATCAATTTCTTTGCATCGGTGCCGTGTTGGTATTCCTGAATACGGATCCTGGCTGGTTCGTTGGTCACGACGCGCTGAAAGCGATACTCGCCCAGCACACTTTGCATATGCGCGAGCGCATGGAAAGAAGGTTTGGGTTGGAAATTGCGCGTGATGCCCGAACTTGCGTGCAGGCTGGGCTTGTCCTTGTCGTCGAAGAAGTAGATGTAAGCACGTTCGACGGGCATGGCCGAAAAGGCCAGTAGCGAACGGACCAGCCATTGCGCCTGCTGTTGGTCGGCCACTCCGACCCACTTGGCGAAGTCGCCGGTGCGTTCCGCAGGTTTCGTGCTGCTGTCGTAGCCGAACTCCGTGACCCAAATCGGTTTGCCGGCGGCATTCGCGTCGCGCCAGCGGATGAGCGCCTCGACGTCCTGCAAATACTTCGGCAACTTCGGATCTTCGGGGAAACTGCGCCGCCAGGTTGGCCACGGTTCCAATTGCGCGTAGCTGTGGATGTTCAAGACATCGAAAAGCTCTGGGAACCTCGCGACGCACTCGACGCTCTTCTCATACTTGCCGCTCTTGCCGGTAGTGAGATTGCACGTGGCGATCTTCAGTTTTGGATCGCCTGCACGCAAACCCTCGGCCATCGCGCGAAAGAGCCGGGTGTAATCCGCATCGCTCCATTGGCCGGGTTCGTTGCCGATTTCGACGGCGTCCACCAGCTTGCGGGAGCCGGAAGGGCCGAACTCGCGGGCGAACGCCCGGCCGTAAGTCTTGGCATCAACCTCGATGTCCGACCAGTTCGTTCGCTTGATCGACTCGAACATAAGGCTCGCGTCGATGTTCCAACCGATCTCGCGCCAGGAACCATAGACCTTGCTCCAATCCACGCGGTTCTTCGCAAACGGGAACGGAGCGGTTTCCGCGGTGTTTTTGCCGAGATCCCATTCCACCGGGTGATAATCCCGCACCAACCGGCAGACGGGTTGATACAACTCCGGCTTGAACTGGACCGTGTGGCCATTGATGCCGATGAAGTCGCGCATCAATGGACGCGGCTCCGCGCCCTGCATAAGCATCGGACAGAAGAGAAGAGACAGAAACAAAAACCGCCTTATGTTAAATATATGAGCCATAGAAACAGTGTGACGAAAGATCAGATTGGAATTGCGGCGCGTGTTATTCCTTCGGTGGCCATTGGACGCCTTCGAGTTCCTTGGGCAATTGTTTTGGATCTACCGGGTAGATGAGTGAAAGGTCAGGTTTTGTTTTGGCGGTGGGGAGAAGTTCCAACTCCTCCGGTGCGCCGACGATCAGCCAAAGAACCTCGGCATCCGTATCATTGAACACCTGGCGCAATTGGTCTGGACCGACCAGCAGTCCGCCGTGGCGGGGTATGGTCAACGTTTCTTCGCCCACGCGGATGCGGCCCGTTCCTTCGAGCACGAAGTAAAATTCCTCCTGACGGATGTGTTTGTGGAGCGTGCCCGCGGTCTTGGGCGGGTATCGCCAGAGCCGCGCGCTGAGATTTTCGCTGCCAGTCTGCTCCAGGAAATCCGCGTTCGGGATTTGCATCAGTCTGGAAGATTGCCAGTTCAGGTTCTCTGGCTTGATAAGGTGGTAACCTTGAATCGCTTTCACAAGTTTCAGTTTCAATAGTTTCGCTGAAAGATTCAATCACCCCTTGCCATGAGTAAATCAATTGGATAGCGTTTGGCATCTTCAAATCAGGCAGGGCGTGAGGCGCCCAAAGCAGGTTTGAAGTTTCAATCGTTCGGCGATTGTCAGGGTGCACAAGGCCGTGCTCCTTTCTTCAGTAATTGATCAAGGACGGTAAGAAAATCAGTCCAAGTGTGAAACATACAAAACGACATTTGGTTTACTTGTGGGGAATCTGGCTGCTGGCGCAATCCGTCAATTGCACGGCGGAAGACTCGGTGATAATCACCGCCGGAACCACCAATGGTGTGGCCGGTTCTGAAGTTTTGGTACCAATTCGCGTGGAACAGTTTACGCACATCCGCGCCTTTCAGTTCTCGTTGCATTGGACGCCGGCCGTGGCTTCGTACCGTGGAGTCGAACAATTCGGATTGCCGGGCCTGGCTCCGGTAAACTTTGGAACTTCAAGCACGAACAACGGAACCTTGATGGTGGCTTGGGACGATCCTTCCGCGACATTCCAATCGCTTTCGAACGGCGCGGCGCTTTTTTATCTGCGCCTTCAGTTAGTTGGTTCGCCCGGAACGAATGCTTCGGTGTATCTCAACGACTCCCCTATTCCAGTGGAAGTGGCGAACGAACAACTCCAACTGCTTCCGTATGCATTGATCGCAGGCACGGTCAGCATCGACAGCAATTCGCCGAGGTTACGCATCGCACCGGTTGGCATCTCAAACGTAATTCTCGCGTGGCCCACGAATTATCCCGGTTTCTTGCTGCAATTTCGAGCCTCAAGCAGTTCCGGGACATGGAGCCAGGCATCAGGTACCCCGGTCATCATCGCCACGGAATACGTCGTGACCAATTCGATTTCAGGAAATCGCTTTTATCGTCTGATAAAATAATCAACGAGTTGGTGACTTCGACGGCGTTTCTCCGGTTGCGGTTGGCGAAGGCTTGTACATAATTCCGCCCCGTGAAGCTGATTTCCTGGAACGTGAACGGGCTGCGCGCCGTATTGCGCAAAAACTTTCTCGAGTTTCTGGCTGAGGAAGATCCCGATATCCTTTGCCTGCAGGAAACCAAGGCTGGACAGGATGATGTCGAGCAACTCTGGCCTCTGACTTACACGACTTATTGGAATACTGCGACGAAGAAGGGCTATTCCGGCACCGCCGTTTTCACCAAGACGCGACCGATTTCAGTGGCGTGCGGCATTGGATTCGAGGAGCACGATAACGAAGGGCGTGTGCTCACGCTCGAATATCCAAAATTCTTCCTCGTAAACGTGTATGTGCCCAATTCAAAGAGAGAACTTACCCGGCTGGCGTATCGCCAGCGTTGGGATGTCGATTTTCTTTCCTATTTGAAAAAGCTGGAGAAGAAAAAGCCGGTCATCTTCTGCGGTGATCTAAATGTGGCGCACACGGAGATCGACCTGGCGAATCCAAAATCCAACGTGAAGAACCATGGCTTCACGCCCGAGGAACGGGCCGGGTTCGGGGCGCTGGTCAAGGCGGGATTCATCGACTCCTTCCGGGAGTTCGAGAAGGGCGGGGGACACTATACGTGGTGGAGCGTGATGAGCGGCGCGCGTGCCCGCAATGTCGGCTGGCGCATCGACTATTTTCTACTTTCTCCGACGCTTCGACCCAAATTGAAAAGCGCTTTCATCCGCCACAAGGTGCTCGGGTCGGATCATTGCCCCGTGGGAATTGAGATTGGGTGAGGTAGGGTCAAGCGGCGTAAACGCCTCAGTCCGAAATGACACCTCGAATGATTTCGAGCATGCGCGCATTCTTCGCGGCATCCTTGACGGCGATTCGCACGGCGTGCGCGCCGAGATTACGACCCATCAACGCAGCGTCGCGAAGGAATAATCCTTGGTTGCGGCAACGGCTGACAAGCTCGGCGGCTAACGGGCCATCGCCTGGAAGATGGCAAAGCAAGAAGTTCGCGATGCCGGGAAGGACTTCCCAATCCAGGGCTTGCAGTTCGCGCGTGAGCGATTCTCTCAGCAATTTTGTTTCGTGATAGCGCGCTGCATAGTAAGCCGGGTCTTGCAAGGCCCGGACAGCGGCGAGTTGTGCCGGCAAGCTAACCACCCACGGCGGGGTAATCGATCTCAGGGCCTCCAGTTGATGTGGTCCAGCACAGAGGTATGCGACTCTTGCTCCGCTCAACGCATAGACCTTGGACATCGATTTGCAAACGATGATGTTTTCTGACTCTGCCGCAAACTTTTCCAGGGATGGCTCATCAAAACGTCCGCTCGATTCGGCATATTCCACATAGGTCTCATCAATCCAGATGCGTGTATGGAGGGGAGCAGGTTGCAAAAGCAATTGCAGTTCACTCCGAGGAATGTGTTGGCCGGTCGGACTGTTCGGATTTACGAGCACGACGAGATCATAGCCCTCCGCGAGCGCGGCTTTTAGCCGATTGAGGTCGACTTTGTAATCATTCGTGCGTTCAAGCGTAAGACGGTCAACGGTGCAGCCAATAACGCGCTCCAACACATGGGCATATTCGCCATAGGTTGGCTCGAGGATGAGGACGTTTGATGCTGGCGTCAGCCAATGTCGGAACGCGCGAAAAATGAGATCTGAAGATCCGCCGCCAGTCAATATGTTCTCAGGCAATACGCTGCGCGCTTGCGCAATCTCCTGGATCAACCCATCGCAGCCCGTAGGGGGAGAGGTCGCGAGCAGCCACGGAAGATGATCCTGCAGAGCGGTCACCACGCCTCGCGCGGGCGGAAACCACGCGTCGAGGACGTCCGCGTTAATGATCTGTTTTCGGCGAATCAAATCATCGAATCTTTCGCCGATGGCGCTGAAAAACGCGCCGCCGTGAAAGCACGCGGCTGGTTTGCGAAAATGGACGTTTAACTGCCAATCGGTGTCCTGTTCCAGGCGTGTCAGCAAACCGGAGAACTCCTCGAGGCCGGTGGAAAGTTCAGCCAGGGTGGCAGTCAATAGATCGTACGTGACCGCGCCGGATTCAGCGGAGAGTCCAACTTTCCGGAATCCGACGCGGAGATAAAGGTCGAGAATGGCGCGGCGGCCAATGGCCACGATGCGATCGCCGCCGTGCGATTCCACCCAACGAAACGCGGCATACATGAGGAGCATGGCCAGTTCGCGCCCGCGATGCGGCTTGAGCACGGTGAGCAGGCGCACTTCGTAGGTGCGGGCGTCCAACGAGAACGGAAGCGCATCGCGCGCAAAATATTTGTCGATCGAAAACCCTTGCCGACGCGGCGGAGTGATGCTGATGAATCCAATGATTTTCCCTGCCTCGCGGGCGACCAGATAGTGATTCGATTCATCCAGCGAATCCCTGAGACGGCCTTCGGTGTTGACCGCGTGTTGGTGCAATTCAGCCGCGTAAATTTCGTGGCGAAGGCGATAAATGGTTTCCCGGTCCGTTTCGTTCGCCAGACTTAAGGCCACTTTGGAAGGCAGGACTGGTGGGCGGGGAGTTGGGACAGTTTCCAAGCCGCGCGATATTGTTTTCATCAATTCGAACGACTTTACCACGCAGAAGAGGAAGGCCGTTAATCGAACAAAAAAACTCCTTCATCGACAGAATCGATGAAGGAGTTTTGAAAAGTCCGTGCGGAGTTGCGCGCGAGCGGCTTACAACTGTTTGGAAGGGAATCCCTTTTTCTTGAGCATTTCCAACAAGCTGTCCTTGCCAATAAGATGAGCCGTGCCAACGACAACCAGGACATCTTTTCCTTCAGCAGTCAGCTTCTCGATCTTGTCGAGCCAGGCCTGATTGCGAGCCACCAGCAGAATTTTGTAAATTTCAGGATACTTGGCAAGTTCCTCAACGAGTCCGTTCAGCTTCTTTAGATCGCCATTTCTCCAGCCGTCGGTCATTTCATTCATCAAACTCTTGAGCTTGATGGATTCATCCAAGGTTTGCTTAAGCATGTTCTCCGCGTCTTCCTTTGAGAGTCCGTTGAACAAACCCATCTGATATTCGAATGTCTCCAGCGGCACCACCTTCTTTCCATCCTTTTTCGCTTTTTTGTAGATGTAACGGTCTACTCCTTGTTCTGGATTAAGCCCGAGCTTTTGCAGTTCCAGAACAGAAATGGTTAGCGAAACCATCCATGGTTTCAATGAACTGATGAGTTGGACAGGTAGGCCCGACTCTTTCAGATAATTATCGAGTTTCTTGTAGGTGGCATCTGAGATATTGTCTTGGAGCGTTTCACCCCCGGTATAAGCGCCAAGTGCGGCAAATTTCATTTTTTTCTCCTGGTCCATGTTGTCTGCTTCGCCAGGGTCGGCTTCGAACACCACGACTGATGATTTCGCGAGAGTATCCTCGATGACCTTGTCCAAAGGATAAAACTCCTTCTTGAGAAAATGAATGGAACCGAGCACATGCAGAGAACCGGTTTTGGTTTCAACCTTCCAAAAGCAATGTTTGGCATCGGGTTTGGCCGCCTCTTGCGCGCGCAGAATCGATATGGGTTGGAGCAATGCGAAGCAGGCGGCGAGGGTGAGTAATGAAAGAACCTTGGTTTGCAATTTCATGGAGCAAGCTTAGCCATAAGCCTCCAACGACCGCGATACTTTTCTTGAGCGAAATCGGGCGTCGTCACTCTCTGGAATTGGATTGCTCGCTTGCAGATTCCCGGACAAACTGGCGTCATTCTATGCAATACTCCCGAAGAACATTTCTGGCCGCGGCCACGCTGGCCGGCGCAGCCCTGAGTCCTGTCCAACTGGCTGCTGGCGCGGAAACCCCTGCGCCCAAGAAGAAAATCAAGCTTGGCATATCGAGCTATTCTTACTGGCACTTCAAAACCGCGAAGGTCACCATCGACACGGTCATCGACAAGGCGGCGGAGATCGGCGTGGAAGGAGTGGACATTCTGCACCGCCAGATGGATGTGGAGGAGAAGCAGCCGCTGGACGCGGCGACGCGTTCCTACTGCCAGAAATTGAAACGCCACGCGTTCACCAGCGGCATCGATCTGAATTGCCTCTCGATTCACCAGAACTTTGTCCAGGCCAATGCAGTAGAGCGCCAGAAGCATGTGGATCATACGCTCAAATGCATCGAGATTGCGTATCAACTGGGCGTGCCGTGCATCCGCCTCAATTCCGGGCGCTGGAATACGATTGCTTCGTTTGATGACTTGATGAAGGCGCGCGGTGTGGAACCGATTTTACCGGGCCACACTGAAGACGAGGGATTCAAATGGTGCATCGATTCCATTGAGAAGTGCCTGCCGAAAGCCGCCGAGTGCGGAGTCATTCTGGCCGTGGAAAATCATTGGGGCCTGACCCGCACGCCCGAGGGACATCAGCGCATACTGAAGGCGATCAAATCGCCCTGGCTTGGAGCGCTCATGGATACGGGTAATTACATGGAAGATCCCTACGACAAACTCGCGGCTATCGCTCCGAAGACGGTATTCGTCCAGGCCAAAACTTATGTTGGTGGTGGCGAATGGTACACGCTTGATCTGGATTACAAGCGCATCGCCAAAATTCTTGCGGATGCCAACTACACCGGCTACGTCTCCCTGGAAATGGAAGGGAAGGAGAATCCGGATGTGGCGGTGCCCAAGAGCATCGCGATGTTAAGAGAGGCGTTTGGGGGTTGAGGAACGACAGTGGGAAACCAGTGAACTGGTTTTATGGTTGTGGTGGTTCGCGTACCCCCGACTAGAAGTCGTGAGTTAATGAATGCAGAAAGTCTGCCGCATGCTAGCGCCAATGTCTCAAGGGTCAAAGGAGTGTGCCGGTTGCGGTTTGCACGTACCTCCTGATTTGACGAGTTGTCCAGCCTGTGGCGCAATCGAGTTTCGGAGTGTGCCGCAGGTGGAGCCTTCGCGGGATGTGACAAGCGCATTGCCGCCCGAGAAGTCGTTTTTTCGCTTGAGACCTGCGTCCATCGCCCTCCTGATTCTTGCCATCCTGTACGGACTTTTCGCCATGGCCAATGTGCTGTTATGGAGGGTGCAGAGTCAAAAGGGGGACGAGCTTTTGGCTGCAATTTTCTACTGGGGCGTGGTTTGGAATCTGGTCATCATGTTTCTCTGCGTCGTCGCCCGTCAGTTCATGAAAGCGCAGACTCGAACCAGCTTGATTATTGGGGCGTTGATTGCAACTTCGGCCCTGCTGATTGTCCTGCGCATCTGGCTTCACGGAATGATGAGCACACGAAATCCTTTTCCTTGGATTGAACCATTATTAATTGTTCCACCGCTGGTCTATGCGATCACGTATGCAGTGAGGGCCGCGAAAGTATTTTCGTCGGGTGGAGCAGCGGAGCGGAGATGTCCGACAGAGGATTAAAGAAACCAAGCCAGAATAAATCTGGCTTAAGCCTTTGGATAAGGCAGAGGCGGCTTCAGCGTGCGCCACGGTTCTTCGTTGAAAACGTCCACGGTAAATTCGCCTTCCGCCTCGACCGGACTCAGGATGGCCAGAAAGACCAGTGTGGCTGGACCGGGATTGAAGGTGGCGTGGGGAAGGTTGGCCGGGATGTGGGCCATTTCACCGGGACCGAGGAGCTTCTTCTCGCGCCCAACCCATTGCTCGGCTTGTCCTTCGATTACGAAAATGATTTCTTCGCGAGCGGGGTGTTTGTGGAAGTTGTGCCCTTCTTTCGCCGGCATGGTGGCGCGAACCAGGATCAGTTTCTCCGCGCCGACGGTGTCCGGATGCGACATGGTCTCGACGTGACACCAGGGAAAATCCGAGTGCAGAACGTTTTGTTTGGTGACGAAGCGGCTTTTCATTCTTCAAAGATCCATGCGCGGGATTTGCAGGGCCTCACAACAAGCCTGGTTGAACCCCACTCGAGGAGGGTTTCAGGCCGATTTTTTTGTAGCTCAATTCGGTGGCCATGCGGCCTTGGGGCGTTCGCTTCAGGTAACCTTCCATAATCAGGTAAGGCTCATACACTTCCTCAAGCGTGTCGGATTCCTCGCCTACGGCGACGGCCAGCGAATTGACGCCCACGGGCCCGCCGCCAAATTTCACGATGATCGCTTCGAGAATGCGTTTGTCCATTTCATCGAGGCCGTTTTCGTCGATTTCGAGCATGGCCAGAGCGCGATCGGCGATGTCTTTGGTGACGTTGCCGTTGCTCCGCACTTGCGCGTAATCGCGGACACGTCGGAGCAGATTGTTCGCGATGCGCGGCGTGCCACGGCTGCGCCGGGCGATTTCCATGGCGCCTTCCGGTTCCATTTCGATTTTGAGCAAGCGTCCGGAACGAATGACGATTTCCCGAAGTTGCTCGGCGTGGTAATAATCGAGGCGTTCGCGAATGGCAAAGCGCGTCAACAAAGGCGCGGTGAGCAGGCCGCTGCGGGTGGTCGCGCCAATGAGCGTGAAGCGCGGCAGGTTCAGGCGAACGCTACGGGCGTTGGGGCCTTGATCGATGATGATGTCGAGTTTGAAATCCTCCATGGCCGGATAGAGATATTCCTCGATGGTCTTTTGCAGGCGATGGATTTCATCGATGAAGAGGACGTCGCCCTCCTGAAGATTGGTCAGCAATCCGGCCAGGTCGCCGGCCTTTTCGATGGTCGGGCCGCTGGTGGATTTGAGATTGGTGCCCATGGCCTTGGCCAGGATGTTGGCGAGGGTGGTCTTGCCCAACCCCGGCGGGCCGCTGAGCAGGATGTGGTCGAGCGCTTCCTTGCGACCCTTGGCCGCTTCGACGGAAATCTCGAGGCGCTCCTTGACCTTGGCCTGGCCGGTGAAGTCCGAAAATACGGAGGGGCGCAACGTCATTTCCAACGCGGCGTCCGGCTTGTTCAAGACTTCTGAAACCAATCGCTCAGGCATTGCGCATCAACGTAGGGAAAGTCCCGGGCTGGCGAAAGTCCAAATCGGTTCCAGTGCAGGATTCCATGGATGATTCGCAGAGGTATTTGCAGAAGTTTTGAGCGTTCCGACACCCATTTAGTTTGCGAAAACCCTTGTAATCCGGGCTGTTTGGCGCTAGGGTAGCAATATTCCCGTTCCACTCGATTTCTCCTCGCGGCGATCTTTCGACGGGTTGGAGTATCACCATTTATCAGTAAACAAAAACCAAAGCGAAAAGTATGACCACACGAAGTTTGATGAGTTTGATGGCCGCCTGCGTGGCAATTACCACGGTCGGTTGCCAGAATGTCCGCGATGTCCGCACGGCGAAAGCGTATGCCATGGTGGACACGATCCCGGGCGGCAGCAGCAAGGGGTATGTGGAATTTACCGCGCACGAAAACGAAGCGGTCGTTCCGATTTATCAGACCGATGGACCCGGCAAACCGAAAGTCCTGGGCGCGGTCGGCCTGAAGGATGGCGATAAATATGCGCGGGTGCGTTACAAGACCGACGTGAGCACCAAGCTGCGGGTCGCGGTTTCGCCCGGCATGCACAACTTCACGGTGGAGAAGGATGGTCAACGGTTCCGGGTGCCCGTGGAGGAAGGGAAAGTGACGCCCGTCGAGATCGATTACACGTTGCTTGAGAAAGGTGAGACGCTCGACATCTATCACGCGGACATCGAAGTCCAGCCGCTGTTTACGCCCACGGATTCCGCCAAGTCCGGCGGCAAGAAGTAA
>JADMIO011627941.1_pt1 | contig 40238 bp, 45 predicted proteins | sample 8958161 | NCBI WGS metagenome assembly JADMIO01 (sample SAMN16585339, study PRJNA669376) | soil metagenome | isolation source: Crop rotation soil | place: USA: Cullars Rotation, Alabama | collected 2011
CGCGACAACTTGTCCACGTGGAATTCTAAGCTTAGGATCCCAATGTGCTGGAAAGGCCAGCTGACGATTTTCACATAAATTGATAAGAGTAAATAATAGTGCAATTATACGTGAATGTTATCACGTCAAAGATCTTAAAATTGCAATAATGTTTGGGTTATTTGTGAAAATATAATTGTCGAAATGAATATTTCGCTGTAAAATTGGTATTTTGAGATTAAAAACAAATTTTCATATTCCTTATGAAATAATAACGTGACCGTAAAATATTCACGTGTATAAAATGTAGTGTGAGTACGAAAGAGAACTTGAAATAAAACAGTTTGATTAAATAATTATTTTTGGGCCTTTATGACTTTTTTGAATTTTTTTTTCGTTTTCATGATTTTTAATTTTTTTTGGTTTTATGAATTTTGGAATAAATATCAAGTTTGCTCATTAATAAAACTAAATAAATAGTTTCGTTAAATATTTCACAACACTTGCAACGAAACGCCAAAGTTTACAAAAGATATTTTTAAACGAAATGAATACAAAAACAAACCACTTATTGCAGATAAATGATTTGTTCAGTTAATTAGATTTTGCATAAATACCTTATTCGATTAAGTAAATTGTTCTGTTACATAAACTCTTCAATAAATAACAATGTTGACAAATCAACTGTTCAGCATCCCCCATTCACCCATCAGATACAAACAGAAACCATCCAGTCGATGCACTCGTCATTGAATAATTCCCATAAATCTCCCCAATATTATACATTTCACACTCTACAAATGTTGTATTGACAATGTTTAGTGCAAAACTGCGACAGCCCGACATATTGCTGGAATAATAATAATGACTATTTGTAAACAGAATGAAACACAAACATGCAGTAGTAGAAACATTCACTGCCTTGTACCGCACTTATTGTTTGAGACAAATACGTCGACAACAAACGAACGTTCTTGTATTTTGAACTCATCGACTTGATTGGCGCATCTAAATTGCAAAGGGATAATAAATAATTTCAAATTATTTGTTAAAAGTTACACAACGAAGTAAACACAAAACGAACCTTGACAATATTTGCCAGCATACCCACCAGCACAAGTGCACATTTTTGCACCAGATGTCATATTCTGTGAGCATATTCCATTGTTCAAACACGGATTGTTCATTGCACACGTTGAAACTGTTCAATTTTTTGCAATTGAAATTGTTCTTCAATTATACAACTTACATGTCGAACAATTCTGTCCCGTCCATCCATCATTTGCACACGTGCAAGTGTAATAATACTGTGGCAGAGTTGGATGCGGTACACACGTTGCATTATTCATACACGGATTCGAATAATCACATAACGAATCCCAGAAGAACTCACAAATAGCTGTCGATGTGCAACAATTACACCTACATTTGTGTTCAATATTGAACAAATCACGAAATTCAAAACAATTCAAATGCACAACTAACCCATAGTCATCCACTGCACCGACGGGTCCATAGTTTGCATTGAATACTGTACACGAGGTCGGATAGTTTGATCCAGGATTGTCGACTACTAACATTGTGCTATTGGGCAAATAGAAGAATGGTGTTGATCGCGTCGAGTAATAACCAGTGGAATTCATCTGTTCAACTTGTCGAAAATGATAGGGCGCATAGGCTAGGAACGGTGCATAAATGCCAATATACGGTCGTGGGCAAGCGCCTCCCATATTTGTAATTAACCAATCGTACACATATTTGTTTGTCAACCATGCTAGCCGTGATCGTCGTGATATTGGTGTTGCAGCGTAAGTGTTACATTGTACCTGGGCAGACCAAGGCGTATATGTTGATGATGTCATTGAGTAGTAGCAGGACAGTGGTGCACCGGTGGGTGGTCCCAGTGCACCCGAGTACACTGTTGAGCATGTCACGCTTCGGAATGGGGCAACTGTGCAACATAGTTAGTAAATGGAGAAATGAGCATTTAGATCTTGATCAAGTTTCGCCGCTATCCACTTACCTATTTCACAACGATCGCCACTGAATTTATCATAACATGTGCAGTTAAACTTTGTCACATCCGTTGCATCTTGATTACATGTGCCACTGTTCAAACATGGCGTCATGTCGCATGCTTTAGCAACTGTAATGGCAATGTTGGGCGGTAATGATTAATAGTGGCTAAGGGTCAAAGAAAACAACTATTTCTGGCTTATTATTTATTTCTGACTCATAAATCATTCTTAATTAGTTTTTGTAGAAAAACAGCAGAATAAAATAACAGCAAAATGCCAACCGTATATTTCACATAAACTGGTTCGATTCGTCGTACATGCAACGCTGACGATTGTTGCTGGCTGATCAATGTATGCACATCCACTGTAAGCATAAAATTATTAAAAGTTATTAAAAATTGTTAAAAATTATTAAAAGTTATTAACAATTAATAAAAATGCAACAATTGTGTACTCACGTTGGAACCGTATTTGTAAACGTCGGTACATATGAGATTGTCTTATTTGCTGTCACCATATCTTCTGACCAACTAAACTGTGCCGATGTACAACTGCCAGACACACATTTTAATCCAATGTTGTAATCACAACACCCCTGTAAACGGGTGACGATTGGATTTTGAAAACTTCTATTAAACACCCCTTCATATAGCCGCAAAACGGTTTATATTGCGCCATAATAAATAAAGAATCAACAACAAACCGTAAGCGGGCCAATTGTGTCAACTTTAGTCTGGGTGTCCAACCAGGCAAGACGTCCACGTTGCAACACTGGATCCGTGCGAGGCAAGTTTGCGCAACTGAACAACAACGCTTGTCCAAGAAATGTGTGAAAATGAAAACAAACATTGACACCGCTTCCGTTACCGGTTGTGGATATGCAATGCCAACATAGCACGAAAGTGGACTGGCCGTGTAACTGTAGATTGTCTTATACGCACTGAACTGTTCAGCACATGTCAACGCCAATCCTGTCACCACATTCCCCCCACTCACAATGTGGATTGGCAGAAGAAGGTATACTGTATCGGAATGTGTTTCATTGGGAAATGGAAGGAAAGACTTACATAAGAACAAGTGAAGCAACGTTTTCATTGCTAAATATTTTGGTTTTGCTATGATGCAAAAATTGAGGTTTTAGAGCTTATTCGACACACTTGCTTGTCTCATCTCCCCTTCGTTGTCATGGACTTCATTTATTGTTGCTATCAACAAACAACCATGCATGCCTCTCTTTGCCTTCAACACATGTTTTGTTAGTTTTAGGGAGAGCTTAGAACCAAACGTTTGTGTGTATTATTCTGTTCACTTGTCCACCTCTTTTTTATTAGAGAGGTATAAAACATTGTAAGCGGTCGATATTTTTGCTAATGATTGTCATTAATCAAACGTTTGTTGTTGAACGTAAAAATTATGAAATAGTATAAAGCCTGGGTCATTTTGTGTTTTATTTTGTATCAATTGTTTCGAAGTGAACTGCTCGAAGAATTGGACACTGTTGGAATGAACATTTTTGCAAATATTTGGCAAAAATTACGACACACAAGTTGTAAAAACTGCCACCGAAATAAATTCAAAAATGTTTCGCAATAAATGATGGATGATAGATACATTCAACTATTTTTCGTCAAACTTTATTATGAAATTTAATTTAAAAAAGTAACCGATTAAATTGATTTATTTAAAGCCACAAAACACACGTTGCCGTAGACATTTGTGTTCAGTATGCAAGAGAATTACATCTCACCGGTATTATCTATGAAATGAATGCAAATATTAAACGAAATTACTAACTTAGACACGCCTGAAAGAAACATGTTGTCCCTGAGTCACAGCACGTATTACCGCAGCATTTCTGCTTGTTTGTGCAACAGTGATTTCCACAACAATTTGGGCTGTCGGTGTCGCAGCACGTGCTGCCGCAACATTTCTGATCGTCTGTACAACAGTGGTCACCACAGCAATTTGGGTTGCTTTTACTGCAGCACGTGCTACCGCAACATGTCTCCGAGCTTGAGCAGCAGTTGTCACCGCAACATTTCTGCGAGTTTGTACAACAGTGATTACCACAGCAACTTGGATTGGTTAATCGGTCACAGCACGTGCTACTGCAGCATTTCTCTGAATTTGCGCAACAGTGGCCGTCACCGCACTTATTTGAACACTCTGTCGAAGCCAAACGCACAAATGTGAGTAGGGTGCAGCCTGTAACTTGTGAAAATCGTGTTTGACACCCGTACCGATTAATAACAACACGCGCATTGTGCATACTATTTGGTAGACTTTTGAAATGAATTTTGTTGTAGGTTGTTAGGATGACATTGAAATTGTTATACATAAGGTTAACACCTGTTACTGATAACCAAGCTGCGCTCTAAATTGCGTGGCACAAAATTGACAAACAACACAAAAAATACAAAATCAGGCACAAAAGCTGACGCCGCAATAAATATAAAATATCAATAAAATGCTGTATGAAAGCGATATCAAAAAATCAATATGTACTATTTCAAACAAGTTGTTTCAAAGTGAACTGCTCGAAGAAATCACAACTGGATATCACGCAAAATGATGCTGCCAAATTTGTACACTGGCAATATATGCATTTCAATTTAGTTCTAGTAATTTGGCAACCAAGTTATTCACTTTGCAATTCGATCGACGCTGACTCAAACGTTTTTGTGAGCAACAATAAAATGCTATATCAAAGCATTGTCTAGAAACAATATGTTTTGAGAGTACTAGAAGTGTTTCTGCCAAACTAATCACATGCATCTAAACCGATTTATTGTCGCAAATATTGTTTACTACTCAATAACTTACACTTTTCATTTGTTCAATTCCAGCATTGTAAAACCAGCACCATAAAACCAAAATGCCGGAGCATGTCAGATAGAGATTGGGCACGCGCACCGAGGCTTGCATTAAATCTACATATGTATTTTATAGCACAAATTATCGTTATGTTTTATTTATGCAACGTTTGAATCAAAATTACAATGAAAATGAAACTGGGGAATGTTTAAGGATGTTCAGCAAAAAACAATCAATTGCGTTTCACAAATTGTTCAAGAAGTGTGCCTAACAGTTGAACTTTATCATAAGTCACAATACTCATCTTACGCCAATACGCGCTCACATTATCGACATTGACAATTGTTTCGTTGATGTTAATCAATTTTCGAAAAACATCCACTGCTTCCCTGCACGGAAAGCCAAAATAGTCGTCAATGATGACAAAACCCCCAACGGAAACATGATCATACAAATTGATTATAATGTGTATGCAACTTTCATACATGTCGCCATCTAATCGCAATACACTCAACGCAGTGAACTTTTTATCGGCCAGTTTCATTGTTACGTTGAAATATCCTTTTAAAAATAGAACATCCGTGTCGTGCAGTAAACTCATTCGACGAAAATTGGCGCGAACATTTTCTTCCGATGCAACTACGTAGGACAGTGATGCCCAAAAGTCGGTGTCCTGGAAATGTAAAACAAATAAAACATTAATTAAAAGTAAATGAAACGAATTAAATAAGGAAACAAAACACACTTTTGTTGTCGTAGACGGTGGCAATCCGGAAAATGAATCAGCTAATATTACTTTACGATGTTTTTGTTCATATGCTACAAAAATTGCCCGTGCAAATATGGACATTCCACCACGCCACACACCGCATTCAATAAAATCGCCCATAATATTCTCATGAATGACCTACTTTTAATTATGAAAATTATAAAAGTAAATACCTGATACAACATCGTTTGCAAACTGCTCAATCTTGCAATTCCGGTCATTGTGAATCCGAACCTTGGCCAGTCGCCGCCGAGTAACCGCGCGTTCTCATCATACTGCATTGTTTTCAAGTTTGCATCATCACCTGGAGCCGGATGGTTCGCTTCTGTCATTATATTATATCCACTAACTGTTCGCTTCACTGTTTCCACATATAATTCGCGCAGAAGTTCGTGTCCACTGAGTGATGTCTTTTTTATATGCGCATCATATTTATCGCATTGGTGACATTCAAGCGGGAAATGCACTTTCATTTTTCCTTGTACCTGTGTTACGTATTTTGCTGCTAATATTTTCTAACTAACAATTGGTCTCGGTACAACACACGGCGGCGGACATGTAGTTGTTTGTGTAACAGTTTGAACTGGTTGTTGGCTGACATTCTCAGTTTGACAGTAATTAAATATTGGTTGCAAATTTATTCCGTATTCATATACAAAAAGAAACGACGTAAATGTAATTAACAGGACAATTAGAAATAGTGCGGACCATTTTGTATCATACATTCTTTGAAATATTTTATGCGCTATGGTCACAGGTTTATGTAGAGTTGAAGTAATCAATTTACGAATAACGTAGCATGAATATCCAATTAAGTGTGAATGCTTTGTTCGCTTATTAGAACACACTTGTCTATAACTTCGCATACATAATGGCTAAATACGTATAGTTGAAATGAAAAACTTTCCATGCTATAACCAAAACTCCTTAAGTGCATTAAGTGTGTTCAGCCAGTTGTGGAACCATTCGTTGATCACGTTCACATCTCGCATCATACACCGGCAACAATCGTGCATTGTAGTATTTGGACTGTGTCGTATAAATAATGCCAACAATATATGTGGAAGTGCGGTACAAGTGAATGGTTTCTGAATATTTATTAATGAGAATTGAAACAAGAATTGTGTGAAACTGTCTTGGATCACCGTACAACATGAACAACAAATGTCATCCATACTGGCACCAATTGTAGTCATACGGTGTCGTAGCGCCACCCACATCTCATAAATATGCTGCGAACGATCAGCATTATTCGGCCACGCCAAATGTTTGTGTTTCAATTTTGGGAAATCAAGACGTGGTATCGATTTGAAAATGATGTTTTTCCTGAAATACAACTTCAATTCTTCGAATACATAAATTTACATATGCATTGTATAACATAAATTATCGTTATGTTTTATTTATGCAACGTTTGAATCAAAATAACATTGAAAATGAAATTTAGCTAATAAGGATGTTCGAAAAAAAAACAATCAACTACGTTTCATAAATTGTTCAAGAAGTGTGGCAAGCAGTTGAACTTTATCATATGTCACAATACTCATCTTACGCCAATAGACGCTCAGATAGTCGACTGTGACAATTGTTTCTTTGATATTCACCAATTTTCGAAAAACATCCACAGCTTCCCTGCACGGAAACCCAAAATAGTCATCGATAATGACAAAACCACCAATGGAAACGTGATCGTACAAATTGATTAGAATGTGTGTACAACTTTCATACATGTCCCCATCTAATCGCAATATACTCAATGCAGTGAACTTTTTATCGGCCAGTTTCATTGTCGCATTAAAGAGACCCTTTAAAAATACGACGTCGGTGTCGTGCAATAGACTCATTCGGCGAAAATTGGCACGAACATTGTTTTCCGATGCAACTACGTAGGCCAGTGATGTCCAAAAGACGCTGTCCTACAAACATGAAACAAATAAAACATTAATTAAAGGTAAATCAAATAAAATCACTCACTTTTGTTGTCGCAGGAGGTGGTAATCCTGCAAATGAATCGGCTAATATCACTTTACGATGAGTTTGTTCATAAGCAACAAATATTGCACGTACAAATATGGACATCCCACCACGCCACACACCACATTCCATAAAATCGCCGGCAATATTCTCGTGAATGACCTACTTTGAATTATGAAAATTATAAAAATATAAACCTGATACAACATCGTTTGCAAACTGTTCAGTCTTGCTATACCGCCCATTGTGAATCCGAACCTTGGCCAGTCGCCGCCGGTTAACCGCGCGTTCTCATCATACTGCCTTGTTTTCAAGTTTGCATCATCACCGGCATCCGGATGGTTCGCTTCTGTCATTATATTATATCCAGAAACTGTTCGCTTCACTGTTTCCACATATAATTCGCGCAGAAGTTCATGTCCACTGAGTGAAGTCTTTTTTATATGCGAATCATATTTATCGCATTGGAGACATTCAAGTGGGAAGTGCAGTATCACTTTTCTTTGTACCTGTGATGTTTGTTATTAATGTATTTTGTTATTAATGTTTGCTAACTTTTCCGTATTCATATACATGAAGAAGAAATGTACATGTAATTAATAAGACAATTAGAAATAGTGCGAACCATTTTGCATCATACATTCGAAATGTTTTGAAATATTATATGCCCTATGGTCACATGTTTAAGGTAATCAATTTATGTGAATTATTAATTAAGCGTATATGCATTGTTGGCTTATTTTAGACACTTTTCTACAACTGAACATTTGTCATGAAGCATCTATCCAGAAGCTCGCTCGCTTTTATTACAAAACAGCAAACAATATTTGTAGTTTGCAAACAGAACAACAATGACAAGCATAGACTTTGGAATGTGTCAATCAGTGTATCGCTCAGAATATTTCCTACAGCAAGTATTCAGTCGACTTTGTGACCAATGAATGCGTGTTGGTCGTGAATCCAGCAACAATGTTTTGGCCAGTGCAGCGGTGCAGGAGTATTTTGGACGTGTTGAATATGCATGACTTCTGATATTTTCGGCTCTTTAATTTTACACAAAGTATGAGAAATCTGTTTGACATCTTGAAGTGACTCGTTCCAAATACTTTTTTTAATTCAAAACTGAAAATAAACTGGTCTTAAATAAAACAAAAAAAGAAACACGAATAAGAGAATTTTACAGAATAAAACAACGAATGACGTGGCAGTACTTTCTTATAAAGTACAGTAAACTTAATTGGTTTTGCAGTTCTGTATTACCATTGTCTTACTTTTGTAAAATTATACAATTCCGTTTCTGTTGTTTCGCTTTGCGTTGTCCTTTTCGCAGCAACGTCTCTAACTTTCAATTTGTAAAGCACGCTACGCTTCAAATATGTTTGCAATTCAATAGTTTACAACTGTGTTGCATCATTAGCAAATCAAATTCTTCTGTGGGAAACCACAAATGTAACTCGGCTCATCCGATTAAACAACGTCGACAAATGCAAAACCCATGAACGCAGTAAATGCTGCGTTCGAATTTCCGTTTATGTATTATTTTATGCTTCTTTTAAGCGACTTGTGCAGTTTGTGTGTGTGTGTGTGTGTGTGTGTGTGTGTGTGTGTGTGTGTGTGTGTGTGTAGCATTATTCTTTTCAAATAAATAATTGATTGAAATAATCACCATGACAATCGAATTGATTTTGAAATTTGCAATTCATACCTGTAATGCATACACTTGTGAATATATTAGCGTGCATACACAACATATAATTGAGCCATATTGTCATGACAAACGAAGATTGTTTTCAACAAAACACGTGCGTCATTCGGTTAACAGTTTCTTAATAATTCCATTTTTCTTTGCTATACCATTTGCTCTTTCTCAATTCTGTACTGTAAACTATACACGACCGTAAAATGTATTCTTTGATTGCAACGCTCATGTTGGGTAAGTGTATAGGAATCTCGGGCGTCAAGAGTTTTGCCTCCACCAACAATCCGAAAATTTTCACAAATTTTTCGGATTCATGGGAAGGGACAAAATATTCTTACCCACGGGAATCCCGGTGTTGTGTATGAAATTGAGTACATTTAGCTTCTCTACTAAACAAATTGCCTAGCCAACGAAATGATTTTTTATACTTGTATGAAAATGCGTTTTATCTGTCTGGAATGATTTTGAGGTGGGAGCTGTATGAAATTGACTTGTATGAAAATGAGTAACTAGTAAAAATTGATGCAAAAGTGAAGCCGCAAATAGCTCATATTCATAAAAGTATAAAAATTCATTTCGTTGGCTAGGCAATGTTGTTTAGTAGAGAAGTACAATGTACTCAATTTCACACACAACACCGGCGCCATTTCTCCGCCTTCATATATATGAATATATATTTATGCATTCAGCAACATGCACATCGGGCATTCGCGTCGTTCTCCCAACACCCGGCAATGGCTGGCACGACGCCAACGGCGCGCAGGCTGTCTATTCGATGTTCTACGACAATGCCAATAGTCCGTTGTCGTCGTATTTTATGAGCCATGGTAAAAAAACGTGGGACCAGTGCGCTGTGTTTTGCAGGTAAGCGAGTGTGGGTAGTGCGAAGTGTCACGCCGCTAAAGGGGGTGATAACCAGAGATGGAAAAATGGTCGGCCCGAAGCCAGAAAAAGCCAGAACTTTCCCAAAAACCCAGCCTGAAGACAGAACACCCGAAACATATAAGGGGGGGTCTTACATTTTCGCACTTTGTTTGTAAAACCTCTAGAAATCCGGCCCAAATTAGCAACACTTTGGATTTGCCTATCTATTGTGTGAATTGACAATTTGGTCTCCTTCTTGGACGGGTGGTGAGTCAAAAGTAGAAGGCTGCTAATGGGCTGCACCCTTCCAACATAGGCGGAGAACTGTCCCAAGGCCGGGGACAACGTTGGGATTGTCGACGTCGACCCTGATTTGTTCTCCAGAAAAAAATTAGTACGTGGAAAAGTAAAAAAGACGATTTTTTCTTAACGCCGGGGCAATCCCATGAATCTCTGCCTAAGCTTCCACCACTAATGAGTCGGTGCTGGTACCCTAGGCGGAATGCCGAGAGTCTCCCCTTCGATTGTTCAATTCCCTCGCATTTTTCATTTTTTACCATACTAAATAACGTTTCTTTCGGGAAATCCCCCGCGGGCCAAAATCCCCCGTGACATTTTCACCTTTCCCCTCGGGTACAATGTGTGTTGCAGTGATAATCCAAAGGTCGCCCCACCAAACGTGGTGCACGCGTGGGAGCACGGCCGGCTGGCCAATCTCACCACCGAAATGGTGCACCATAATGTGTGGACAACACTTGTTGATCCGGTAAGACAAATATTTGGATTTTGAATTGAGTGTATTGTGTTCTAAATGAAGTGTCACACAAACCTTTCAAGGCGTCCGGGGAGGTGGGGCTAATTTGGAAAAGTTTTGAAATTTTCAAACCGTACAATTTCATTTCCGATAATCCCCCTGTCCCCTCCTTATTTTGCGTCTATGCTTAACTAGTCCTGTGTAGGTTTCGGGTGAAAATCGCTTTAACGTAAAAAGGTAAAAATATATAAAATGTTTAAAAATATAAAAAACAAAAACATTGTTAAAACAATTGTGTGCGCGCAGGCATCGGACGATGCATGGATCGGTCTACGGTGTCTCGACTCAGTAGCAACATGCGGCTCCGGCGACTACCAGTGGCGTGGTGACAGTTCCACCGGCACCGGCTATCCACGCGGTGGTTTCACACCGACATTTGACAGCGTTGGCACTAGCAGATGCGTTCAGTTCAAGGCCGACAACTACCAGTTCAGTGCTAGTGACGATTGCACAGATAACAACAATTACTGTCTGTGCGACCTGTGGGGTGAGTGACAGGGACATTGGTGTTGGTGGTAGGGAGGGGGAGGGAATGAAAAGGGGTCCAAGTGGGTCTCTGTACTTAAGGAATATGTTTAGTGGTCTATGGTGAGGTGAAAGTATGTGGTATGTGGTCATGTTTGTTCAATTATCCAAACCCTGAGGATCCCTCACTTTTTACTTTTGCGCCTCTGAGTCCGATCTTCAGCAAATCCAATAGCATTCCAATTGCAGTAGAGAAAGCGTGCGACGTAACGCCACTGTGTCAGAACGGTGGCACATGTGTTCAGAATCCTACATTGCTTGAGGAGTACACGTGCTCGTGTGTGTCCGGCTACGGCGGTGACAACTGCGAAATTGGTGAGTGACTGAGTACGGTTGTGACCCATTGGCTTAAGCTTAGACGTCTGAGGATACAAGGAGGCGAGTGCACACTTTCCCATAGACAGATATTCTTCTTCTTGTTCTTTTCGACATCGTATAATGAAATATTCAAAACAGTGGAATAAACTTTCCCAACCTGAGAGGGGACAACGTTTTGTGCAGATTGAGAAGGGAAACCAAAGAATCGTGCGAGTATTCGTTTCAAACCAATGTTTCAGTTCTCACACCCTGTTCGCCATCCTCTCTTACCTACGGCGCAAACAACCTAATCAACCCTACTGGTCTCGCTGCCGACATTGCATCACGTATAACGAGCGGTCTTAGTCTCGACCTGACTGCCGTCGACCTAAGCGGCTCAAGCAGCGATGTACTCGCCAGCGTTGACACCGCCTTGGACACGTTCGGTAGGACGTCTATGATGTCTATGTCGTCTATGACGTTGAGCCGCAAGAAACGCCAAGTCACGAGTGTGCCACCTGGGTCGACTACGTTCATACAATGTTTGCCGATGTATCAGACCGACGCTGGTCGTGCGGGTTATCTGGCCGTGTGTTTGCCGTCGGGGCAGTGGTCGCAGCCGAAGGATTGTCAACGTAAGGATTGGTATAAGACGCATGATTAAGCTTTCACTTAGGTTTATGCTTTTTTAAGGTCAATTTTTACATTTCCGTTTAGGATTAGGCTTCAGCTAAGTCTTAGGCTTAAGTTTCAAAACGGAGAACGAGTTTTTGAATGCCAGGGACGCAAAAATCTAGTTGGTAAACCAATAGTAAAATCAGAGAAATTACAACGCGTACAAATCACAGAAATTTACCCGAAAAACAATTCCAGTGCCAGTGGGCGCGTGTGCAACGACGCTGTGTCAGAACGGCGCCACATGTGACGGCACATGGGTGGCCACATGCACGTGCATCCCAGGATGGACGGGGCCCCTATGTGCCCAGGACATTGACGAGTGCGCGTCGACACCGTGTAAGAACAAGGGCGAATGTACCACGCCGACATTTGGCAATTATACATGCACATGTTTGTCGGTAATGCGATTTGGCTTACGCTTAGTTCTTAGTATTTGATTTAATGGTGCTTTAACCTGAGTGTGATTAGATGACGAATTATTCAGAGCGGGTGAGGCGACGGTTGAGCTTCAGATATGTTTTAGGGTTTCATTTAAAGCGTTTAAACAAGATATAGTCTCGATAAATTGCGAAACAGGCATATTTTTGTCCGTAGGCAGCGACTTCTTGGGAGGGCTTAGGAGTGCTAGAGGTATTTCATCGTCTATGCACACCGCCCATACCATTTAGTAATTGGGTGTGAAATTAATGTCACAAGTGAAATTTCTCAAAATCTCAGACATTCACCGGCGGCATATGTGAAACCCAACTCGGTTCCTGTGGATTGCAGACGAAAAGCGAACAGGCAGTGAATGGTACAATGATGCTGACTAACACCATTGCCAGTATCATATTCATAATCGTCGTCGTAGTACTCATCGTTGTATTTTTGATGTATGTTTTGTTAAGAACATATTCTTGATACCAAATAACAAAATACACGGCTTTGGAACGAAACCAATCTTTCAGACTGCGCGATTTCTCCGTGGCGCGTGTGTATCATATGATACAAGAGATCAGTTTGCTACTGGCTACAATCTCCGTGTTCACGGCGCGTACACGAACGCTGTTCAACAGTGGAGCACTGTGTGATGCCGAATCGAGGCCCGATTATCAACCACCGGCGTTGTCGGATACGGAGTGCACTATGGTACGTTCAACCGCAGCCACGGGGCATTTGATTTTGATGACATACTGTATTGCATGGTTCCAGGTGGCCATTTCCCTGCACTACGCCTATCATGTACACTTCACCGCTCTCCTGCTGGAAGCGATTCACAACTACGTTCTCTACACAAACGTGTTGGTCTTTCGTCCGCTCCTACATCGCTGGCAAGTGTTGTGCGTGTGTCTCATTACACCATTGATCTTTGTTGTACCGACAGCAATCTTTGCGTATAAAGGATATACAACAGAGGACACGTGCTGGTTGAACTTTGGCAGCACGAATGCAATGGTTGAGGTGTGTGAGGCATAGGTTTTCCCCAACATCAAGAATTCCCCGAGAATCTGAAAACTGTTGAAAAGTTTTAACATCCAAAATTCTTTCCTCTACTGCCAAATTTTGCTTTAGTTGGTCTGATTTTCTCGTACACGCCAACGTTAATCCTTCACCTACAAACTTGGAAATTTTTGAAATGCCATCAAGAAATGTGAAAACTTGGGAAAATGCCACCCGTGTGTTTGACGAAATGTTTTTTAGGTCGCTCCATTTTTTATCATGAGCGCCGTAACGGTGATCATTGCCGAGGCAACAACAATGCGTGAATTTCCGATGAACGCGTGCGAAGATACCAAACTACGTACATCGGCGGCAGCTAACTCGGGTGGTTCACTAGTTATTGCACTAACGTCGTTCAGTGCGTGGATTGTTGGTCAGTTACTAATTCCGTATACCCACTAGATCGAAATTTGTATTCAAAATAGAGAAAACTGATTTTGCCGTTTTCCGAGAATGGCTTTCTTTGCCCGAAGGATTTTTCTGTATAGTTTTCGATGTTTACGGTCACCATTTTCAGGCGTTCTATCCGTCTACTTGACATCAGTTCTGTTCGGCACAATTGTGGCCATTCTCGTGCCAGTATTGGCCGGGTTTTTGCTCATGTTTCACTCGTTGGGCAATGAGAAGGCACGGGAGCTGCTTCGCAAGCTACTGTGCTGCTGTTGCAAGAAAAAGGATGTTACTGCTTAGAGGATGACAGAGTTATGAGTTTCTTCTAACAAATATGCCCAATCGTATACCTCAGCCGTAGAATAATCATATGCATAACTTTATCGAACAATTACTGGTTTTGTTTTATGAATTATTTCAAATTTTCCAATTCTTTCAGAAACTTTTTCTTTATTAACCCTATTCAAGATACACACAAGCGTTATTGGTTACCAATCGCGTTTTAGAGCTTACATTACAGTTTCACCATCGTCACGAAGAGACATATTGTTTTACAATAGTTTATAATTTATAATATATTTTACCGCTAACGCGTTCTTCACGATTAAGTAACGTGCATTAGATAACGAGTTTCAAAATACTGTTCGTGTTGTAAATAAAACAAACTTATTTATTGATTTTTTTATATCTTGTGAACCAAAGTTGTTTACAAGGAATTTCATTTTGGCTTCATTTTCGTAAATAGATTTGCGCTATTCTCATATGTGTTCGCTTGTCTTCCCGCTTGCCCAGACAGCGTGTTTACTGGCACCAACAACGCTATTTGTAAACGCGTCATCACAAGGTCTGTGTAAGTAAGATACTTAGTACTGTGTATAATAAGATACGGCAAACAACATAAGCACAGCAAAAATATTTAAATAATTGACACCAAGAAATTCAAAATGTCTGATGTGAGTTAAATTTATCCTGTTAGTGTTATTTGATAAATGCTTCAGACTGGAATCAACGTACCAAAACTGGAGAAGCAAAGCTCTGTTGAAAGTGCAGCTAAGTCGGCAGGAATACCTGCGACCGCGGTAAAATGAAAAATTAATATTTCTAAAAAAAAATAATATTTTTAAAACATACCTTTCAGCCAATTGTTGCCAACAAGCCAAAGTTCAGCTGGTTGAGATCATGGTCGCAAGATCGCCCTGATAACAATTTCGCACATCTCGGTTATGTTCGCGATAAACGTTGGGGTTTATAAATGAATGTTTCTATTGCGCGTATACGTTCCAGTTTAATTGAGAAACGACACATTTCATTGCTCATTTTTGCAATTTTTATGTGTCACGATACTTTTTACGCGTTTTTAATGTAACTAAACATATCTTGCTTGGATTATTTGTACAAATTTGAATAAAACTTATATATTTTTTGAGAAAAAAATAATCTGTTAATTTATGCAAATTACGTGTAATTTATGAGAAGGTTGTATAAAAACGTGCATTTTGAAGCATCACAGCGCCAAGAAGTTTTTTGGGAACGTAGATAACAATTGTTCTTTTTTTAATGTAGGTTATTTACATATTGTTTGACGTAAACACTAGCACATGTTGCAGTTAGTGTATAAATATGAAAAGCTGTAAACTTGTCAGACTGTTCTGAAGTTATTCGCTCAAATTACTCACAAATTTTCATAAAAATGGATGTAAGTTACCATTTTATTTCAACAAAATTGCATTTTATTTCGTTTTTCAGGCAGGAATAAACGTACCAACCTCAAACAATCTTCCCATAGAGAAACAGTACGACGTTGACGTGACAAATGCGGAAAAAGAGAAAGAAAAAGTGATCGGCACATCCGCTGGAAATATACCGGTAAAATATAAAAATAAAATAAAATAACAAAAATAAAATAACAAAAATAAAATGAAAACAATAATTTCATTTCATTTCAGCTTCCCAAACCAAAAGTTGAACAAGTCGAGCAGTGGATGGAGACGAAACGCCCCATCGTTCATCTTGGACACGAACATGATAAACGTTGGGAGTGAACATCGTGATCTACCAAGATATTTTATTTTGACACATTTGTCTCGTTATTTTTCCCGTTCTCATCCTAAATATTTTGGCATTTCGAAATAAATTCTACTATTTATTGTGTGTGTGTGTGTGAACTTTAAGAGCGTCGTCACATAGCCAACATGCCATCAAAATAACTCACCATTTCTCCTAATAACAATGCAATGTGCATGTTCACATGTCTATCAATAAACATGCGCCTCGTGTGTCAGATGGCATCATAATCAACTACGAAGTTACAATGACAAGGTAATAACTATTGAATCAATCTTGCATGTGGAATACATGAAATAAATCAATACAGTAATAATCACTTATCGACTACCATTAAATCCCAATCACATGAGAAATGTAATGTGCACTTCACACCCTACTGTTGAATCGACCCCGATGCCATAAACAGCTGGCAAACACTGCATGATGCTGCGTATCTAGCCTTCTGTCGTTGGTGAGTACCTTTCCACAGTAGACAGGCACCACAGTGAGTGTCATCACCGAGCATGTAATGGGGTTGATGAACAATATTCAAATTGTGCGACAGAGGTCATACAGAATGTTGGGTGGGGGAGTATGGTACAGGGAATATCTTTCTTATTGCGTTTCGGGATTTGGCTTTCTATGCCGTCGGCAAAATGATTGAATGATTTATCGGATAAAATTTGATTTTTGAATTAATTAGACTAGTCTGATTTAGACTTTCAATATACACAACAAGTGCACTTTATTACAACGCAAATACACTGGTACAATTGTGCATGTGTAAAAGTCGGTGTAAACATACGCAGAATTTATAATTGAATAGTAAAGATGTTTGATTCATGAAGAAAACCTGTTTTCTAAAATGTAGCGTAGCGTCGACAAATAAGCAATATTTGTGCTAATGTGTATAAGTGAAAAATAACAATTTACCATTATTTATGGCAATTAACATTCTTGGTGTATATATTTTGACTCGTACACGATTATCAATGTAATCAATATGAAGACCGAAAATCAGACAAAAGATCGTTGTTGTTGTGATGCGTGTCATATCACGGTAAAACCAATAAATAAATATAATAAATAAATAAATAATAAATATATAAATAAATTTAGAAAACACTGAAATTTCCAGACCGGCACATGCATAATAGCAATAGTATCGATATTTCTGAACATCATCTTTGGCACTGGTGTTGGTTTCTTCTTATCCGTTCTTGCGGCGATCCTAATCACCCTTGGACTAAAACATTGTGGCACATCTGCCGAAGTACCTAGTGCACTTATTGCTGCAATTGTGATAATGGTAGACAAAATTATTAGAATATTAGAAATTGGTCTCATTTCTAATCATTTGCAGGTAGTCAACATAATTTGGAAGATCACTATTGCAATTACATTGTACCTTTACTTGTTTCACAGACAACCTGAAGAATGCGAGAGACCGATCTTGTGGAATTTGTTCACATGGGATTGTGCTGAAGATGTAAAACGGCGGCACGACCGTATGTCCCACATTATACAATTCACATTCATTGAATGCAGAGGAACAAGACACCGTGACAGTAGTGACCACAGTTGTAACGATGCTGTTGCCAGTTGTTGCAGCTGTTGAAGTGTGGCTCACGTATGTTGTGTTTTGCTGTTATCGTCACGTGAGAGCAATGGCATTGCAAGATAGAAAGTATGCGATGGTAAATGGGGAGGAGCAAAGCGTTTAGCTGTAGAATGAAACGTCACAGCTGTTGGTACGTGAGAGGAAGATAGATAGACACCCCATCCTGATTTTTTATTTATATTGTTATACGATTTTTATTCTTTCAAACTGTTACAGAAAATTATTATCAAACCTGTTGCAGGGATATTGAAAGCTGTCTGATATTTTACACAACACGTTTGAAATAATGAACATTACCTCATACAAACACAGAGTCGTGACTATGACAGTAGCATTAACGTCCTGATTGATTGCCTTTGCAACTGTATTTTAGTGCTTACCAAAACTTATCAAATTGGATTGATTACTTTGTACCTAAAGATGCGCAGGTTCATTGCACCGAATTCATGTGATTCGTACAAGTGCAATGGGATAAAGAAAAATCATACAAGTCATTCAAATTTGAGCTGTCCATCTACGACAAACTATTGCGTCGTTACGCATTAAATGGAAAATGTTGCTGGCTTTACTATTAAATAAAACAACTAGATTAATGTATAACTCGATAAATCGGTGTGTTGCTGATATTAATTTGATCAAAGACAACTTGATGTTGACTACTTATCATCTTCATCTTCAACATTTGTTTGCATCAGTTTATCATTAATGTTCATTTGCTGTTTGCCATGTGGCTTTCTTGTATTTCGGCATGCACATTGTTGACACATTGCCTCGCAGAATCCACGCTGTTGGAACAAACATATGTTATCAGAATTGATTAAAATACCTTCTCAATTTTAGCATTCTTTCCCGCTGTGCACAAGCATTCAACGATAGCTACTATTATTGCCAACATCATGCCAATTGCAAGTACAATAAACACGCCCCCCACCTATGTCACATACACATTCAATATATTATACATGACAACAAACATTGTGCATTCCCAATTGATCACTTATTGGCGTGTACTCTTGTTGACATTGACCACCTCCTCTCTTACGTTTCCACCATTTCTCTTTCAATTCGGTCAATATTGTCTTCTCTTGTAACACGAGAATAGCAGACGAGATTTGATCGCGATACGGTGAACCTTGGACATACATTCAATATGCGCGGTGTGTACAACGAACCTTTTGGAAGACCTATACCATACCCTTTTGAATCCAATAACCCACCAAGTTGCATTAATTCACAATCACGTTGGGCAAAATATTCGAGTGTAGCGGATTCGAGTAAGTACGCGTAATCGCCCTCCTTAACACGCGCGACACCCGCACGTGTGCTGTTGACAAACACTGTTGGCTGTGTCCATGACATAAACGACCACATTTGTTGATACATGTACGTTTTCGATTCCTGGAAGTGATTATTTAATTTTTACACATTGCATGAATGAGGATTTTGATGGGGCAACAATAGAATTGAGGGAATGTTCACCGCCATTGTAATCAGAGAATTGTTATAACAAGAATCACAACAAAATCTTCCCTCCATTTTATTCATCATTTTGCTCATTGCCTCTAATTCAATATTAGTTGCATTGTTGCAATGTTAGTAGAGTGAAAGAATGTTATGGCACACCTTAAAGAAAGACATAGTTGCACCCCTCCCAAGACTGCCATATTTAATCTGTGTCTGTTTGGCCAAATCATCCACACTTGTAATTGGTGTCACCATACGTTGTACAGTTAGAAATGCAGACATATTTGCAATGTATAATGATAGAAGGACGAGTGTAAACATCCACCAAAAGGCAGCAACAACACGTGTACTGGCCGCACGTGGTGTCACATCAACGCAGTGACCGTGTTGCACTAAACTGCTTCCTGTCAACCAGAAACTATTGAGCATTGAGAATCTATTCCCCACTACGTCCGCATTGCATGAGTGTTCATCGCACCTATTATTCAAATTCGTTAATTAAAATGTAATTAAAATATGAAAAATGAAACAACTTCATAGCACATAATCCACATACCATTCATGTGGTGTCAATCTTGCCAAGATCCATAATGTTATTGAGACACCTACGTATGCAGCCAACGTGCACAACCAAACATCTAGTGATAATGGTGCAAAGAAGAAACTGAATAGGGATGGATCTTTCTTAGTAGGTTTCTTGAATAGAATAGAAATGCCCGTGTGCATATATGGAACTGTGAAATCGATTGCTTCTGATCGCTGGTATGTGATTGTCAATGATGCTACTGCGAGATCGGCTTCCTATATTACGTATATATTTGCCGTAATTATTCATCCATCTCCTTACCCCTCTAACCAATTCACCAACCATGCCGTTCCATTGATTGTTTTCCATTGATCCATACGCACCATCTTTGACTTCCATTATTGTATAGTTGAACTTTCGAATTCGTGCTATTTCATCTAGCATATCAATACAATATCCCTCATATCTATCATTGCCGAGAAGTGGAGACTCGGATTGCTTTAGCATTACAAATGGGTCGTCCTGAAATGGTTCACAGCTACTAAAAATGAGTTGGTGCTTGATACTTACAAGAATCACCGTCACACGCAACGTCTTGTGATCCATTGTTTGTTGAGCAACGTTATCTGGAATATTCAATACGCCGACTATTTCTGTAAAGATGTTACTTACCGACATTTATTCCATTATCGCCACTTGTTTGTTGTACACACACCAGAAGAACAAATATACAAATTTGTATCATTCGCACGATTAATTACGACAGGTGCATATTATTTTTTGTAATTATTACCAAAATTGCTACGAATTTAGAATATGTACACAATAAAGGTGAGCAAGCAATTACAATACCATTAACACAATGATCGATCATTTGCTTGATTAGTTTTAACATGTTCTTTGTAATGAAATCATGCGATTTGTGCAAGGGGGTGTATATTTCAATTAATATGTTTTGACTGATACTGTGTAGTAAATGGTAATGATATCGTGCTAAATATGAAAATGAATATTGAAAATACATGTTAATGAGTGAGATATTGTTGCAATAGTTTGAATTAAAAATATCGATCCAATTGACGACAAAAATTGTGCAACATTGTTTGCTGTTTGCATAGCATATTGTCAAAGTGCATTTTGTCCATTCGTTGCATGAACTTAATACTCCCAGTTAACAAGTACTCAATGAGCGCATGTCGTCGATGTTCAGTACATCAATTGCCCATTGTTTTTCATTTGCACTTTTCTTGTTTTATGTTTGAAAATGTTTCTGTCTATTCCGTTCCACCATGTCCGGAGGTGGATGTTTCATTATCGCCGCGGTACTAATCGCCATTCCAGAGTCAATTGCCTGTTTTTGTGTTTTTTGCGACTCGTTTAACAAACGTCACTCTCAGAGCATCGCAGTTACTGAACACAGTTGCACAAACAATTGAAAACCAGACTCGTTGCTGTAGATTTGTAAATACATAAATATTTATTCCGAATATGCAATTGTGATTATACAAACAACACAGAAGTTAATACGAACAAAAACAGGTGTCCATGTGAAAGCTAATAAAATGCGCTAGAAAAATGAACAGAAACCGTTTTAAAACAACTATTTTACTGATATGATTTGTGTGACCGACAACCGCTGCAGGAGCAAGTGCAGGTGCATGTACCGCTGTCCGACCATCGACGACTTGTCACCCTTACAACTTTCATTTGTTGCACGTCATTCTTTTGTGTCTGTTTGCCCCGTAGCTTGTGTACGGCAACTTCAATCATAAACACTACAAACGCACACAGGAGCAGCGTTACAACTAGTGCAAAACATCCGCTAAGTGAACGAATCTTTAATGGGCCAACTTCGGCATCTGGTATAATGTACGGTGACAAGGCGTTCAGACATTTCTGATCCATATTGTATTTGGGGAGCAAATGTTCATATCGTTCAGCTACAATCACATTTAGGTGCTCGAGGGTGTCTTTGCGTCGTATAGCCAATATAATTGAAAACATTTCCGTTTTTAGTGGGATCTTCGTCAACACAAGGCTTCCACATTGCTTATGATGTGTGCGTGTTAAAACGCTATTAATATACGTGTTAGTTGCGACTAGAATATGCCCTGTGTGTAGGTTCAGCGTTTTGTTTGTAACTGGCGGATTGATTTTCAATGCTTCTGCCAGCAAACCAATTTCACCACTCGTGGTATCCATAATTTCAAATTCCGCGTAGCTGTCGCTAAACATTATTTGCGATTGGTAACTTCGCACACGTTCTGCGATATCGGTAACTGTAACGTGTGGCGCAGGTTTTGGTATCATTAACCTTTGAAGTAAATTGCATTGATAGTAGGCCGAAAATAGAAAATTGGTTAAGGCAAATGCAATAATAAGACATTTACGTGTTACACCAACACTGTAGCGTACATTCTGCTCATTATAGGGAATGAGCGAATGTAGGAACATCCATTTCGAATTAATAAAGTCATTATTTTGTTGAAAGTGTCTCATCTCATTTAACCATGCAATGTTACATAAGACGATCAATGAAAATACTAATAGCATGTAGACAACTGGGTGAATATCAGCAAGTAAGCCGTTTGTGTTTATCTCAAACGTTGATGTCCCACGATTCATCAGTGCATATGTTTCACTAAATATGATAGGTGTCGTAAATAGGAAGTCATTATAATGCATGTAGTCCCAGCTGTAAATGTTTGTATCGTATTTGCCGGACTGCAATTCACCGTATATTCCAGTCCATGTACCGTTTGGGTAGTGCACGCCGTCGTCAGTCGTTTCTGTCAGTACAATGCTATGCGGTACCCCCTAAACGGACAAATCGTTTTCGCAATTTTTGTGCTACTTTTTCTGTAAATCTTTCTACCTGGAACGCAGCAACCGAATCGAAGCAATAGCGCATGTCGGCGTCATGGTTAAGACATTTTAGTGAATACGTATCGTCAGGGGGTACACCGATTTTCAATGGTAAAATATCGGACAAAGACTTCTTTTTGATTTGATTAAACATTGTTTGCCGAGATACAAAAACAATATTCTAACAATATCAAACTCGTTAACAAATTGATCGCAATGTTCTTTCGCAAATATGACATTCTTATGTAAATAGTACAACTCGATAAATGGTGCGAGTTTAATCGCATAAATTACCGATTTGCTTTATTACTTCCTTTTGGTTTTACCTCTCAATACAAATATTTGATAGTTGAACGTGCGATGGACCACCCGTACTATAACAAGGACATATTATTTTACATGTTCAACAAACGTTGCATTGTAATTACAAAGCGCAGCACCTATTTGAAATATTTCAAGTTGCAAATACAAAATACAAACTCACAATTCTGAATACATACAGTAATGACATATTTTGTGAACTGCGCATTTACCTATATAGTTCGTGTTAATATCACACGTTTACGATTAAAAAAGATTATAAATGTGTGAAACGATTAAACGAAACACATGATCACGTGTGTGTGTGTGTGTGTGTGTGTGTGTGTGCTTGTTAAACTGCGCTTACGGCATTCTGTTAGATAGCAAAACAACACGTAGCAAGCTGCAGCATATTTCTCAATAACATTACAAACGTTGCCATGTTGTGCAACAAGTTGCTATGGCCCTCATTTACGTCACTCTGAAGCTGTTCGTGTTATAAAAATCATTTGATTCGCATTAAAAACATGGATAACGCACAGTTCGATCAAATACGCGCTGCAATGCGTCTCGACGATACATTCAAGAATCTGCTCGGCAGAAACGACAAAGAACGGAAGATGAATGGAATAAAAGTGTTTGCGAACCCACCAAACCCTATTCCTAATCTTGGCTGGTGTGGTACAGGCTACGACTACCTCGAATATTCGCGATTATCGACCAATGTGACCATACTGGAATTGGCCGCTATGTTTGGCAAATGTGACATTCTTGAATATTTACTTTCACTTGGAATAGATGTCAATCACAAACACGAAGGTGGTTACAGTGCATTGGAGATTTGTGTTACTGGATACTGTCATTTGCCCTGCCTAAGACTCCTTCTCTCGCACCCGAATATCCATGTACCTGACAATGTATTACAAGCAGCGGCAGTGAATTATGGTGATTATGACAGTGATGACGGCAAACGAGAAGCAGTAACAATGTTGCTAGAATATAAAAGATGCAATGCGCATCTATTTTCCACATTTCAATCATGTTGGTTCGACCGAGTTTGTGATGCAATATGGCGGAGCCCATGTGATGACAAATTTAAAACGCTGATCGGGAAGGACGATTCAGAACGAAAGAAGAATGTATTGCAAAAATTCGACATTCGGCAACATCTACCCAATCGACGGGGGTCACGACCAAATAGGATAACGATATTTGAGCTGATCGCACTATTTGGGCGATGTGATATTCTGGAATATTTACTCGGTCTTGACATTGATGTCAATTTCGAATTGTTTTGGCGTGCACGTAAACAGACAGTGCTCGAGATTTGTGTGGCAAATGCAGTTATTAATGACCATAAACTGGATTTATCATGTATCAAACTGCTTTTATCGCACCCGAAAATCATCATAAATCGTTATTGTGAAGACCAAGTAGCAGGAGATGACGCAAAATGTGAAATACTAAAGTTGTTGTTAAAACGGAAAGACATTCAACTGTTCGGTTTAACAATTCCGGCTTCACATAACTTCCAAGCATGCAATATGCGTATATTATTGCGGCGGAAAGAATACACCGGCCGAAGTGTGACCGGTTTCGATTGTGACACTGCAACACCACAGCGGCACAATAGCGATGCTGAATTTATTGTAATGTATGTCCGTCAGCTTCTAAATCACTCGCTCGATGGTATCAATTGCATGAGGGATGGTGAAACAGCGCAGAGACTTGCTGATAGGAAAGGTGCGTACATTCGAGCTGCGCTATTTGCACATGGCATTGTTTAACTTGCGTGACTTTGTCGCTGATTTAACAAATTGTTTCCAATTTAAAAACATTTCCAATCACTTTGTGTTTATAATTTTCACAAAACGCAATCTTAACATGCTTTGTTTCATATTCTTCGCCTAACATTGATTTGTTGTTTACAAAGTAACAACGCAATTTGAATATGTACTGAATCATGCGTGCACTTCGTGAGATTGCCACTCGTGTGGCATATAAATGACAAGTTGCATATTATTAGCAAATTGCATAGTAACACATTGCTATGATTATTGCACATAATGAAAAATACGAAAAGTTTGACAGAGACTAGAAACTTTTCTTTTCAAAATTAAAAATTAAAACTGAATGCACAATTGTAAATTTTGTACAAGTACCGGTATCAGAAACAATGATTAAATACAGTTGCATAGAGGAAGTCAGTGCGAACTACTTCACTCTGAGACTAAAACATGATAAAGCTGAGTTGAATTTGTTTGTTAACATAAATATGCAAGTCTGTATACAAATACGGTTCCAAACTAAAACAAATCACACCATTTCGACTTTCCATTCCACCTTTTTCGTCATTGGCAACAGCTCTCTTCCCTCCTGAAAGAAACATTATGCCAAAGATATTCATGTAAACGTGTACCTTCACTGTCGTTATCACAACCTTGCTATCACGATATCGTCGGTACAGATAGATTGCAATGAAAAGTGTGGTTCCACACGAAGGTGTTCCAATGATAAATATCATTTTCTTGTCCTTTTTGCCCTCATTCACTTTGTCTGCGGGGGCTGTAATTTTTTGGCATTTTGATTTTACTTTGCATATTTGTGACATACAATTAATGTTTAACTGAACGTTAACGTTGTCATTCTTTGTTGGCAGCCCGGTTGTATCCGAATTCCGATCGACAACAACAATTCCCAAGTTGGCAACACGTGGAATGTCGGTCTTGTTTTTGAGTTTGTTATCTTGCCCCCGAGCCTCCGCACCGCCGATGCGAAGTTGTATTTGGTCTAAGTTGAAGAACAACGTTAGTAATGAAGTCTATTTGAAACGCTTACCATGTCTGTATTGTTGACCATATGTGACTGAGCCAAAGACTGAAAGAAGTGCGAGAACTGAAAGAAGTTGCATTTTAAGAACGTTGGACATTGAGTGCTTTTGTGAAAGATTGTTGAATGATTTTACCTTACATTGCTTCCTGCTTATATATCCATTTTCAGCATTTTCGGTGAACATATTCACCGCAGTCATTGATTAAAATTTGATAAAACCACGATTTAACGTCAGGGAGTGTTTACTTGCTTATGTTATTTGATTTCACTGAATTTAGCGTATGTGTAATATGCGTGCGTTAACTGTACGCGTCATTGATACGTTGTGTCTGACGCAGGCGTTTTCAGTGAAACACATTATCGATTGTGCAAGTTTGATAAACTTTGCTTTTAAAGGTGTACACACTTTACTGAACGTTTTGCTTTTAATGGTTTATTGTGGTCACATATTAATCAAAACAAAAGTATGTCACAGCACACATTAATATTCGACTAAATTCAAAATTTATGCTAATGACAACAGTGTCATATCATACGAAATGATTTTCACTAGCTGTTGATGTCAACGTTAGCTTATGCAATCATTGTAACAAGTTCCAAATCGCTATCTAGGTCGCGCTAGGAGTGTGTGAAATTTTGCACATGCGAATTTCGAACAAAATTTCAAACTCGTTGAGAAATAATTATTTCATGTTTATGTAAACTGACATCGAGCGACTATTTTCAACAAAAACGTATGTGTACAAGTGTAAACATGCATGCAATTGACTTGCCAGTCTGTATCACAATCAACGGTAAACTAATTTCATGTAACTGGGAAAACATATTGATTAAAAAAATGTCCACCAAATTAATTCCTTTTCTATTCATTCCAACCTGCATGGCAACTGAAACAGAGCCCGACATTGCTGCAATATTACTCGTTCTGTTCAGTGTCACTTTGGTTGTACCAACGGCAATCAGTTTTATAATTACATTTTGTGTTCTAAGAGCATTGTACGTGTACACAACATTTTCCAACACAATTTTGCAGCAAAAATGCCTCCCTCGTTGCTCAACACGCGTCCGAGAAACACCATACATTTGAACACTCAGAACGAACGAGACCCACGTAATTCCATCGAATAAATGAAAGCAATTCACATTTGCAGACAACAACGTGTGCAAACTCTTGACGATGTGTACATCTCCCGGACATTGTGGTGAATGCAACATTCATATTACTCCCGTGTAGCAGGTGGAGGAAGTGATCCTTTCCATTTTTGCTCTAATTACTTCGCCTGTACTTCACCGATGCTATAAATAATACATGACAACAGTGTAATTTGTAACAATTGATTTTCTGCTACATGTTCAGCTTGCGTGAAATTTCTAATAAAAATATGAATACATCCGCCAGAATACACATTTCATTGTTACTATAGAAACAGCAATAATTATGTTGCGTGAGAAACACGTGCACAGGCACCAAGCTGAAACGCGGTGCCGTGAATGACACACAATGGGACAGAAAAGTTATAAATTAGAAACTAATTCTGTAAATAGATTTCGCAATTTGGAATAAATGCGTACAACATTACTTCTTTTTACATTTTTCCCAACCTGCCTGGCAAGCAACGATGGATTCCCCGGTATTGCTATTGCTCTGATAATTATTTTTGGACTTTTGTTCATATTCATAGTTGGTGTAATTGCCTGTTATTTCTGTTGCAAACACTGGTAAGTAATTTTAGCCACACAAATATTTTATAACTTTTGCAGCAACAAGAGATCCGGTGCCGCGAAAATGTAAGTTAGATTATTCAAAAATATTTTTAAAATCGCTCGGCACTTTTTAGTTATCCAAACGCTGTCACACGCGGACAAAAACACAAAACCAACCATAATCACGACACCATTTACACAACATATGACACAGGAATGGGTGACTTCGCAGGCAGCACGGCCGCTGGGGTTTACACAGTCAACTGTGGGGAAAACATTGGTGGACACCACAATGGACATCACTCGACACACCACTCTGGTCACGGAGACCATCATCATGGAGGCGGCGACTGTTTAGGTGGCGACATTGGTGGTGGAGGTTATTCAGGAGGTGGTGGTGATGGAGGGGGTGGATGCGATTCTGGTGGCGGAGGTGGGGGTGGGGGCGATTCGGGCGGTGGTGGAGGTGATTGAAAATGTAATCTGTGATACACTCTCATGTAAAATGTAAATATTGTCGCTTATTTCATATTTTTGTCATAGCGGTTTGTGCTTTCAGTTTTCTTCTAACGACTCACTTTTCCTGTGAAGGTGCAAACAATTATAACGAATTGTGTCCAGTGGTTCTTTGGCGAATTACTCATAATAGCAACAAGCAAAATTGACCAATTTTTTATAAACAAAAACGGGCATTTAAATCAAACCCGAAGTGGAAAGCGATTTTAGAGTCTATGAACACAGGGAAAGCATTATTCAATTTGATACCAGTGAAAGTGATCTTTCAGAAATGGCCAAATTTCTGTATGCACCAAATTTGGTTAATACGTGCTAATCAAGTTCTATATACATGTGTCTTTATATCTTGCTCATTATAGCATTGGCATTCGAGGATTAATATTTTCGCATAAGCTATGTCATTGATTTATAATTAATGAAATCTACTTCTTCGATTCATAAAAATATTATTTCAAGCGTAAATCACATTCAGAACGTTTACAAAAACACACCAAAATAAGATAATCACGCATATTCAATGTACAAGAATAGAAATGAAAGGAATTGGGGAAAGCAATTTACAAGAACATGTACCCCGATAAATAAGTGAAAACAATTTATAGATTGGTTTCGAAAAATTATAAAATATTTTTCTGAGACAGTAGAACAGCACCAACAAAGATGAAAGAATTTCTTTCAAAGAAACACATATTTTCATAAAATTACACGTTCATGGCATCGTTATTGAATTTAGATATCTATATTTATGCAAAAACGTAATGTTCTCTTTCACCGGTAGATTATAAAAAAAAAAATGAAATTGGTCAATTCCGAAGAGAAAATTCACAGGAAAACCGCTTGTCAAAAATAAACTGAAAACACACACACTGACGTCGAGCAATTTTCCAAATTGTAAACAAATTCAATATAAAAGTAAAAAAAATAGAAATGAGCAAAGTGTACATGTGAGATACATAAAAATAATCAAAATCAATATCCAACAAAATCAAAATAGTCGATGTATTCAAATATTCAAACCCCATGTGTCTGCATGTGTGCATTCAGCCCATTCACCGTCGTGAATGCCGCATCACACTGATGACAAACATGCGGTCTATCCGTGACATGACCCAATAAATGTTGTTGTAGTTCCAAACTGCTCCCCGCTCGTGCATTACACAGCACACACGTATAACTCTGCGTCTGTTGTGTGGGTGGTTGAAACGCCGCAGTGTTCCCCCCACCACCAGCCATTAAATTGTACCAATACGCCGCCACCAACGGATTCACCGCCCCACTCGTCGTCACAATCGGTGTTTGGTGTCCCAGAGCAGCAAGTGTTGCCAATGTTGCTATGGATGGATTCTGTGCTATGGGCAGTATTGGACGTGGCTGATGGATGGATTGACGAGATGGTTGGTATTGAGATGACAGGGGTGAATTGGACGACTGATGGGATGAAGAACGGGAGAGGGCACCTGGAAGTGAGAGAGTTGTTTTATGAAATGAAATGAGATGAGGGGAGGGTGAAATGATCAAAATATGGGAATTATTTCGAGTTTAATAAATCAACTCACGAGTTTGCTGAAGATTCTGCGTTGGACTGACTGCTGATGCGTTGTTTACTAAAAGAAAATTTACAATAAGAAACAAATTTAATTCAACTCACACATCGCCGCATGCGTATGAATATCGGTAACAACAGGCAACTGTGTCAATTTCACCGTCGGCGCTTTACACTTCAACCTTCCTTGTTGTCGTCCCTGATTTGGACTATCATCAAATGTAGTATTTGTACTTTGCGTATCTAAATAAATCAAATAAAATACATAAAAACAAACAAAACACCAACCAGTCGGACTCTGCGCGCCATTATGTTCCGCAGACGTGTGAATTCTCAACTGCTGTGCCATGGCGTCATCAAAGGACGAAGATCGTGTGGAGTCAATCGAATCCCTCGATTCTGAACATTTGAAATAGTGAAACTAATTATCTAAAACAATAAGATACCAAAACTATTCGCCCCCATCATACTCATTGGCATAGTATAATGCGCCAACAAATGCGCCCTCAGATTCTCCCTCGTCGGATAAACCCTCTCGCAATGTGCTCTAGGACATTTGAAATTCGTCCCATCCCTCATCGATATATGATCACAGTGCAAATGTATATCCAATGATTGAACACTGTCAAATGTGACATGACACAGTCGACATACAACATTCTCATTCTGCCCTGTTCCATTGAGGAGACGTGTGGAGGTGGATTGGCCTGTTTGGTCTTCACCCTCGTCGTGGGAACTGACTGTTATTAATGGGGTGCCACTGGCGTGGGGTAGTTCTGGAATGAAATAATAAAAAAAAAATAATATCAACAAACCATTACTGGTGGTCGGCACTATTCGACATCCATTAACAATACTCATATGTTCGTGTGATCTTTTCATGGGACTTCGAACTTCCACCTTACGTCCGGCGAATTGTGCGCGGGCCATGTCGGCGTAGGTAACTGGGGGCATCCATACACTGGAGGCGACGACGGATTTTGGCTGAAGAAAATACATAATAAAAGTAATAATTTTAATTGATGTACCTTTGCTACATTATTCCCCACTTCAATGTTCAGCAGTTGTTTCTTTGCAGCAGGTTCATCATCGAAAACGTCAATAGCAGATTGTTTGAACAAGCTTCGATTAGACAGTTTTGTTGGCGAATTGGTGTCAGAAATACTCGCGATGCTCGGACTGCCAGTTTTCGCACTCTTCCCACTGTCACTATTCCCATCACTCACAGTTCTCTTCGTTTCTTCATGGCTCTCATTCTGATTGTTCATCTGCTTCGCTATCTTCTGTAGACCGTATAGTGCGGTTTGTGCGTCTGTTGTGTCGACGTCATTTAGACATCCACCCCCGCTCAGTTCGATGTTGTGATATGTGCCATTTGGCAACTTGCCAGTCGCCTCCAATTTCATGACGTGGATCTTACTTCGCAAATGCTTCGCTAGATGTCCGTGAATACGAAATGCCGTCGAGCAATCCACACATTCAAACGGTCTCGGATTGTTGTCATATATCTCACTCCCATTACTCGTACTCCTTCCCCTGAACATCTCACTGAACAAGTTCGGACTCTTGACAGTATGTGAATCAGCTCGATGTCTCAATCCGCCACTTCTTCTCGACCTCACACAAATATCATAACTCCCCCTCGTTGGTTTCTTCTCCTTATCCTTCATCCACAACTTCTCGGGCACTTGTTTGTGCAACAGTGTCATGTGTCGTGCGAGGAGGGGTCGACTGCGAAGTACGGCGTTACACACCACGCACGCGTAGGTGCATCGTTTTGGTGGATCAAAATAGTGAATATTCATGTGGAGTTGAAGTTGTGAGATCTTTGTGAATGTTTGTTGACATATGGGGCATTCATTTGATGAACTGGACAAATACGCGTTGATGTGTGCATCGGTGTATGGACGTCGAACGGGGATTGTCAGCGTGTTTGAATGAACCACGTCATTGCTCATTAATTGATGTCGATGATTGTTGACAGATGCTTTGCGCAGATTTGGTGGTGGTGTGAAACTCTGACGTGCAGGGGTTTTGGGGATCTGTTGTTGTTGTTGTGAAACTGTGCTGTTTGTTGTACTCGATGTTGCCTTGGACACCCCGAGGACAGGTGGCGCACTGATTCGACCATTTGATGGTTCATCTTCTTCGATTGGAATGTAATTGTGTGACATTGTCTGGTTCAAGAGAGCTTTACTGGTGAATATTGAACGTGTGTCGTTGGATACGCCTGCAATTTGTTTATTTATTTTTGATATTTTATTTTCATTTTACCTTTTCTTGCACTTGGATCGAGACGCGGTTGAGTAGGCAATGGTTTTGTATCAGTTTTGCTGAAAGTACGGAATAAATTGTTGAAAGTTAAGAATTTGAACATTCTTGAATTATCATATATATATATATATATATATATATATATATATATAATGAACAATAACAATCATAGCTATTCCCATATTCCCAACCTAAACCCCTCTACTTTCCTTCCCATCAACCCCACTTCCCCTGACATACCACTTCACATTCTCCCTGTCACATTCCAAGTCAATAACCAATCTCCCTTCATCACTTCCATCAGAATGATTCTCATCATCATCCATTCCATCCACATCTATTCGTTCATCGATCGATTCTGTGGTGTCCGACATTTGGGATAGTAGACGTGTTCTGCAAGGAGGATGTGGATGGAGGTGGAGCATTGAGGGATGGAGTTTTAGAGAAACGAGATGCACGCGTGGTTTATAATATACGGAGATTTGAAGGATGTTACGTGGATGGAAAATACAAATTTATAAGAAACGTTTTCTATTTTCCGTATATTTCGAACAATGACATAATGCAGAACAAACGTTGGGAGTATGACGATTCTCACATTACGTCATAGAAATGCAGAGCACAGTTTCTATGGCAGATCATTTTCGAAACCTGGGAGACGCGAGAAAACGTTTCGTATTTAGAATGTTATTGCAACTCGAGATGAAGTATGAGGATATCAAAATAAAATCGAATAACAAAATGAATAACAAAATTAAAGGTCTCAGTGAAGTGTTGAAATGTTTATTAATTATAACGCTTGGGGTGCTAATTATTAATGCAGACCTCATACTCCATCATGCGTGTGCATGTGTGTGTGTATGTGTGTGTGTGCCAAAATAATACCTGTTGACATCCTGTGATACATTCATTGCAACTGCATTTGACGTCACATTTGCTTTGCATGCGGTCGCTTGAAAGATATTTGCATCCTTGGCTAATGGTACGCAATTTTTGTGTTGGTCCAACACGGTCTGCAGTTGCTTTTGCTGTTCACGCTGGCGTTGTCGAAGCTGCAAAAGTAAGAAATAATTATAAGCTGTGCGGACCCTACACTGAGACTAATCCAAAACAGTAATTACACTAGACGTAGACCTAGACCTCACATCACGCAAAATGACAAAAACAAAACTCAACGTAACGCAACAAAAACACTCTTTCCACATTCAACGCTATTTCACTAGTTCCAATTTTTGCTGTTCCATTGCTTCAACTTGAAAAACAAAACAAAGACCCACTCACCCTCCTAGATATATGCCAGAAGCTAGAATGTGTGACCCTCATAGCACCCATGTCGCTGTTGGCCGATGTATATCGCCAATACCCGTTATTCCCTGTCAGTGGTCGGAGGACACAGCCACCTAACCATATTGTGTACAAACGGGCTTCCAATGCAGGCACACTGAGTTGTTGCCAGTTGCTGCAATGCACACGGTTTAGAATGTGAAGTAAATAAATTTGAAACAATAGCACAAGATTGAAACATATGTGCATCTTATTAAAAGTAAATAAAGCTCCACCGAAACATTGTCAAAACTCCCTTCACAAGTCCAAGATTCATCTCCCAATCTCGCAAGAATGTTTCAATATAATTTCCCCCTCACTCCCCTTAATCGTGCCAATCACCACTAACCTATACATACTCAGCGTGGTATTCCTCTGTTCAGCACACATCGGTTGTGCCCTCTTGATACACACACACGTGGCAAATGTCTGTGCCCTCAATTCCCCCTGTGCTGATGAGAATGCTTGGATATTGTGTGATGATGGGGATTGTTGCAGTGCACTGTTACTCGTGGTTGTTGTTGGCAGAGTTAATGTATACGGCTTGAATTTCCGTGTTCGGTCCATGTCGCGCATGGAGATTTGGGGTGTGGAGAGGGCGTTTAGTGTACTTGCACCTGAATGAGGAATGAAGAATGAACGGTTTTATAGATTGCGATGTGCGACAGTCACGCTTTCAAATCAACATGTTTGCACTAAATTGCAAAAGTTCTATCGACATATCCAGTTTCATACATTTAAACCCCACACCCTCACCCACCTTGCAATAGCACCGCAGCCAGTGGTAACTTATTCGTGAGTAAATTCCCCGTCCCCAATTCACTTTGATAAATCTTCTCCATCTGTTGTTGTTGCTGTTGTTGAATGGCCAGTAGATGTGCCTCATGTTGACGTTGTAGTGCCAACAGAGCTAGATCTGTATTATTCACGAGGAGATCACGTGCTGATGGACGCGCTTGTAGTCCTGCCTGAACGGCGAGGGAGCGCTGGGCGCGCAGTGGGGAGTGACGAGGGGAGGTGGTGGTTGGGAGTTGGAGGGACGGCATTGCTTCCTGAATTTATGGCAATTAATTTGAAATTATTTGTTATATTTATAAAAAATGAACACACCGTTTGATGCAGGTCCATCATCGCCAATGCGGCAATTTGTTGCTGTCTTAGTGTCATTGTAGGAGAAACCACATCATCAGTGGTCAATCGAATGATCTTACTATTCTGCGCCTGCTCGGCCTCTGCGGCTTCGAGAATACGTTTCTTTAATGGGTGCGCAGAACGGACCGTGGGGGAGGAGACGGTGTGAGTTGGTACTTCGGTTGGCGAACGGTTTTGGGCTAAATATGTGTTATTTATTCGTTTTTGAAATTTTTTAATTTACCAATATTTAAGGGACTGTCAAATGTTCGATTCGTTGTTGGTGATAAAAGAGACGAACTGCTTTCACTGACTTCGGAGCGGCGGGAGCAGCTGGAATTGTCGTAATTCGTAATTATTAATTCTTATTTTCCTACCGGTACTCATGCGCAATGAGACTTTGTTCATTCCCGAATTCGATTTGACAATACCGACAGGACAATAAAGCATTTTCCACATTTCGTTCTTCATTTTGAACCTCACTCTTTCTAGGTGCCAGAATCTCAGCTTGACGTTTCTCGTTCTCACGTGCCTAAAAATAAATAAATAAAATAAAATAAATAAATCAATTAATAAAATAAATCAAGAATGTGAACTCACCAACGAATGTGCCGCCAGCATGGAACTATCCAACAAGCTCTGACTCCTTCCCGCCAATGGTTTCGGCAGTTTGCGATTCGCACTCTCCACAGACAGCAGGAACTCGCTCACGTGTTCACCAACTCCGTGTGATGTACTTTTACTGGCATGCAGATTCATCGCACTTTGTGGTTGATTCCGGTGATACGCGCGACGTTTCAATAACACGGGACTTGGTTCCAGCAGTGCTTCGTTTTCACTGATCAGTCGACTGATGTGTTCGTTTAGTTTCTCGGTGTCATCGAGACTAACACTGACGCCTAGTTTCATGTGTTGTATAGACTGTCTCGATGTGGACGGTTTTGAGCTGGAGTTGCTTTGACTTTGTGACATCGAAGACATTTCAGCAGTAGAACTGTGTCCCAATTGTGGACTTGTGACACGATAATTCTCAATCCTCCCAGCCCGTTCAGCTTCCTCATGTTCGATTCTTTGTTGCTGTTTATTCAACAGTTCACTAACCCCCTGTCGATCAACCAACAGACTAGCACTGGAACTTTGTTGACGCTGCAGTTGGGGATGCTTTGATTGGGGGAAGTTGAGGGAAGCAGAGAGTGTTTGTTGCTGCAGTTCGGCGATTCGATTTTGTGCCGCGATAAGGAGCTGTTGCTGTGTTTGTTGGTTGCTGGTATGGAGAGCGGTTAATAATTGCTGATAATAGTTGTATGTGGAGTCGGTTTGATTTTGATTCTGCGACTGTTTCAATTGCAACATTTGCTGTAACTGCATCTGCTGTTGTCGTTCTTCCCGTTGTGCTTGCAGGGCCAATAGTTGAGCGATACTGATTTGTTCGCTGTTTTGGCGGTGGGTCTGGAATAAGATAATATAAAATAAAATAAAAATATATACGAACCTGTTCCGCAACACTTTGCATCAGCGCGTGACTGAACTGCGACTCATCCATTCTCGGCGTCGGAGCACGAGATGGATCCAGATCCTGGGATGTTGAAGCTTGTTGCATTTGCTGTTCGATGCTGTTTGTCTAAATGAATTGTCGTTTATAAGAAAATCAAATCGAAAACGAACGATGAAACTTTGCAGAATCTGTGGATTGCTAAAATCGACGCCCCTTTGTAAGCTGGCACGAATTAGAGCCGCTTCTAATGATTGTCGTGTCGCCATTTTATAACGTCATCGGCGACAAATTTGCTAATTCCTAAATACGTTGCTTTGCATTACTTGACACACACACACACACACTTGCAAATAGACAGATTTCTAGCGTCCGCATTTTACACAACTATCTCACAGCAGGTGCTGTCGTTATTTTATAAGCGCGCACACACTTTTTTGACATGACAAACCTTATTAGAATGTGGGATGAGGTCAGCGGCATTTTACTCAATCACTAATTGGGTGGGTGTTTATGACAGTTATTTGAAGGGAAATGATTTTCACAAATTACAAACAACAACGTACATTTTGCCACATTACTTTGCATTAGCAGCGAGGTGTTATTATTAGATTAATGAGAATATTAATGAAATGGAAATATCAAATATAAATTCATATATCGACTAACTAAAAATGACGAATATGTTAATCTATAAAAATAAAGTAATGTTTATTAATTTTTGTAAAAATGCAAAACAGAGCATTTTGCAATAATGATTCAGACCAGACGCAGTGACGTACAACAGCGCGTTTACAAAAAAATTACGAGAAGACATATCTCATTAGGACAAAAAGGGAGCACTTTGACGCGATGTTAAAAATAAAATACGAATTCTGAAAGTTTCTTAGAGTCCGTTATCGTTTCCGAAATTGCATGTGAAAGAAATATGTACCGTGTATGTGTGCCTGAGAAATTCACAAGCTGTACAATAAATACGGTTTTACCTTTCTGATATTTACCACAAGCGCAGACACAAAATTAACAAATAACACAGACAGAAATTGCAAAAAATCGGCTGATGAATACAACTTTTTCAAGGGGTTAAGGTTTCATAAATTCGCACACATTTCCTTATCAGATAGTTTTTCGTTAGCCACACGCTCTCCCACACACACACACACACACTCCGTTAACTTTATACGTCATCCTGGTGTGTGTGTGTGTGTGTGTGTGTGTGTGTGTGTGTGTGTGTGTGTGTGTGTGTATGTGTATGTGTGTGTGCGAGAAAAATCGATTTATATATATACAGCAAACATGCGGCGTGAGAAAAATCCTTTAGTCTGATGGTGCTCCCTTTCCGTGATAAAAAAAAGATGCGAGAATGCTGGGTGCACCCATGTTGACAGTATCAAAGTTAAACTTCGAGACGTCATGTTGTGTGTGTGATGAAATCCAGATGACTGTCACATTGACTGTCATTGTCAAAATATTAACCGAAGAGAAGCGGATTCGCATTTCATTATCACTTGCATTATTTGGCACTAATAAGGAAGAAGTAAATAGGATCTGGTCTCGTGTTTGTGAAGACGATCTAATTACTAGAAGTGTCAAATCTCTTCAGTGGCATGCAGACTTCATAGGGATACAGTGAACAAAGTTGCAACACAGGAATAGCACACACACACACACACCGTAGCAGCGGCAGCAGGTGTTAATGTGTTGCTAAGCAGCTCATTATGCTGCCCATAAAATGACACATGCAAATACTCACATATTCTGACGGCATCCAACGCCGCCCTCACCATATTATTATTGTTTCGCAAAAATAACTTTTCAAACGATAAACGTTCTATGACGTCGTAGCTAACAAAATTATCGACTGTGAATTACAATTTTGATTTTAGATTTGGAGTTACGACAAAATAGGAATTTTCAATCATTAATACATGAGTTGAAAAGTTTAACAGGCCACGCCTAGTAATTTATTTCTTGCAAAACAAACTCCCCCGTCAATTAAAAATCACTGTAATTAACTCTCACAAACTGCACGTCACTCTTTGGAACCGTGTCAAAATCCAATCTTGTTATTGAAACACTGTTTACTCCCTCTCATGCAAATTTAATTAGCAACAACACAGCACGCACAATTATAACAACTGGGCTGCATGAAGACAAAGTTGTGTGTGCTCGAAGACAAAGAAAATATCATTTATGAAAATCACGCGAAAATATTTTACAGCCGCACTCTGGGTATATGCATTGCCTGGGGAATGTGTCTATTCATACTCCAATATCTGGCTGCGTATTCGCGATAATTGTCAACTGTCTCCGGTCGTCTGTACAGGAACTTGTCCCCACCCTGGAGCAGCAGGTCGATTTCTCGACTGTGCAAGTGTCTTCGAACTGCTAAAGCTGTTAGGGATAGTACGCCGATACCTAAACATTTTTAGTATTTCTCATGAATATATTTCATTAATTTTACGCACCCGCAACGCCTGCCAACACACTAATAATAACAAATGCTGCCGCCGGTGTCATGCCATTAGCATTTGTTAATCGAATATAATATTCAGTTAGATTTGTTGAAGTATTCGTTGAATTGATCAATGAATAGTTTGTTGTTAGATTCGTGTTCGTGGGGTTTAACAGAGTTGCTGTAGATGGTGAAGTTGAAAATGTAGTAGTTGTAAGTGGTGTAGTTGTTGTGGTCGGTGTACTTGTACTTGATGTTGTTGTTGTTGTTGATGATGATGTTGTCGTTGTTGTTGTTGTCGCTGTTGTCGTTGTTGTTGTTCTTGTTGTTGTCGTCGTTGTTTTAGTCGGTGTGGGTCTCAATGTCCTACGAGTGAAACTAATTGTTGATGTTGTTGTCGATTCTGTTGTTGTTGTAATTGTCGTAAAAGGTGCAAAACTACTTGTTGTTTCAATCTTTTCAGTAGGCAATCCTTTTATAAAACTTTCTATCATGGGCTTTGTGACATCAACAATGTTCAATAATAACGGATTTTTGGTCTCAGCAAATAGTTGGTCAATGTTATCGGTTAAAGCGAATTTATTGACAGCTCTTGCCGGGATTTCCTTTGCCATGTCGAGAAGATTCGGCACAACTTCGGTGGTGTCGCTTAATAATGGCAGGTTTTCAGTAAATATTTTCGGGGTTTGGGAAGGGCTTTTTGTTGTTAAAGTTGTCGTTGTTGCTGGAATTTCTGATGTTGTTGTTTTCGTTGTTGTTGCTGGAATTTCTGACGTTGTTGTTTTCGTTGTTGTAGTTTGAATTTCTGACGTTGTTGTTTTTGTTGTTGAAATCGTTGTTGTTTCCGTCTTCCTTAAAGGAATTGTATAAATGACAGCATTTTTATTTTCCGATGTAACACATTGCGCGATTTCATCACATTTGTACATTACACACCGGTCTGTGCTTGAATCGTATACCACGTCGGTGCAGTCTGAATATTTTTATTGTTTCAATTGAAATTTCTTTTTTCAAGCACCAATATTCCCGCAACACTTCGAATAACATGATGCTCCACTGCCGATCTTTAGAGTGTTAAATGGTTTCGCCTCTCTTTTTCCTCTTCCATTCGCGGATGCCGTCGCTGTTCGGATCAAATCCCTACCTTGAGTAACGATGACTTCTCCACAACTGAAATTTAAATACATAAATTATCCAAAAATATAAAACCCTTTATCCAACACTTCTTTCGTCACTGTACTAGTTGGCAATTGCGTTGTGCCTTCCGTCGTAATAGAAGTAGTTGTCGTAGGAAAGGGAACAACCCATTGTGTAACTGATCGATACGCTGTTCGAATTGGTTCAAAACAGGCTGCTGGATTTGTTGTGCAGTTGTAGATGTGACATTGGGCGAAAGGGGTTAGAACAAATGTCGCTACTTGACAGCCTGGAAATTAATGAAATATACTGTATATTGGGATTGTTGAACAGATGGATGGATGTTTGAATGGTAATTTTAATGTTTGAGAAATGTAAATCGGTGTTGACAAAAAGGTATAATGTTGCACATGGAAACACATTGATATTCACACCGTTTGTTCAAAAACGTAAATGTGAAATATTTCAAAGATATTTTTATGGTAATTAAACTCCAGTTGATATCCAAACATGCAACACAATCCCACTCTTACTCTGTATCTTAGCCAGACTACAGCATATCCTCGCACAACTGCCCTCATCTCTGACCGGTATACTGCTCAATCTCTCCGCATTGATATCCATCCCCCTTTCGATGTGCGTGATGGGACACTCGTTATCCACTCGTTCACGTGGTGGTTGGGCTGATGTGGATAGGAAGAGGAGGAGG
>JADMIO010888897.1_pt1 | contig 40236 bp, 27 predicted proteins | sample 8958161 | NCBI WGS metagenome assembly JADMIO01 (sample SAMN16585339, study PRJNA669376) | soil metagenome | isolation source: Crop rotation soil | place: USA: Cullars Rotation, Alabama | collected 2011
GCCGCGACTTCAAGTCACGTGAATTCCAAGCTTCGGATCCCACTGTGCTGGAAAGGCGGTGGCGGCGGCAAAGGCGTGAAGCTTGTCGGTGACTGTAGCCATGTTTTCAAGTTCCTCGTTTGTTGGAGGGTACGGAGTGCGACCGCGCGGTTGCGATCAACAGCGCCGGTCCTTTGGCTTTCGGTTCCACGGGCGGCGAAACGATGCTGACCTCGGCGAAGCCCGCGGCATCGAGCATGCGCCGCATCTGCTCGTCGCTGAAGCCGAGCCACACGTGGCCCATCTGCTGGCGGTAGTGTTCGCGATCGTGCGGCAGCATATCGACCAGCACCAGGCGGCCGCGCGGTTTGAGCACACGGCTGACTTCGGCGAGCGCCTTTTCGGGTTCGCCGACGTGATGCAGCACCAGCATCATCGTCGCGAGGTCGAGCAGATGATCGTCGATCGGCAACGCCTCGAGCTCGCCGCGGCGAAGGTCGACATTCTCGAGACCGTGTAGACGCTTGCGCGCCGCCTGCAGCATCGCGGCCGAGGCGTCGACGGCGATGACCCGGCGAACGAAGGGCGCGAGCGCGGCGCTCACCTGACCGGTGCCGCAACCGAGGTCGCCGACGACCCAGTCGGCGCCGGCGAGCGCTGCCATCGCGGCGAGGTGGAAGCGGTCGCCGAACAACTCGTCACGTACGCGATCCCACTGGCCGGCGGACGAAGAAAAAAATTCCTGCGACTTGGTGCGGCGTTCGGCGAGCACGCGCTGCAGCCGCCGCTCGTCCTGTATCGCCGCCGGCGTCGGTCCAACCTGCTCCCGCACGAGCAGCCATAGCCGGCGCGCCGCCGCGTCGAGCTCGTCGCGCGGCGACATCGTGTAGACGTTGCTGGTTCCTTCAGCGCGGGAAGCGACCCAACCGGCATCGGCGAGCGCCTTCAGGTGACGGCTCACCGTGGACTGCGGCAGCTGCATGACGGCGCACAATTCGGTGACCGTCAGCTCGTGGCGATCGAGGAGCAGCAGCAGACGGCTGCGCGTGGTGTCGGCGAGCGACGCCAGATGGCCGTGAATGGCAGCTGCAGTCTGATTCATCCGTGTAACCGGATGGAAGGATACTACAGCTGCCCGGCCGGCGCCAGCGCTTTCTCAGAAGCCCGGCGACAGGTTGAACTGAAACACCCAACCCTTTTGCGCCCGCTGCCACGGACGCGAGAAGTCGAACTGGCCGACCGCAAACCCGAACAGGTTGACGCGCAGCGACACCCCGGAACTCGATACGCCGTTTCTACCGGTCGTCTCGAACGGCGTCTGGCCGCCGTTCCACGCGACGCCGCCGTCGGTGAAGAGCGCGACTTCGACGGGGACCGGCCCGTACATCCGCTGACTGGCGCCGAAGGGTCGAAGCAGCGGAAAGCGCAATTCGATGTTGCCAACCAGCACGCGGCTGCCAAACAACTGGTCGAAGGCCGGGCAGGTCGTGGTGTTCACCGCGCCACACTCGTTTGCATCGAAGGTATACGCGTCGTATCCGCGCACGAGCGTCGGATACCCGATGAACAGCGGAAACAGCCGCGAGTCCTCGCCGCCCGAGCCGTAGCGGCCGTAGTGCATCACGCGCGTCGCGATGGTGTAGAACGGAATCGGCATGAAGTAGCGCCGATAATCGGCGAGCAGGCTCGTATAGTTGATCGAGCCGAAGGTCGGCGAGGCCTCGAGTCGATAGCGCTGGCCCTGGACCGGACTCGTCGCGCCGAAATTCGCCGTGTCATAGACGAAGGCGGCGGAGGAGTTGTACAGCGTCAAGGTGTTGGCGAGCGACGACTTCTGAAGATCCTGCGCGATTAAATCTCCGGTGAACAGCGAGAAGGCCTGCGTCTCGACGATCTGATCGAACGAGATCTGGCTCGCGACGGTCTGGAATTCGACGCGGCGCGCGCGGTCGAACGGATACGCGAGAATGCCGCCGGCGCTGCGCTCGGTCTGCCGCACCGTGATGAACTGGTCGACCACCGCCGGTTGGCCGCCGACGGTTGCGAGCGTCTCCTGAATGCCCCCCGTCAAATACGGGACCTGCCCGCCGATCAGTCCCCAATTCAATCGATGCGACTGATTCAGGTACACCGCCTGCGCGGCGGTGTTGCCGAAATCGTAGCTGCCGCTAATGCCCTGTTGAATTTGCGCGGCGACAAACAGGTTTTGATTGCCGAGCATGTCGCTGAATCCGAGCGAGAGGCCACCGCCAATCGCGGTGCCGAAACGATCGGCGCCCACGCCGATGTACGGCTGGGCGATCCCTTCCAGCCGCAGACCGCCCTTGTAGTCGGTGATCTCGTGTTGCGCCGCCGGATCAGGCAAACCGTAGGTGGCGTTCGCAAGCGTTGCGGCGACGTCGCTCGGCCGGCGGTTTGCCGGCGGCAGCACGTCCGCGTTGAGATCCGGCGTCGGGCGAACGGGCGCCGCGTTGATGTCGCGTGTGTAGACGTGGTAATTGCCTTCGTCATACACGGTAAACGCCGCAACCCCGGCGTGCGTCGCCACCGACAGCGCGGGGCTGGTCGCGGTGATGCCGCTCAGCCCGGTCGATACCGCGGTGAGTTGCGTGATACCGCCACCCAGATTGACGCGATACAGATTCGGGATGCCGTCGCGGTCCGACAGGAAGAAGAGTGAATTGCCATCGGGCGACCACTGCGGATTGAAGGCCTTGCCGGTGGTCGGTCCGGGAACCGGCGCAATCGTTCCACTGGCGACGTCGAGCAGCGCGAGCCGGTAATTGCCCATCTGCAGCCTGCCGAGATCCGACGTGAACCGATCGGTCGCAAACGCGATGCGGCGGCCGTCGGGTGACCACGACGGTTGGAGATCCGCATACGGATCGGCGGTGAGCGCGCGGACGGCCGTGGAATTCAGGTCAACGATGTAGAGATCGGTGAGGCCGCGGCTCATGCCGGTGAACGCGATGGCGTGGCCGTCGGGCGCCCAGGTCGGGTTGAAAATCTCGTCGACGTCGCTGATCCGAATCTCGCGTTCTTTGTTGCCGGTATCAGCATCGAAGATCGCGAGCGCCGGACGCCCGGTGACGACCGTCGCGATCGCGAGCCGTTTGCTGTCGGCGTCCCAGCCGCCGGCGGAGTAAATGAACTGCAGGCTCGAATAGTGCGGATCGGTCGAAGTGTTCGTCAACTTGCGCAGCACCTTGCCGTCGGCGGCGTCGGCGACGAAGAGATCGACGGAGAAGAAGCTGCGTTCCGAGAGGAATGCGATGCGGCGGCCATCGGGACTGATCGAGGGGCCCACGTTCAGGTCGCCGCCGAGGTCTTTGCCTTTGATCGTCAGCCGCCCGGTCTCGGACGGGGGCGTGGTTGCGGCGAGGATTGGGCCGTAGGTCCGCAAGATCGCCTGATGCCATTCTTCGCTGAGTTCCTTGCTGGTTCGCGACAGGACCCGCTGCATCGCCACTTTGGGATCGCCGGCGCGCGCCGCGACGCGCAGCATTTCGCCGACCACTTCGTCGCCCCACGTCCCGCCGACATAGGCCCAGAACGCCTGGCCCCATCGATAAGGAAAGTATTTCGGGTTGTCGAGATCATCGATGGTCGGCAGCTTTTCGCGCCGCGCCGCGTCTCTCAACCACATCGCGGTGTTCGAGTCGACCGGCCCGAGCGACAAGTACTCGGCCATGCCTTCAATGAACCAGAGCGGCAGCGTGTTGGCGCCGGTCTCTCCCGGCGCGGCGCCGGGCCGCGTGGTGATGTCGAACTGAAACGCGTGGACGAGTTCGTGACCGATGACGTGGTCGGTGTCGGCGAGCGGTCCGCCGAGCGGCAACACAATCCGCCGGCGCAACGGCTCCGTCACACCGCCGGTCCCTTCGCCAAGCTCACCGGGAATCGCGTTCGTCTGTTCGAAGTCCGGATGCGACGCATACAACACGAGCGGCTGGCGTCCGCGCAATTGATGCGACAGCAGTTTCTCGAGCCTTGCGTTCCAGCGTTCGGCGATCCGTGCGGCGAGCTCCGCGCCTTCCTTTTCGGCCGGGTAGAAATAGATGTCGAAATGTTCGGTCTTGAGGATTTGAAAATCGAGATTCTTGTATTGGACCTTGTTGCGACCGAAATATTGCGCCGATGCCGTGGCTGCACACAGCCACACGCACACCACCGACAGCATCAGACGCGTGCGTCTGAACCACTGCGCTTTCATGACCTCACCTCTCGACGGATCAGCGGTCGGCCGTACCCAGCCAGCAGAGTTCGATTTGTGCCCGATCGGGCTGCGCCGCGCAGAATTCGGCGATGGCGCGCGTGACTTCCTCGCGCGCGTTTTTCTCCGCGCGCGATCGGTCCCACCCGGAAACCGCGTTGCCGATGCGGCCTTCGAGATAGCGCTGCACGAGACCTTCGATCGCCAGCGTCACCAGCTCCCCGCCGGAAAACGCGGCGAAGGGCTGTTCGAGCGGATGGTTGGTGGGATTGAACAGCAGACGTTGTTGTTCGTACGCGTACAGCCCGCCCGGCACGGCCGGGCCGACCTTGTATTCGAGCGCGCGGAACAGCTCCTCGAGCCGTTGCCGCTCTTCGACGGTAACCGTGAAGTCGGGCTTTCTGTCGAGGCCGCGCAGCACCGGCTTGTCGGGAAGCCGCGCCAGCGATTCGCGGATGTTGTCCAGCGAGACGGGCAGATCGAGATGCGGTGTGTCCGCAGAGGTGGACGCGGTGCTCGCGCGCGACGACGAATCGGCGGTTTGTCCCGCGGCGGGACTTGCCAGAAGCAGCAGCGCAAGCCCGAGAGAAACCAACCGCATACAAAGTTTGACGCCCAGAAAGAGTCTTCGGCTCCACCTTGTAAGGTAGTCCGGTTGCATGACCGGGGCCAGAAAAAATCTTTGGCGGCCGAACCATGAAGCCCGTTCAGGTCGAATCGAACTCGGCAAGCTGAGTACCATAGACCGACACACGGCGTAGCCAATCAACAAGACGCGCTGGTGAAATTTTCGTGTCTCTTCAGACGTCGAGCCGGGACATTCGGTCGACGCGTGAACTTTCGACCTGCGCCTGACCGTCCGATCGAGAGTGCCTGAACTTCCTGACGTCGTCGTCTACATCGAATCACTCCGCGCCCGAATTGCCGGCCGGCGTCTGAACGAGCTCCGTCTGCTCAGTCCGTTCGTGCTCCGGTCGGTCGATCCGCCGATTGAGGCGATTCGCGGGCGCACGGTGCGCGACATTCGGCGGATCGGCAAACGGATCGTCCTCGACTTCGGGGAGGAGCTGTTTCTGGTCATCCATCTAATGATTGCCGGTCGCCTCCGCTGGCGCGACCCGGATCAGAAACCGGGGATCGGCCCGAAGATCATCCTCGCGATTCTCGAGTTCGATCATGGCCGCCTGCTATTCACTGAGGCGAGCTCGAAGAAGCGTGCGTCGCTGCAGATCGTGCGCGGCGCGGCCGCGCTGCGCGCGCTCGATCCGGGCGGTCTCGAACCGCTCGAGATCGCGGCGGATCGTTTCTGCGCCGCGCTGCGCCGCGAAAACCACACCGTCAAGCGGATGCTGACCGACCCGCACGTGTTCAGCGGGATCGGCAACGCATACTCGGACGAGATTCTTCACGCCGCGCGGCTCTCGCCGCTGAAGTTGACGCAGTCGATTTCCGATGAGGAGTGCCGGCGTCTGTTCGAGGCCACGCGCGCGACGCTCCAGAAATGGATCGATCGGCTGCGCGCGGACGCCGCGAAGGGATTTCCGGAAAAGGTCACCGCGTTTCGCGAAGGCATGGCGGTCCACGGCCGCTTCAAACAGCCGTGCCCGGTGTGCGGCGCGCCGGTGCAGCGGATTGTCTATGCCGACAATGAGTGCAACTACTGCGCGACCTGCCAGACCGGCGGCCGGCTGCTCGCCGACCGCTCGCTGTCGCGGCTTTTGAAGGACGACTGGCCGAAGTGGCTCGAGGGCTGAGTTTCGGCTTGCATTCGACGAATCACTGAATGTAGATTTATCGATGTGCGGTCCGCCTCGGCCCTCTACAAGCTGCTCGGCGACGAGGCGCGGTTGCGTCTGCTGCGCGTGCTGCGCCGCGAGCGGCTCAACGTCACCGAGCTCACCGGCATTCTCGGCCTCGCGCAGTCCGGGGTGTCGCGCCACCTCGGGCTGCTGAAGGAAGCGGGTCTGGTATCTGAAGAGCGCGACGCCGGCTTCACCTACTACCGCCTCGCGCCCAGCGTGAAAGACGATGGGCATCGGACGTTGTGGGCGGCGCTCGAAGAACAATTCGCGGAGGCGGAGGACGACCCCGCGGTTCGCGCCGACGAGGCGCGGCTGCAGGAAGTCCTGCGGTTGCGAAAAGAAAATTTCGATACCCACGGGAGCCCCGACACCCGTGATCTCCGGCAACTGGTCCCCGGCCGCAGTTGGGCGGCGTGGTCGCGCGCGCTCGGCCTGCTGCTTCCACCGCTTCGCGTCGCCGATCTGGGCTGCGGCGAGGGTTATCTGACGATCGAGGCGTCGCGGTGGGCGTCGCGGGTCATCGCCGTCGATCGATCCGCCACGGTGTTGAACCGTGCGAAGGGACTGGCGCGGCGGCGCCGCGTCTCGAACGTCGTCTGGAAGCGGGGCGAGCTCGACAAGCTGCCGATCAAAGACGAGTCCGTCGACGTGGCGCTGCTCTCGCAGGCGCTGCATCACGCGCAGGACCCGGCGCGGGCGGTTGCCGAGGCGGCGCGGATCACGGTTCGCGGCGGCCGCGTGCTGATCCTCGACCTGCGCACGCACTCGGAGGAGTGGGTCCGCAGCAAGCTCGGCGATCGCGCCCTGGGATTTGCCGACGACGAGCTGACCCGCTTGTTGACATCCGCCGGTCTGCACGACGTTCGGGTCGGCGTCGGCGCGCGTAAGGCCGGCGATCCATTCACCGTTCTCATTGCATCGGGAAAAAAACCGGCATGAACCAGGAAACGACGCTCCATCGCCTGCTTGCAGACAGGATTCTCGTTCTCGACGGCGCGATGGGCACGATGATCCAGCGCTACAAGCTCACCGAGGCCGATTTTCGAGGCGAGCGGTTCCGCAATCATTCGCGCGACCTGAAGGGCGACAACGATTTGCTCGTCCTGACGCGGCCCGATGTGATCGCCGAGATCCATGACGCCTACCTCGAGGCCGGCAGCGACATCATCGAGACGAACACCTTCAACAGCAACGCGATCTCGCAGGCGGATTACGCGCTCGAATCGATCGTCTACGAGCTCAACGCCGAGGCGGCGCGGCTGGCGAAGAGAGCGGCTGACGAATGGAATGCGCGGACGCCCGACCGGCCGCGTTTCGTGGCCGGTTCGATGGGACCGACCAACAAGATTCTGTCGATCTCTCCCGACGTCAACAATCCGTCGTTTCGCAACATGACGTTCGACGAACTCCGCGCCGCCTACCAGGAGCAGGCCCGCGGACTGATTGACGGCGGCGCCGACCTGCTGCTGCTCGAGACGATCGTCGATACCCTCAACGCAAAGGCCGGGATGGTGGCGATCGCGGACGTGTTCGAGGAAAAAGGCATCCGGCTGCCGCTGATGATTTCGGTGACGATCACCGATCGCAGCGGCCGCACGCTGTCAGGGCAGACGATCGACGCATTCTGGGTCTCGGTCGCCCACGCAAAGCCGTTCAGCGTGGGTATCAACTGTGCGCTCGGCGCGCGCGAGATGCAGCCATACGTCGAAGAGCTGTCGCGAATTGCGACCTGCTATTTGAGCTGCTATCCGAACGCCGGTCTGCCGAACGCGTTCGGCGAATACGACGAACGGCCGGCCGATACCGGCGGCTTTCTCGAAGACTTCGCCCGCCGCGGGCTCGTCAACATCGTCGGCGGCTGCTGCGGCACCACGCCGGATCACATCGCGGTGATCGCGCAAGCGGTCAACGGCGTGCCGCCGCGACGAGCGCCCGGCGAGCACGCGCCGGCGTTCAGCCAGTTTGCGGGTCTCGAGGTGCTGACGATTCGTCCCGAGTCGAACTTCCAGATGATCGGCGAGCGCACCAACGTCACCGGCTCGCTCCGCTTCGCGCGTTTGATTCGCGCCGGCAATTACGCGGACGCTGCCGCGGTTGCGCTCGATCAAGTGCGCGGCGGCGCGAATCTGATCGACGTCAACATGGACGAAGGGATGCTCGACTCCGAGCGCGCGATGACGGACTTCCTGAATTACATCGCGACGGAACCCGAGATCGCCCGCGTGCCGATCGTGATCGACAGCTCCAAGTGGTCGGTGATCCTCGCCGGGTTGAAGTGTGTCCAGGGGAAGCCGGTCGTGAACTCGATCAGCCTGAAAGAAGGCGAGGCGGACTTTCTGCAGAAGGCCGCGACCATCCAGCGCTTTGGCGCCGGCGTGGTCGTGATGGCTTTCGACGAACAGGGACAGGCCGACACGATCGAGCGCAAGGTGGCGATCTGTCAGCGCGCCTATCGGCTGCTGACGGAGCGCGCCGGATTCAGTCCGTCCGACATCATCTTCGATCCCAACATTCTCGCGATCGCGACCGGGCTCGAGGAGCACAACGCGTACGCGATCAACTTCATCGAAGCGACGCGAATCATCAAAGCGACCTGTCCGGGCGTGAAGATCAGCGGCGGCGTCAGCAACCTGTCGTTTTCGTTCCGCGGAAACGACGTGGTCCGCGAAGCGATTCATTCCGCGTTCCTGTTCCATGCGATCAAAGCGGGTATGGACATGGGAATCGTCAACGCCGGCCAGCTCGCGGTCTACGAAGACATTCCGTCCGACCTGCTCGAGCGGGTGGAGGACATCATCTTCAACCGGCGTTCCGACGCGACGGAGCGGCTCGTGGAATTTGCCGCCAGCGTCAAAGGCGCCGGCAAGAAACTCGAACAGGATCTTTCGTGGCGGAGCGGCACCGTCGAGGCGCGCCTGTCGCATGCATTGGTTCACGGCGTAATCGATTTCATCGATCAGGACGTCGAGGAAGCGCGTCGGGCTTACGCGCGGCCGCTCGATATCATCGAAGGACCGCTGATGGACGGCATGAAGGTGGTCGGCGATCTATTCGGCGCAGGGAAGATGTTCCTGCCGCAGGTGGTCAAGAGCGCGCGGGCGATGAAGAAGGCGGTGGCGTACCTCGAGCCCTTCATGGAGCGCGAACGGCGGGAGGCGCAGGAAGCCGGGGAGCAACCGAAGACCGGGCGGGCGAACGGGTCCAAAGGCCGCATCGTGCTTGCAACCGTGAAGGGCGACGTCCATGACATCGGCAAGAACATCGTCGGCGTGGTGCTCGGATGTAACAGCTACGAGGTGATCGATCTCGGCGTGATGGTGCCGTGTGACCGGATTCTGCAGACCGCCGCCGACACCGGCGCCGACCTCATAGGATTGAGCGGGCTGATTACGCCGTCGCTCGACGAGATGGTGTTTGTCGCAAAAGAAATGGAGCGGCGTCACGTCAGCGTGCCGCTGCTGATCGGCGGCGCGACGACCAGCCGTCAGCACACCGCTGTGAAAATCGCGCCGGAGTACAGCCAGTCGACCGTTCATGTGCTCGACGCCTCGCGTGTCGTCGACGTGGTCGGTAGTTTGCTCAGCGATGCGCAGCGCGCTGAGTTCGAACGGGCCAATCGCCATGTGCAGCAGGAACTGCGCGAGCAGCACAGCGCGCGGCGCGAGCGGCCGCTTCTCTCGTACGATGCTGCGCTCGGGAATCGGCTCGCAATCGACTGGAATCACGAGACGTTGCCAACGCCGTCGTTCATCGGCGCGCGCCGGCTTGCCGAAGTGCCGCTCGGGGAGATTGTTCCGTACATCGACTGGACGTTCTTCTTTTCGGCATGGGAACTCAAGGGCCGGTTCCCGGCGATTCTCGATCACCCGCAGTACGGCGGCGCCGCGCGTGAGCTATACGCGAATGCTCAAACCTTGTTGAAGCAGATCGTCGACCAACGATTGCTGACAGCCAATGCGGTCTATGGATTCTGGCCGGCGGCGTCCGAGGGCGACGACATCGTTATTTTTCGGGACCGCGATCGCACCGGTGAGCTGACGCGATTCAATATGCTGCGGCAGCAGGAACCGCAGCCCGACGGCAAACCCAACCTGTCGCTGGCGGACTTTGTGGCACCGCGCACCGCTCGGGTCGTCGATCACCTCGGCGCATTCGCTGTCACCGCGGGGTTGGGGACGGACGATCTCGTCCGGCGGTTCGAGCAGTCGCACGATGATTACAACGCGATCCTGGTGAAGGCCCTCGCAGATCGTCTCGCCGAGGCGTTTGCCGCGTACCTTCACGCCGTCGCGCGGCGCGAGTGGGGCCTCGACGAACAGCTGACTCCCGAAGCGATCGTTGCGGAACGCCATCGTTCCATCCGGCCCGGATTCGGTTATCCTGCGTGTCCCGATCACAGCGAGAAATTCAAGCTCTTCGAACTGCTCGACGCGGGCGCCGTCGGGATTCGTCTCACCGACCACGCCGCGATGTTGCCGGCGGCGAGCGTGAGTGGGCTGTATTTCGCGCATCCGCAGGCGCGCTATTTCACCGTCGGTCGGCTGGGAGAAGATCAAGTTGCGAACTACGCCCGCCGCAAGGGAGAATCTGTCGACGAAGTCGAGCGCTGGCTCTCATCCGTATTGGCGTACGAACCGGCTCGCTGCTGAACGGGTAGTTTGCGGCTGGGGTGTGACTGAAGTTCCCACCACTTCGTAGGTACTGCAGGACACAGAACAATCGAGCCAACAAAGTAATTGACAGGACAATAACGAACTCTGCTATACTCTTGCGTGCTTCATTTTGGTTATCACGCCTCAAGATGAGACACGCGACGAGAGCCGAGCAATTCACGCAGATTGTTCGAGAATCCTTGTAACTGCCGAGCGGTGCCTGTTTCTGCCTGTGCCAAAACGCAACAAGACGCACGTTCTGTGACACAGACGGTCGAGTCGCGAGGATTGTAAGTGATTGAACGGAAATGGTATTAGGTAATGCGTCTGATAACGGCCCAGATGGCCTCGCTCTTGCTCCACGGAACCGCGCTTATGACCCGATTGGACCGTTCACAACCAGTGCGGCGTAAAGCCGTCTGGGGTCCGAAACGTGTGCTTGCCGCGATGGCGCTTGCCGCGTTTGGACTCTCAGTTAATGGCATCGCGAAGGCGCCGAGCCAGAGCGAGACTGCCGCCCTGAATTCCGCTGTTCTTGCCAAAGACCTGGCTGCGTTCGAGAAGCTGGCGTCCGACCAGACCCTCCGGATGGAGAAGGCGTGGGCCGCGGAAATTCAACGTGCGTTGAAGAACACCAATGACGCACAGATAGAAGCTCTCTTCTATCAACTGCATTCGCAACGCGAAACCGCCGCCGCCGCGTCGTCTTCTTACACCGAAGGCGATCCCGCGTTTGCGGCGTCTGCGTCGCCGGTTCGCAAGCGCCCCTCGAATCTGTCGCCGCTCAGCACGCAAACGAAGATCGAGAGTCCGGTCACGAAAGCGCGGCCGGGCCGTCCCAACTTCGCTGCGAAGCCGCGCAAAGTCGATCTGGAAGTAGAGCGGCGCCGCAGCAGCAATCCGCGCGGCTCAACCAGCGTGATCGTGGAATTGGCCGAGGGCGCGACGCTGCCAGCGGAATTCCGTCAGTACGCGCACAAGAACAATCTCGGCATCATCAACGGCCGCGTGCTCGATGTGCCGAACAGTGTGCTGCAGCAGCTCGAAGCGCGGGCCGAAATCGCGAAAGTTCATCACAATCGACCCGTCGCCGCTGAGAATTACCGGACTGGTTTTACGACCGGAGCGCGTGCGACCCAGCGCGGTCTCGGTCTGACCGGCGCCGGCGTCGGCATCGCGATCATCGATTCGGGGATCGCGACGTTTCACGACGATCTGACCAGCCAATCGGCGACGCTTTACCCGTACGGCAATCAGCGCGTGTCGGCCTTTGTGGATTTCGTCAACGGCCAGGTCGCGCCGTACGACGACCAAGGCCACGGCACGCACGTCGCTGGAATCATCGCCGGCAACGGCTTCGATTCGAACGGCCAGCAGATGGGCGTTGCGCCGGGCGCGAGCCTCGTCTCGTTGAAAGTGCTGGACTCGACCGGTCACGGGACCGTCGGCAACATCATCGCGGCGCTCGACTGGGTTCTCGCGCACCACGCGCAGTACAACATCCGCATCGTCAACGTCTCGGTGGGCGCCGCCGTCACCGAGTCTTACTGGACCGACCCGCTTACGCTCGCAGCGAAGCGGCTCGTCGACGCCGGAATCATCGTCGTGTCGGCCGCCGGCAACAACGGCCGCAACGCCGCGGGTGAAACGCAGTACGGGGCGATCAACGCCCCCGGCAATGCGCCGTGGGTCATCACGGTCGGAGCATCGAGCACCAACGGCAACACGCAGCGCGAAGACGACACCGTGACCTCGTTCAGCTCGCGCGGACCGTCGTATCTCGATTGGAGCGCCAAACCGGATCTCGTGGCGCCTGGATACGGCACCATCTCGCTCGCTGATCCGCTCAGCGCGTTTTACGTGAGCAAGGCGCCGTACCTGCAGGACGGCACGGTGTCCACCGCCTACAAGCCGTATCTGTCGTTGAGCGGCACCAGCATGGCGGCGCCCGTCGTGTCGGGAACGATCGCGCAGATGCTGCAGGCGAATCCGTCACTCACGCCGAACGGCGTTAAAGCGATTCTTCAGTACACCGCGCAGGAGTACGACGGCTTCAACGCACTGACGCAGGGCGCCGGATTCGTCAACACCGTCGGCGCGGTGCGTCTCGCGAATTTCTACGCGCACGCGCAAGTGGGCCAGCCGGTTCCGGTCCAGTCGATGTGGAGCAAACACATCATCTGGGGCAATCACCTGCTCAAGGGCGGACTGATCGTTCCGGCGGCCAACGCGTTCGAGCTGGGCACCAACTGGGGCGCGGCGACCGACGGCGGTGGCGACAACATCGTGTGGGGGACGCTCTGCGGCGATGGCTGCGACAACATCGTGTGGGGCACCTGGAGCGACGACAACATCGTCTGGGGAACGGCAGCCGCGAACGACGACAACATCGTGTGGGGCACCCTCGTCGACGGTGACAACATCGTCTGGGGCACTGGCGGCGACGACAACATCGTCTGGGGCACTTACTGCGGCGGCGCCGACTGCGACAACATCGTCTGGGGTACGGTGGCCCTCGACAACATCGTGTGGGGCACGGTCGCGATCGACAACATCGTCTGGGGCACGCTCGACGGTGACGACAACATCGTCTGGGGGACCGACGACGTCGACAACATCGTTTGGGGCACCGACGGCGCGGACAACATCGTCTGGGGCACCAGCGACGATGACAATATCGTCTGGGGCACTGACGGGATCGATAACATTGTCTGGGGCACCGACGAATACGACAACATCGTCTGGGGCACCGCGATTGGCAGCGACATCGTCTGGGTCACCTCGAGCAGCGGGGCGGTGCATGCGCTGTCGTGGAACGAGATGCTCGATCGCCTCAGCGACGAAGAGATCTTCACGATCATGACTTCGCTGAGCGGTGGTCCACGGCCGATTCCTCCGCCGCAGGATCCGACTTCGGATCCGACTGCGCCGCCTCCGCCCGATGCGGCACCGCCACCGCCGCCTTCGGATTTCGCGCCGCCGCCCCCTGTCGACGAATCCCCTGCGCCACTACCGCTGGGTGCGACGGTGGGAACCTCTTCGCCCGACGCGCCGCCGCCGCCGCAGGAGCTTGCGCCGCCGCCGGGACCCGATGCTGGTGCGGCGCTCCCGCCGCCGCCTAGTCCATGGGGAGGCTTCTGATGGAAAAGATGCCTTTCCGGCACGAACTCGATCTCCAGGCAGAAACGCCGATGGCGACCACGTCATCGCCAGCCGTCATCACATCCGATTGGCGTGATGCGTTGCCGGTGCTTACCGGGAATCAGGTGGTGCTGCGCGAGCTGCGAACGTCGGACGCGGCCTCTCTGTTTTCGCTGCTGACGGCCGAAGAAGTGGCGCGATTCATTTCGCCGCCGCCGTCAACGCTCGAAGGATTCGAGCGTTTCATCGCGTGGACGCATCGACAGCGCATCGCTGGAACGTACGCCTGCTTCGCTGTTACGGTGCAGGGGTTCGACACGGCGATCGGAATTTTCCAGGTGCGCGAGCTCGAACCCCGATTCACGACTGCGGAGTGGGGCTTTGCGCTCGGTTCTGCATTCTGGGGCACCGGTCTCTTCCGCGAAAGCGCCGAACTCGTCCTCGATTTCGTGTTCGACACGTTAGGCACCCATCGACTCGAAGCACGCGCCGCCGTGCGGAATGGCCGCGGCAACGGCGCACTCGCGAAGCTCGGAGCGATACAGGAAGGTATTCTCAGAAAATCGTTCCTGCGAAACGGCGAATATCTGGACCAGGTGCTTTACGCGATCGTCGAAGACGATTGGCGATCGTCGCGACGCGGTTCCGCGGTGACGGTTAGAGTTCGAATTCACTGACCGTTCGATTCGCGTCTCTACTCCAAGGCCGGCCCCGACATGCCGGCCTTTTGTTTTGCCGGTGGATTCCGCGGTCCGGCGCACGGGTCTGACTCGCAAGGCGCCCTCTTAAGCGGTTGTCATGCGACTGTATATGACAATGACGACGTTTAGTGCCCGTTAATGGTACCGACGTTTCATTCTGGAACACACCGCGCGCTTTCTAGGCTTTTCCTCTTGGAATCAGTGAGTTGCGGACTGTAGGACATACCCCTTCCGTCGGTCGTGTCCTATTAGGGACCAGAATCTCACAATACCGCTTTCGTAACGGCGTCGACTGCTTCCAGCAACTCGTTGATATCACAGTCTTTAATAGCACGAATGACGAAGTGATCAGGTGGCCTCGGCATTGCTCTGCTGTTGGGCATGTCTACCGCTGTGCACCGTACGAGACGCAAGACGGTCTGGGGCCGAACGCCTCTGCTCCTCGCCTCTGCGTTCATGGTCTTCGCGCTTTCCGGGATGGGCAGCGTCTCGGCAAAGAACGGAGACGGAAATTCGTCTCACTCCGGCAAGGGTTCGAAGGCCCAGCCGGGTGTGCCGAGCTCTCGCGTCAAGAATTACAAGGTCGACGATGAGCTGAATCGCCGGCGCGACCTTCCCGGCTCGACTCGCGTCATCGTCGCGTTGGTTCCGGGCGCGTCGCTTCCTTCGGAATTCAAGCGCTTCTCGGCCAACCGGAATCTCGACATCATCAACGGCCAGGTGCTCGATCTTCCGAACGGGCTGATCAAGCAGCTTGAATCGCGGCCGGAAGTGTTCCGCCTCCACTACGACCGTCCGATCCACGATTTCAACTATCGCACCTCGATTACCGTCGGTGCAGCGACCGCGCGGCTCACGACCGGCTATACCGGCGCAGGCGTCGGCGTCGCGGTCATTGATTCGGGCGTCGCCCCGCACGATGACCTCAGCAAAGGCAGCGCCCCCGGCTCATTCCCATACGGCAACCTGCGCGTCACGAAGTTCGTGGATTTCGTGAACGGCCGAACGTCTCCCTACGACGACAACGGTCACGGAACGCACGTCGCGGGAACGATCGCGGGCAATGGCACCGACTCTTACGGCGAAAAAGCCGGCGTCGCGCCGAACGCGCAGATCGTTTCGCTGAAGGTGCTGAACGCAACCGGCACCGGCACCATCTCGAACATCATCGCGGCGCTCAACTGGGTGCTCGCGAATCGTCAGACCTACAACATTCGCGTCGTGAATTTGTCGGTTGGCGCGCGAGTGACCGAATCGTACTGGACCGACCCGCTGACGCTGGCAGCGAAAGCGGTTGTCGAACGCGGCGTTGTTGTCGTCGGCGCGTCTGGCAACTTCGGGAAGAACGCGCTTGGCCAGCTGCAGTACGGCGGCATCACCGCGCCGGGCAACGCGCCGTGGGTTCTGACCGTCGGCGCGTCGAGCACGAACGGTACGCTGACCCGTGGTGACGACACGCTGGCCGGCTTCAGTTCGACCGGTCCAACCTATATCGACTTCGCTGCGAAGCCTGATCTGGTCGCGCCGGGCACTGGAACGGTTTCGCTGGCAGTGCCAGGGAGCACGCTCTATCTCACGAAGCTCGCTTACCTGGTGGGCGGTTCGACGTTCAGCCTTACAAAGCCGTATCTGACGCTGAGCGGCACGAGCATGGCGGCGCCGGTCGTGAGCGGCACCGTCGCCTTGATGATGCAGGCGAATCCTTCGCTGACGCCGAACCTCGTGAAGGCGATCCTGCAGTACACGGCGCAGAAGTACCCCGGTTACAACGGGCTGCAAGAGGGCGCCGGATTCCTGAACACGTACGGCGCCGTGAAGCTCGCGAAGTTCTATGCGGACAACAAGCCTGGCGTTCGCATGCCGGTCCAGTCGATTTGGAGCCAGGAGATCATCTGGGGCAATCAGCGGCTCTCCGGCGGATACCTGAACCCGAAGGGATCCGCGTGGGCGAATAACGTCGTCTGGGGCAGCGCGCGCACGGCGGCCGGCGGCAACGTCGTGTGGGGCACGAACTGCGGCACCGGCTGCGACAACATCGTCTGGGGCACCTTCGATGCCAACGGCGACAACATTGTGTGGGGCACCATCGGTGACGACAACATCGTGTGGGGCACGGCGCTGCTCGACAACATCGTCTGGGGCACCGCTCTGGACGGCGACAACATCGTCTGGGGCACCTCACTGCTCGACAACATCGTGTGGGGCACCAACTGCGGTGGCGCGGATTGCGACAACATCGTGTGGGGCACCTCCGACGGCGACAACATCGTGTGGGGCACCTCACTGATCGACAACATCGTCTGGGGCACCAACCTCGATGACAACATCGTCTGGGGCACGTCCGACGATGTCGTCGAGGAATCGGTGATGTACCCGGACGACGCAGGATTGCAGCCAATACCCGATCCCGCTGTGGAATTCGGCGATGTGGAAGGAGGCCTCTAATGGAAAAGATGCCTTACCGCCACGAGCTGGATACTGAGATGGTTCGCAGCTCAGTCGCCACGCAGCCGGCCGTCGTCAGCTCCGACTGGCGTCAATCGCTTCCGGTGCTGAGCGGCAAGCAGGTGATCCTGCGCGAACTGCGGACGTCGGATGCGACCTCGCTGTTCGCGCTCCTCACGACCGAAGAAGTGGCGAGGTTCATCTCGCCGCCACCATCGACCGTCGAGGGATTCGAGAAGTTCATCGCCTGGACCCATCGGCAGCGCACCGCCGGCACGTATGCGTGTTTCGCAGTGACGCTGAAAGGGTTCGACACCGCCATCGGCATCTTCCAGGTGCGCGAGATCGAGCCCGGGTTTGGAACGGCCGAATGGGGCTTCGCGATCGGCTCGCCGTTCTGGGGCACCGGCGTATTCACGGAAGGCGCGGAACTGGTGCTCGAGTTCGCATTTGAAACCCTCGATGTGCACCGGCTCGAAGCGCGCGCGGCGGTGCGAAACGGACGCGGCAACGGGGCGCTTGTGAAGATCGGCGCGGTGCAGGAAGGCGTCCTGCGCAAGTCGTTCCTTCGTAATGGTGAGTATCTCGACCAGGTGCTGTACGCAATCGTCGAAGACGACTGGCGCAGCATGCGCGAAACGGCCGCGCAGAGGTCGCAGTCGGTGAAAGTCCACTAACTCGTTCGACGCATAACCGGGAGGTCCGGCGGATCCGGATCTCCTTCGCCCGGCCGGTCGCGAGACCGGCCTTTTTATTTCGGATCGGTAGGTCGGCGCGGATCGCTCGACCACTCGCTCCACGATCCGGGATACAGCTTTGCGCCCTTCAAACCGGCGTGCTCGAGCGCGAGCAGGTCATGGCACGCGGTAACGCCCGAGCCGCAGTAACACACGACGTGATCGGGCGGCACGGTGCCGACGGCCGCGCGTAGCCTTTCACCGAGCGCCCCTGGCGGCAGGAACGTGTTGTCTTCGGCGACATTCCATTTGTAGAAATGATTGATCGCGCCGGGAATGTGGCCGGCCTTCTTGTCGATCGATTCCGTCTCGCCGCGGAACCGTTCGGGCGCGCGCGCGTCGACTAACCGCCAGCCGCTCGCGCCGCGGATCGCCGAGACCGCGTCCGCGTCGACGATCATGTTCGCGCGCGGCGATGCCTGAAACGATCGATGCGGCCGGAGGTCGCGACCGGACGCGGTCGCGCGGCCCTCCGCCGTCCACTTTGCGAAACCGCCGTCGAGCACCGCCACGGCGTCGTGGCCGAGCCACCGCAGCATCCACCACAAGCGGCTCGCGTACATACCGGCGTCCTGATCGTACGCAACGACCTGGATTGTGCGATCGATACCGAGTCTCCCGAATGTCTGCGCGAGCGCCGCTGGATCGGGAAGCGGATGCCGGCCGTTCTGTCCGGTCTTCGGACCCGACAAATCGCGCTCGAGATCCGCGAAAACCGCGCCGGGGATGTGGCGTACCGCATATTCGCGGTCTCCCCACCCGAGATCGTCGAGTTTGAAACGGCAGTCGATGACCGCGAACGTCGGATCGTCGAGATGCGCGGCGAGCACGGCGGTGTCGATGAGCGTCTCAAAGGACATCGGGCGTACGATAGCATTGCTGTAAACGATGGCGCGATCGGCCGAACTCCACAAGCTGACCGGCGTCGCCGGCCGGCTCGGCGCATTCGTCGCCGAACGGCACCCGTTTGCGCTCGACATCGCGCTCGACGCGTTCGAATCAGTGGCTGCAACGCGGACGCTCGGCGACGAAGCCTCAATCGAAGCGGTCCGTCCGCTGTTACGCCGCGAACTCGCGACGCGGCTGCAAACGGCTTCGGTGCCCGCCGATCTGCCTGAGACGACGCCGCGGGTTGCCGCGCAGACGCGGCTTCGTCAGGCGCATGACGAACTGCTGGATGATTGCGACGGGTTGCTGCGCCGCCTGGCGATTGAAGCGTCGCTGACTGCCGATGAGCGCCGCGAGATCTTGAAAGGCATGGTGCTCGCGCGCGCGACCGACAATCGCTTGAAGACGTTTTTTCTCGCCGGTGAAGTTCGCTACGGCGGTGCGGCATTTCAGGGGAAGGGCTTCCGATCGCTTGGCCAGGAGGCGATCTACGCCGCGGCAATCCGCCTGCGGCGCGGCGCGGCGTTTCGCGGGCAGGCGGGCGAATGGCGCGGCGACGTGATCGCTCCGCTGATCCGCGATCTGGGTGCGGTGATCGCGATGCGGCCGGATCCGGCGACGATCCGGATCGTGCTCAATGCGCAGATGGCCAAGGCCGGCCCGCCGCTCGACGGCAAGGACCTCAATCTCAGCGATTTCGAATGGGGCATTTTTCCGCCGGCGGCGCCGCTGGCGATCGCGACGCTCACCATGGCCGGTCTGGCGATGGCGTTCTGGCGCGACGGATCGAAGCGCGTGGCAGTGTCGTTCATCGGCGACGGTGGTTGCTCGCTGGGTGAGTGGCACGAAGCGATCAATTTGTGCGCGGTCCGCCGGTTGCCCGCGATTTTCTGCGTGCAAAACAATCAGACCGCGCTCTCAACGCCGATCGCGGATCAATCGGCGGCGCGGATGTTCGCCGACAAAGCGGCAGGATACGGAATACCCGGCATCACGATCGACGGTACCGATCCCGACGCGATCGCCGCGGCGTTCGCGTGGGCGGCGGAACGCGCGCGGGCCGGTCTCGGCCCGGCGCTGATCGAACTGATTGCGATGCGCATGTGCGGTCACGCGCATCACGACGACATGCTGTATCTCGGACGCGATCCGCAGCCGTCTTGGGAATATCCGCCGGCGACCGCCCAGGGTTACGTCGATCGCGAGATGTACGCGTACTGGTCCGGGCGTGATCCAATCTCGACGTATTTCGCGCGTTTGCGCGCCGAGGGCATCGTCGACGCCGGTTTCCTGGAGCGCAAGCGCCGCGAGTGCGAAGCGATCGTCGAGAGTGAGGCGGAGGCGATTGTCGCGGCGCCGTGGCCGGAACCAGCGTCCGCCGGACGTGGCGTGTTCGCCAACGAGGCGCCGCGCGTGCACGTCGAGGTGCTCGATCCGGCGATTCGATTCAACCGCGATCCGGCGTTCGAACCGGAGCTGCCAGTGCTCGACGCTGGTGCGCCGTTCGACCCGAAAGGGCGCACCTTTCTCGAAGGCGTGATGCTCGGCGTCGGCGACGCGCTCCGCGCCGACCCGCGAACGTTCGTCTACGGCCAGGATGTCGGCCGCAAGTACGGAAATGCGTTCCTGCTGCTTAAACCGCTGCTCGATGAATTTCCGGATCGCATTCTCAACTCGCCGCTCGCCGAGGGCGCGATCCTCGGCGTGTGCGTCGGGGCGGCACTCGGCGGGCAGCGGCCGATCGGCGAGATTCAGTTCAACGACTTCGTGGCAACCGGCTTCAATCAGCTCGTGAACAACGCGGCGAAAATTCGCTACCGCTGGGGCGCGAGCGTGCCGATGGTCGTCCGGATGCCGTTTGGCGGACTGCGTCACGCCGGCCCGTATCACTCGCAAAACACCGAGGGCTGGTTTTACCGCACCGCCGGTTTGAAGATCGTCGTGCCGTCGACGCCGTCGGACGCGCGGGCGCTGATGGCTGCGGCGTTGGCTGATCCTGATCCGGTGCTCTACTACGAACACATCGCCCTCTACCGCGACCCGCGAATCAAGCAGATGCTCGATCCGCGGCCGCCGGCGCCGCTGCCGCTCGGCCGGGCTGCGCTGCGTCGCGCCGGCGACGACCTCGCGATCATTTCTTACGGGGCCTACGTGCACGTCGCAATGCGCGTGGCCGCAAAGCTCGCCGCTGACGGGCTCGAGGCGAGCGTGCTCGATCTGCGCAGTCTCGCGCCGCTCGACCGCCGCGCGGTGCTGGCGCTGGCGCGCCACTGCCACCGCGTGCTGATCGTTCACGAAGACTCGCGAACCGGAAGCATCGGCGAGAGTCTCGCCGCGATCATTCAGGAAGAGGCGTTCGAAGCGCTCGACGCGCCGATCCGGATCGTCGGCGCGCTCGACACTCCTGTGCCGTACTCGCCGCCTCTCGAAGAGTTCTATCTGCCAAGCGAACAGCAGATCGAACGCGCCGCCAGGCTGCTCGTTCAGTACTAACCGCACAGTAGACTGGTGGGATATCCATGGACGTCGTGACGCCCGCCGTGCAACCTGCCGCCAGTTTCTGGGAGACGCTCCGCGAAGCGCTGCGCGGATCCGATCAGGACTTCACCGACGGACCGATTGGCCGCGCGGTGGTGCTGCTCGCCGTGCCCATGATGCTCGAGATGGCGATGGAGTCGATCTTCGCCGTCACGGACGTCTACTTCGTCGGGCGGCTCGGCGCCGACGCGGTGGCGACGGTCGGGATCACCGAATCCCTGATGACCGTCCTCTACGCGGTGGCGATGGGACTGGCGATTGGCGCGAGCGCGACCATCGCCCGCCGGATTGGTGAAAAAGATCCGCGTGGCGCGGCGCGGGCGGCGGTGCAATCGATTGCGCTCGGCATCATCTGCGGCATCGCGATCGGCGTGACGGGTGCGCTGTTTGCGCCGCAGCTGCTGCGCCTGATGGGCGCGAGCGACGTCGTCGTCGACACCGGCGCAGCGTTCACGCGCGTGATGCTCGGCTTCAGCGGCACCGTGATGATGCTGTATCTGGTCAACGCGATCTTCCGGGGCGCCGGCGATGCCGCGATCGCGATGCGCGTGCTGTGGTTTGCCAACGCGTTGAACATCGTGCTCGGCCCCTGCCTGATCTTCGGCCTCGGGCCGTTTCCGGCGCTTGGCGTCGAAGGCGCGGCGATTGCGACCAGCATCGGCCGTGGCTGCGGCGTGCTGTATCAGCTGTATTACCTCGCAACCGGCCGCAGTCGAATCATCGTGCGTGCCGCCGATCTTCGCCTCGATCCGTCGGTGATGAACGGTATCCTGCGCTTGTCGGGCGTCGGGATGTTTCAGAATTTCATCGGCACTTCGTCGTGGATTGGCCTGATCCGGATCCTGACGGGTTTCGGCAGCGCGGCGGTCGCCGGAAACACGATCGGCATCCGCATCATTATTTTTGCGCTGCTGCCGCCGTTTGGAATTGCGAACGCGGCGGCGACGCTGGTCGGGCAAAATCTCGGCGCCGGCAAACCCGACCGCGCCGAAGCGGCGGTGTGGCGGGCCGGGCTCTACGCCACCGTACTGCTTTCCTCAATCGGCCTGATGTTCCTGCTGTTCGCGCCGCCGCTCGTCCGGCTGTTTTCTTCTGATGCTGACGTCATACCGCACGGGGTGCGCTGTCTGCGGATCATCTCGCTTGGCTTCGTGTTTTACGGCTACGGCTACGTGCTGACGCAGGCGTTCAACGGCGCCGGCGACACGCGGACGCCGACGCTCCTGAATCTCGGATGCCTGTGGCTTCTCGAGTTGCCGCTGGCGTGGCTGCTCGCGCATCCGGGCGGGATGGGGCCGAGCGGCGTGTTCACCTCCGTCAGCATCGCGTTTTCGGCGCTGGCAATCGTCAGCGCGGTGATCTTCAGACGTGGGGAATGGAAGACCGAGCGCGTGTAGTGAACGAGGAGAGGGCGCATTCGGAAGTTTGCCGGCTGGAACACATCGCGAACGCCAACAGCCAGTCGCTCTAACCGGGGATGTCGGGATATGCCAGGCCGCCACGTCGCCACAAGATCGCGGCGGCCGGCGCCAAAGTCGCGGTTGTCGGGGATCAGGTAAATGAGCGGGCGGTCGCGCCCCGCTGGGCTCGCGAACCATACCGAGCGGTCGCATAGAATAATGGCCAACGTTTCCATGACTGACGAATCGATGCCGACTGCGCCCGTCGCGCCGGTCGACTTCATACGGGCGATTGTCGACGATGACCTTGCGACCGGAAAGCACCACGGGCGTGTGGCGACGCGTTTTCCGCCGGAGCCAAACGGCTATCTGCACATCGGCCACGCCAAATCGATCTGCCTCAACTTCGGCGTCGCGCTCGAGCGTGGCGGCACCTGCAATTTGCGGTTCGACGACACGAATCCGACCAAGGAAGACGTCGAGTACGTCGAATCGATTCAGGAAGATGTCGCGTGGCTCGGCTTCAAGTGGGACGCGCTGCTCTACGCCTCGGATTACTTCGAGCAGCTCTATGAATTCGCCGTCTCGTTGATTCGCCGCGGCCTCGCCTACGTCGACAGCCTCTCCGCCGACGAGATCCGCGAGTACCGCGGCACGCTCACCGAACCGGGACGCAACAGTCCGTATCGCGATCGGCCGGTCGACGAGAACCTGGATCTGTTTGCGCGCATGCGCAAGGGCGAGTTTGCCGACGGCGCGCACGTGCTGCGCGCGAAGATCGACATGGCGTCGCCGAACCTGAACATGCGCGATCCCGCGTTGTACCGAATCCGGCATGCCGCGCACCATCGCACCGGTGACGCGTGGTGCATCTATCCGATGTACGACTACGCGCACCCGATTTCCGACGCGCTCGAGCGGATCACGCATTCGCTGTGCACGCTGGAGTTCGAAGATCATCGGCCGCTCTACGACTGGCTGGTCGAGCATCTGTTCGAGCGCGATCGGCCGCAGCAGATCGAGTTTGCGCGGCTGAATCTGAATTACACGGTGATGAGCAAGCGCAAGCTGCTGCAGCTCGTTCAGCAGAAGTACGTGTCGGGGTGGGACGATCCGCGGATGCCGACGATCAGCGGGCTGCGCCGCCGCGGCTACACCCCCGAATCGATCCGTGATTTCTGCGCGCGGATCGGCGTCGCCAAGAAGGAAAACGTCATCGACGTCGCGCAGCTCGAACACAGCGTGCGCGAGGATCTCAACAAACGCGCCCCGCGCGTGATGGCGGTGCTCCGGCCGCTCAAAGTCGTCATCACCAATTACCCCGAAGGGCAGGTCGAGCAGGTAACCGTCGACAACAATCCGGAGGATCAATCTGCCGGCGCGCGGCAGGTGCCGTTCTCGCGCGAGCTGTACATCGAGCGCGAGGATTTCATGGAGGATCCGCCCAAGAAATTTTTCCGGCTCGCGCCCGGCCGTGAAGTGCGGCTTCGCCGCGCCTATTTCATCAAGTGCACCGAGGTGATCAAGAACGCCGCGGGCGAGATCGTCGAGCTGCGCTGCGCCTACGATCCGGCAACGCGCGGCGGCGAGGCGCCCGATGGGCGCCGTCCGAAAGCGACGCTGCACTGGGTGTCCGCGCCGCACGCGGTGCCGATCGAAGTACGGCTGTACGACCGACTGTTCTCGGTCGAGGATCCCGAGCGGAACACGCCGGGCAAGACGTTTCTCGATTTTCTGAACCCGAACTCGCTCGAGAGTCTGCGCGGCTGTCTGGCCGAGCCGAGCATCGCGACAGCCGTCGTCCCCGATCGATTCCAATTCGAGCGCCTCGGATACTTCTGCGTCGATCCCGATTCGAAGCCGGGTGCGCTCGTCTTCAACCGGACCGTGTCGCTCCGCGACGCCTGGGCGAAAATCCAACAGCGCGGCTGAAGCTCGGGCGTGCGCCCGCCGCGACGGAATCGGTCTTGCACCTCGACCGCACGTGGCAGAACACCCGAGCTGGGACGAAATCCGCGCTCAACTGAGCAACGCCCGCGAGGTGTTGGCGGCCGACCAGCGTCGCCGTTCCAACTCCGCCGACCCGGCGGAACACAGCGCCTCAGGAGATTCCCACTCCGCCCCCTTCGCCGCCACGCCGCTGGAAACGTCGATGACACTCACGCGCCTCGAAGCCCTGGCGCGGCGGCGTCGCATCGACTGGCAAATCGCGGCTGCGCGAACGGCGATGAAGCACGGGCGTGTCGTGGAGGCACGCGCCGCGCTGTCGGAAATACACGAGCTCGACCCGTCGAACCCCGAAATTATTTCGTTAAGTTTGGAAATCGAGGCGGCCGCTCACGCGCGGCGGAGCTGGCGCAAGGGTCCGGCCGTGGCCGCCGTCGCCTCTTTTGCCGCAATCGTGCTGCTCGCAACGCGGTCGGGCCGGCCGGTGCCCGAACCGAGACGCATGCGCGAATTACTCACGGCGATCCCGTTCCCGATCAGCGCGCCGTTCGAGACCGTTCCTCAAATCGCGTCAACCGCGTTCGTGCCCGAAGAAGTCACGGAGCCTTCACCGCCGGAGATCATTGCCGACAAGAGCGTGGAAGCCGATCGTGTGGAGCGCCTGCACGTCTTCAGTTCGCCGGCCCCTCGTGAAGTTCCGCCCGTCGCAAACGCGGTAGATATCGCAACGGTTCCAACCGACACGCCTGTTCCCGTACAACCAGTGTCCACGGCCGGCGTGGTCATCGATGCACCGGCACCGGTCAGTATTGCAGCAGCTGCGCCGGTGGTCGCTGCGCCAACCCCACCAGCGCCGGCACCTGTTCCGACTCCCACGATTGATAACGAGCGTTCGATTCGCCAGGCGCTCGAACGCTACCGCGCGGCCTACGAGCGGCTCGATGCGCGATCCGCGCAACAGGTCTGGCCGGCAGTCGACGAATTGGCGCTGGCGCGCGCGTTCACCGGCCTTCGCTCGCAGTCGTTGACGTTCGACCAATGCGACGTCCACGTTCGTGGCAGCGCCGCGACCGCGTCGTGCGTCGGATCGGCACGCTACGTTCCGAAAGTCGGAAGCCAGCAGCCGCGCGTCGAGTCGCGGTTGTGGGACTTCACGCTGCGGCAGACAGGTAACGAGTGGAAGATCGAAACCGCGAGAGTCGATCGCTAGCGCGCGCTGATTTCGATTCCGCTTTCCGATTGATTTTCGAGTGGTGGACTAACGCAGCCCGTAATCGACGCCGCCGAGCGGCGTGAACGGCGTCGTCAAACCGCCGGTGGTCAACGGAACCGTGAAGCTGGCGACGACCACCCACGTATCGGATGCGTTCCATTTGAAACCCGGCGACACCGCCAGCATCCGCGTCGTCGACGATGACGGGAGGAGGCGAAGCGTTTCCGCGCCTTTGAGCGTCGGGTGCGGCAGCGCGATCGATGCAATCTGTCCGGGCGTGTCCATCCAGCGGCCGATGATCTCCGCAGTCCACGTGAAGCGATCGCTCGAGGCCGCGGTGAGCGCTCCCGAGTAGCTCCATTCGTTCGCGAGCCCTCCCACCGTGAAGCCGACGTTGCCGTCGGCGGTCAGCGAGCGCCCCACCAGCGAACCGATCCCGGACACTTTGACGGCGGTCGATCCCGCGCCGAGTAGATCGCTTTGCCTGCCGGTCGGCAGACGCACATCGGCGACTGCGCCCCACGCGCCGAGCCCGCCGTGATAGACGCCGTACTTGGCGTGAAGCAGCAGGTCCGCCATGCCGATCGCCGTCGCCGTCGCCGATGCCTGCGTGAACGTCTGTCCACGGTACACGTCGGCGCGCGAGCCGTCGACACGCAGCGCGACGAACGGCAGCGCGACAGCGATCTCGGAGTCGTTGGACAGTCCGAAATTTGCGTGAACCGTCGCGACGTCGGCGTCGAGATTGAGCGTCAGCCGATCGACATCGAACGGTTGCGCTTCGTCGGCGAACTGATTCGCCGTCGTCACCAGCGAACCGTCGCGCAGATTGCGGCCGTCGAGGGCCTCGAAGCGCATGTGCTGAAACGTCACGCCGATCGACGCCGCGCGACGACCCGGGCCGATCGCGCGCTCGACGAAGACCGGACCAAAACTCGCGGACTGGCGTTCGACCGTGCCGAGCGTCGGATCGAGGCGGTAGACGAAGCCGCCCGACGACGTGCTGATCGGGAGCGTGGCGATGTTTGCGAGCAGCGCGCGCGAGATCGTTTCGCTGGTGGCCTGCGCCGCGGCGCGATCGCGATCGGGGTTTCCGGTCGGGATCGATTGGTTGGTGACGAGAAAATTGAGGACGTCGGAGACCGATGATTGCGCGAACACGGGATGCAGCTCACCGAGCGCTGCGACCGCGATTAGTGACAGGAAGGCGCTGCGGATCGAGCGAATCGTCATTTGAGATCAATACGCGTCGCGCCGACGGTACCGTCCGCGCGCTCGAGCCCGCGCACGCGAACTTTGTCGCCGTTCGACAAATCCTTGCACGCCCCGCCGTGGTAATCGGTGCCGCTCCACGCGAGCACGTGATGTCCGGCCGCGGAGAAAGACACATCTGGACATCTGCCGGCGAGCCCGCTCACTTTGCCTTCGAAATCAGCGGGCGCCAGTGGATCGGGCGCCGGCGTTGGCGCTGGCGGTGGCGCTGGGGCGGGTGACGGAGCTGGCGCCGGCGATGCCGGCGCGGCGGCTTGCGAAAGCGTGTAGCGTTGACCGGCAATCGTCAGTTCGCCCGTGCGTGCGGCGCCGGTATTCCGCGCGGCGGAGAGCCCGACCGTACCCGAAGCGGTTCCTGATGCACCCGAATCGATCGCAATCCACGCCGCATCGGTGGAAGTGGTCCAGCTGCACCCGGTGAGCGTCGTAACGGCGACAGAGAGACGACCGCCGTCGTAGCTAATCGAGTCGCCCGTACGGCTCAATTGATACGTGCAGGGAGCCGCGGCCTGGCTGAGTTGTACGTGGACGTCGCCTGAAGAGATCGAGCCGTTTCTGGCCGAAGGAACGGGATTGGCGGCCACTGAAAATGTGACCTGCGCTTCCCCTTGTCCCTGCCGATTACCGGAGATCGAAATCCAAGGCGAGTCGGCGGCCAGCGTCCACGAACAGTCGCGCTCGGTGGCGATGACCACCGATCCCTGCCCGCCGGACGCCGTGAACGACGACTGTCCGGTCGAAAGGGTGATCTGGCACTTGTTGGTAGTCGGCGAAACAATCGAGGTCGACGCGGTCGTACACCGCAGCGCGGCGAGCGCGGTAATGACCGAAAACACGACGGCCGGGACGCGAGACATCGAACGCACGGGTTCGTCGCCGGCGGCTGATGCACGCGGCTCGCCAACCGTCGAGCGTTGTACAATGCGGGTTTCACCTGTGGAGTATCACATTTCACAGTACGAGCTCGAGCAGGGCGCGCTCGAGATCCAGTACATCGAGGAATTTTTCGGTGAGTTTCCGCGGAAGAAAACCGCGGCCGAGATCGTCAAGCGCCTGACCGGCCGGGCGCACCTCATCCTGCTCGCCAACGCACCGCTGCCTGATGATCCGGGAACGATCGTGCCGGTGTCGTTCAAGGTCGCGCATGAAGTCCGTGCGGTCGAGTCGGAGCCGAAGCTCCGGGATCTGGTCAGCCGGCTCCGCGACTGCGTGGCGTTCGACGGCAGGCGCGTGCTCTACACCTGGATTGGCGGGACGCGGCGTGATTGGCGCGGCCAGGGACACTTTCGCGCGTTGACCGAGCAGCAGGAGCTGTGGGCGATCCGGGAAGGCTTCGACGAGATCGTCGTAAAGACGAAGAACAAGTTCTACGAGATGCGCGGCACACTCGACCATTTGCGATTCGAGGTCGTGAAGTACGAGCGTAACGCCGTCGACAATGCCGAGTCGAAAGTCTATTTGAGCAAACGGCTGCTGCCCGAGATTCTCGAGAAACACCGCAGCGCGAAGACGGTCGTGCAGGTGCAGGTGTAACGTGCCCCCGGTCACCAACTACAGCAAGTACCTCGGCGATCAGGAGCCGCTCGCGACGATGCGGCGCAATGTCGAGGCAGTTCGCACGTTGACGGCAGGATGGACGCCCGCGCACTTTGCGCAGTCGCACGCGCCGGGGAAGTGGACGGCGCGGCAAGTCATCACCCACCTCGTGCAAACCGAGCTGGCACTCGGTACTCGCGCGCGGATGGCGCTCTCGACGCCCGACTATCAGGCGCAGTCGTTCGATCAGGATCGATGGATGGCGCGCGAAACGCGCGTGAGCGGTGCGGAAGCAGTCGACGCCTTCGTCGCGCTGGCGCGCTTCGACCTGGCGTTCTTCGAAGGATTGTCAGCCGCCGACCGTGAAGTCGCGATGACGCATCCCGAATACGGATCGATCACGGTCGACTGGATCATTCATCTGCTGGCCGGCCATCAGCTGCACCATCTCGGCCAGCTCCAGACGATTCGTTAGCTTCGCCGTCCGCACACCGAGCACGGATGGTTTGTGTCCTGTGTGTGCTCGGTCTTCCCTGAGTATCGGGACTCACATCGCCTCGAAGACCCCGGTCTCGCGGTTCTTGCGCACGCGATTCCATTCGAAACAGCGGCCGTTCATCGCGACATACACGCCCGGCGGAAGCGTCTGCACGAACGACAGCGCGCTTCCGAGATTGAAGAGTCCATCCGAGCTGCCGAACGCGTACGGAACCATCGCGCCGGTCAGCACGATCGTCTTGCCCGCGAGTGCCGGCGCCGCGCTGGCGAGCGCGCGTGCCGTCTCGACCATCGTGTCGGTGCCGTGCGTCACGACGATCTGCGACTCGGCGGCTTTGCGGCAATGCTCGACGATCAACTGGCGATCCGTCTCGCTCATCTCGAGGCTGTCGACCATCATCAACGTCCGCACGCTCACCTCGACATGCGATCGGCCGAGCCGCAACATCTCGGGCAGATGCGTGTCCTTGAAGAACAGCGTGCCATCGAGTTCGTTGTATTCCTTGTCGAAGGTGCCGCCGGTGACGAAGATGCGGATCATCCCGTCCGACCGGTCAGAGTTTTGTTGCGGCGCTGAGTAGACACAAAGGCCACAAACGACACAAAGAAAAATCCCAGATGGAATTTCCGTTGTGTCCCTGGTGTCCTCTGTGCTTCACGACCGGTGATATCGTGGACGATTGCCGCTACTGATTGGTACTCCGGAGGCGGCCATTCTCGGACGCCGAGAGATAGAGCGCGTCGAACAGCAGCGGGAACGTCGCGTGGGTCTGCCCACGATGCTGCGGCCGCAGCCCGAAGAGGACGACGCGGCCGGGATTCATCTCGATCGAGATGACGGCGGCGCGGCCCGCCATGATCTCTTCGCCCTTCAGCCAGCCCGACGCGACGATGTCGACGGCGGGGTAGCGCGCCACGACCGTCGATCGCACGTTCGTGAAGCCGTCGACCGGAGCGAACACCGGGCCGTTGGTGTAGAAGCCGTACGTATCCGTCGCCATGCCGTAACCCTCGGGATGCGACGTATCGACCTGCAGCCGCAGAATGGTGCCGGGCGCGTAATGTTGATCGCGCCGCAGCCCGCGCTTGATGTTGCGCACCGGCAGCGGCATCCGATCGATTGCAAGGTCCGAGGCCGCGCCGAGCGTCACCAGCGTTCCGCCCTCGGCCACGAAGCGTGCCAGATTTTCCATTCCCTGCTCGCCGATCCCGCCGCGATACTCGGGACGGATCGCTTCGGAATTGAAGCCGTCCATGATCTCGCGGGGTGCCTGATCGGGCAGGATGATCGCGTCGTATCGCGCCTTGAGTCCGCCGCGGCGGATGTCCGCGTTGTAAATCTGAGTCGCCTGGAATTCGTACTGCTCGAGGACCCACCGCGTCCAGCCCTCGTCCATGTTGCCGCCGGTCCACGGCGAGTACAGCGCGATCCGCGGCGGCCTGAGCAGCAGGGCGGAAGCATCGCTGAGATCCGCGGCCGGGTTCGCCGGCGGCTGCGTTGCCGCGACATTCAGCGCGAATTCTCGCGCGAGCGCATCAATCCGTTCTCGCGTCGTGCCGGTGACCGCCACTTGCGACGGTCGTTCGAAGACGACGCGCGCGCCTTCTTTGAGCAGCCGGTTGACGGCAATCGCCGTATCAGCGCCGACGTAATCGAACACGAAGCGCGTCCCGTTGCCGGCAACCCGGCCCGGCATGCGCGGCATGCCGCTGACCCGCGCCAGCTTCACCGCCGGCGGCGATTTGATGAAATCGACGTTCACGCCGAGCAGCATCCCCAGCGACCACGCCGTCACGTCGTACGGCGGATCCGCCGGCTCGCTCGGCGCGCGCCGCACTTCGGGATAGGTCTGCTTCTCGAGGAGGTCCTTCGCGTAGCGCGAAAACACCTGAGTCATCGGAATCACGAACGATCCGGACGCGTAGCGGTGCCCATCGGCATCGAACGCGCTCTCGGCGCGGTAGACGTCGACGCCGCCAATCTGCAGCCGATCGACAAGATGCGACGCCTCGCGCGCATCCTGCTGGTTGTCGATCGGAACGACGATCGCCTGGAGCTCGCCCTTCCTCGGTTCTTCGACGGTCTGGCGGTTGACCTCGTAAATCTGCCGCAGGATCGTCTCGCGCCGATCCGCCGCCGCCTCGAGCAGCGCCATCGTCGAAATCATTTCGTAATCGACAATGTCTCTGAGCGTCCAGCGGCCGCCCATCCACGGCCGCGGATATTCGGTGCGCGGCGTGATGTCGGTTGGCGGCGGCAGCGGCGTCATGTCGAAGGGCGAGACGCCGAGCGTCAAGCCGCGGCCGTCGGGGGCGACGCTCGAAACGCCGGGCGTCGCACGAAGCTGTTGCACCGGCGACGCGATCCGGACGCTCGCGACCTCGGTGAGCAGTCCGATCTGGTTGTGCCACCAGCCGTTCCACGCGAGCGCGCCCTGCCAGAAATTCGTGTAGGTCGAGTTGTAGATGATCCCGTCTTTGTCTGCGGCTTCGAGCGCCGCCGCCTGCGATTGGCCGAGGATCGTGTTCCAGCGGTAGATGACCGGATGAACGTTGGGATTGATCGGATCCGCCGCCGGCATCACGAAGATCCGCGGACCGCCCATGTTCATCTGATGCTGATCGAGCCACACCGTCGGAAACCAGTCGTGCCACACCAGCTGCGCGAGGTACTGCGTTTCCTTCTGCGTGAACATGTACATGTCGCGGTTGATGTCATGTCCGGCGTAGGGGTGGTACAGGAACGGCAGCGGGCTCGCGGCGTAGGGCGTGTCGTGATTGCGGTTGAACCAGTCGGTGATGACGATCTGGCCGTCCGGGTTCGCACTCGGCACCAGCAGAAAAATCACGTTGTCGAGAATCTTGCGGACCGCCGGCGAATCATCGGTCGCGAGCTTGTGGACCAGTTCGAGCGCCGCTTGGGTCGGCCCGATCTCGTTGGCGTGCACGCTGCACGTGACGAGCAGCACGATCTTGCCGAGCCGGAAGATCTCGTCGCGCTCGCGCGGGCTCGGCGCCCCGTCCTGGAAATACAACTTGCGCGAGAACTGCTTGTAGCGATCGAGATTTCTGATGGTGTCGGGCGTGCTGATTTCGAGCGCGACAAACGGATTGCCGCCGGTCGATTTGCCGAGCTCGCGCAGATGCACGCGCTCCGACCCCGCCGCGGCGAGCTTCATGTACTCGACGATGCGATCCCAGCGCGCGAGCTTGTTGTCCGCGCCGACCTTGAACCCGATAAACTGGTCGGGCGATTGGAGGGTGCCCGCGGCCGTGAGCGGGCCCGATGCGCCGAGCGCACACGCGGCCAGGAGGCAGACGACCCCGATGGCGAGCCGCCGCGCCGGCGAAGAAAGCATTGAGCAAGGATAGGCCAGCCCTCCGGTCCGAGACAACCATGCACAAGACCGTCGGTGTGCCCACGAGGATGGACGCGATTCAGGCGCCAATTGTCGCCGTTATTGGCGATTTGATACGCCAGGCGCCTGGAACGATCTCGCTCGGTCAGGGCGTGGTGCACTACGGCCCGCCGCGCGAAGCGATCGAAGCGGTGCGTGCGGCGCTCGAACGCCCCGACACGCATCAGTACAACGACGGCCACGGCATCCCGCCGCTGGTGCAACGCATTGCCGCCAAGCTCGCCGCCGAGAATGGGATCGAGGCCGGGCGCGGCAACCGCGTGATGGTCACCGCCGGCGCGAACATGGCGTTCATGCACGCGGTGATGGCGATCACGTCGCCCGGCGACGAACTGATTCTGCCGGTGCCCTTTTATTTCAATCACGAGATGGCGATTGAAATGGCGGGCTGCCGCGCCGTGCGCGTGCCGACCGACGATCGGTATCAGTTGGTGGTTGATGCGCTCGCGCGCGCGATCACCGATCGGACGCGCGCGATTGTGACGATCTCCCCGAGCAATCCGAGCGGCGCGGTGCTGGAAGAGTCCACGCTGCGGGAGGTCAACGCGCTCTGCCGCGACCGCGGGATCTATCACATCGCGGATGAGCCGTACGAGTACTTCACCTACGGCGGGGCGCGGCATGTCTCACCCGGATCGTTTCCGGGCGCGGAACGCCACACGATCTCGATGTACTCGCTGTCGAAGGCGTTCGGGTTCGCCGGCTGGCGCATCGGCTACATGGTGTATCCGCAGCATCTCGCCGCGGCGATGATCAAGAGCCAGGACACGATCCTGATTTGTCCGACGATCGCCGCGCAGGCGGGCGCCGTCGCCGCGCTCGACGTCGGACGCCGCTATTGTGAGCCCCACGTTCGCGAGCTCGCTTCGATCCGCGACATCGTCGTGTCGGAGCTCGGCGCACTGGGATCGCTGGCAACAGTTCCCACCGCGGACGGCGCGTTTTACGTGCTGATGAAGGTGAACACGACACAGCATCCGCTGGCGCTTGCCGAGCGACTTATTCGCGAGCACCACGTCGCAGTGATTCCCGGGACCGCGTTCGGGATGACCGACGGCTGCTACTTCCGGGTCGCGTACGGCGCGCTGCAGAAAGACACGGTGAAAGAAGGGATCGGCAGGCTGGTGCGTGGGCTGCGAGCGATCCTCGGCTAATTCCTCGCCGCTTTGTCCGCGTACATCCGTTCGTCCGCGATCCGCACCAGCGGCGCAAGATCCGTTGTGCCTTCCGGCACTTCGGTCGATCCAACGCTGAGGCCGATGCCCGGCGGCAGATTCGCCGCGTCGAGCGCCGCCTCGAACGCCGCTTTGAGCGCGACCCCTTTGCGTCTCGCTTCCTCGCCGGTGCACGTGATCAGCACCAGAAATTCGTCGCCGCCATAGCGAAACACGTAGTCGGCTTCGCGGATGTGCTTTTTGAGGAACCGCGCGACGTACTGCAGCACGTGATCGCCGGCTTCGTGGCCGAGCGTGTCGTTGATCGCCTTGAACCGGTTGACGTCGATGAAGAGCAGCGCGAGCGGCAGTTTGAACCGCGAGTGGCGCTGCAGCTCGCGATCCATGACGTGTTCGAGAAACCGCCGATTGTGGCAACTCGTGAGCGGATCGGTGATCGCGGCCTGCACCAGTTCCTGACGGACGGTCTCGAGCCGCCGGTTGGTCGCGCGCAGCTCGTAGGTCATTTCTTCGAACACGAGCAGATGGATGCCGAGCATGCCGAGCGCGTAGAGGATCGAGTTGACCAGCAATGTTTCGACCGGCAGCGGCTCGGCGTTCGGAGTCCGCATCGTCAAGACGGCGGTGGTGAGATTCGACATCGCCAGGCCCAGAAACACCAATGCGACGAGTCCCGCGCCGATCAGCCGGCGCTCGAGCAGCGCCGCCGCGTACATCGAACCGCCGAATGCAAAACCGATCGCAGCGATCGCGTACCCGGACATGATCGTGATGCGAATGTTGAAGAGAAACGGCGCGACGATGAACCAGGCGGCGACGATCGCGAGCGGCTTCAGACGGGCTGCGGAAATGTAGTTGCTCTGGCGGAAAACGTCGGCGCTCCACAGAAACAGCACGGATGCGGCGACGCGAAAGAACTGCGCGAGCGCCGGTTCGAGGCGGCCCGCGATACCGTCGGTGTAGACCAGGCCGGTGAACAGCAGCGTCGGCGCCATCAGCAGGGTCGCGGCGGCGGCGAGCAGGATGAACAGCTTGCGGCGGTGAGCGTATTGAAGAAGGAGCAGCCCGCTGGCGACCGCGGCGGCAAACGCCAGCGCATGCCGGGGGTTGACGAGGATCGCTGCGTGATCGGTCAGACGTCGAGCTCCTCGGCTTCCTCGGCTCGCTCCATGATGAATCGGAACCGCGCGGACGCGTCCTTGCCCATCAGCTCGTTCATCACGCGATCGGTGACGATTTGATCCGTCACCTCGACGCGCAGCAGCCGGCGCGTCCGCGGATTGAGCGTCGTCTCCCACAGCACTTTCGGCATCATCTCGCCGAGCCCCTTGAAGCGCGTGATTTCGGGAGTCGCGCGGTTCCCGTTCTTGCCGTGTTGTTTGAGAATGCTGTCGCGCTGCGCGTCATCGAGCGCCCAGAACGTGTCTTTGCCGATGTCGATCCGGTAGAGCGGCGGCTGGGCGAGAAAGACTTTGCCATTCGCCATCAGCTGCGGCAGATGCCGATAGATAAAGGTCAGAAGCAGAGTGGCGATGTGGTTGCCGTCGGAATCGGCATCCGCCAGGATGATCACCTTGCCGTAACGCAGCCGCGAGATGTCGAAGTTTTTCCCGAGCCCGCAGCCGAGCGCCGTCACCAGATCCGAGAGCTCCTTGTTCTCGAGCACTTTTGCGAGCGACACGCTCTCGGTGTTCAGCACCTTGCCGCGCAAGGGCAGAATCGCCTGCCGTGCGCGGTCGCGTCCCTGCTTGGCCGAACCGCCTGCTGAATCGCCTTCGACCACGAACAGCTCACTGCCGTCGCTCGTCGGATTGGTGCAGTCGCTCAATTTACCCGGCAGATTGAGGCGGCTCGAGGTGGCGCTCTTGCGCGTCACCTCGGCCTGCGCGGCGCGGCTCGCCTCGCGCGCGCGCGCGGCGAGGATGATGCGCGCGACGATCGATTCCGCGACGCTGATGTTGTGATTGAGCCAGTGCTCGAGCGCGGGACGGACCACCCCATCGACCGCCGACACGATCTCCGGATTGTTCAATCGATCTTTCGTTTGTCCCTGGAACTGCGGCTCCTGAATGAAGAGGCTGACCACGCCGGTCAGCCCCTCGCGAATATCTTCCGCGGTGAGCGTGACGCCCTTCGGCGAGAGATGATGCGTCTCGATGAAGTTGCGGACCGCTTTGCCGACGCCGGCGCGGAGGCCGGTTTCGTGGGTGCCGCCCGATCCGGTCGGAATTCCGTTCACGTACGATCGCACGTGCTCTTCGGTGGCTTCGGTCCACTGCAGCACCAGATCGATCCGCAGCCCCTCTTCTTTGCTGAGCACGAACGGCGTTTCGTGAACCGGCTTCGCGCCGCGGGCGCTGACGATCGACTTCAGATAATCGATCAGCCCTTCCGAATGTTCGAAGACGGTCTTCTGGTTCTGCGCTTCGTCCTCGAAGATGACCTTCAATCCCTTGTGGAGGTAGCTCGCGATCTCGAGCCGTTCCTTGATCACTTCCGGATCGAACTCGATCTTCGGGAAGATCGCCGGATCCGGCCGGAAGTACACCGTCGTGCCAGTGCCGCGCGCCGGTCCGATCTTCTTGAGCGGGCCGACCGCCTTTCCCTGCTTGAAGCGCATCTCCCACTGCGCGCCGTCGCGCTTGACGGTGGCATGGAGATCCTTCGACAGCGCGTTGACCACGCTTGCGCCGACCCCGTGCAGGCCGCCGGCGGTTTTGTAGTTGCCGTGTTCGAACTTTCCGCCGGCGTGCAGCATCGTGAAGACGACTTCAACGCCGCTTTTTTTCGTCGCCGCGTGCTTGTCGATCGGAATGCCGCGGCCATCGTCCTCGATGGTGATCGAGGAACCGTCGGCGTGCAGCGTGACCCAGATGTTCGAGGCATAACCGTTCATCGCCTCGTCGATTGAATTGTCCAGAATTTCCCAGACGAGGTGATGCAGTCCTGCCGATCCGACGCCGCCGATATACATACCGGGACGTTTGCGAACCGGCTCGAGACCTTCGAGAACAGTGATGTCTTTCGCGCTGTACTGAGTGGCCATTTATAGTAATGTGGCGCTTTTGACGATGCCGCGCGCTCTTTTGGTGTATGTCACGATTGTAGCGGCATTTCCGGCCTCGCTCGCCGCTGCACCGCCGATATCCGACGACGTTCCGGTTCCGGCTGAGGTCGCCGCGGTTGCGCGTACGATCGGTCTCGATCCTCCGCGCGATCGCGCGCGCTTCGCGTCCGAAATGGCGCGGTTGATGTACACGCCGGCGATGGGGAAGACACCGGCGCTCGCACTGCTCCTCAATCAGAAGTTGATCGATCCCGCGCTGGTGGCGGCGGAACAGCCGATGCGGGTGCCGATGCCGCTGACCGCCGACCTGTGGAGCCGGATCATCAAGCGTCCGATCCGGGCGGAGCAGTTGTTCTCGTCGATCATGATCGACCGGCGCGCCGCACTCCTGTGCTACTCGCTGGCCGCGCTCGACGACGAGACGCTGCAGTACATCGCGCAACATCCGGAAATCCTTGCGCACGTCTACGAGCATGACGCGGCAACGTTCGGCGCGTTCGGTGCCAGCCTGCGGATTCACGACGGCCGCGTCGTGCCGCCGGGCGGACCCACGGCCGTGCCGCTGTGGGAAGCAGTCACCAGGGAGAGCACCGCGGTTCCCGCGGAATTCGTGCGGGTTCTTTTCAGCGCGCACCAGGGCCACCTCGCGTATTTGTACGACACGATTGCGCAGCTCGATCGAGCGCATGCCGCGTTCGCGCTCGGACTGTGGATCACCGATCCAGCGGCGCGGGCGCTGCGGTTCAACGCGCTGCTCGACGTCTCGACGCGCAGCTACCGCGAATGGCGTCTGGAGACGCTGCCGTTCTCGAGGCCGCTGCACGACTTGAGCATTCTGCTGATGCGCCTGCACGTGGAGCCCGACGGCCTGATGTCGGCGCCGGGCACGCGTGCATTCTGGGCCGCGGTCTTCGGCGGGGAGGATCTGCGTGTCGATGCCGGAGCGTTCGCACACGACGCGCACGGCCCGACGCCGGTCGACGCGGCGTGGCTCGCCGAGACGACCAGCGGCAGCGACATGTTCTGGCGCGGCGATCGGCTCGAGCAGGTCGCCTTCGGGCAACGCGTGTTCGCCGGCGTTCCCGCGAATCAGTGGCCCGACGCCGTCGTCGCGATTCGCGCATTCCCGCGGCAGCGCGCGCTGCTGATGATGATGGAGCGAATGGGAATCCGCGAGCCGGCGGCTTATGCCACGATCGCCCGCGACGCGGCGCGGGTGAGCGGCGGCAATCCGAATCGGGTGTTCTGGACGCTCGCGCAGCTCCAATCAGTTGCCGCGATCGTCGCGCGGATGACCATCAGCGGCACGCTCCCGCAGGACGCGGGCCGCCGCCTGATCCTGTCGATCTTCAGTCTGCCGGCGGACGGCGATCGGTACGACGGCCGCGTGGCGGCGTGGCTGGATCGCGAGCTGCTGCCGCTGCTGCCGGCTGGCGACGACATCGAAGATCGGCTGATCGCGGGGATCGCGGGGCCGCCGTCGGGATCGAACGCGCCGCGCGTCTTCTGGGAAGGGCAGCAGTATCGCCTCGATCTCGCGGCCGGCGAACGCAAACGGCTTCGCGCGATTCGCGTGAAGCAGGAGGGGTATTCGGTCGACGTCGCGATCGAGCTCGCGGCCATCGCCAAGACCCTTGCTGCCGACCCGCTGACGGCGGAGACCGTGCGAAGCATGGCCGAGGCGCTCGGGGCGATGCCATCCAAATTCACCCGGCGGCTCGAGTTCTCACCCGAAACGCGCCCGCCGGGCATCGACGAACCGCGTCCCGCCAAAGAATGGCTCGAGAAAGTGGCCGAAGATCTTTCGAAGGCGGCACGCAGCGGCGATATGAAGCGGGCCGCGCGCGTCGCGGCCGCGCTCAACGAGCGGATTGACGACATTCTCGGCGACGCGTTGCTTTCAATCGCGTATGCCGCTGACCTCGGCGATCCCGACGGTCCGGCGATGCTCGCGCGTAACGTCGCGCTGCGCCACGACTTTGGCTTCGGCCGCAAGGACAGCGAAGTGCGTACCCGGACGATCTGGTCGCTGCCGAGACAGGACTTTCTGCCTGGCGTTCCATGGCACGTGACCGGATCGGTGGTCGGCCTCGATGTTGCGATGGCCGGCCTGTCGCTCAAGCGAATTACTCCCGATCGGATTGCGGACGCGCCGAAACTGCCGTCGAACGAACGCGACGGCTATGCGATCAACGTATCGTTGATGAACGCCCGTGCGTTGACCGACGCGGATCGCGACGCCGTGTCGCAGGCGATCGAACGAGGCAGCCAGCGCGTCGCGGCCCTCATGGCGGGGACCGAAACGCTCGACAACATTGCCGATGCGGTTGAAATGGACGGCTGGCGGCGGCGGGCGATTAACTGGATGATCGCCGAAGATCGGCAGTCGATTCCCACGATGTTCTCGCTGGTCGAATTGCTGACGCTTGGCGGCGACGATACCCGCCGGTTCGCGGCGTGGGGCGCCTCTGCGGTGCAACTCGACGCGTGCATGTGCCAGCGTCTGGTGTCGCCGCAGTCGTGGCGGCTGCTGTCGGGCCGTCCGCAGATGGCGTTCATGGCCGCGGCGATTCCCGATCTGCATCTGTTCATCGCGATGAAATTGCACGAGCTGAAACTCCCGGCCGCTCTCGCGCGCACCATCCTGCAGGCGGCTGTGCTCGACTTCGTCGAAGAGGTGGCGCCGGCGGATCCAAACGATTGGTGGACCGTGGTCCGGCGCGCCAGGACCATCCCCCAAAATCTCGTAGAGGATTACGTGGCCGCGGCGGCCGCGGTTGACGGCCCGCTGATTCCCGACGAGACTGATTCGACTCGCGAGCCCTGAAGCGCCATGCGCCGCCTGATTCTGCCGCTCTCGATCGCCGTATTAATGGTTGCCGCGGGGCAAGGGCAGGCGCCTGCGCCGCAGGTGCAGATTCTCTCGCCGGAACCCAACAGCTATCTGAGCGGACCGACCAAGCTGAAGGCCGGGATTGATCCGGAATCCGCCGCGGCGAGCGTCACGTTCCTCGTCGACAACCATCCGGTCTGCGAAATTCCGCAGCCACCCTTCGAATGCGAATGGGACGCCGGCGCGGATGTCAGCGAGCACCAGATCCGCTTGATTGTCACGCTGCCCGACGCTCACCGGGTCGTGAAAACGCTGCGCAGCAAGAGCCTCGAGTTCGACGACAAGGTCGACGTCGACGCGGTGCAGGTCACGGTGACGGTCAGCGACGACAGCGGCCGGTTCGTCGCCGGCATCCCGCGATCCGCGTTCCACATCAGTGAAGACGGCAAGCCGCAGACGATCAGCCATTTCACCTCGGAGAACGTGCCGCTCGAATTGATTACCGCGATCGACATCAGCGGCAGCATGACGCCGTCGATGTCGAAGCTCAAAAAAGCGGTGAAGGAATTTCTGACCGCGATTCCGGAGCGGCACCAGGTGACGCTGCTCGGGTTCAACGACACCGTGTTTCCGCTCGCCCGCAAGACCACCGATCCGCTTGAACGGGTCCGCGCCGTCGATCGACTCGCGCCGTGGGGAGCCACCGCGCTCTACGATGTGATTCTGCTTTCCAGCACATTGGGATCCTAAGCTTAGAATTCCACGTGGACAAGTTGTCGC
>JADMIO010548994.1_pt1 | contig 40235 bp, 37 predicted proteins | sample 8958161 | NCBI WGS metagenome assembly JADMIO01 (sample SAMN16585339, study PRJNA669376) | soil metagenome | isolation source: Crop rotation soil | place: USA: Cullars Rotation, Alabama | collected 2011
GGCTCGGCCTGCCGTACCGCGTGGTGAACATCGCGGCCGGCGACCTCGGACCCGCGGCGGCCAAGAAGTTCGACATCGAGGTGTGGTTGCCGTCGGAGGGCGCCTACCGCGAGGCCACCAGCTGCTCCAACTACCGCGACTTCTCGGCCCGGCGGCTCCGCACGCGGGTGCGGGGCGAGCACGGCACCGAGCTGGTGCACACGCTCAACGGCACGGCCTGTGCCATCAGCCGCACGCTCGTCTACCTGTTCGAGCACCACCAGCAGGCCGACGGCTCCTTCTCCGTCCCCGAGGTGCTCCGCCCCTACACCGGGTTCGACACCGTCCCCGCCCGATAGCCCCGCCTGGTGCGCGCACAAGGCGACAGATCTGTCGCGATTCGCGCGTGAGAAGGGACTTCGGGCCGCCGGTCCCTAGCTCTCGGAATAATTCCGGGCCGCCGCCGGTAGCCTTGGGTCGTGGCCGGTCCCGGAGTGAACGATCCCTGCTGGTGCGGCAGCGGCATCAAGTACAAGAAGTGTCACCGGCTGCGCGACGCGCCGGTGAAGCCGGGCGTCGTCGGGCCGATGCGCGAGGTCCCGCCCGAGATCGAGCGGCCTCCCTACATCGCCACCGAGGGCTGGCCCCGCGGTCGGGACGAGCCGCTCGTCAAGCCGCCCGAGGTCATCGCCGCGATGCGCAAGGCCGGCCTCGCCGCCGGCGAGGTCCTCGATCTCGTGGGCGCCGCGGTCGCGGCCGGGGTCACGACCGACGAGCTCGACCGCGTCGCGCACGAGGCCTACATCGAGCGGGGTGGGTACCCGAGCCCGCTCGGCTACAAGGGCTTCACCAAGGGCGTCTGCACGTCGGTGAACGAGGTCATCTGCCACGGCATCCCCGACGACCGACCGCTCCGCGACGGCGAGATCGTGAACGTCGACGTGACGATCTTCCTCGACGGCGTGCACGGCGACACCAACGCCACGTTCGGCGTCGGCGAGATCGACCCACGCTCCACCGAGCTGATCCGCGTGACCAAGGAGTGCCTGTACCTGGGCATCGAGGCGGTGCACCCCGGCGCGCCGGTCTGGGCGATCGGCCGCGCGATCCAGGAGCACGCCGAGGCGCACGGCTTCGGTGTGGTGCGGTCGTTCTGCGGGCACGCGATCGGTCGGGAGTTCCACGGCGCGCTGTCGATCCCGCACTACGAGGAGCGAGCGATGTCGCTGGCGCTCGAGCCGGGCATGACGTTCACGATCGAGCCGATGATCACGATGGGCTCGTACCGCGAGCGACTCTGGTCCGACGGGTGGACCGCGGTGACGAGCGACGGCCTGCGTACGGCGCAGTTCGAGCACACGATCGCGGTGACCGACGACGGCGCGGAGATCCTCACGCCGTCGGCCGCGCTCGCCCGCTGAGCCCTCGCGCCGCGCCGTCGCCGCGGGTTCGGCGCGTAACCTCCGCAACGCTCCGAGGAGGGATGCCGGAGCGGACGAACGGGACGGTCTTGAAAACCGTTGAGCGCAAGCTCCGTGGGTTCGAATCCCACTCCCTCCGCACGCGAACGCCGGCGGTCGTCCCGACATATATGTTCTTGCACATATATATGCGATGCCGTATGATAACGGCATGCCCGCGGCCACGATGGACGTCCTGGAGGTCATCGCCGAACCCACCCGGCGGCGGATCCTCGACGCCGTGCGCGGCGGCGAGCGGTCGGTGACCGAGCTCGTCGCCGACGTGGGCATGCACCAGCCCGGCGTGTCGCGTCACCTCAAGGTGCTGCGCGACGCGGGCCTCGTGGAGGTGCGCCGCGACGCGCAGCGCCGGCTGTACCGGCTGCGGTCCGAGCCCCTGAAGGAGCTCGACGCGTGGTTGGAGCCCTACCGCGCCGAGTGGGCCGGACGGCTCGACGCGCTCGAGGACCACCTGCACCGCACCGCCACCCCGACCACCGCAGCACCGAAGCGAAAGGAACGCCGATGAGCGATCGCACCGCGACCATCTACGACGGCACGCTCGAACGCACCGCCGACGGCGGCGTCATCCGGTTCGAGCGCCGGCTCGCCTTCCCTGTCCGCGAGGTGTGGGACGCGATCACCGACCCCGCGCGGATCGCGGACTGGTGGTTGCCGTTCGACGCGGACATCACCGTCGACCTGCGCGAGGGCGGCGAGATGGTGTTCGCCGGCACCGGCGAGGAGGCTGTCGCGATGACGGTCACGATCCTGCGCGTCGAGCCGCCCATGCTCCTCGAGCACACCCATGGCGGGCCCGGCTCGTACATGCGTTGGGAGCTCGAGCCGGTCGACGCCGGGTGTGTGCTCCGTCTGAGTCACTTCGTCACCGACGCCGACGCCGCGATCGAAAGCTGCTACGTCGTGGGGCTGCACGCGTCGCTCGCTCGGCTCGAACCGTGCCTCGCGGGCCGGCCCGTGCCGTGGGACTGGGACGCGTTCGCGGTCGCGCAGGCGCAGTACGCGAGCGTCGGCATCGCGCCCCCGGTGGACGCCGAATGAGCGCGCCGCAGCTCCTCCGCGTCCAGAACTTCACCGTCTCGAGCGACGGGTTCGGCTCGGGCGAGGGGCAGAGCCTCGAGCGGCCCTTCGGGCACGCCGATCCCGGTCAGCTGATGGCCTGGGCCTTCGCGACCGCGAGCTTCGTGAACCGCGGCGAGGCCGGTGGGACCCGGGGCCTCGACGACTACTTCACCCGTGACTGGCCGCAGAACATCGGCGCCGAGATCATGGGCCGCAACAAGTTCGGACCGGTGCGGGGCCCGTGGCCGGACGAGGAGTGGAAGGGCTGGTGGGGTGACGAGCCGCCGTTCCGCACCCCGGTGTTCGTGCTCACCCACCACCTGCGCCCGTCGTTCACGCTGGCCGACACGACGTTCCACTTCGTGGACGCGTCGCCGGCCGACGCGCTCGCGCAGGCGAAGGCCGCGGCGAACGGCATGGACGTCCGGTTGGGCGGTGGCGTCGCCACGGTCCGCGAGTTCCTCGACGCGGACCTCGTCGACACGCTGCACATCGCGGTCGCGCCCCTCGAGCTCGGGCGGGGCGAGCGACTGTGGGACTCGCCCGACGACCTGGGTGACCGGTTCCACCGCGAGACCGTGCCCAGCCCCAGCGGCGTGACGCACCATCTCTTCTGGCGGCGCTGAGACCGCCGGCTCACTCGCGGGGTGCCGGACGCCGCGAGCGCGTCTGGGCGAACGTCACCACCTGGGCCACGGCGAGGCCGATCACGATCGGATCGACGAGGAAGCGGAAGCGGCCGTTCTCGCCGTACTCGGTCGCGATCGACACGAGCGCCACGAACGCCACGGTGAACGCCAGGTAGGCGCGCGCCACGTCGCCGGGCCGGGCGCGGCGCCGCACCACCCGCGCGCCCGCGGTCGCGCCGAGCCCGAGCACGAACAGCGTGGCCGCAACGAGCGTGAGTGACGCGGGGATCGTCGGCGGCGGGGCGCGCGGGATCAGGTTGTTGGTCCACCCCGAGTCGTGGACGGTGATGCCGAGTCGTACCAGCAGGGGGTTCCACACGTCGGTGAGCCCGCGCAGCGTCGTGTTGTCGTGGTAGCGGTCCGGCGCGAGGTCGTGGAAGAAGTGGATGGCGAACGGCGCGTACCGGGTGCCGACGTAGTCGCCGGGTCGCTCCCGGAGCAGCGCCAGCGCGTTGTGCTGCTCCTGGCGGTACACGCGCAGGAAGCAGACGGCGTTGAAGTTGCTGATGCCGTCCTCCTTCACGAGCGCCCGCACGACGGTCGGGGTCCAGTGCGTGCGGCACGGTCCGATCGCGGGCTGGTACGCGGCGTAGGACGAGAACGCACGCACCCGGGCGGCGGGCGTGAGCGTGCCGTCGCGGATCAACGCGTCGACCGCGCTGCTCGGCATCGGCGCGATGACCCCCCGTGCGAGGTTGCCGCCGAGGATGCTGCTCATGGTCGGTTCGTCGAACAGCACCTGGTTCTTGAGGATCCAGCCGCCGACGAGCACGACGGGGATCGCGAGCGCGGCGCCGATCGCGCGCCACCCGGTGCGCGGGCGCACCGCGAGGACCACGAACACGAACACCGCGACGAGCCACAGCGGGTGCAGCAGCGCCCGCGTGAGGGCGGCCGCGGTGATGGCCGCGACGAAGCCCACGAGGTGCGCCGTGGATCGGGTGCGGGCGTAACGGGCGCAGCACCAGCCGGAGACGACGAGCAGGGTCGCCACCGGCAGCTCGTAGGTGACGGTGTTCTCGTAGCTGAGCAGGACGGGGTCCAGCGCGACGACCACCGCGCCGACCGTTGCCGCGAGCTCGGAGCAGCCCAGCTCCACGAGCAGCGCGCGCAGCACGAGGAGCAGCGTCAGGCCACACGCCGCGTAGAGGACCTGGTACGAGACCGCGGCCGGGGCCGGGCTCCACCGCTCCACGATCCCCACGAAGAGGTTGAAGGCCGGGGGCTGGATGTGCAGCAGCGCCACCGATCCGAACGGGTCGGCGGTGAGACGGTGCAGGTCGAGGAGCTGCCACGACGTGCGCAGCGCGGCGGTGGTGAATCCCCCGCCGGTGGCCCAGTACGCGACGCGGACCACGAGCCAGACGCCGATCACCACGAGCGTCCCGGTGGCGACGCGGGGCCGCCGGGGGGTCGCGGCCGCCGGCTCGGCCGGCGGTTCGGTCGGCGCCGCGGTCTCGACGGTCACGGGTGCAGCTGGGGCCCGAGCCACCCCGCGACCTCGGCGGTCCCGCTCGCCGTGAAGTGCGCGCCGTCACCGCGGAAGTCCGGGTCGAGCTCGCCACCGGGGCGGTTGCGCGCGTACCCCGCGAGGTCGACCATCGACGCGCCCGGGACGTCGGCGAGCGCCCGCTCGACGATCGCGTTGAGCTCGTCGATCCGCTTCGGATCGTTCTCCACGAACGGTGGGTTGCCGGTGCCGCCCGAGCTGAACGGGATGTCGACGTGCGGGAAGGTCGCCCAGCGCAACGTCGCGCCGGTCGAGGTGAGCGTGCGGGCGACGCGTTGGATCCGCTTCGTGAGGCGTGCGTCGTACACGCGTTCGCCGATGCTGTGGAACTTGCCGTCCGGGAACTTGCGGGGCGACACGTCGGCGAGGCCCATCACGACGAGGACCGTGCCGGGCCGGAACGAGTGCACGGCCTTCCCGAGGTCGCGGTGCCACTGGCCGCAGTCGGGGAACGACTGGCGGACGAGCCCGAGGTAGTCGATGGTGCCCGGGCCGCCCACGCCGCAGCCGAGCGCCGAGTAGCGGCCGAACTGCACGTGGTGGGTCTTGCCCCACTCGTCGAGCCCGACCCACACCGACCAGCTCATCGAGTCGCCGACGACCATCACCCGTTGATCGGCCGCGACCGCGGGGGTGGCCTTCAAGGCGGCCAGCTGACCACTGACGGGCGACGCGGTGGAGAGGTCGAGGACGTTGGGGTCGTCGTCGGGGAGCTTGATCGCCAGCGCGATGACCGCCACGGTGGCGACGGCGACGGCGACGAAGAAGGTCCGCCCTGGGAGCAGCTTTCCCCGCCGGATCGGGTTCTCGAACAGGTGGTACATCGAGATCGCGACGGCCAGCGTGACCAGCACCCGCACGACGAACGTCTTGTTGTGCCCGAGGCCGAGCCGGTTCTCGTCGAGGATCAGGAAGATCGGCCAGTGCACGAGGTACACGCCGTAGCTGATCGACCCGAAGCGGCGGATCGGCGCGAAGTTGAGCCCCCGCGCGACGAGCCCGGGCTGCAGGCACGCGACGATGACCACGCACGTGAAGACGCTGTTGAGCAGCGTGCCGCCGTGGAACACGAACGGGTCGTGCAGGTCGATGGACGACCACAGCCAGCCCATGCCCACGATGCCGACGACGCCCACCGCGTCGATGGCGTGGCGGGTGCTCCCGGTGCGGTCGCGGTCGAACTGCGCGACGAGGAATGCGGCGAGGATGCCGACGAGGATCTCCGATGCGCGGCTGAAGGTGTTGTAGTAGGCGCGGTCGATGTTCGAGCTGAGCGACGCGGCGTAGGCGAAGCTCGCCGCGGTGAGGAACGCGAGCACGGCCGCGATGCGCAGGTTGCGGACGAAGACGCGGAAGAGCCCCACCATGAGGAGCGGGAAGAACAGGTAGTACTGCTCCTCGATCGCGAGTGACCAGAAGTGCTGGACCGGCGATCCCTCCGAGAAGATCGCGCCGTAGGCCTGGTTGGTGTGGATCAGCCACCAGTTCTCCACGTAGCCGAGCCCGGCGAGCACGTCGCCACGCAGGCGCGACGGCGAGATCGCGGTGAAGTACCGGTGGAGGAGCAGGATCCCGAGGAGCGTGAAGAGCGCGGCCGGGAGCAGGCGCCGGGCCCGGCGGAGCCAGAACGCGCCGAGGGCGATCCGGTCGCTGCGGGCCACCTCCTTGATCATCAGCATCGTGATCAGGAACCCGGAGAGGGTGAAGAACATCGAGATGCTGAAGAAGGCGCCGGGCAGGATCGTGTAGCCGCCGTGGTAGAGCAGCACCGCCACGAGCCCGATGCCCCGCATGCCGTCGAACGCACCGACGTAGCCGCCGAAGTTGCGTGGCCCGGTGCGCGCCGGCGGGGGCGGGGCCTCGGCCGGCTCGGCCTTGAGTGCGGTCATGCGCCGCTCATCGTCCCATACGAGGCGCTTCGTACCGGGCCGGCCTGCCGGCGGCTCCACGGCCCGTTCTAGAACGCGTTCTCGCGCGATCGCGTACAGTCCCGGGGCCGTCGAGGGAGAGAACCCATGTACATCGGACTCACACCGGAGCTCCAGGCACTGCGCGACGAGCTGCGCGACTACTACGCGCGGCTGCTCACGCCGGAGGTCGAGGACGAGCTCTCGCACAGCGAGGGCGTCGGGCCCGTGGCGCGCCGCATCTGGAAGCAGATGGCGAGCGACGGTTGGGCCGGCATCGGCTGGCCGCCCGAGTACGGCGGGCAGGGGCGCAGCCAGATCGAGCAGTTCATCTTCTTCGACGAGTCGATGCGCGCCGGCGCGCCGGTGCCGATGCTCACGATCAACTCGGTGGCGCCGACGATCATGCGGTACGGCTCGCAGGAGCAGAAGGACTTCTTCCTCCCGAAGATCCTCGAGGGCGAGATCCACTTCGCGATCGGGTACACCGAGCCCGACTCAGGCACCGACCTCGCGTCGCTGCGCACGCGCGCCGAGCGCGACGGCGACGAGTACGTGATCAACGGCCAGAAGATCTTCACCAGCCTCGCGACCGATGCCGACTACATCTGGCTCGCGGTGCGCACCGATCCGTCGGTGAAGAAGCACAAGGGCATCTCGATCATCATCGTCCCCACCGACACGCCCGGCTTCAAGTGCGAGCCCATCTCGAACATGGGCGGCTTCAACACCAACGCCACCTTCTACGAGGACATCCACGTGCCGGTCGGCAACCTCGTGGGTGAGGAGAACCAGGGCTGGAGCCTCATCACGAACCAGCTCAACCACGAGCGGGTCACGCTGTGCGCGAGCGGCATCGTCGAGCGCCAGCTCGAGGACGTGATCGAGTGGGCCAAGCTCACGAAGCTGGCCGACGGCCGGCGCGTGATCGACCAGGAGTGGGTGCAGCTCAACCTCGCCCGCGTGCACGCCCGTCTCGACTACCTGCGCCTCGCGAACTGGAAGATCGCCGACGGCGCCACGCGGGGCGAGGCGCTCGATCCGGCGGCCGCGTCGGCCATCAAGGTGTTCGGCACCGAGTTCTACCTCGAGGCCTTCCGGCTGCTCATGGAGATCCTCGGCCCGGTGGCCGCGGTGAAGGGCAACTCCCCCGAGTCGGTCCTGCGGGGTCGGCTCGAGGCCCGGACGCGCAGCATGCACATCCTCACGTTCGGGGGTGGCACGAACGAAATGCAGCGTGACCTGATCGCGATCTTCGGCCTGGGCATGCCCGGGTCCCCCCGCTAGGAGACGAGATGGACTTCACCCTCACCGAGGAGCAGGAGGAGCTGCGCGGGCTGGCCCGGCAGATCCTCGCCGACCGCATGGACCTCGGTCGGCTGCGCGCGCTCGACGAGAGCACCGACTGGTTCGACCGCGACACCTACGCCGAGTTCGCCAAGGCCGGTCTGCTCGGGGTCGCGCTCCCGGAAGCCGACGGTGGTCTGGGCTTCGGCTTCCTCGAGCTCTGCCTGATCCTGCAGGAGCAGGGTCGCGCGGTCGCGCCGATGCCGATCCTGCACTCGATGGTCACGTGCGCGCTCACGGTCGCACGGTTCGGCTCCGACGAGCAGCGGGCCGGGTTCGGTCCGCAGCTCGCGGGCGAGGCGGTGTACGTCGCCGCGCTGAGCGAGCTGGGGACGCCGGCGGAGGAGCCGCAGACGACCGCCACGCGCGAAGGCAACGAGTGGCGGATCGAGGGCAAGAAGGTGTGCGTGCCGATGGCACACGTCGCCGAGCGGATCCTCGTGCCCGCGCGCGTCGGTGACGACATCGGGCTGTTCTTCGTGTCGGCCGACCAGCCCGCGGTCACGCTCGAGCGGCAGGACGTCACCAATCACGAGCCGCAGTTCGTCGTGCACCTCGACGGCGCGATGGTGGGCGACGAGTACCGCGTCGGCGAGCTCGCCGACGGCCGGGCCGCGCTTCGCTTCGCGGTGCAGCACACGATCGTGGGCATCTGCGCCATCGTCGCCGGCGCCTGCCAGGAAGCACTGCGCATCACCGCCGAGTACACCACAGAGCGCAAGCAGTTCGACCGCGCCATCGGCACGTTCCAGGCCGTCGGCCAGCGCATGGCCGACGCCTACATCGACACCCAGGCGATCGAGCTCACGATGTTGCAGGCGGCCACGAAGCTGGCCGGCGGCGAGGACGCGGGCATGGAGGTCGCGACGGCCAAGTTCTGGGCGTCGGAGGGCGGGAGCCGGGTGGGCCACGCCGCGCTCCATGTGCACGGCGGGATCTGCATCGACCTCGACTACCCGATCCACCGCTACTTCCAGTGGATCAAGGCGCTCGAGTTCACCCTGGGCTCGGAGACGGAGCAGCTGCGGGAGCTGGGTCGCCTGATCGCGTCCTGACGGCGCTCCGGCGCGCGAGCCACGTGTCGACGCCGACGGCGGCGGCGAGGAGCATGGCCACGTCGGCCGGGACGCGAAGGCGCGTGTTGCCGTAGGTGACCGCCACCGCGATGGCGACGGACGCGACCGGCGCGAGTACGGGGACGATCGACACCTTTCGCCGGTGGAGCGCGACGAGCCCGCCGATCCCGACCGCGACCGATGCCCACCACACCAGGAGCCCGGCGGTGGAGACCGCGCGTTCGCGTCGTTCGAAGTCGTGGTCGAAGGTGATCTGCTGCCGGACGTTGAAGAACCCGAACGTGCGCCCCAGGCGGGCGAACGCGACCGCCGGCCAGCGGTCGGCGTGGTGGCGCGCGTACCGCAGTCCGGTCGTGCGCGCCTCGGCGAACGCGACGCTCTGGTCGATGTCGTCGCGCACCTTCGACCCACACCGGAGGTCGTTCGTGCCGATGAGTGGGCCCGAGTAGGTCGACCGGCAGTTGGCGCCGACCACGGTGAGGTCCCAGCCGTCGGACAGCAGCACCGGGCGCTCGAAGGTGACCAGGTTGCGGACCACCCACGGCGCCATCACGAGCGCGCCCGCCGCCAGGGCCGCGCCGGCGAGCACGAGGCGGCGACGGCCGTCGTCGCCGCGCCGGTGGCAGAGCGCGGCGACTGCGACGATCGGGATCACCAGCACCAGCTCGGCGCGGGCGAGCGCGCCGAGGCCGGCCACGGCGCCGAAGATCGCCATGCTCGCCGGCGTCCGCACGCGCAGCGCGCGGGCGGCGAGCCAGATCGTGGCCGCGACCGCGGTGGCGGTGATGCTCTCCGACATGATCAGCGCGTCCGTCATGACCAGCAGCGGCGACACGGCCACGAACCCGGCGCCGATGAGCCCCGCCCGCTCCCCGGCGAGCTCGCGGCCGGCCAGGCCCGCGAACGCGACCGTGCCGACCCCGAGGACCGCGCTCCAGAGCCGGAGGCCGGCGGTGCCGTGCACCCCCACGAGCTGGGCCGCCGCGAGCCAGATCGTGTACAGCGGCGGATGCTCGGCGCTGGGCATCGAGCGACCGGCGAACGCGTAGAGCCCCGGGGTCAGGAACCCGTGCCCGTCGGCGAGGATCTGCGACTGGATCTTGTAGAAGATCGCGTCGCCGAGGATGCCCTGGTCGCCCTTGAAGAGCGCGTACCCGACCCGCAACGCGAGCCCCGCCAGCGCGATGGCCACCAGCCCGCGACGGAAGCTCGACCGCGGAGGGGGCACGACCCGAGCCTACGGCTGCGCGCGCCGCCGGTCGATCAGGGCGACGCGCCGGCGCCGACCGCGGTCCCCGTCGCCGCCGCGGCGCGTGCCGACTCGACCGCGTCGCGCTCGCCGCTCACGATCAGGTACTCCGTGTTGCGCAGGTGCGAGACCTCACCGACGCGCCGTCCGTCGGGCGCATGGATGCCGATCTGTGCACCCACGTACCGCTTGGAGTCGTAGGCGAGGATCTCGACCGCGCCCCGAGTGCGGCACATGTCGACGAGCTCGGCGAGATCGAGCCACGACTCGTCGTTGTACGACAGCACCATCACGCGCGCGTCGACCCCCTCGATGCAGGCGCGCAGCGCCTCGGGCATCGCCCGCCGGCGGTTGAACGCGCTGGTGCGCGCTCGGTCGGCCAGCTCGCTGCGCTTGCACGCGACGCCGTAGTGCTCGGGCGCGTCCCACGCGACGATCGTCTCCCACACGTGGTAGTTGGCCTCGTAGCGGTGCTGGTTGTACGGCGGGTCGAGGTAGGCGAAGTCGTGGGTGCCGAGCACCCCCAGCAACGCGACCGCGTCGCCGCGCACCGCGGCCCCCGGGCCCGCGAGCAGGTCGGGCCGGCGGAGGGTGAGCCGCTGGTGGGCGCGCGGCGCCCACTCCTTGAGGTACGCCATCTGCACCCCCGTGGTGGAGTCGACCCGGTCGGCCGCCTCGATCAGGCTCGTGAGCAGCACGGGGAAGTGCGCATGCCCGCGTCGCCGCTCGATCGCGTCGCGGATCGCGTCGATGCGCGCGCCGTTCTCCGGCCGGAAGAACCGTGCCCGCCGGCAGAAGGTCTCGGTGACGTACCCGGACGTCCCGTCGAGCGCGTCGAGTGCCGCGAGCTCGGCGTCGAGCGCGTCGAGGTCCAGCGTCGCGGCGTCGGTCCGGATCGCGCTCTCCGCGAAGACCGTCGCGTACCGGGCCCGGTCGACCGCGGTCACGTACCCGCCCCGCCGCTTCAGCTCCTGGGCGACGCGGGTGGTGCCGGTGAACAGGTCGAGGGCAGTGCCGCCGCCGGTGGCGGTGAAGAGGGAGCCGATGACGTCGACGAGCCGCCGCTTGGAGCCCAGGTACTTGATCGGCACGGGCGCCGACGGTAGCTGCGGATGGTCGCTACCCTGCGCCGCCGTGACCGACGACGCGAAGCCCGAACCGCAGCACTGGTGGGACGGTGAGGTCCTGTACCAGGTGTACCCCCGCTCGTACCAGGACACTGACGGCGACGGCGTCGGCGACCTGCCGGGGATCACGAGCCGGCTCGACCATCTCGCCTGGCTCGGCGTGCGCGCGATCTGGCTGAGCCCGGTGACCGTCTCGCCGAACGCCGACTTCGGGTACGACGTCGCCGACTACTACGACGTCGACCCCAGCCTCGGTGTGCTCGCCGACCTCGACGCGCTCGTGAAGGCCGCCGACGCGCACGGCATCGGTGTGCTCATGGATCTGGTGCCGAACCACACGAGCGACCGGCACCCGTGGTTCGAGATGTCCCGCTCGTCGCGCGACAACCCGAAGCGCGACTGGTACGTGTGGGCCGATCCCGCGCCCGACGGCGGGCCGCCGAACAACTGGGTGAGCGTGTTCGGAGGCTCGGCGTGGACGCTCGACGAGCCGACCGGGCAGTACTACCTGCACAACTTCCTCGACACGCAGCCCGATCTCAACTGGTGGAGCGACGAGGTCCGCGACCAGTTCGACCGGATCTTCCGCTACTGGTTCGACGCCGGCGTCATGGGCTTCCGCATCGACGTCGCGCACATGGTGATCAAGGATCGCGACCTGCGCGACAACCCGCTCGTGGCCGACGGCGACCCGGACGCCTCGTTCATGGAGCGGCTGCGTGGGCAGCGGCAGGAGTTCAACTCGCTGCGGCCGGAGGTGCACGACATCCACCGCCGCTGGCGCGAGATCGCCGACTCGTACGACCCGCCCCGGCTGCTCGTGGGCGAGACGTTCGTGGAGCGGCTCGAGGACCTCTTCCCCTTCACGAGCGCGGATCAGCTGCACCTGGACTTCAACATCCCGTTCGCGCACACGGCGTTCGCGGCCGCACCGCTGCGCGACGCGATCGCGCGGACCGAGACCGAGCTGCGCGACCTGACGCCGGTGTGGACGGGCAGCAACCACGACATCTCGCGCTTCCCCACCCGCTGGGCCGACGGCGATCCGGCGCGGGCGCGGTGTGCGCTGATGCTCCTGCTCACACTGCGCGGGACCGTGTTCCTCTACGAGGGCGACGAGATCGGCATGACCGACGTCGACGTCCCGCGCGACGAGCTCGTCGACCCGGTCGGGATCCGCTTCTACCCGTACGCGGGGCGCGACCCGGTCCGGACGCCGATGCAGTGGACGGGAGCACCGGGCGGCGGCTTCACCGAACCGGGCGTCACGCCGTGGCTGCGCTTCGGGGACCTCACGTGCAACGTGGCCGACCAGCGCGACGACCCGGAGTCCTTCCTCACGCTGACCCGCGACCTGATCGCGTACCGGCATGCGCAGGCGGACCTGCGCACCGGCGCGTGGACCGCGCTCGACGCGCCGGAGGGCGTGCTGGCCTACCGGCGCGGCGTCGACCACGCCGTCGTGCTGAACCTCGGGGAGACCGACGCGACCGTCGACGGACTCCACGGAGTGGTCGCCATCGGCACGCGACGTTCACGTGACGGTGAGCGGGTGACCGGCGCGATCACCCTTGCTCCCGGCGAAGCCGCGGTGGTTGCGTCGATGCGCGACGCCTGACGTCACGAACCGGCGCACGTTCGGCGTGAACGGCCTCAGGCCGCGAGCTCGTGGGCCGCGGTCCAGGCGAGGAGATCGTCGAGCGCCCAGGCGTTGACGATCCGGTCGGGGCGGATCTCGGTGTCGGCCACGCGGGCGCAGCCGTAGCCGTGCCAGGCGAGCTGGCCGCGCGCGTGGGCGTCGGTGTCGATCGCGACCTTGAGCCCCATGTCGTCGACCATGGCGAGCATCCGGCGGGGCGGGTCGAGGCGCTCGGGGCGGCAGTTGACCTCCACCGCCTTGTCGAGCTCGCGGCACGCGGCGAAGACCAGCTCCGCGTCGAACGTGCTCTCGGGACGGCCGCGGCCCTTGATGAGGCGGCCGGTGCAGTGCCCGAGGATGTCCATGTGCGGGTTGGCGATCGCGGTGATCATCCGCGCGGTCATCGCCCGCTCCTCCATGCGGAGCTTCGAGTGCACGCTCGCGACGACGACGTCGAGCCGCGCGAGGAGCTCGTCCTCCTGGTCGAGCGAGCCGTCGTCGAGGATGTCGACCTCGATACCGGTCAGGATGCGGAACGGTGCGAGCTCCGTGTTGAGCGCGTCGATCGCGTCGAGCTGCTCGCGGAGCCGTTCCGGCTCGAGCCCGCGCGCGACGGTCAGCTGCGGTGAGTGGTCGGTGATCGCGAGGTACTCGTGGCCGAGCTCCATGGCGGTCTCGGCCATCGCGCGGATCTCGGCGCCGCCGTCGGACCACTTGGTGTGCAGGTGGAGGTCGCCGCGCAGCCAGCCGCGCACCTCGTCGCCCGCGCCGAGCTCGTCGGAGGTCGCGTCGAGCTCGAGCCGCTCGAGGTAGCTCGGCACCCTGCCGGCGTAGGCCTCCTCGATCACCCGTGCGGTGGTGTCCCCGATGCCCGACAGGTCCTTCAGGCGCCCGGTCCGGGCGCGGTCGGCCAGATCGTGGGCGTCGGTGGTGGCCACGACGTCGGCGGCCTTGCGGAACGCCTCCACCTTGTAGCGCGGGTCGCCCCGCAGCTCGAGCAGGTAGGCGATGCGCTCCAGCGCCAACAGGGGTTCCACACCGGGCACGGTACCCTGCGATCCATGGCCGATGACCCGTACGTCGTGAGCGTCGAACGCGTGATTCCGGCGCTCGCGGAACGCATCTTCTCGCTCGTCGCCGACCCGTCCCGGCACCACGAGATCGACGGATCGGGCACGGTGCGCGACGCGAAGGACGTGCCGTCGGAGCCCTTGCACGTCGGCTCGACGTTCGGGATGTCGATGAAGGCCGGCGTCCCGTATTCGATGGTCAACACGGTCATCGAGTTCGAGCCGAACCGTCGCATCGCGTGGCAGACGCGCCCGCCGAGCGTGTTCGGGAAGCTCTTCGGCGGTCGCATCTGGCGCTACGAGCTCGAGCCCGCCGATGGCGGCACCCGCGTGCGCGAGACCTGGGACATCACCGAGGAGCGCGGCAAGCAGCTGGTGCGGGGTGCGGGCAGGCACACCCGCCAGTCGATGGAGCAGACGCTCGAGCGCATCGAAGCCCTCGTGACGGGATGAGCGCGTCGCGCCCGGGCGGTCGGTGACCGGAGAGGGACCGCGTGCGCCGCATCTACGCCTGTCTGCTCGAGCTGGCCGACGCCACCGGGCGCGATCCGCTCGCCGCCCGCGCGATCACCAAGCGGTGGGTCGGTGCCGCCCACGGCGGCTGGCCGGCCGACGCGGTCGAGCGCTGGGAGCCCTCCCCCGACGAGCGCGTCCAGTGGCGCACGGTCGAGCACGACGGCGCGGTCGCGTTCGAGCTGACGTGGACCCGCCCGCACGCCCGTGACCGCACGCTCTGGCGCCGCACGCTCGTGCAGATCGTGACGACGCGCGAGGCCGACGGCCGGATCGTCGTCGCCGAGCGGCTGGAGTCCCACGACCCGAAGGTCCGGGGCCATCCGGCCGACGATCCGAGCGCGCCCGCGCTCGTCCGGGACCTGGTGGAAGCGGTCCACTGCGTGGACGGCGGCTGGGCGGTGCGCGGCGTGGCCCACCGGGCCGACGCTTCGCGCGCGGCCGAGGTCGACGCGTTCGTCCGCGGTGGGCGTCGCCTGCCGGTGGTGCTGGTGGGCGCGGATCGCGCCGGTCGGGTGCACGCCGACGCGGCCGGCTTCGCGGCCGCGCTCGCGGGGCTCGCACACGTGGTGGAGCTGGTCGACGACGCGGCGGTGCGCGCGGTCGCGGCCGAGCTCGGTCGCGACCGCGCGGTCGAGCCCGGAGGGGTCCGCCTGGTGTGGCCCGACTGGCGCTCGGCCGATCCCCCCGACCGGCACCCGCACTGGCGCGCCGAGGAGGTGGCGGGGCCCGACGGTCCGCGCCCGCGCGTCCTCGCCGCGCTCCGCGACGCGGTGGTCGACGCGGCGACGTTGCGGATCGACGACGACGCGTTCGTCGCCCGGCTCGCTCGCGCGGACAGCGCGCAGGAGCTCGCCCACCGGCGGGCGGAGCTGGCGCGCCGGCAGCAGGCGGCGCTCGACGACCGCGCCGCCGCGCACGAGCTCGTCGACGAGTACCAGCGCGAGCTCACGATCGCGGATGACGAGGTGTTCCGGCTGGAGGCCGCACTCGAGCGCGAGCACGAGCTGCGGCTGCGGGCCGAGCACGCGTACCTGCACCTCGCGACGCGCAGCGACACCGACGCCGCGCCCGATCCCGAGCTGCGCACCCTCGCCGACGCCGTGCGCGCCGCGAAGGCGCGGCTCGACCACCTGGTGATCCTCCCGGAGGCGGAGCGCTCGGCGCGGGCCTGGACCTACGACCGCGCCGACCTGGCCTGGGCCGACCTCGTGCGGCTCGACTCGGTCGCGGCCGACTGGGCCGCGGGCCGTTTACCCGCCGACTTCGCGGTCGAGGCCCGCGCGCGCGGCCTCGACTGGGCGCGCGACGTGTCCGAGCCCGCCCGGCAGAAGTTCCCGGCCGACTACCGCCGCCGCTACGACGGGCGCACGGTGGAGCTCGGGCCCCACATCCGCCGCACCGGGCGGCAGCTCCTGCGGATCTACTGCTACCTGGACGCGGCCAGCCGGGTCGTGGTGGTGGGCCACGTCGGCGGCCACCTCGGCGACAGCACCGTGTGAGTGCGGCGGCCGGGGCCGGGACCCCCGTTCCGTATACTTCGGTTCCTCTCGGAGGGATGACTGAGCGGCCGAAAGTGCTCGCCTGCTAAGCGAGTAGGGGGTGTCAAGCCTCCTCGAGGGTTCAAATCCCTCTCCCTCCGCCACATCGCACGGCAGCCGACCCGGAAGGCGCAAGGACCCACGAGATGTCGAGTGACGGCGAGATCCGAGCGCTGCTCCGCGAGTTCGGTGCGGCCACGCTCGGCGAATCGGGGGCCCGGATCATGGCGCCGAGGATCGCCCCGGCCTGGCCCGGGGCGCGCGTCGCGGCGCCGGCGTTCCCGGTGCGGTGCACCGCGGGCGACAACCTCGCGATCCACGTGGCCACGGTCGAGGCGCCGGCCGGCAGCGTGCTCGTGGTCGACGTCGGCGAGCTGCCCGACTACGGCTACTGGGGCGAGGTGCTCACCACCGCCGCGCAGGCCCGTGGCCTCCAGGGACTGGTGATCGACGGCGGCGTCCGCGACATCGTGGCCATCGAGACCCTCGGCTTCCCGGTGTTCGCCTGCACCATCGCACTCCGCGGCGCCACCAAGGACCAGCCGGGCGCGGTGAACGTCCCGATCCGGTGCGGCGGCGCGTCGATCGTGCGCGGCGACTGGGTCGTCGGCGACGCCGACGGCGTGGTGATCGTGCCGGGCGAGCACCTCTACGAGGTGATGGACGCCGCGGTCGAACGCACGAAGAAGGAAGCCGCGCTGTTCGAGGCACTGCGCACGGGCCGGTCGTCGACCATCAAGCTGCTGAGGCTCGACACGTCGTCCGTGCGCTTCGGCGACTCCGGCTGACGGTGCGGAGCTTCGCCTCCGACAACGCGTCCGGGGTCCACCCCGCGGTGATGGACTCGTTGGTCGCGGCGAACGTGGACCACGCGCTCGCCTACGGCGACGACGCGTGGACCGAACGGGCGACGCAGCGGTTCCGCGAGGTCTTCGGCGCGCCCGTGGAGGTGTGCCTCGTGTGGGGTGGCACCGGCGCGAACGTCGTGTCGTTGCAGTCGCTGGTCCGCCCGTGGAGCGCGGTCGTGTGCACCGCGAACGCGCACATCGCGGTCGACGAGTGCGGTGCGCCCGAGCGGTTCACCGGCGCCAAGCTGCTCACGTTCCCTTCGGTCGACGGCAAGCTCACGCCGGCCGACGTCGTCGCGTCCCAGGTGGGGCGGGGGGACGAGCACCACGCGCAGGCCACCGTCGTGTCGGTCACGCAGTCGACCGAGTGCGGCACGCTCTACTCGGCGGCCGAGCTGCGCGCGATCTGTGACGCCGCGCACGGCTTCGGGATGCGCGTGCACCTCGACGGCGCGCGGCTCGCCAACGCGGTGGCGGCGCTCGGCTGCGACGTGCGGGCGCTCACGGTCGACGCCGGCGTCGACGTCGTGAGCTTCGGCGGCACGAAGAACGGGATGATGTACGGCGAGGCCGTGATCTTCTGCGACCCGGCGCTCGGCGCCGACGCGAAGTTCATCCGCAAGCAGGCGACCCAGCTGCCGTCGAAGATGCGCTTCGTCGCCGCGCAGTTCGAGGCACTGCTCACGGACGACCTGTGGATCCGCAACGCGGAGCACGCCAACGCCATGGCCCGGCGGTTGGCGGACGCGGTGCGCGACATCCCCGGCGTCCGGCTCGCGCGTGAGCCCGAGGTCAACAGCGTGTTCGTCCGGCTACCCGCCGACGCGATCGCCCGCCTCCAGGCCGAGTCGTTCTTCTGGACGTGGGACGAGACCGTCGACGAGGTGCGGTGGATGACGTCGTTCGACACGACCACCGCGGACATCGACGAGTTCGCCGCGACCGTCCGCCGCGTGCTCGCCTAGCCCGCGGCGACCAGGTTCGACGGCGTGGAGCCGGCGAGCACCGCGACCACGCCGTCGCACGCGACCCGGGCCATCCGGGTGCGGGTCGCGACCGACGCGGAGCCGATGTGGGGCAGGAGCACCGCGCGCGGCGCGGCCAGCAGCTTGGGGTGCACCTCGGGCTCGCGCTCGAACACGTCGATCCCCGCCGCGAAGATCGTGCCGTCGGCGAGGGCGTCGGCGAGCGCCCCCTCGTCGACCACGGGCCCGCGTGCGGTGTTCACGAGCACCGCGTGGGGCCGCATCGCCGCGAGCTCGTCACGGCCGATGAGCCCGCGGGTCGCGTCCGTCAACGGGACGTGGATCGACACGATGTCGGCGTCGGCGAGCAGTCGGTGGAGGTCACCCACGTGGCCGGGCTCACCGGTGTCGGTCCGGGTGTGGTGCAGCACGCTCATGCCGAACCCCGTGGCGCGCCGCGCGACCGCGCGACCGATCCGGCCGTAGCCGACGAGACCGAGCGTGGCGCCGTGCACGTCGCGTCCGAGGTACTGGTTGATGCCCCATCCGTGCCACCGGTCCTCGCGCAGGTCCGCTTCGGCCTCGTGCGCGAGGCGCGCCGCCGCGAGCATCAGGAGGAAGGCGAGGTCGGCGGTGGTCTCGTCGAGCACACCGGGGGTGTTGCAGACCGCGATGCCGCGTGCGTGCGCGGCGGTGACGTCGACGTTGTCGTAGCCGACGGCCACGTTCGCGACGACCCGCAGCCGGTCGGCGCCCGCCGCGAGCACGGCGTCGTCGATGCGGTCGGTCAGGAGGCAGACGACGGCGTCGACGTCGCGGACCGCGTCGACGAGCTCCGCCGGCGTGAAGGGGGTGTCGTCGTCCCGGCCGACGATCTCGTGACCCGCGGCGAGCAGCGGGTCCGTCCCGCCGTCGGGCAGGCGGCGGGTGACGAGGACGCGGGCCACTAGTGGTGCGTGTAGTCGACCGGACCGGCGTCCGCGACGCCCACCGCGAAGCAGAAGCAGTGGATCGGGGCGTGGTCGCTCACCGGCCGCAGGCTGTGCACCTGGTGGGGCGGGATGTGGACGAGGTCGCCCTGGCTGATCTCGCGCTCCTCGCCGGCGATCGTCATGATCCCCTTGCCGGCGGTCACGTAATAGAATTCGTGCGTCGGGTGGCTGTGGGGATCCACGAGGCCCCCGCCCGCGACCTCGAACTCGCTGACCAGCTCCAGATGGCCGCCGGCGGTGATGTCGTGCATCTCGCGGGGGCTGACGAGCCACCAGACCGGCACCGTGCCGTTGTGCTCGACGACGGGAGCGACGTCTTCGATGGAGCGGACGTCCATGGCGGCCTCCGGTTGGCAAAGATTCGCGAGGTGTCCCGTACCATGGGACGGTTCTGGGGCAGCGTAGACCGGTGAAATCGAGGGGCAACGCGTGAGTCCGTCCGTCCGGCGCAGTGTGACGGCCGGCGCGCTCTCCGCCGCGACGTGGTCGCCGTTCGGCTGGCTGCCGGCGGCCGACACGGATCCCGCCGACGCCGGTCACACCTACGAGTTCACGTGGAACGACCCGCACGTGAACGTCATCGCCCACCATCCGGACGAGATCGAGCACACCGGTCGTGGTCTGGTCTGCGACCGGTTCTACCGGCACGACACGCACACGCAGGTGCTGCTCCCGCTCGACGTGGCCTCGGTCGTCGCGGTCGCGCCGGCCGACGTCGACTTCTCCACCGTCGCCGACCTCGACGCGGTGCGCGCGTTCGCGCTCCCTCCGCTCACCGGCTTCGCGCTCTTCCGGGGGACCTGGCACTGGGGTCCGTTCCCGGTCGGTGACGCGCCGGTGCACCTCTGGAACGTGCAGGGCAAGCGCTACGCCGAGGACAACGCGTGCGCCGATCTCGTCGCCCGCCTCGACGCCACGCTCGAGATCGCGACGTGACGCTGACCGTGCCGTCCCTCCCGCGCCCCTCGGCGCGCACGAAGCTGCTCGCCGCGCCCGTGCTCGCGGCCGTGACGCTCGCGTTGGTCGCGACCCCTGCATTCGCCGACGGCGTCCTCGCGGTCGCCCACGCGTCACTTTCGTTCGCGGAGGCGGTCGTGCTCGGCGTGGTGGAGGGCCTCACCGAGTACCTGCCGATCTCGTCGACCGGTCACCTGATCGTGACCTCGCGCATCCTCGGGTTGCCCGACTCGGGCAAGGCGGGTGACGCGCTCAAGTCGTACGAGATCGCGATCCAGGGCGGCGCGATCCTCGCCGTGCTCTTCCTCTACCGGCACCGGTTCGTCACGATGGTCGACGGGCTGCGGAACCGCAGCGACGAGGGCCGACGACTGCTGGTGGCCGTCGCCGCCGCCTTCGTGCCCGCCGCGGTCCTCGGGCTGATCGGCGAGAAGGTCATCAAGGACTACCTGTTCGGTGTCCCGCCGGTGATCGCGGCCTGGGCCGTGGGGGGCGTGCTCCTGCTGGTCCTGGTGGCCAAGGGCGTGATCGACCGGCCGGGCGGGCGGCCGCTCGAATCGCTCACGATGCGCGACGCGATCGTGATCGGGCTCGCGCAGGTCGTGGCGATGTGGCCCGGGACGAGCCGGAGCATGGTGACGATCGTCGCCGCGCTGCTGCTCGGCTACTCGATCGTCGCCGCGGTCGAGTTCTCGTTCCTCCTCGGCGCGGTGACGCTCGGCGCGGCCACGGCGTACTCCGTGCTGAAGGACGGCAAGTTGATGGTCGACACGTTCGGCCTCCTCACCCCGCTCGTCGGGTTCGTCGTGGCCTTCCTCGCTGCGATCGTGTCGGTCCGCTGGTTGGTGACCTACCTCCAGCGGCACAGCCTCGCCGTGTTCGGCTGGTACCGGATCGCGATCGCCGCGCTCGCGGTGGTGCTCCTCGCGACCCACGCGATCTGACGCTCCGTACACTGCCGGGGTGGAGCGGGTCGACGCGATCATCGCCGGCGTCAACAAGGCCGGGACGACGTCGCTCTTCGTGTCCCTCTCCGAGCACCCCGACGTCGTGGCGTCGGCGATCAAGGAGACGCGGTACTTCCTCCCGGCGCGTTACCACGAGCCGCTCGAGTCGCCGGCGGTGTGGGACGGGTACTTCGCCGCCCACCCGGACCGGCCGGTCCGGCTCGAGGCGACACCGTCGTACCTCTACGGCGGCGCCGCGGTGGCCCGCGCCATGCGCGACGCGCTGGGACGACCGCGGATCCTGCTCGTGCTCCGGGAGCCGGTGGCGCGCGCGGTCTCGTTCTTCGAGTACCAGAAGGTCCGGCTCCGGTTCCCGCCCGAGCTGACCCTCGACGAGTACCTCGCCGCGGCCGACGCGCTCGGCGACGCCGTGGGCGCCACGCCCGAGACCGAGAAGTACATGGCGGTCCGGGGCGGCCGCTACGCCGACTGGCTCCCCGAGTGGTGGGACGTCCTCGGGCCCGACGCGGTGAGGATCGTGTGGTTCGACGAGCTCGTCGCTGACGACACCACGGTCGTGGCCGACGTCGTCGGCTGGCTGGGCCTCGACCCGGACCGGTTGCCGGCGGCCGGGCTGCGGTCCGAGAACCGCACCACCCCGTACCGCCACGCCCGCCTGCAGCGGGTCGCGCTCTGGGGCAACGACGCCGCCGAGCGGTGGCTCCGGAGGGCGCCGGGCTTCAAACGTCGGTTGCGGTCGCTCTACTTCCGCATCAACGGCTCGACGTCGTCGGGTCCGCCGGTGTCCGACGCGACCCTCGCCGAGCTGGCCCGGCGGTTCGAGGAGCCGAACGCCCGGCTCGCGCGCGTGCTCGACGACGCGGGGATCGCGCGGCCGGCGTGGTTGCGCTGACCGCGATCCGGCGGGTCAGTCCTCCCGGGCGAGGTCCGGGTCCTCGAGGTCCTCGAGCAGCCGCTCGTCGACCGCGTCGGTGGTGCGAGCCGCGCGCACCGCGCGCATCCGGCTGCGCGTCCGCCGCCAGATGACCAGGTAGCCGACGGCGGCCACCGCCCCGACCACCACCACGAACACCAGGGCCTGGCCCCGCTCCGACGGCTCGATCTCCTGGTGCAGGATCCACGCCGCGAGGGCGTACGCACCCGCGACGAGGGTCGTCGGCAGGAGCGCGCGCGGGAAGATCGGGTGACCGAGGCGGCGGCGGATGATCGCGGCGAGGACGAGCGAGCCGATCGTGTAGGCGATGGTGTGGCCGAGGCCGGTGGCGGCCACGACCGCGTCGCCGTGCACGAGCGCGGCGATCACGAACATCGCCGCCGCGCCGACGATCGCGGTGACGAGCGCGACCACCGCGGGCGTCCGGCTGTCGTCGAGCGCGTAGAGGGCGCGCGCGAAGAGCAGGAACGCGCTGTACGGGTACAGCCCCAGCGCGAGTGACGCGAGCGCGGCCGCGAGGACCCCCGCACCGCCCTTGCTCTGGCCCACCGCGATGACCCGCATCATCGGGAGCGCGAGCGCCACCGCGAGCGCCGAGACGGGGACGATGAGCAGCGCCATGTTGTCCAGTGCCCACCGCAGCTGGGTCGCGAACCGGCGCTGATCTCCGGCCGCGGCGTCGTGGCTGAGCTCCGGGAGGATCGTGGTGTGCACCGGCTCGGCGAGGATGCCGTACGGCGCCATGATCGCGACGAAGGCGAACTGGTACGCGACGACGCCGCCCTCCACCCGGTTGCCGATCACGATCGCACCCGCGAGCAGGATCCCGATGCCGCCGTGTTGGAGCACCGCCCAGATCGACAGCTTGAGCAGCCGGCGCAGCTCGGCGTCGATGCGGCCGATGCGCGGGCGGAGCCGGAAGCCGGTGCGGGCGAGCGCGATCGTCGGCACCGCGACGAATCCGAGGACGCCGAGCATCCCGCCCATCGCCAGCACGAACCGCTCGGTGCCGTCGAGGTGCAGCGTGGGGTTCGGGCCGGTGAGGATCCGGAAGACGACGAGCGCGCCCACGACCGCGACGGTGTTCGCGATCGGCGCCATCGCGAACGCGACGAACCGGCGCTTGGCGAACAGCACCGCGGTCGAGACGGTGCCCACCGCGTAGAGCAGCACCTGGAACACGAAGAACCGGGTGAGATAGGTGGCGAGCTCCTGCTGCTCCTGCTTGAGGTGCGCAGGCGCGCCGCTGGCGATGACGTGGGCGATCTGTGGCGCGAGGACGAACCCGATGAGCGCGATCACGCCGAGGACGACGAGCGCCAGGCCGAGCACGCCGGAGGCGAGCCGCTCCGCCCCCGCATGGTCCTCGCGCTCGAGGTGGCGGACGAAGGTGGGGACGAGCACCGCCGACAATGCGCCCGCGGCGAGGAGCTCGAAGAGCACGTTCGAGACCGCGCTCGACGACTGGTAGGTGTTCCCGAGGAACGTGGTGCCGAGGATCGTGGCGATGGCCCAGATCCGGATGAAACCGATGCCGCGCGACGCCGCGGTGGCCGCGCCCATGACCGTGGCCGCGCGCGTCGGCGGTCGGACGTCCCCGGAAGCGTCGGTCACGGCCGCATGCTCGCATGCGCCCGGCCGATCGGGCGCGTCCGTGGTTCCGCCCGCCCCGAGGTCGGCGGAGCCCCGTGTCCTACACTCGTTGCTCGGTCGCCCGCTCCCGAACGGGGCGCCGTCTGCGCTCGTAGCTCAACGGATAGAGCATCTGACTACGGATCAGAAGGTTGGGGGTTCGAATCCCTCCGAGCGCGCTGAACGTCTCCGCAGGTCGTGCGCCGCGGCCCCGAGCCCGATGCCGGGCGCGAAGGCGGGCACGACAGACTGTGCCGGTGGAGCCCGTCGCGTCCAGGGTGCTGCGACAGGAGCTGCGCTACGCCCTCCAGCTCGTTGCCCTCTGCGGGTTCGTCTTCGCCAAGCCCGTGCTCGATGCCTTCGGGGCCTCACCCGAGACGTTCCTGGCCGTGGAAGCCAGCGCCCGCACCATCCTGCTCTTCGGTCTGTTCTGGGTGTTCGTCCCGCCGCTGGCCCTCTGGCTCGTCGCCGCGCCGACGCGGCTCATCGGTGAACGAACGCGGGAATGGACCCACCTCCTGACGCTCGTCGCCCTGGTGACGCTCTTCGTGGTCCAGGCGCTGACGCAGTCGCGGTCGTGGGGCTCGACGGTCGTGTGGGCCGTGGCGGTCGCGGGAGGGATCGCCGCCGGCTGGCTCTGGCGTCGGTTCTCCACCGTGCGCGACTTCGCCACGGTCCTCGCCGGCGCCCCGTTCCTGTTCCTCGCGCTCTTCCTCTTCAGCTCGCCCGTGTCGGCGATCTTCGGCGGATCCCCCGAGCCGGCTGCCGCGAGCGGTGGATCGAACACGCCGATCGTCTTCATCGTGTTCGACGAGTTCCCGACGGCGTCACTGCTCGACGCGGCGGGCCACATCGATCCGGCGATGTACCCGGCGTTCGCCCGGCTCGCGAGCACGAGCACCTGGTATCGCAACAACACGACGGTCGCGTCGGAGACGGGCCGGGCCGTCCCCGCGATCCTCAGCGGCAAGTACGCGCCGACGCACCCGACCGCTCCCGTGCTCGCGAACTACCCACAGAACCTGTTCACGATGCTGGGGAGCCGCTACACGTTCCACGTCGAGCAGACGCTGACCTCCCTGTGTCCCGACCGCCTCTGCCAGGGACGCAACGACGGCGGCGGCATCCGGAACCTGGTCGGACCGTCGCTCGACCTATGGACCGATCGGTTCCACCGCACCGCCCCGCAGGGGGACGGGATCGTGGCCAGCCTCCCCGATCGCGGCGGGAGCTTCGAGCGGTTCGCGGCCGACGTCGGGTCGACGCGGGGGCCGCGCCTCGACTTCGTCCACGCACTGCTCCCGCACGTCACCTGGGACTATCTCGCGTCCGGACGGACCTACGACGAAGGGTCCGACAACGGCATCACCTACGACACCTACGCCTGGATGTCGGGAGAGGCGGCGCGGGTCGGTCGGGAGCGACACGTCGAGCAGCTGCGATACACCGACCACCTGCTGGGTGAGCTGCTCGACCGGCTCGAGGCGAGAGGCCGCTTCGACGATTCCCTGGTCGTCGTGACGGCCGACCACGGCGTGTCCTTCTCGAACCGGCAACCGCTGCGGGCGACGACACCGAAGAACCTGACCGAGATCGCGTGGAGCCCGCTGTTCATCAAGCGGCCCGGTCAACGCACCGGGACGGTCGACGACCGCAATGCGGAGAGCATCGACATCCTGCCCACCGTCGCCGATGTCATCGGGGCCAAGCTGAGGAACCCGGTCGACGGCCGATCGCTGCTCGGCCCGCCCCGGCGCACCGGCACCAAGCAGCTCGAGCCGTACCCCCAGAACTCGGCACCGACCGACCCCCAGGGCCGGATCGTGATCGACGGGGCCCGCGGGTTCCGTCAACTCCTCGCGATGCCCCCGGGCTTCCGGGGCGGCGACGCCCTGGCCGCGATGCGGACCGGTCCCTATCACGACGTCGTCGGCCGGCGCGCGGAGGACGTCACCCACGCCGGCGCCGTCGACGGGAAGGTCAGCCTCGACACGCCGACGATCCCGTTCGATCCGGCCGAGCGAACCGTCGCGTCCCTCGTGCGCGGGACCGTCGAGGGAAGGTCCGAGCCGACCGTGGCCCTCCTGGTCGACGGCGTCATCGCGGGCACGTGTGCACCCGACCCGCAGCACCGGGTGCGGTTCCTGGTGCCCGAGGACCTGTTGCACGACGGCACCAACGACCTGTCGCTCGTCGCCCTCGACGGACCGGCCGACGCACCGGTCCTGCACGCGTTCTCCGGACACTGACGCCGCTCTCGGAAGGCGAACCGACGGGCTGCGGCGAACCCTTGCCGACATGGGTCGGAGGGCCTAGGGTCCTCCGCAGGAGGAGCGGCGTCGGCAGGGACGCCGCCGGGGCAACAGGGGCGGACACATGCGGAATCGGCTTCTCGGCGCGTTTGTCGCAGTTCTTCTCGCAGTCACGTGGATGCCGACGGCAGTCGCCCACGCATCGATCGCGACGACGTCGGGCAACATCAAGCTCATCGCGCCGCCACCGTCGGCGCAGTTGGATGCGCTCGAGGACCCGACCAGCGCGGTCGCCTGGGTGGAACGACAGGGCGTCACGCTCGCGTCGGGCCTGGTGACGGACATCCAGTCGCCCGGCACCTACACGCTGCCGGCCCAGCTGCACAACGCGACGATCCCCGCGGGGACGGTCGTCGACAGCCAGATCTTCCACAGTGATCGTCCCGGTGTGGCAGGGAACTCGACGGGAACCATCGAGCGCATCTTCACGGCGACCTTCCCGACCGACATCCTCGGCATCGTCGCGTTGGACAACAAGCTCGCTGTCTCCGACGTGCTCGGCTCGCCCGGTACGGCCTACTTCACCGGTACCGCTCCGAACGGGAACCGCGGGCTCAACTTCGACGTCTCCACGAGCCGTGACTCGCTCACGATGGTCGACCAGCGCACGGTGTCCGTCGACCTGCGGACCTCGTCGGACATGGACGAGTTCCGCGTCATCACGAAGCACAACTCGCCCCCGACCGCCAACGCGGGCGGGCCGTACGTCGGCACGGAGGGCGCGCCCGTCGCGCTGGCCGGCAGCGCCGCGGACGTCGACGGTGACCCGATCACGAAGTCCTGGTCGTTGTCCTACACCGGGGACGCGGGCACCACGTGCTCCCTGACCGGTGGCACGACCTTCACCCCGTCGGTGAGCTGCACCGACAACGCGCTCGTCACGGCGACGCTCTCGGTGAGTGACGGTGTGAACCCCGCGGTGACGTCCAGTACCCCGGTCACCATCGGCAACGCGCCACCGACGCTCGGATCACTGACCGTGCCCACTGCAGCCGTACCGCTCGGGAACGCCGCGAACGTCAGCGTCCCGTTCAGCGACGCCGGAACGAACGACACGCACACGGCGACCGTGACCTGGGGTGACACGACCTCCAGTGCGGGGTCGGTGACCGAGAGCGCCGGCGCCGGCACGGTCAATGCCGGGCACACGTACGCGCTGGCCGGGCTCTACACCGTGACCGTCACGGTGTCCGACGACAACCTCGGCACCGTGTCGACGACCGCACAGATCAACGTCAACGGACCGCCCATCGCCGACGCCGCGGGTCCCTACTCGGGATCCGAGGGATTGCCGACCACGCTGGTCGGGACCGCGGTCGACCCCGAGAACGACCCGCTCGCGGTGAACTGGTCGTTCCTCCCGAGTGCACTGGATCCCGGGGCGAGCTGTGTCTCGTCCGGGACGACGACGCTGACGCCCAGCGTGACGTGCAACGACGACGCCGTCATTGCGGCATCGCTCTCGGCGAGCGACGGGATCAACCCCGCGGTCCTCTCGCCGACGACCGTCGCGATCGCCAACGAGGCCCCGATCCTCGGTGCGCTCGGGGTCGGGACCGGTCCCTTCGCGACGGGTGCTCCCGTGAGTCTGTCGGCCTCGTTCACCGACCAGGGCACCAACGACACGCACACGGCCACGATCGACTGGGGCGACCTCTCGTCGTCGAACGCGACGGTGAGCGAGTCGTCGGGTTCCGGCAGCCTGGCTGCGAGTCACGTGTACACGGCGCCCGGTATCTACACGGTGAGCACGGTCCTGAGTGACGACGATCACGGCACCGACGTGCGTACCGCTACGGTGGTGGTGAACAGCCCGCCGACGGCAGACACCGGTGGTCCATACGCCGGCGTGGAGGGCGCCGCGCTGGCGCTCGCCGGTACCGCCCACGACGCCGACGGCGATCCGCTCACGACCTCGTGGACGTTCGCGGTCGCCGGCAAGCCGGGGACGACGTGCACCTCGGTCGGCGCCGACACGCTGACGCCCACGCTCACCTGCAACGACGACGCCACGGTGACGGCCACGCTCAGCGTCTCCGACGGCATCAACGCGACGGTCACCGAGGTCACCACGATCACGGTGGGCAACGCGCCTCCGCAGTCGACGGCCGCGGTCGCGTCGTCGGGCATCGCACCGGTCGGGAGCACGGTGTCGGTCGGACTCACGTACTCCGACGTCGGGACGAACGACACGCACACCGCGACGATCGACTGGGGCGACGGAACGGTCGAGCCCGGTGTCGTCACCGGTACCGCCGGGTCGGGAACCGTGGCCGGTTCGCACGTGTACACCACCGGCGGTGGCTACACCATCGCCGTCACGGTCATGGACGACGACGGTGACATCACCACGCAGACGACGACCGTGCTGGTCAACGGGTCGCCGACGGCAGGGGTGGGCGGTCCGTACTCCGGCGTCGAAGGGACGCCGGTGACGCTCACCGGCACGGCTGCCGATCCCGACGTCGACACCCTGCTGGTGCAGTGGACGTCGAGCATCGTCAGCGCGGACCCGGGCACGATCTGCTCGCTGACCGACGCGACCACGCTCACACCGTCGCTCGTCTGCGACGACGATGCGGTCGTCAACGTGACGTTCGCGGTCGCCGACGGCATCAACCCGCCCGTGGTCGACTCGACGACGGTCAACATCCAGAACGCGGCACCTTCGGTCGCGGCCCCCACGGTGGTGCCGAACCCGGTGCCGCTGGGGACGCCGGTGTCGCTCTCCACGACGTTCACCGATCCCGGCGTGAACGACAATCCGCTCGCCACGATCAACTGGGGCGACGGTCACCAGGATCCGGGAAGCGTCGTCTGGACCCTCGGCACCGGCTCGGTGACCGGCGGCCACACGTACACGACGCCCGGCACCTACACCGTCACGGTGACGGTCAACGACAAGGACGGCGGCACGAACAGCGCGTCGGTCGTCGTGGTCGTCAACGCGCCGCCGACGATCCACGCGGGCGGCCCGTACAGCGGCACCGAGGGGACGCCGCTCGCGCTCGCGGGCACTGCGCACGATCCCGAAGGTGACCCGCTGGCGCTGTCGTGGTCGTTCGCGGTCAGCACGGACCCCGGAGGATCGTGCTCGTTCTCCGGCACGGCCACGCTGGTTCCTTCGATCATGTGCACCGACGACGCGACGGTGCTGGCGACGTTGCGGGCCGACGACGGGGTCAACCCGCCCGTCACCCACACTGCGACGATCACCATCAACAACGTCGCGCCGACCATCGGACTCGTCACCGTCCCGACCGCCCCGGTGCCGATCGGGACCGCGGTGACGGCACTGACGACGTTCGCCGATCAAGGCGCCAACGACACGCACACGGCAACGATCGGTTGGGGTGATTCGACCACCACGGCCGGAGTGGTCAACGAGAGCGCGGGCAACGGCTCCGTGACCGGATCCCACGCGTACGCGGCGGCCGGGACCTACACGGTGTCGATCACGATCGTCGACGACGACACCGGCACCGTCACGGGAACGGCGACCGCGAGGATCGTCGTGTTCGACGGCGGGAACGGCTTCGTCACCGGTGGCGGCTGGATCACGTCACCCTCGGGCGCGTACACCCCCAACGACCCGTCGGATCCGGACCTCGTCGGTCGCGCCAACTACGGCTTCGTCATCAAGAAGGACGCTTCGGATCCCGTGCCCACGGGCAACACCGAGTTCCAGCTGCGGCTCGCCCAGACCACGGGGAAGAACGCAGGGAAGGACGGCTTCTCGACGACGCCGAAGTTCAACTTCAAGGCCGACGCCTACACGTCGCTGGCGGTCACGACCTCCCTCGGCAAGGCGGTGTACCGCGGAACCGGGACCCTCGACGGGGTCGCGGGGTACCAGTTCCTGGTCTCGGTGGTCGACGGACGCTCGGCGCACGTCGCCGACAAGTTCCGGATCAAGATCTGGAAGGCGTCCACCGGCGTCGTCTTCTACGACAACATGCCGGGCGCGGCCGACGACGCGACCGCGACGACCGAGGCGTCGGGCGGCTCGATCATCATCCACTGACACCCCGAGGTCCCGACCGGCCGGCTCCGCGCCGGCCGGTCGGGTGCCTCGCCCGTGGCCGGACCGGCGCCGGCGCGCCACGATGGTCGCGATGGAGGCTGGACTCGCCGACGTGGTGGCGCGATCGCTCGGCGCGGCCGTGGTCGACGCCCGACCGGTCGGGGGCGGCGACGTCGCCATCGCCTACGCCGTCGACCTCGCCGACGGTCGGCGCGTCTTCGCGAAGACGCATCCCGGCGCGCCCGCGCAGTTCTTCACGACCGAGGCCGTCGGGCTGCGCTGGCTGCGCGACGGCCTCGAGCCGGATGGTCCGATCGCGGTGCCGGAAGTGCTCGCCGTGTCCGACGACCCGCCCAACCACCTGGTGCTCGAATGGATCGACCAGGCCGCGCCGGGCCGCGGTGACGGGCCGGCGGAGCGTCGCTTCGGTTCCGGGCTCGCCCAGCTCCACGCGGCCGGCGCGCCCTGCTTCGGTCGGGAGGACCGCCGGACCACCGGGAGTCGGGGACTGCCGAACGAGCCGGCGGCGTCATGGCCCGAGTTCTACGCGCAGCGCCGACTGCTGCCGCTCGCCCGTCTGGCACGGGATTCCGGCGCGCTCCCGGATGCGGCGATCGCCGGTCTCGACCGGGTGGCCGCGCGACTCGGCGACCTCGGGGGCGCCGACGAACCCCCGGCCCGACTGCACGGGGACCTGTGGGCCGGCAACCGCGTCGTCGGGACCGACGGTCGGCACTGGCTGGTGGACCCGGCCGCCCACGGCGGTCACCGGGAGTTCGACCTCGCCATGATGCGTCTCTTCGGTGGCTTCGGCGGAGGGTGCTTCGACGCGTACGCCGAGGTGTCGCCGCTCGCGCCGGGCTGGTCCGAGCGCGTCCCGCTGCACCAGATCGCGCCGCTCGTGGTGCACGCGATCAAGTTCGGTGGGGGCTACGTGCCGGCGGCGACCGCGGCGATCGCGCGGTACGCGTGACCGCCGCGTCCCGATCAGGTCCGGCGGTGCTGACGGTGGAGCATCGCCCGGAGCGCGAGCCCCACGCTGCTCCCCGTCGCGACGAGGGGGAACAGCCACTCCTCGAACGGGACGCCGCCGACGTGGGCGAGCGTCACCGGTAGGTCCCCTCGTAGGTGTCGCGCCGTGCGAACCACGAGAAGTCGCCCTCGTTGCGGCCGTTCGGCGTGCGGTCGAGCCACTGCCACATGTTCCAGAGGGCGTCGAGACCGCGGGAGTACGCCGAGTACGTGTGGAAGACCGCGCTGCCGTCGAGGGCGAAGGCGCTCATGCCCGGACCCTCGTAGGGGAGGTTCTCCTGTTGCTGCTGCCAGCCCTCGAGCGCACGGAAGTTGTACGTCTGCCCCTTCGCGACCGACTCCTCCGTGAACGAGACGTTGAAGTCGAAGTTGAAGTCGCTCGTCGCCGAGGACACCCACGGGAACTCCCATCCCATGCGCTCGCGGTAGGCGAGCAGCTTCGGCAGCGGCGCACGCGACACCGCGGTGAACGCGACGTCGTGGTGCTGCAGGTGCAGCTGGGTCTCGTCGAAGCCGTCGGCGACCGAGGAGCAGCTCGGGCAGCCTTCCTCCCAGTCGGGGCCGTACATGAAGTGGTACACGACGAGCTGTGAGCGTCCGTGGAACAGGTCCTCGAGCGTGGCGGGTCCGGTCTCGGTGTCGAAGCGGTACTCCTTGTCGACGCGCACCCACGGCAGCGCGCGCCGCTGCCGGGCGATCTCGTCGGCGCGACGGGTGAGCTCCTTCTCGGCCGCGAGCAGCTCGGTGCGGGCGGCGAGGTGCTCCTCGGCGGTGCCAGTGAGGTGGGTGGGCATGGTGGCTCCTTCGGGTGCGGCGTGGTGTCGGGTGGCGGTCTCGTCCTCAGGCGTCGGACGGTGAGACGTCGGGTCCGGGGTCGCCACCGGTCGCGGTCGTCTCCAGCCGGGCGAGGTAGTGGTCCCAACCGCGCGTGTGGTCGGACACGGCGTCCGCGGGGATGTCGCGGTGGACGAGCCGGACGCGCGTCTTGGTGCCCTCGGGGTGCAGGGTGATCTCGACCGTGCTCGAGCCCGGCGTGATCGGGTTGCCCTCCTGCTCCCAGCCGAAGGTGAACGCCACCTTCTCGAATGGGGCCACCTCGACGTACTCGCCCGACGACTGGTTCCGGCCGCCGACGAGCACGCGGTAGGTGCCGCCCGGACGGGGATCGATGTCTGCCACGGTGCCGAGCCATTGCACGTGCTTGTCGGGCTCCACGAGGAAGGGCCAGATGGTCTCCGGCGTGGCGTCGATCACGATCTCGCGGACGAGCTCGGCCATCAGAGGTGTCCTTTCGCCTGTCGCTTGCGGGTCTGTTCGGCCTCGGCGACGTCGCGCAGTCGCTCGAGCCCTGACGTCCAGTAGTCGTCGAGGAACGCGCGCAGCTCGGCCATCGTCTGCGGGTTCGCGCGGTAGAGCCGACGCGTGCCGTCGCGGCGTTCCGTCACGAGCCCGGCGTCCTTGAGCACGGTGAGGTGCTGAGAGATCGCGGGCCGGGTGACGTCGGGGAACCGCTCGGCGATGGCCGTGGCGGGGAGCTCCTCGGACCACACCAGGCGCAGGATCGCCCGGCGGCGGGGCTCGGCGATGGCCTTGAGGGCTGCGTCCACTCCGAGAGCGTAACTCAACCCTTACGTAAGTGTCAAGTGACAGTCGGAGTGCCGTCCCGGAGGCGCGATGCGGGCTGGTAATTGGGGCCGGCGGTGACGTCGACGCGAGCCAGCAGCGCCGCGCACGGCGGCTCCAGCTCGTCCGCGAACGTGCGGGCGGCGTGAAGGCCCAGGAGCTGCCAGGGCCGCGTGCCCAGGCGGTCGGTCTCGTCCTCGATGCGCTGGCGCAGCGCGATCCCGGCCGGGGTCACGGCGTCGCCGTCGGCGAGGCCCTTCGCCGTCAGCGAGCACCACGCGGCGTCGATCTCCTCGGGGCTGCTCCCCCGCGACCGCGCGAGCCAGTCGCGCTCGTATCCCAGCCAGGCGTTGTGCACCACCGACGCCTCGACGCCGCTGAGCCCGGTGGCCGCGACGAGCGCCCAGTGCGTGTCGCCCCGCCACTCGCGCAGGCAGTTGACCGCGTGCCAGCCGCTCAGCAGCTCGTCGGTGGGGCGGGGCATGCGGCGGTGCGCGGCGAAGAAGACCCGCCCGACCGCGGGCAGCGCGTCGACAACGGGCCAGAGCTGCGGCCCGAGGCGACGGAGCGGCTCCACGATCGCCGGCGCGTACCGCTCCAGGCCCGGTCCGATCGCGGCGTCGCGCGCGAGCCAGCACGCGTCGAACGTCGTGTGCTGTGCCACGAGCTCGAACGCGATCCGGATCCCGATGGGACTGATGGACCCGAACGCGGCGACGACGGCGTCCGGGCCGGCCGGCGCGAGCGGTGCGGCGCGCGCGGCGATGTAGCCGAAGGGGTCGCGCACACCGAGCGCGTCGAGATGCGCGACCGCGCCCGGGTCCCAGAAGATCCATCCGATCGTGGTCTGCACCGAGCGCGCGTTGCGCCTGGCGATCGCGATCCACTCGTCGTCGGTCGCGACGGCGTCCGGCGAGTCGGTCATCGCCGGTCATCGTGTCGGGACGGTGGGGTGCCGTCCAGCCCGGCCGACCGTATGCTCCGCGCATGGCCCCTCAGCTCTGGACCATGGGGCTCCCGGAGCCCGGGAGCGCGCCCCTGCAGGCCGAGCTCGCGCAGCTCGCGGGTTGGGACGGCATCACGTTCGTGGACTCGCAGAACCTCGTGGGCGACCCGTTCGTGGCGATCGCGCTCGCCGCGAAGGCCACCGACGGCCTGCGGTTCGCCACCGGCGTCACGAATGCGTTCACCCGCCACCCCGCCGCGCTCGCGACGGTGGCGGCCACGGTGCAGGAGGAGTCGGGCGGCCGCTTCGTGCTCGGGATCGGGCGCGGGGACACCGCGCTCTTCCACCTGGGTCGCCCGCCCATGCCCGTCGCCGACTTCGTCGCGCGCGTCACCGAGCTGCAGGCCTACCTCGGCGGCGCGACCGTCGACTGCGACGGCACGCCGAGCCGGATCCGGTGGTTGGACCGTGCGCGGGCGCCGAAGGTCCCGCTCGACGTCGCCGCGTCGGGGCCGCGGGTGCTCGGGTTCGCGGGCGCGGTCGCGGAGCAGGTGACCCTCGCCGTCGGCGCGGACCCGGCGCGGGTCGAGTGGGCGCTCGGGCTGGCGCGCGAGGCCGCGGTCGCGGCCGGCCGCGATCCGTCGGCCATCTCGTTCGGCATGTACGTGAACGTCGGCTGCCACCCCGAGATCGACACGGCGCGTGCGCTCATCGCCGGCAGCGTCGCCGCGTTCGCGCACTTCTCGGCGATGCCGGGCTCCACCGGCGCGGGACTGGACGCGGCCGACCGAGCCGTGGTCGCCGACGTGGGTCGTCGTTACGACAGCAACCGCCATCTCGACAACACCGCCGAGCACACCGACGCGCTGCAGCCGGACTTCGTGGACCGGTTCGCAGTGGTCGGGCCCCCGGCCACGGTCGTCGATCGGCTGTCGGAGCTGCACGCGCTCGGCGTCGACCGCTTCGTCGTCACCGGCCCGAGCTTCCGCTCCGACCGTGACCACGCCCGCACGGCGAGCACGCTGCTGATCGAGGAAGTGCTGCCGGCGGTGCGCGCCACGGCGGGATGACCTGGCCGCGCGGCGGTCAGCGCTCGCGCGCTCAGGAGAACTTGGTGTGCGGGCGCTCGAGGCGCTCACCGTCGACCACGAGGTCCACGCGCTCGTTGAAGAACGAGATCAGTCCCGCCACCTTCTGGCTCTCGGGGAGCGGGTGCGGGTAGGACCACGCGAGGTCGCGCTCCACGGTGTCGCCGACGCGCACGGACCAGTACTGCGCCGTGCCCTTGTACGGACAGCCGGTCTCGGTGTCGGTGGGCTCGAGCAGTTCCATGCGGACGTCGACCTTGGGCACGTAGTAGCGGGTCGGGAGCCCGGTCTCGAAGAGCAGGCGAGGGTGGTGCGTGTCGGCGACGGTCACGCCGTCGATGATCACCTCGACGTGACGGGAGCTGTCGAGGACGTCGATGCGGGTGTTCGGATCACGAGGGTGCACCGCGATCTCCTCGTCCTCCTCGAACCACTGCATCGCGGCGAAGTCGAACCGGATGAGGTCGCGCAGTGCCTCGATGGGCGACTCGCGGTACTGCCAGGCTGCGTCGACGGCACGCGCGCGCGACGTCGTCACCGTGAAGTGCGACGCGTCCCCCCGGCTGGGCGAGTGGGTGACGGTGCCGGTCGGTGTGAGGAGCTCCATCCGCACGTCGGCGACGGGGACGTAGTACTGCGGGAAGTACGGCACCTCCCACACCAGCGCGACGTGGGTGGTGTCGGCGACGAGCTCGCCACCGAGGTACACCCGCACGCGTTTCGGACCCTCCTCGACGCGGACACGTCCGCGAGCTGGTGCTTCGGCCATGGGGCTGTCAACCGCCACGTGGTGGCGGGCATTCCGGCGGATCAGCCGAGCAGGGCCCGGACCTTGGCGAGGTCGACCGCGCCCGCGAACTCCACGTGGCCGTCGCGCAGGCCCACGGCGCGGTCGGCTCGGTCGAGGAAGTCGAGCTGATGGGTCGCGACCACGACGCACGCGCCCTCGGCCGCGGTCTCGACCAGGAGCTCGGTGAGCGAGCGCTGACCGGCCGGGTCGAGGCCCACGAACGGCTCGTCGACGAGCAGCACGGTGAACGGCCGGACGAGGCCGAGCACGAGGGACGTCTTCTGGCGCAGCCCGCGGCTGAAGCGCCGGGGCAGATCGGCGGCGCGGGCGCCGAGGTCGAACCGCTCGATCAGCTCGTCGGCGCGCTCGGGCCAGTCCTCGACCCCGTGCAGCCGGCCGATGTACTCCACGTGCTCCTCCACCGACAGGTCGTCGTAGAGCACGGGCTCGTCGGGCACGAAGGACAGCGCGGCGCGCGCGCCGACGGTGCCGGCGGCCACGCCGTCGACCCGGATCTCGCCGTCGCTCGGCTCGAGCAGCCCGGCCGCGAGCCGGAGGAAGGTGCTCTTGCCCGAGCCGTTGTGACCGACGAGTGCGATGACCTGTCCGCCCCGGCAGGTGAGGTCGAGAGGGTGGAGCGCGACGAGGTCGTCGTACTCCTTGGTGAGTCCGTCGGCGACCAGCGTGCTCATCGGTGCGCTCCTGTGGTCATCGGGCCTGCCAGACGCGCGTGCGGAGGAAGGCGAGGACGCCGCCGGCCACGGCGATCGCGGGCCAGGCGACCGTGAAGGCCACCCCGGCCGGGCTCGCGGGGGGCTCGACCGCGGTGGCGGCGATGATGGGAGCGAACGCGAGCGCGGTCATCACGACGGGCGCGGCCTGCAGCGCGTAGCTGACGCCGGGGTGGAGCATCACGATCGCGAGGTCGCGGTCGGGACGACCGAGATAGATCGACAGTGCGGCCGCGGCGGGCATCGCGGCCAACGCGGCGACGGCGACGATCGCGGTCACCGCCGGGCCACCTGCCGGCGTGTGACCCCCCACGATCGATGCGGTGACCACGGCGGCGGCCACGCCGAGCACCCCGGTGCCGGCGAGGATCGCGACCGGCGTCGCGAGGTGCCGGAACATGAGCGGGCCCAGGGGCTCCGGCAGGCCGAGGCCGATGTCGGGGTGGTCGGTCTCCTGCGCGAATCCCTCGGTGACGTCGAGCGCGATCGCGTACGTGGCGATCGCGCACACCGCGACGAACGGCGTGGTGCCCTCCCAGGCCGCCGCCGCGGCCGCCCCGGTGATCACGGTGAGCGTGGTGATGCGCGCGATGCGGCTGACCGGCCAGCGCAGCGCTCCGTGCCAGTCGCGTCGCCACGCGGCACGACCGGTGCCCGCCCGCGGCGGCAGGCGGAACCACGGCCGCACCCGCGGCGTCTCGTGCGCGAGCTGGTGCCGGAGCACGATCACCGCGCGCAGGTCCTGGAACGTCGCCGCGAAGCGCAGGGACTGCACGAGGCGCGCCCGTTGCAGCGCCGGCTCCAGCGAGACGTGACCGGCGCGGACGAGCGCCACCGCGAGGACCGCGAGCACGGAGAGCACGCCGATCACGTCGACGGGCGCGATCGGCGCGAGCGCGACCGCCCCCAGGCGCGTGTTCGGCGACGTCGACGTGCCCGCCACGAGGTCCGCGACCGACCAACCGACGAGGGGGAGGCCCAGGAGCGACGCGCCGACGCGGGACAGGCGCAGCCCCGACGCGAGCAGCGCCGCCGACCACGCGAGCAGCGCGATGAGCACGCTCGCGCTCGCGCCCGCGAGCAGCCACGGCGCCGGCGCGTGGACCACGGCCGCCGGCATGCGGTCCGCGACCGTGAGGCCGAGCACCGCGCCGGCGAGCGTGCCGATCGCGACGACCCCGCGGAGCTGGCGGAACGCGGTCGCCCGCACCACGATCCCGCGGTCGATCGGCGCCAGCAGGACGTGCTGCACGTCGGCGGCCTCGAACACCAGCGGGCCGCCGTGCGAGCCCGAGCGCAGGCCCATCGCGGCGGCGACCGCGGCCAGGATCCCCACGACCGCCGGGCCGTGCGCGCGCCAGTCGGCGACGGTCGCGGCACTGAGGTGGGTGTCGGACACCGCGAACGCCAGACCGATGAGCACCGCGATCGTGACGATGCCGACCATGTACGCGCGGTAGAGCGCGTCGACCCAGTCGAGGTGGCGCAGCCGCTCGGCCCGCCGGCCCGCGCGCAACCCCCGGAGTGCCCGGCGGTCGGCCGCGCGGTCGGTGGCGCGTTCGGCGGCCGGTGATGACATCGCCCCGACGCTACCCAGCGGGTCCGGGACCGCCCCGCTCGGCGGGATCGGCGGGCATCCAGACCGGTGTGGGGTCACAAGCGGACGCCGTGTGCCCGTAGTGCGTGGCGTCGCCCCGGACGTGGTGCGCGGCGGTGAGCGCGGCGACGGCGGCGTCGATGCCGTCGTGGGACCACATCGCGAAGCCCGGCGGGGGAGTGATCTCGGCGCTGAGGAGCCGCCACCGGGCCGCGAGCCCCTCCGGGGTCGCCTTCGACGGCACCCGGCCGCGGGCGAGGACGCGGAACGCGCCCGCCGGGTACACCTCGAGCGGCTCGGGTCCCGTCCTCCGGCATGCCTCCCAGGTCGCGAACCCGACCCGCATCCACGGCGGCGCGTCGGCCGCGCTCGGCGGCGTCGGCCACGGCACCCAGATGCGCGCGCCCTGACCGAGGGCGATCTCCCCGCATCGCGCGGTACGGAACTTCGGCGCGAGTCCGACGTCGTCGGCATGACAGCCGCGGCTCGGTGCTGCGGGCGCGTCGATCGCGACCCCCGCGGCGCCGGCCGTGACCGCTTCGAGCTCGGCCAGCGCGTCCGGGGTCACGACGCGGGCGTCGTCCACCGCCAGGCGCGATCCGTCGTCGGTGAGGACGACGACGTGCAGCGCGCGGGCGCCGAGGTCGATGCCGACGAACCGGTCGCGGTGGCGCATTGGCCTACCATCGCGCACGCATGGCGAGCACCGATTCGGCCCGCCGGTTCCGATGGGCGCTGGCCGGGATCGTCATCGTGGGCTTCGCGCTCCGGCTCACGTGGATCCTGGTGACCCGCCAGCACCAGGTCTTCGGCGGCGACGCCGGCTTTTACCACCTCGGCGCGAACCTGCTCGTCGACGGCAAGGGCTTCGTCTCGCCGTACCACCCCTCGCGCCAGGCGGCCGACCACCCGCCGCTCTACCTGCTGTGGTTGGCGATCCCCTCGCTGGTGGGGCTGCGGAGTCAGCTCGACCACATGGTCTGGTCGGCGGTCCTCGGGTGTGCCTCGATCGCGCTCGTGGGGATGACCGGCCGCCAGATCGCCGGTGTCCGGACCGGGCTCATCGCCGCGGGGATCGCGGCCCTGTACCCGAACATGTGGGTACCGGACGGTTCGCTCATGGCCGAGACGGTCGCGATCTTCACCACCGCGCTCGCGCTCTACTGGGCGTACCGGTACTGGCACGAGCCGTCGTGGCAGAAGCTCGCCATCGTGGGCGTCGCCGCCGGCGCGGGCGCGCTGAGCCGCTCGGAGCTCGTCCTCATCGTGCCGCTCATGGTGGTGCCGCTCGCGCTGCTGGCGCCCGGTCCCGCGCGCGCCGACCGGTGGCGGGGCATCGGCGCGGCGACGGCCGCCGCCGTGATCGTGATGGCACCGTGGCTCCTGTTCAACATGACGCGCTTCCGGGAGCCGGAGCTGCTGAGCACGCAGTTCGGGCTCACGCTGTCGTCGGCGAACTGCGACCAGGTGTGGAACGGGTCGTTCGTCAGCTACTTCGACATCCGGTGCTCGCAGCGAATCGAGCCGTCGTTGCCGCGTGGGCTCGACGAGTCGCAGCAGGACGCGCGTCACCGCCGGATCGCGATCCGCTACGTGGAGGACCACCTCTCCGACGCGCCGCGTATCGCGCTCGCCCGGGTCGGCGCGATCGTCGGCCTGTACCAACCCGACTACCAGATCACCCTCGACGGCTCGTTCGAGGGACGCGGCCTGCGCTGGGCGCGCCTCGGGATGTACTCCTTCTACGCGCTCGCGTTGCTCTCGGTGGCCGGGGCGATCGCCCTCCGCCGTCGGCACACCGTGCCCGTGTTCCCGCTCCTCGTGCCGCCGGTGATGGTGCTCGTCACGGTGATCGTCATCTACGCGAGCACGCGCTTCCGCGCGTCGGCCGAGGTGTCGCTCTGCCTGCTCGCCGCGATCGCGCTCGACGCGGCGATCGCCGCCTTCGCGCGTCGCCGCGCGGGGTCGCCGGACACCGCCGGGGCGCCGGACGCCACCGGGCCGGTCAGGGCACGCTGACCTGACCGGTGGGGGGTCCGAGCACCGGGTGCGCGTCGAGCCCCATCGTCCACACGTCGTAGACGCCGGTACCGGGCTCGGTGCCCTGCCACCGGTCGTACGCCGAGAACGCGCCGCGGTAGTGGACCGAGCGTCCGGCGCGGATGAGCCGGGAGCACGAGACGAAGTCGTGGCAGTCGACGCGGCCGCGCAGGAGCGGCGCGAGATGCGTGCGGATCTTCTCGGCGTCGTCCGACTTCGCGGCGATGGCGGCGAGTCCGACGAGGATCGTGCAGTCGTACGCGCTCGCAGAGAAGAAGGGCTCGACGCCGGCACCGAGCATCCGCGCATTGAACGGGTGGTCGATGCCGGCCGGCACGCCCGCGGGCGTGGTCCCGGTCAGCCCCGCGACCACCGCCGGGTTCAACGGGTCCACGAGCGCGCCGAGATCCGCGGTCTGGAGCCCGTCGCTGCCGTAGGTGGGGAGTTGGCTCGGTGCCTTGCCGGCTGCGGCCAGCGCGCGGAGCAACGGGGCGACACCGTCGGGGAACCCCACTTTCCAGCACATTGGGATCCTAAGCTTAGAATTCCACGTGGACAAGTTGTCG
>JADMIO010941409.1_pt1 | contig 40228 bp, 39 predicted proteins | sample 8958161 | NCBI WGS metagenome assembly JADMIO01 (sample SAMN16585339, study PRJNA669376) | soil metagenome | isolation source: Crop rotation soil | place: USA: Cullars Rotation, Alabama | collected 2011
CGCGACAACTTGTCCACGTGGAATTCTAAGCTTAGGATCCCAATGTGCTGGAAAGGTCCTCGAACGCGATGCTCTCGGCGCCGAGGATCGCGCGCATCTGGCCGACGATCTGCTCGGGCGTCAGGCGCTTGAGATTGAACTTGATGCAGCGCGAGAGCACCGTCACCGGGAGCTTCTGCGGATCGGTCGTCGCGAGCAGGAACTTGACGTGCGGCGGCGGCTCCTCGAGCGTCTTCAGGAGCGCGTTGAACGCGCTCTTGGAGAGCATGTGCACCTCGTCGATGAGGTACACCTTGTAGCGGCCGCGCGTCGGCGCGTATTGCGCGTTGTCGATCAGCTCGCGCACGTTGTCGATGCCGGTGTTGCTCGCGGCGTCGATTTCGAGCAGGTCGACGAAGCGTCCGGTATCGATCTCGCGGCACGCGCCGCACTCGCCGCACGGGTTCGAAGTGGGGCCCTTCTCGCAGTTCAGCGACTTGGCGAAGATGCGCGCGATCGTCGTCTTGCCGACGCCGCGCGTGCCGGTGAAGAGAAAGGCGTGATGCAGCCGGCCCGAATCGAGCGCGTGCGCGAGCGCGCGCACGACGTGCTCCTGCCCGACCAGCTCGGTGAACCGGCGCGGACGCCATTTGCGCGCAAGGGCTTGATACGACATGGGGACTCGCTGAGGAACGATCGATTGTAGCAAGCAAGGGAAGATGGGGCCGATCGCGCCCGATTCAGCGTTTGCGCGAGCGGAGTCGGCCTAGTATTCTCCGCGCCCGCTCGCAGGCGTGAGCGGCCCGTTGCGGAGAGGTGTCCGAGTGGTTGAAGGAGCACGCCTGGAAAGTGTGTAAGCGGCTTATCCCCGCTTCGCGGGTTCGAATCCCGCCCTCTCCGCCAGTTCTGCGATAATTTCGTTTCGTCGCCTCGCGACGAAACCGTCTACGGTGGCTCCGTCGGTTCCCCCGCGACGATAGCTCGCAAACCCCGCCAGGTCCGGAAGGAAGCAACGGTAGTGAGTGATTCGGGTGCCGGGGTGCAGCTGGCGGGGCCGCCTCCTTTCTCGTGCCAGCAGTGCCGACGAGCCGGTTGCGGTCAGGCGCGCGCTTCGGCGGCACGCGTGCCGAGGGTCGAGGTAGCAGACTTCCTCGTGCACCTTGGTGTCTCCGGCCTTCATCGGGATCAGGCGGACGCTGTCTTCGGTCACCGTCACATCGGCTTGCCGTTCTGGAACGCGAACGCTTCGTCGCGCGCGAAGCGCTGGAGGTTCTGCACCTCGCCCGCATAGCGGAAGTCGTCCGCCTCCTTCGTTGCGACGGCGTACATGTCGATGATTTACGCGTCGGCGGGCGTCTCGCCTTCGACGGGCTCGATCATGCCGAGCAGCGAGAGCATCCTGATTACTCGATCGTTTCGACCTGCAGCGATTCGTCGACTTCGAGGGCGAGTCATCGCCGAGTGCGGCATTTCCTGACGCGCCTCAGCGCGCGTTCGACTCGACCGGCGTGTTGTCCGGATGCAGCCAGCCGGTTTCGCCGTCGGCGTAATGCTCGTTCTTCCAGATCGGCACGCGCCGCTTCACTTCGTCGATGATCCAGCGGCATGCGGCGAACGCGGCATCGCGGTGATCGGCGCTGACGCCGACCCAGACCGCCATCTCGCCGATCGCGAGCGCGCCTGTGCGATGCACGCAGCGCGCGGCGCGAAGACCGAACTTCGCGCGCGCTTCGTCGAGGATCGCCTCGCCTTCGTCCTCGGCGAGCGGCCCGTACGCCTGATAGTCGAGGCGCGTCACCTGCCGCGCCGCGTTGTGGTTGCGCACCCAGCCTTCGAACGTCACGCAGCCGCCGGCCGCCGGATCCTCGAGGCCGATGCGCTGCGCGGCCGCGTCGATCGGTGTTGCGCTGAGGTGGAAAACTCTCATCCGCCGGACACCGGCGGCAGGAACACGATCTCGTCGCCGTCGGCGAGCGGGCGCTCCCAGCCGGTCAGCGCGCCGTTGACCGCGACGCGAAGGCGCTCGGGCGCGAACGCGAACGCATGCGCGCGCGCGACCTCGGCGTAGAGATCGCGCGGGTTCGTCGCGGCCGTCTCGCGCGTCTCCTCGCTGCGGCCGGCGCGGTCCGCGAGGCTCGCGAAATAGAGGAGCTTCACTCTCACGCGACGACCCTGCCCTGCTTCACTCGGCGCTTGCCGCCGCTCTTCTCGACGAGGCGCAAGTCGCCGATCACGATCTCGTGCGAGAGCGCCTTGCACATGTCGTAGACCGTCAGCGCCGCGACGCTCGCGCCGGTCAGCGCCTCCATCTCGACGCCGGTCTTGTGCGTGACAGCGACCGTGCAGCGGATCAGGAGTTCTCGCTCGCCGTCGAAATCGATCTCGAACGCGCAGCGCTCGATCGCGAGCGGATGGCAGAACGGAATCAGCTCGTGCGTGCGCTTGACCGCCATCGTGCCGGCGATGATCGCGGTGTCGACGATCGGTCCCTTCTTCGATCGCAGGCCCTCGGCGCGCAGCGTCTTCGCGACATCCTTCGGAAACCGGACGCGCGCTTCGGCGGTCGCCTCGCGCGCCGTCGGCGTCTTCGCGCCGACATCGACCATGCGCGGCCGCCCGGCGGGATCGACGTGCGAAAGCTTCTTCGCCATCAGCCGCCGATCTCGTACATCTCGACGCGGCGCCGCTCCGCGTTGCGGAGCTCATTGCGCGCCTCGCTGTAGCGATCGTCGCGCGACGTCCAGACCGCACGGATGATGCCGGCGAGGTCCTCGTCGCTCGCGCCGGCCCGCAACGGACCGCGAAGATCGTGGCCCGACTGCGCGAAGAGGCATGTGTAAAGCCGGCCATCCGCGGAGAGCCGCGCGCGCGAGCAGTCGCCGCAGAAGGGCTCCGTCACCGAGCTGATGAAGCCGATCTCGCCGCCGCCGTCCGCGAACGCGTAGCGCCGCGCGACCTCGCCGCCGTAGTTCGCTTCGAGCGCGACCAGCGGCCAGCGCGCGCCGATGCGCTCGCGCAATTCGGCGCTCGGCACGACGAGCTCGCGCTGCCAGTCGTTGCAGGTGCCGACGTCCATGTATTCGATGAAGCGCACGATGTGGCCCGTGCCGCGGAAGCGCTCGACGAGATCGAGCACCTGCGCGTCGTTGACGCGGCGCATGACGACCGCGTTGATCTTGAGCGGCGCGAAGCCGGCACGCTCGGCGGCGGTGATCGCCTTCAGCACCGCGTCGACGTCGCCGCGGCCGCCCGACATCACTGCGAACGTCTCCGGATCGAGCGTGTCAAGGCTCAGCGTGATGCGATCGAGGCCTGCGGCGCGGAGCGCATCGACCTTCTCGACGAGAAGGCTGCCGTTCGTCGTCATCGCGATGTCGACGTCGCCCGGTATCGCGGCGAGCTGGCGCACGAGCTCGGGGAGGTCGCGCCTGAGCAGCGGCTCGCCGCCGGTGAGACGGAGCTTGCGCACGCCGAGCCCGACGAAAATGCGCGCGAGCCGCTCTATCTCCTCGAAGCGGAGGCGCTCGGCCTTGCTGAGGAACGCATGATCGCGCGGATACTGGTCCTCCGGCATGCAGTACGGGCAGCGGAAGTTGCAGCGGTCGATGACCGAGATCCGAAGGTCGGTCAGCGTGCGGCCGCGCAGGTCGAGCGGCGCGGTCTTCAGCATGAGCGGGATCGAATGGCCCATCAGACGGCCTCCCGCGCATGCTCGAGCGCGCGCGGCGCCTCAAGCGCGACGAGCTCGCCGTGCCGCGCGACGCGATAGCCGCGGCGCACGAGCGCATCGCCGTCCGCGTCCGAGCCGTAGTGGTACAGAACGAGCCGCTCGCGAAGCGCCTTCGGATATTCGCGCTCGAGATCGTCGACGCCCGTGTGCGAGGGATTGCCGGCGAGCGCGCAGTCGTGCGCGACGAGCTCGCCGTGCGAGGCGTAGTGCGCGAGCATCTCCGGCACCGGGCGCGTATCGCCGGTCCAGACGAAGCTCGATTCGAGCGAAAGGCCGAACGAGGTGTTCGGAGCGTGATGGCGCGTCGCGAACACGTCGAACCAGATGCCTTCGTGCCAGAACCCGCGCGAGACCGGCACGAGCGAGAACGCGTCCCAGAAGTTCGCGCCGCCTTCGGCGAGCACCTCGGGATAATCGGCGACGCGCGCCTGCAGGTACGGCACGAGCGCGGCGTGCGCATAGATGCGCGTCGCCCCGCGGAGCTTCGCGTCGAAATAGATCTTGTAGAAAAGCCGCTCGAGGCCGCCGACGTGATCCATGTGCGTGTGCGTGATGTAGATCGCGCAGGGCGGCGCGCCGTAGCGGTCGAGATAGGCGCTGAGCGCCTCCTGCCCGCAGTCGATCATCAGGAACGGCGCGCCATCTCGCTCGACGACGGCCGAAGCCGAGCCGAGCACCGGCGCCGCGGCCGCGTTGCCGACGCCGAGAAAACGGAGCGCCCAGCTCATCGCCCGCCTCCGCGCGCCGTCGCGACGACCGGCGCCTTCGCGATCCCGGCGTGATATGCGCCGAGCAGCGGATGCCAGAAGCGCGTGTCGAAATCGTCGAAGCGTTTCTTCGCGCCGAGCTTGACCAGCGAGCGGCGAAGCCGCGCGAGATTCGACTGCTGCCACGACAAGGCCGGCTTGCGCAGGCTGCCGCGGTCGAAGTCGATCAGCGCGACGTGGTTGCGCGCGTCGAGCAGGATGTTGTGCGCGTTGAGATCGGCATGGCACGCGCCGGCCGCATGAAAGCGCGCAAGCGTCGCGCCGACGCGCTCGCCGAGCGGCGCATCGAGCGCGCCGCGCGCGAGGCGCTCGGCGAGCGTCTCGACCGAAGGAATGCGCCGCACGATCAGGTCCGCGCGATACGAAAGCCCGTCGCGCACGTAACGCGCGGCGACTGGAGCCGGGACCGGCAGCCCCGCCGCGACGAGATGATCGAGCAGCCGGAACTCGCGGAACGAGCGCGTGCGCTTCGCCCCGGTCCAGAGATAACTGTCGGCGCTGACGCGCGCCGCCATGCCGCCGCGATGGTAGTGCCGGAGCACGCACGCGCCGGCCGGCGTCTCGACGAACGCGACGCCGCCGCGGCCGCCGCCGCGCGCCTCGGCTCGGCCGAGCGCTTCCCAGTGTGCGGCGCTGAACCAGTCGGCGTCCGGGCGCGCGGCGCCGCAGAGGGCGGCGTCGAACAGGATCGCGCCGTCATGCGTCGATTGGACTTGCGCGTCGCTCATGCCTCTGCCAACTTGAATGACCCGCCCTCGAAATCAGGGCGTCCGAGAAGTCTAGCAAGTCCCTGATGGATCGATCCTTGACGAACCCGCCGCCGCCGGCCTCCTTGTGCCTTCTGCGCACCTCGGCGCTCGGCGACGTCACCCACGTCGTGCCGCTCGTGCGCACGCTGCAGTCGCGCTGGCCCGAGACCCGGCTGACCTGGCTCATCGGCCGCCTGGAGCACAAGCTCGTCGGCGACCTCGCCGGCGTCGAGTTCATCGTCTTCGACAAGCGCGAGGGCCGCTCGGCGTATCGCGCGGTCCGCGAGCGGCTCGGCGGGCGCCGCTTCGATGCGCTCCTGCACATGCAGGTGGCGCTCCGCGCGAACCTTCTCAGCCGCGCCGTGAACGCGCCGCTCCGGATCGGCTACGACCGCGCGCGCTCGAAGGATCTGCACGGCTTCTTCGTGAACTGCCGCATTCCGGCGCGGACCGGCGAGCACGTGCTCGATGCGATGGCGAGCTTCATCGAGCCGCTCGGCTTGAAGCAGACCGAGGTGCGCTGGGACATCGCGATTCCCGACGAGGCGCGCGAGTTCGCCGCGCGCCATCTCGGCGATGCGCCGACGCTGCTCGTGAGCCCGGTATCGAGCCACCACAAGCGCAACTGGCGGCCGGAGCGCTATGCGGCGGTCATGGATCACGCGGCGCTCAAGCACGGCTGGCAGGTCGCGCTCTGCGGCGGGCCGAGTGCATTCGAGCGCGAGTTCGGCGATGCGATCCTCGCCAAGATGCATGCGCGCCCGCTCGACCTGATCGGCAAGGACACGCTGAAGCAGCTGCTCGCGCTGCTGGAGCGGTCGGCGCTCGTGCTCTGTCCCGATTCGGGGCCGATGCACATCGCGAACGCGGTCGGGACGAAGGTGCTCGGCCTCCACGCCGCGAGCAATCCGAAGCGCTCGGGCCCCTATTCGGATATCCGCTGGTGCGTCGACCGCTACGACGCCGCGGCGCGCAAGTACAAGAAGAAGCCGGCCGAGGCGCTGCCCTGGGGCACCAAGCTCGAATACCGCGACGTCATGGATCTCGTCGAAATCGACCATGCGATCGAGCGCTTCGAGGCATTCGCCGAGGTGCGCCGCACCGGAACCCTCCGGACCGTCGACACGCCACAGTAATCCTTCGGATGCGCGGCGGCCGCGGGCCGGCGCAGACTGGCCGCGCTGCCCGGCCGAGGAGGACTTCCGATGAAAGCACCCGTCGTGTTCGGCTACGACGTCGTGGGGCCGAGCTTGTAGAAATACGCCGCGCCCTGGCTGAGGTTCGTGCCGACGTCGGCGCCCCAGGCCGTGACGAGCGCCGTGTTGCCGTCGAGCGCGCTGAAATAACCGAAGACATCCCCGGGCTGTCCGTCGCTCGCGACGAGCTTGCGCCGCAGTGCGAACGGTGCCGAAGCGCTCGCGCGTCCGAACACGTACGCCGCGCCGCGGTACGAGTCGATCGCATACGATCCGACCAGCAGCGTCGGGCTCTGGTAATTGACCGACGAGCCGAACCAGCTGATCGGCGCGCCGTTCTGGATCACGAGCTGCTGTAGCCGCTTCCAGTTCGCGCCCTGCTCCTCGAAGCGATAGACCGCGCCCTGGCTCACGTTGCCGTCGACCGTCGTACCGGGAGCGCCGATGAACGCGGTCTTGCCCTCCAGCGCGACCGACACGCCGAAGTTGTCGCGGCTGTGACCATCGTTGACGATCAGCTTCGCCGTCTGCGTCCAGACATTGCCGAGGACCTTGTAGGCATAGACGGCGCCCTGCCCGAGATTGCCGTTGACCGTCGCCGCATACGAGCCGACCAGAGCCGTGCTGCCGGAAATCGCGAGCGGATAGCCGAAGAAGGCGGTGTCGTCGCCGGGATCGGGCGCGTCGATCTTCTGGACCTGATTCCAGACGCCGCCGGTCGAAGTCGACGTGAAGCGGTAGATGTAGACCGAGCCCGGTATGTGCACGTTGTTGACGCCGGCGCCGCCGGCGCCGATCAGGAGATAGGTCTGATTGATCGCGAGGCCGCGGCCGAACGTGCCGAATATCGTTCCGTCGGCCGGCGTCAGCTTCTGCCGCTGCTGCCAGGCCTTGCCGTCGTACTCGAACACGTAGACCGCGCCGACCCAGGTCTGCCCGTTGACCGCCGCGTACGGCGATGCGACGACGAGCACCTTCTGCCCGAGCAGCGCGACCTGCTGACCGAAGTGGTCGGAGACGCCGCCGTCGCTGGCGACGACCTTCTGCATCTGCGTCCAGACGCCGTTGATCCGCCGGAAGAAGTAGGCGGCACCTTGTGCGGCGTTTGCGCCGATCTTCGCGTCCGGCGAACCGAACACGGCGAAATCGCCGGATATCGCGACCGAGCTTCCGAACCAGTCCTGCGCCGCTCCGTCGGAGGCGACGACCTTCTGCACGATTGAGGGATTTGGCACGGGAGTCCCTGCCCTGGTTGTCGTTGTTCATGGGCCGCGACGCCCGATCTCCGGCGCGCGCCGCGGGTGGCGCGGTAGCATAACCGCGAAAGGGCCTCGCATCGACGGCTGGGCGACATCCCCCGGCGGCTCTGGGCGATCGCGCCGAGCGCGCTCATCCGTTTCGATGCGTCAGCGCGTCTTCGGCGCGCCGTAATCCTCGTACGATTTTTCCTCGACCAGCGTCGAGCCGAGCTTCTCGTTGATCGTTCGCTTGATCCGGGCGCGCTCGTCGTTGCGGATATAGACCGAGCGCGCAAGCTCGACGAACGCGTCGTCGAACGCGTGCGCCTTCTCCTTGACGCGGATGTCGTCCTCGATTTCCCAGAGCGCCTCGTTCACACGGCGCAGCGCATCGCGCTCGGCTGCGATGTCGATGCGGGCAGCGGGATCGGCGAGCCACGTCGCGTTGAGGAGATCGAGCTCGACGCGCACGTTCGCGACTTTCGCCGCGTCGCGGATGCGCTCGGACTTGATCTCGAGGATCGTGATCTTGTCGATCAACTCGCCGTACGAGACGGGGACGGAAATCTGGCTCATCCGGTTAGCGTAACACCGCAGGAGTCCCTCTCCCGCCGCTCTTCCCCCTCTCCCGCTTGCGGGGGAGGGTTGGGGTGAGGGCGAGCTTGGTTCGAGGCTCCGGTGCGGCGCTTTGCACGCTTGCCCTCACCCTACCCTCTCCCGCAAGCGGGAGAGGGAAAAGCGGAGAAGGAAAACTTAGTCGACCAGATGCTTGCGCATCGCATAGCGCACGAGCTCCGCGCTGTTGCGAACGCCGAGTTTGGTCAATACGCGCCCGCGATGGTTCTCGGCCGTCTTCGTGCTGATGTCGAGCTTCTGCGCGATCTCCTTGATCGTCATCCCGTCGACGACGAGGTGCAGCACCTCGCGCTCGCGTGGCGACAGCGCTCCGTACGGATCGGCCGGGAGCTTCTGCGGCTGCTGCAGCTGCTCGGCGAGGACGCGCGTCGCGTACGGTCCGAAATAGACGCCGCCGGCGGCGACCGCGCGGATCGCTTCGAGGAGCTCGGCGGTCGCGGCGTGCTTGATGAGGTAACCCGACGCGCCGGCGCGGACGACCTGCAGCACGTATTCGTCCTCCTCGTGCATCGTCAGCACGAGGACGCGCGTTCGCGGCAATTCGGTCGTCAGGCGCCGCACGACCTCGATGCCGTTGAGGCGCGGCATCGAGATGTCGACGATCGCGACATCAGGACGCACGGCGTGAGCCTGCTCGATCGCGTGGATGCCGTCGCCCGCTTCGGCAACGACGATGCAGTCGCCGCTCGCGCGAAGCGCCGTCACGAGGCATTCGCGAAGCACGGTGTGATCGTCGGCGAGCAGGAGGCGGATCATGACGCGATCCCGGCCGCGGCGCTCATCGGAAACTGCGCGATGACCGTGCAGCCCTCGCCTGCCTTCGAATCGAGCCGGAGCGTGCCGCCGAAGAGCCGCACGCGATCGCGCATGCCGCCGAGACCGCTGCTGCGGCCTTCGCTCGACACGGCGAAGGCAGCCTGCGGATCACAGCCCTTGCCGTCGTCGCGGATCGAGAGCGTCAGATAGATCGAGCGGCGCCGCAGCGAGACTTCGATGTGTCTGGCGTCCGCGTGCTTGGCGATGTTCGAAAGCGATTCCTGCGTGACGCGGAAGATCAGCGTCGAAAGGTCGCCGTCGACGTGCGGAAACGGCTGATCGAGATCGAGCGCGACGGCAAGCTTGTGATCGTTCTGATAGGTGCGCGCGAGCCAGCGGAGCGCGGGCTCGAGGCCGAGATCGTCGAGGATCTGCGGGCGCAGCAGGCGCGAAAGGACGCGCGTGTCCTTCAGCGTCGATTGCGCGACGTCGCTTGCGCGCGCGAGCCGCTCGCGCGCCTCGTCCGGCCTTTCGGCGAGCGCGTCGGTCGCCTGCGCGACGAGGTGGATCAGCGCGGTCAGGCTGTGGCCGATGCCGTCGTGCAGCTCGTGCGCGAGCCGGCGGCGCTCGTCCTCCTGCACGCGCCAGACCGAGCGCGCGAGGTGCTGGAAATAATCCTGCCCTTTCTGCAGCCGCTCGATCAGCTCGCGCTGCTGGTGCAGCACGTCGTCGAGCTTGCGCTTGAGGTCGACGTGGTCCTTCGATTCATCGTGCATCGCCGACATCCTGTTCGAGGCGGAGGTCCAGCTCATGTTCCAGCGTCGCCTTGGCGTCGGCCGGCGCGTCGGCCAGCAGCGCCGCGCGAGCGCTTTGCGCGGCGGTGTTCGCGGCCGCGGCTTCCGCGCCGCCGGCAGGCATCGCGCGCGCGCCGAGCGCATGGAGCGTCGCCGCGTTCGCGTAGCGGCCGACATCCTTGAGCAGCGAAAGCGCTTCGCGGTATCGGCTCGCGGCGTCGCTCTTGTGCCCCGCGCGAAGCGCGTGCGCGATCTCGAGCTCGAGGAGATCGAGATGCAGCGGAACCTGGCCCAGCAGCGTCGTCTCGGCACGAAGACCTGCGAGCAGCTTGCCCGCCTTCGCAAGATCGCCGCCAGCGACCGCGAGACGCGCCTCTTCGATGCGGATGCGAAAACTCAGCACGCCGGCATGGATGTCCGCCGCCTGCTTGGCCGCGTCGTCGAGAAGCGTGGCGGCGGAGGCGGCGTCTGCGCCGAGCGCCGCGCGGCGCGCACGAACGAGCAGCCACGCGACGCGCTGTTCGTCGCCGATCTCGCTTTCCGGAATCGCCGCGATCGCCTTGTCGGTCGCGGCCGAGTCGCCGAGGCCGATCGATGCGCGCGCGATCAGGAGATTCGCTTCGGCCTGACCGCGCACGTCGGCACGGCGCGCGAGGATCTGGCGCGCGCGTTCGGCATCCTGCCGGGCGCTCGCGTAGCGGCCTTCGGCCATCGCGAGCTCCGCAAGATCGATCCGTGCGACCGACGTTTCCTCCGGCAACTGGTACGACTCGGCGTCCTTGAGCGTCGCCTGCAGGCGCTCGTTCGCGGCCGAGAAATGCCCGCGCGCGATATCGAGAAGGCTCATGCTCTGCTCGATGTGCAGCGCGCGATTGCGGTCGTCGAGCTGCTTGAACAGCGCGAGCGCCTGCTGCCAGTAGACGAACGCGTTGTCGAGCTGGCCGAGCTGGAACGCCGAGAAGCCGACGTTGTCGAGGCTTTCGGCGACGAGCGCCGGACGCTCGAGCTGCTGGCGGATCGCGAGCGCCTCGCGATACGCGGAGAGCGCGGCCTCGAAATCGCCGCGCTCTTCGGCGACGACGCCGCGATCGTTGTAGAGATCCGCCAGGCTCGCGCGGTCGCCGAGCCCTTCGAGCAGCTTGCCGGCCTGATCGAGATGGCGCTCGGCCTGCTCGCGCCGTCCCTGCTCGGCCTCGACGATGGCGAGGTTGCGCAGCGATTTCGCCTGGCCGCTCTTGTCACCGAGCGCCTCGCGCATCGCGACCGCGCGCGTGTACTGCTCGATCGCGGCATCGATCTGGCCGAGCCGCTCGTAGCCCCAGCCGAGCGTGTTGCGCGTGTCGGCTTCGGCCGCCTTGTTGCGCGCGCGCGTGTTGAGGACGATCGCGCGCACGAGATATTCGTCGACGGCGCGCTGCGCCTGACCCTGCACGATCGACGTGCGCCCGAGCAGGAACCACGCGTTCGCGTTCTGATCGTCATCGTGCACGATCGCCTGCAGCGCCGCGATCGCCTGCTCGCTTTCGCCGCCGTGCGCGAGCGCCTCGGCGTGCTCCATCGCGAGCTCGGGATCGTGAGGAAACGCCTTGCGCGCCTCGGCGAGATCCTTCGCGGCCGCGGGCGCCTCTTCGTCGTCGGAGGCGCGCGCGAGCGCGCGAAGGCTCCGCGCGACCGGGCTTCCATCTTGCGCGAACTCCTTGAGCGCGCGCTCGCGCGTGTTTTGCGCCGGCAGATCCTGCCCCGCCTGCTCCTCGGCTTGGAGCAGCGCGAGCACGACGAGCGCGCTCGGCGGCGTCGCGTCGGCGATCTTCGCGAGCTCCGTCGCGGCGTCCGCGGCACGGTGCTGATCGAGCGCGACGAGACCGCGGCCGAACGTCGCGAGCGACGCGGCCGGCAGCGCCGGCGGCGGCCCGAGCCGAACGCGCGCGTCTTTCAGCACGGCGGGCAGTTGCGCGCCGTATGCGGCGAACAGCGCCGCGGCGTCGGCGCCTTCGAGCGTGACGCGATGCGGCGCGTCTGGCCCGGCCGCATCGATCCATGAAAGCTCCAGCGCAAGCCCGCGCGGCGTGCGCTTCAGGTCGCCCGCTAGCAAATCGGAGGCCGATGCCGCGCGCGCGACACTCGGCAACTGGCGCACGAGCGCATCGCCGTGGAGATCCGACGCGGCGCGCGCAAGCGCGTCCTGCACGCGAGTGCGCGTCACGACCGCGAGCGCGGGATCGCTGCGCAGCCACGCCTGCGCGTGGGCGTCGAACGCGCGCGCGATGGCGGCGAGCTCCGCGTCGCCGTCGGGCGCGGTGAACGGCACCACGGCGACGCGCGGCGTCGCCGGAGCGATCGGAGCGATCATCTCGCGCAGCGGCAGCGGATGGCGCCAGAAATACGTGCCAGCTCCTGCGATCGCGACCGCGATCAGCGCCGCCACGAACACGAGGCGCCGGTTCAGCGGCGGCCGCGGCACGCGTTTCGTTTCCAGCGCGCGCAGCGCGTCCTTCGCGCTCTGGAACCGGTGCGCCACAGACACCTTCAGCAAGCGGTCGCTGAATGCGTGCAGCCAGCGCGGCAGATCGGGCCGCGCCTTCGCGAGCGACGGCGGCGGGCGCACGATGCGCTGGATCACGGTCTCGGCGGGCGTGCCGCCGGCGAACGGCAGCGCGCCGGTCAGCATCTCGTAGAGGATCAGGCCGGTCGTATAGAGATCGCTGCGCGCGTCGGCGGAATCGCCGCGTGCCTGCTCGGGCGAGAGGTATTCGGGCGTGCCGACGATGATGCCGCTCTGCGTCATGCCGGTCGCGCCGAGGCTCCGCGCGACGCCGAAGTCCGTGATGAACGGATGGCCGGTCTTGTCGAGCAGCACGTTGGCGGGTTTGAGGTCGCGATGGATCACGCCGCGCGCGTGCGCGGCCGCGAGCCCGTCGAGCAGGCCGTGCACGATCGCGAGCGCGCCGTCGAGCGGGATCTTGCCGGCGCGGTCGCGGTAGCCCTCCAGCGACTCGCCCTCGATGAAATCCATGCTGATGAACCAGCGGCCATCGTGCTCGGCGATGTCGTGGATGCGCACGACGTGCGGGCTCGACACCTGCCGCGCGAGCAGAAGCTCGCTGCGGAACCTCTCGAGCGCGCCCGGGCGGCGCGCGAGCTCGGGACGCAGCAGCTTCAGCGCGACGTCGATGTCGAGCGAGAGATCGCGGGCGCGATAGACGACGCCCATGCCGCCGACGCCGAGCAAACCGTCGATGCGGAAGCGGCCGCCGAGCATCTCGCCGACGCGCAGCTCGCTCGTCGCGATCTGACCCGTCAGCGTCGCCGCCGCGGAGGCAGTTCCCGGAACCGGCGCTTGCACCGCGGCGTCGTGCGTCATGCGCGGACGATAGCGCGTCCCGTCACGGGCGGACAGACTCGGCGGTCGCATTTCCGCCGCCGGAACTGCCGGCGAGACCGCCTTCAGGAGCCGCCCGAGTCCGCGGCGCGAACACGCCGGGCCGCTTTCGAGAACGCGCGCGCCAGCCCGGCCGGGACGCCGAAGGCCGACCAGCGGCGGTGGCCAATCGACGACTCCCGCAGCGATGCGACGATACTTGGCTGCTTTTGTAAAACGGACATCGTTGCAACAATTTCAACAAACAAACTTGTGCTACGGTCGAAAAACGGCGACGAATTGTGCGGCGCTCGTCGCATCGATGGTGCATCGAACGCTTCGCCGAAGCCGAGCCGCACATGTCGCGCGAAACAAGAGAGGACGTATGAAAGGACCGACGCTATTGGGCGTTTCGATTGCCGCCGCGTGCGGCGTGCTCGCTTCCTCCCCGGCGGCTGCCTCCGTCACGACGACGATCACGAGCCGCACTTCGACGAGCCAGGTTACGCTGCCGTTGCCGGGCGGCGGCTCTTACACTGCGGACGTTACGATCGAGTTCGACAACCCGCGGAAGCTTTCCGCGAGCTGCCTCAACGTCACGGCCGATATTCTGAGCCCGACGGAAAAGGCCGACGTCGCAAGCCGCATGCCGATCAGCGGCCTCGCCGTCGACGACGACTTTCCGGTTCGCATCACGATCTCGCCTCCCGCGAGCTGCGGTCTCGCGTTCGACAATCAGTACGAGATCGAGATTCACACGGACGATCTTTCGTTCACGCCGTATACGAGTCCTTATCGCCTGTACAAGGCACCCGTCGGCGGCGCGTTCCATGACATCACGTCGTCGGTGACGCAAGGCAGCGTGCGCGTTCGCGGCCGCGGCGGCGCGTTTTCGGAGTTCGTGATCGTCGGCGATTCGACGAGCTATGCGTCCAACGCGACCGCGGCGTACGACGCGCTCACGAGCGAGTTGTCGTCGACTTCGATCGCGTCGAACGTCCGGGCTCCGCTGATGGCCGAGGTGACCGCGAGCCGGACCGCGTTCAACAGCGCCGACTACGCGACGGCGCTCGCGGATCTCGCGCCGTTCGAAGACGACGTGGCCGCCGTCGCCGGCACCAGCATTCCGAACAAGTGGCAGGCGGCGCCTCCCGCGCTCGACAACGTCACCGGCGAGCTGATGAGCCTCTCCGGCGTTCTCCACTTCTATTTGGGCCGGCTGAACGGCGCGCCCTGACGGCGCGTTGCGGCGGGCGATCGCGGGACGGCCGGCCTCCGGCCGTTCCGCGCAACCGCGCCGCTATTCGTGCGAATCGGGCGCCGACGGACGCAGCTCGTTCCAGAGCGGCGCGCGCACGCCCGCGTCGGCGGCCGAACGCACGATGTCGGCGACGTCGCGCTCGAGGCGCGCCGCCTCGAACGCGGCGGCCGCGTGGCGCGCGACGTTTTCGATCAGCTCGAGATCGAGCTCGGTCACGGGCGGACCCGGTTTTCGGCTGTCGGCGTAGATCGCGCCGATCGATTTTTCCGAGAGCCGGAGCGGCACGCAGACGAGCCCGCGGATTCCGCCGAGACGCACGCTCGGACGCGCGCCGAGCCATGGCGAATCCATCGCATCGCAGCAGACGATGCTGCGCCCTTCGGCGAGCGCGCGGTCGACCGCGGCAGCGCTGCCGGCGAACTTCGTGTTCGCAATGTCGTCCACGGCGAAGCCGCGGCTCGCGCGGACGCGAAGCGCACTGCCCTCCTCGGCATAGAGCACGAAGCCGCGCTCGAGCCCGGCGAGCTCGAGCACGACATCGAGCGTCTGCGGAATCAGCGCGCGGATGCCGAGCCCCGGCACGAGTTGCTGCGACATCGCGCGCGAGGTTGCGCGACGCGCGGCACCTTCGGCGCGGTGCTTTTCGGCGGCCGTATCGTCGAGCATCTCGAACCAGCAGTAGACGTCGCCGATCGAGAACCAGCTCGATTTGTCGAAATCGGCGCGGAGCGCGAGATGCCCGTCGACGCGAAGGCCGTTCTTGCTGCCGGTGTCGCGCAGCGACCAGCTCTGGTTCTTCCCCGAAAGCTCGGCGTGGAAGCGCGAGATCGACCAGTGGTCGACGCGCACTTCGCAATCGGCCGAGCGGCCGATGCGGTAGAGCGTGTCGTCGTCGAGCAAGCGGACGAGTGCCGCGGCGTCGGGCACGTAGGCGTTGAAGCGGGCTGGCATGGCGACTAGGGGTGAGCCGCGCCGCCCAGGATATGGCTCGCGCTGAACTGCAGCGATCGGGCGAGTTCGCCCATCTCGCCGGCGTCGTTGCGGACGTCGCGATGGGCCGACCAGACGTTCGGGATGTTCGTGCCGGCGTTCTCGTCGATCAGCGCGATGAGTTCACCGATGAGGTTCAGCGCGCCGACGACGTCGACGACGATCAACGCGTCGATTTGGACAAGGAGCGCAAGCAGATCGCCGCGCAGGCCATCGTCGATCGTCGCGGCCAGCACGCGCACGTTGAGCTCGGCAAGCTTGAGCAGCGCCGAGACGAGCGGAAGGCGCGGATCGCTGACGACGACGAACTGCGAGAATGCGCCGCCGCGTCCGCGCGCGCGCATGCTGCCGGGCAGCGTATCGGTCGTGATGTCGTGGAAATCGCCGCCGACCGGCGCCTTGAACAGGCGGTAATGAGTGCCGGGTTGGTATTCGAGATCGTGCGTGTGCACGTCCATCTGATAGGTATTGAGGAACGAGAGGTCGTCGAAGCCCGGGAACGCCTCGGCCGTCGTCTCGAACCCGTTCCTGAAGACCCATGGGAAGTCGATCGGCTCTACGGTGATCATGACCGGGAAGTCGGGACTGACCGTAGGGCAATTGAGCCCGAGGAGCGGGACGACGCAATTGGCGTTCAAGCCAGTCGTGATCCCGTCGTTCTTCAGCCGCGGATTGATGTCGGCCGGATTGACGATCTCGGCGGTCAGGTTAAGCGCCTGCGGCGTCAGATTCTGCGGCGTATCGAAGACAATAGTGACATCCGCCTCATAAACATGACCGGCATTGTCAGTCAGCGAGATCGTCGCATTGGCCGTGTCGCCGTCGACCGTGACGACGACCTGCGCGGACGCAGCCGTCGCCAGCGCCATCGACAGCACGCTCGCGAACAGAAGCCATGTCCAGCGCCACAACCGACCTTTCATGCGATCCCCCAGAAGCCCGCGCGCTCCTTGCGCAGCACGAACCTACCACCAGGCGAGAGGTTCCGGCCCGGACTGTTTGCGAAATGTGAATGCCAGCGTCCTTGAGGGATTTTCCCCGGGACCGACGGGGTAATGCGAATTGCGTGCCGAGGACGTTTTCGATGGGGTCCGGGCGGGCTCATCGACACGGCCGTCACGCGCGTTCGCCGATGACGCGGCGGCTTCGTCGGTGCTAGCGTGAACGACGAAAACCCTCGTGGATCGTGGCGTGATCGCGACCGCCCTGCTGGCTTGGTGGATCTTGGCGGCGCCGCCGCCGGCGCATCTTAGCGCGCTCGCGCCGGACGCGCTCGACGCGCCCGTGAGCGCAACGCCCGTCCCAGTGTTTGCACCGGCCGAATCCGAAACACCCGACGGTGTCGATCCGCTGCACGGCGCGTGCAATGCGGCGCCAGACCGCTGGATCGTGCCGCAGCCGTATGAGGCGCCGCGCATCGACACGCTGACGACGCATTCGGCCGAGCCGACGCTGGTCGACTGCGGCGTCGCGAACGGCGTGCCGGTCCATGAAAATCCGCACTTCGCCGACAGCTTCGCGCCGGGCGCGACGCTCTGGGCGTTCGCCTCGTACAGCGATCATCGCAACGGCGAAGTCACGCATTTCAGCGTGCTGAGGCCCGATGCGAGCGTCGAGACGAGCTGGGATTTCGATCTTGCGAGCGAGAACCTGCCGAAGCCGTTCTACTCGGGCACCGCCTGGGACTGGAGCGTCACGCTGCCGGCGGATGCGCAGGCGGGCACCTGGACGCTCGAAGCCGCGTTCGAGGATCAGCTTTACCAGCACGCCTTCACGGTGACCGGGACTACGACGACGCACGGCCACAGCCGTCACGCACGCCCCGCACGGGAACCGCCGGTTCGGCATTGACGGTTCTCGCGGACGGTATTACGATCATTTTCGTATATCGAGAGTCCCGCCGCCCGCGGGGCAAGCAAACTTGGGGAAATCCGCCATGAAGATCATCGCAGCCCTCGCCTTCTGCGCCGTGTTGTCGGCCGGATTCGCCGGCACAGCGGCCGCCAAGGAGCACTACCGCGAAAACAGCGTCAAGGCCGACACGAAGGAGGCCTTCGACCAGCTCGCCGACAACGTTCGCCGCGAGATGAGTCCGGGCGGAAAGTACGAGTTCATCAAGCCCGATGAGAAGCCGAAGGTCGATGCGGCGCTCGATCAGATGACGAAGCTCTTCGAGGAGCACGACACGGTCGCGGCGATGACGCAGGATCAGAAGGTCGCGCTTTTCAATGCGCAGGAAACGGTCAATTCGATCCTGACGCTGCGCAACCGCGATCGCGTGATCTGCCAGAACAAGCCGCCGCTCGGATCGCACATTCCGCAGACGACGTGCCACACGTACGAGCAGGAAGTCCAGGCGCATCAGGGCGCGCAGAAGATGATGGAAGACTGGGGCCGCCCGCTCTGCGTCGGCAAGAACATGGCGTGCGGCAACAACGAGGGCGGCGGCGGCGGCAAGGCCGGCGGCGGCAGCTGAATGAACGACGCTGCATGAACGAATGCCAAGCGCGCGAATCGCGCCATTGTGGAATTGGCTGACGTTCAGTCCGGATCCGTAGACTTCACCGTGCACCGCGTTCCCCCTTCCCTAGACCGGTGCGCGGGCGTGAGCCCCCACCTTCCAAGGACGAACGAGAGCCAGGGACGGCCGCAACATTCATAGCACTGACGAGGCGGACGCAAGATCGCGTCCGCTTTTTTTTTGCTCACTCGGGACGCGCGATCGATTGCGCGAGCTGTTCTGCTTCGGCGATCGCGCCTTCGATGTCGTCGTGCGTCGCGGTCTGCTCCTCGTAGCGCGGGAGACGCTTTCCTTTGCGATCGGTGACGTCGATGCCGCGGATGCGAAACTGCCCGCCTGCCGTTGCCTCGATGCTCGCGCTCCATTTCACGCCGTCGATCGTGCCGCTCTTTTCCATGTCCGGCCTCCGCGTCGAATCGAGCGCCATTCGAGCGGAGCGCGCCGCAATCGATCCTGAATCGAACGCGCCTGGCGTTTCAGTGTGATTCGCTCGCCGCTCGCTGGCGGAATGCAAGAAGGCACACGACGATCAGCGCGAGCAGCGCGCCGGACGCTGCGAACCGGCTGAGCGCAAGGCCGCCGGATTCGACCGGCTTGTCGAGAAAATCGCCGACGACCGCGCCGAGCGGCCGCGTCAGCACGAATGCGGCCCAGAAAAGGAGCGTGCGCGAGACGCTCGTCCAGAAATAAAGACCCGCGAGCACGACGAGCAGCGTGCCGAAGATCAGCATCGCGCCGGTGTAGCCGAGGCCCGCGGAGTCGGCCGTCCAGTCGCCGAGCGCGGTGCCGAGCGTTTGCGAGAACATGATCGTGAGCCAGTAGAACGTCTCCGCACGCGGCGACGAGACGCTCGCGACGGCGATCGTGCCGAGCGTGCGATGCCAGACGAAGAGCGAGGCGACGAGCAGGCAAAAGAGGAGCGCGCTGCCGCCGGCGTAGCCGATGCCGAGCGAGCGATCCGCAAAATCGGCGAGCGTCGTGCCGACCGTCGTCGTCGCGATGATCGTGAACCAGTAGAGAAACGGATGGAACCGCCCGGCGCGGATCTGGATCGCGACCGCGATCGCGAACGCCGCCGCGAAGATCGCCGTGCCGACGAGATAGCCGAGGCCGAGCGACATCGAAACGGCGTCGCCCGCCGTCTCGCCGAGCGTCGTCGCTGCGATCTTGAGGATCCAGAACAGCAGCGTGACTTCGGGAACCTTGCTGATGCGCGGTGACGCAATAATCGCTTCGGGCATTGTGACGACTTTGCTGCATCGCGCTCGTTGCGTCCAATCGATTTCCGTAAAGATCTTCCACATTCGCGTAAAGGCACCGGAAGCGTGCGAGCGCACGATCGCGGTGCGCGAAGTCGACGGCGCGTGAACGTGCCGCAGAGATCGCTGCACGCGACGGTTACGTCGAGGCGCGGAGACTCCCCCGCGCATGATTGCGCCGAACTTCGAGACACTGCTGACGTCGATCCGCCAGATGCGCGACCGCATCCGCGCGATGAGCGTCACCGACGCGACGATGCTGCATTCCGGGGTCGCCGCCGAAGCGGCGCGGCTCTGCGAGGGCGCCGGCGTCACCGATTCCAGCGTGCAGCGCTTCGCCGCCGACATCTTCGACGAAGCCGTGCGGCGGCACCTGCGCTAGACGTTACGCGTTCTCAGAAACACGCAACGGTTGCGGCGACGCCGCGACATCGCGTTGCCCGCCCACAACAATCCGATGCATCGACGCAACGCCGATGCGCGATTGCATTTTCGGCGGCGAATTCGCTCGACCGCCGCTTTTGATCTTGTATACCATGCGCAGCTCATCGATCGGGGAGATCGTCGTGAAGCTCGCATCGCTCGCTGCATTCGCAGCCGTCGCATCGCTGGTCTCGAGTCACGCGTCCGCGCTCCACGTCGACGGCGACGGTCTCGGTCAGGTGCTGCTCTATCCGTATTACACGGTCAATCAGAATCAGGACACGTACGTCACGCTCGGCAACCTCGAGATGTATCCGGTGCTCGTGCACGTCCGCTTCCTCGAAGGCCAGCGCGGCCGGCCGGCGCTCGATCTCGACGTCGTGCTGAGGCCGCATTCGACTTGGGCCGCAGCCGTGACGCTCGACGCCGGCGGCGGCGCGAAACTCGTCCTCCCGGATCCTGCATGCACGTCGCCCGCGGTGCCGGCCGGCGGGCTCCCGTTCACCGCGAGCGGCTACGACGGCTCGGGATCGCTGCCGGCCGACGACGGCTCGCACGGCATCGAGCGCACGCGCGAAGGCTTCATCGAAGCGATCGCCGGCGCCCTGCTGGGCGAAGGGGTTTCGGGCAACGTGCCCGACATCGATTGCAACACCGTGTTCGGCCTACTGCCGGGCGATACGTTCGGCTTCGGAAGTCCGAATCCGATCTTCGGCAGCGGCGCCATCATCGATGTCGGCAGCGGCACCTATTACGGCTACGGCGCGACCGCGCTCGCCGGCTTCACCAGCCGATCGCTCTACACGCCGGACTGGGGACCTCTGCATCCATCGCTCGCGGACGCGAACGACGATGACGATCCCGACAATCGTCCGATCGCGGAGTTCCATGCCGTCAATGCGACGACGGGCGACAATTATCCTTTGACGAGCGTATTCGAAAACGGCGTCGACGCGGTCTCGGCCGTGCTGATGACCGACGCGATGCAGAACGACGTCGTGCTCGACCCGGCGCTCGGCGCGCGCACCGACTGGGTCGTGACGATGCCGACGCGCCGCTTCTACGAGGATTCGATCTACGACGTCCCATCGCTGTTCCTCGGCCTCGACTACACGCCTTCGTACGGCCTGACGCTTTACGATCGCTCGGGCACGAGCAGCAGCGACACCGGCGGCCAGTTCCCGAACGACGTCAACGTGCTCGGCTTCGCACCGGCGGCCGGCACGACGTCGCCCGTGTTCGGCTCGACGCTGCAGCTCGCGGTCGTCACGAACCTCACGGCGGGATCGGCGCGCATGGACGTCAACGGCCGGCGTCTCACCGGCGACGGCTCGTTCTTTCCGAAGATGCCGACCGACGCGGGCTATCTCTACGGCTATCCGATGATCGGCTTCATGGCGTACAAGATCGTCAATGCCAACGCCGAGCCCGGCATCCTCGCCAACTACGGCGCCGGGTTCCCGATGCGCCGGGCGGCGTGCATCACGAGCCAGACCGTCATGCCGTTCATCTGCAGGTATTGAGATCGCGCGCGCCGCGCCGTCCGCTGCGGCGCACGCTTGCTCGAACGCATCAGCGATGCGCGTACTCCGTGAAGACGTAATCGCGCGTCTTCACGAGCGTGTGGCATGCGAAGCCGCATTTGGCGTCGTTCGACTGTGGGGGCTGCGCCGCCGTCGTCGCGGGCGTGAACGTATCGCTCGCGGCGTCGTATTCGAACGCGCCCCAGCCCCAGTTGCCGCTGTCGGCGAATCGCTTGCTGTCCCTGACCATGAAGTCGACGTCGTGCTGCGCATGCGGCACCGTCGCCGCCGGAAAAGTCGCGCTCGCACCGGGCGTCCAGTGGATCTTCGCCATCTTCGAGCCATCCGGAAATGGTTTTCCGTTGCCCGGCGCGCCGGCGCGGAACGCGTCAATCATGACGGGGTTGGCGAGCGTCGCCGCGAACATGCCGCCGTTCTGGCTGATCGAGACGAGCTGCCAGTTTTCGTAGCCCTTGAACTCGGAGAACGAGAGCCCGCCGGGCACCTTGACCTTGTACTTGTCGTCGCCGCCGGCCGAGGCGATCGAGAACGCGCATGCAACGGCGGCGAGGGCGCCTGCATATTTCAACGAGGCATGCATAACGAACTCCTTGTTTCAGGGGTTGAAGGAGAAAGTCTGTAGAGGGCTCGGACGAGCCCGGTGCGATTACACCAGAGTTCGGCTGCGAACGGATCGCGAACCCGTGCCTTAAACTGCGAGTTCACAGGGAGGCGGCCATGAATCTCGCGGACTGGGCATCGATCGGCAGCTTGATCAGCAGCATTGCCGTGCTGATCTCGCTGATTTACCTCGCGATCCAGGTGCGCCAGGCCGAGCGCAACCAGCAGGCGTCGATCCGGCAGGGCCGGGCCACCCGCGTCGTCGACATCATCCTCGCCGCGGGCGATCCGTCCTACGCCGCCGCGCTCGCCAAGGGCACCCTCGGAGCGGCGGACATCACGCGCGAGGAGTTCGGACAGTTCACCGCGGTCTACGGCGCATTCCTCGCGAGCGCCGAAGACACGTTCCTGCAACATCGCGAAGGCCTCCTCAGCGAGGCGATGTTCGCGAGCTTTCGCGAGAGCTGGCGGCAGACGCTCGCGCAGCCCGGCGTGCGGGCGCTCTGGCGGCTGCGCCGGCACGCGTTCGAATCCAGGTTCGCAGCGTTGATGGATTCGCTGATGGCCGAAGCGCCCGCTCCCGGCGGGAAGGATTTCTTCGAGGCCTGGGCCGGCGAAGTCGAAACGCAGAAGGCGCGCTAGAGAACGCATCGACGCCGGTTTGTCGATTTCGCGTCGCCTTGTTCGTCGTCTCCATGGAAGCGGCGATTTTGGCCGATCCATACCTTCATTTGAGGAGAGCCACGATGCGATTTCTTTCCCTGATCCGAGTGCAGGAAAACACCGGCAAGCAGCCGAGCGAGCGGCTGATGACCGAGATGGGCAAGCTCATGACCGAGATGACGAAGTCCGGCAAGCTGCTCGACACGGCGGGCCTCGCACCGACCGCGAGCAGCAAGCGCGTGCGTCTTCGCGCCGGCAGGATCAGCGTAGTCGACGGGCCGTTCACCGAGACGAAGGAAGTCGTCGGCGGCTACGCGATGCTGAATGCGGATTCGATGGACGAGGCGATCGCGCTGACCGAGCGCTTCGTCGAGCTGCACGTTGCGGACGGCTGGGAGATCGATTGCGAGGTGCGGCAGGTGTTCGAGCCGGATTTCGGCTGAGAAACCGGAGTCGACGACGCGGATGGACGCCGGCGTCGGCCTCCGTCCGCGTCTTCCAGGCCTCGGCAGGCGCGCATTGGCGGCGCCGAACATCGCGCCGCGGGCACAGGCGAGGAGCTGCGCGTGGTCGAGCGAGGAAAGTCGGGTCATGGCGCGTCGCTGGCGGTGCGGACGCTGAGTCTGCGCGCGCGTCGGCTCTATTGCCTTGACTCAGGTCAAGGCGGCATCGGCTTCGCGTCGTCGCGGCCAGACGATCAGGCTGAGTCGCAGGCAAAGAAGGCGCGACCGCATGCTGCACCCCGCGGTTTCCCTGTGCGTTGCACGCGACTTTCGCAGCGTCGGCGCGTGACTTCAACCGTCATCGCGCCGATCGCCACCCGGGTCAAAGGTGATCAAAGCCATCCTGGAAGATCACGTCGCTGCTGTCGGCGCTCCATTCCAGCGTGACGAAGTCGAAATAGCCGTTGTAGTCGTTGTTGCTGGCGTTCGCGTACACCGCCATGACCAGCGTCAGCGAGGTGTTGGGGTTCCACATCGATGTCGGCACGGTGATGTATGCAGGGTTCGTCGGCCGCACCCACTCGCCGCCCGTCTGCGATGCGAGTGCGTGCGAGCCCGCGGTCGTGACTGCGCCGTCAATGCACCCCTCGCCGCCGTCGGCACGCAAGTCCCACAGCAGCGCGGTCGGATTGCTGACCTCCGGGACCGCAGACGTGAGCGTCGAAGCGTTGAGCGCGTACACGCCGGGCCCGGGCAAGTGGATGCATTGTGCGTAGCCGTAGAGGTGACCGTCGGCGTTCGTGCCGGTGACCTGGGCCGAGCCGGTTCCATCCGGCGAGCCCGGTGCATTCGCTGCGCCATAGTTGCCGGTATGGCCGACCGGCAGGAACCACAAGTTCGCATCGCCGGCGAAGTCGCCGTTGAGCACGAGCGGCAGCAACGTCGGGCGCTCGAACGCGCCGATGTCGCGCACTATTCCTTCGGGGCGCGGGACGGCTCCTATTCGCTGATCGCGCGGCAGGCCGTACGCGTCGCGGTCGTCGCCGGTGACGGCTTGTGCATAGTCGATGGCCGGCGAAGCCGCGCGCAGGCGATAGTCGGCGCGCGCGGGATCGATGAAGCGCGGATCGTTAACGATCGCGCCGGGTCCGCCGCCGAGGCTTTCGGCTTCGCTGACGATGCTTGATTCGACGTATGTCGTCGTGTTGCCGGCGAAGGACGTCATGCCCGGCTGCCACAGCAGGACGCGCCGCAATCCGAACGGAAAGTCGTCGTCGGCATCGTCGAAGTCGAGCACGGTATTTCCGCCTATCGTGTTGCCGGCGATCGTGCTGTCGCTGAGGAAAAGCCACGTCCAGCCATCTCCGCGGATCAACTCTTGACTGAGCTCGTTGTTCGCGATCAGCAAATGGGATGCATCGAGCGCCGCTGCCGCGAGATCGAACAGGCGGCCGCCGCGATTGCCCTCCAGCACGGTGCCGCGCGGTCCGTCCGTCGGCTCGTCGTCATAGACGAACCCGCAGCAGAAAGGAATCACGTAGTCGGTATCGAAATGGATCACGGCGCCGCCGGTCGGCTGGCCGAGCGCATCCTGGTCGATGTTGTTCGCGATACGCGCGCAAGGCGTATCCAGTACGCAGGGAACCGCATCTGCGGGAGGATCGCCCCGGTTGAACTCAATGAATCCGCCATTCTCGACGAACAAAGCCGAGCCTTCCGGCGCCGCATTGCTCTCGATGGATGCGTTCCACAGGTGCGCGGAGCCGTAATACTCGCTGCTCACATACAGCCCGCCGCCCCCGACCGACGCGAAGTTCTGCTCGACCTTCGCCGGGACGCCGGCTTGAGTCGCGTAGAGGTGCAGGTTCGCGCCGGCGGTCGAGTTGCCCTCGCTGAACACGGCCGCTCCGCCGCCGTAGCGTGCGGTGTTGCCGTAGATCGCGCCGACATTGCCGACGCCGGCGCTGCCGATCGTCGCGTAGCCCGACAGATCGTCGGTGTCGTTGACGACGAGCCCGCCGCCATAGCCGCCGACGGTGACGCCGATCAGGTCGTAGCCCGTCGCTTCGTTGAAGGCGATGATGCTGTTCGGCTGCACCATCGCGAAGTGCACCGCCTCGGCGAAGACGCCGCCGCCGCTGTCGTGCGCGACGTTGCCGGTGATCGCGACGTTGCCGAGGATCTGCACCGTCGCGGCCGAGCCCGTGCCCTCGGCGTAGAGGCCGCCGCCGAGGCCGGCCGTGTTGTTGACCAGTCCGCCGTTGCTGATCACGAGCGTGCCGTTGCCGCGGTAGTAGATGCCGCCGCCCTTGCTGTCGTTGCCGGTCGGATCGCCGTTGCGCAACGTCAGGAAGTCGAGGCTGATCGTGCCGCCGCTCGGCGCGCTGATGGTCAGGATCGATGCCTCGACGCCGCCGAAGACGTCGCCGGAGCCGTCCAGGATCGTCTGCTGGCTGTCGTCGAGCGTGTTGCAGTCGGACCAGAAGCCTTCGAACGACACGTTTCCGGCGTCGTTGATCACGAGCACCTGGTCGTTCCAGACGCCGGTGTGCGGGATGCGGATGAAGTCGTCTTCGGGACTCGCCTCCGCGGCCCAGATCGCCTGCTGGATCGTGGCGTGCGTGCAGCCGGGATCGTTGCCGACCGCGTAGATGGCTGCTTGCGAATGCGCCGCGAGCAGCAGCGCGACCGCGAAGAGCGCGTTGCGGGAGAACAGAGCGGACATGTGCATGGCGGTTTTCTCGGTTCACGAGGGTCGCCACGAGAAACGTCGCCTGCTGGAAAACCGGATCACGAAACCGCAAGAGCGGGCTACCGCAGGCGCAGCGCTGCGACCGCGACTGGAACGCGAAGATCTACGGCCGTCGTGCGTACATTGCGCGATGCGCGTGCAAGGGATGGCCGGGCGGAAGTTGCTGAAGTCCGGCGCTTGCCTGATCGGCGTGACGACTTGCGGCATCCGCGTCGCTGGCGTACAGCGCGGCAAGCAGCAGATGCGTCTGCACGACCATCGAATGTCCGGTGCCGAGCTCGGGCTCGACCCGCGCCAGCATGGCTTCCATTTCCGCGATCGCAGGCGCCGTGTCGCCGTCGAGCCACGCGATCTCGCTGAGCGCCAGGCGTGCGGGAAAATGCTGAAGGTTGTCCGCACGGGACGGACCCGCCAGCGCGCGCTCGGCCTCGTCGGCGAGCGAGGCATCGCAGTCCGGCGCCGGCGCGCGACGGCACGCCAGCGCCGTGAGAGCCAGTGCCGCGGCGCGCGACGGCGGAGCCGGCGTGCCGGCGGGACGATCGAGGTGCGCCGCGCGAATGCGCTCGAAATCTCCGGTGAGCCACCACAGCCGCGACTGCGCGCTGTCGATGGCGTGGTCGAGCCGCTGATGGTCGCCGGCGGTGCTCGCGGCGACTTCACGCGCATGCGCGAATGCCTGCTCGGCCGCATCGACATCGCCGCCTGCGAGAAGGGCGCGCGCCGCGCGCGTCAGTGCGAACGCGTACTGCGCATGGGTTTCGCCGTGCACGTCATGCGCCATGTCGACCGCAGCGGCGCACGTCGCCTCCGCGCCGCGATCTTCGAGATCGCCTTCGACGCCGCAGAGGCGGATCATCAGGCTGACGAGGTTCGGATGACGCTCGATGGGAATACGCGCGAACATCGCACGCGCTTCGCGCAAGGTCGCGGCGCCTTCGCGCCAGCGGCCGGCAAACGTCTCGACCTGGCCGATGTTCATCAGCGTCGTCGCGGTGCCGAGGCTGTCGCCGCTCCGCACGCGGTCGCGCGCCAGCGCCTCCTCGTACCAGTGCTGCGCTTGCGCGTAATCGCGCGCGTACTGGTAGGCGGCGCCGAGGTTGTTGTAGGCGGTGGTCAGGTCTTCGGCATCGGTATGCGGATCGGCTTCGAGCAGGCGCAACGATTCGCGCTTGAGCGCGATCGCGCGCTCCGGATCGATGCCCTGATCCATCAGCGTCATCGACATCGAATCGAGGAGTCGCGCGTAAGCAGGTCCCTCAGTTCCGCGGGCGAGCATGTCCGCGCGCACCGCCTCGAACTCGGTGAGGGAAGCCTTGTAATCGCCGAGCTTGCGCAGCACGCTGGCGTACAGACTGCGCGCCTTCAGCGTGCGCGCATCGTGCTCGCCGAACGCTTCCGCATTAGCGTGCCAGGCCGCTTCGGCGAGCGCGCGGTTGCTCGCGGTTTCGCCGATCCCGTCGCCGATGCGCGCGAACATCGCCAGCAGGTCGGCGCGCACCTCGGGGTTGTCCGGATAGCGCTTGTCGACGCGCTCGCGGCCGCGCCGAAGCAGCTCCGGCAGAGTCGGCGCCCCTGCGAGAGCGGTGCCATGCTCGAGCGGCTGGAACAGCTCCTCGACGAAGGCCTGCACCTCGACGGCGCGCTGCGCCTGCTGGCGCGCGAGCCTCGCCTGCCACAGCGCGACGCCGAGCGCGGCGAGGATGCCGGCGACAAAAAGCGCCGTGGTCAGCACACTGCCGCGATGGCGTCCGACGAACTTGCGTGCGCGATACCAGCGCGACGGCGGATGCGCCGCGACAGGCTCGCCGCGAAGATGCCGTTCGATGTCCTCGCCGAGATCGCGCGCGCTCGCGTAGCGCCGCTCCGGCTCGGGTTCGAGCGCCTTCAGCACGATGTTGTCGAGATCGCCGCCGAGCACGCCGCGCAGCGCCGGCAGCGACAACGGGATTTGCGCGGCTTCAATGCCGCTCGCGGTGACCTGCGTCGACGGACGGCGCGCCGGGTCGGAGGGCCGCTCGCCGACCAGGAGCTCATGCAGCAGCACGCCGAGCGCATAGACGTCGGTCGCCGTCGAGATCGGTCCGCCGGCATATTGTTCCGGCGCTGCGTAACCCGGAGTCAGCACCGGGAGCCCGGTGCCGGTGTTCGGGACGGCGTCCTCGTCGAGGAGCTTGGCGATGCCGAAGTCGAGGAGCTTCACCTCGCCGCGTGCGTCGACGAGGATGTTCGACGGCTTGAGATCGCGGTGCACGATCAGGCGCTGGTGGGCGGCCGCCACGGCGCTGCAGATCCGCACGAACAGCGTCAGACGGCCCGAGATGCCGAGCCGGTGCTCGGCCGCGTGCTGCGTGATCGGCACGCCGTCGACATAGTCCATGACGAGGTACGGAATGCCGGCGTCGGTCACGCCGCCGTCGATGAGGCGCGCGATGTTCGGATGCGACAACGCCGCCAGCACGCGCCGCTCCCGCTGGAACAGGCGCTGCTCGAGCTCGGAATAAAGGCCGCGTCGCAGCAGCTTGACGGCCACCTGCTGTCGGAAGTCGCTGCTTTCGCGTTCGGCGAGGAACACCATCGCCATGCCGCCGCGGCCGAGCATGCGCTGCAGCCGGAAGCCGCCGACGCGCTGGCCGATCAGCGACTGGCCGGCCTCGCTCTCTGAGGCATCGCCGATGCGCGCGGCGCGGTCGAGCGGCGGCGTTTCGAGGTATCCCTCGTTCGCATCGTCAGCCTCGAGAAGGCGACGCAGGCGCGCGCGCTGCGTGGGCGTCATCGGCTGCAGGCCGAGCCAGGTTTCCCGCTCCGACGCCGGAACGAGCAGCGCCTGCTCGAAGCGCGCGCGCAGGAATCGATAGTCCATCGCGGCATCCCGGACCTCTGCCGTGGACTCGGATTGCGGCGGAGTCGCGTTCATCACCCGAATAACGCCGGACCGGGCATGACCGGTTCATCCCGCGCGCTCATGCAGGAACGAGCGCGCGAAACGCCAGTCCCGCACTACCGACGAGCGGCTGAGACCGAGCATGTCGGCCACCCGTTCGAGCGGCAGTCCCGCGAAGTAGCGCAGCTCGACGATCTCGGCGGCGCGGGGGTCGGCGCGCGCGAGATCGGCCAGCGCGTCTTCGAGAAGCAGCGTTTCTTCGGCGCTGGCGATGGACAAACGCTCGTCATCCGCGTCGAGCGTGACACTCGCCCGCCCGCCACCCGCTCGCTGGCGCAGGCGCGCACGCGCGCGATCGGCGAGCAGGTGACGCATCGCGCGCGCGGCGTACGCGAAGAACTGACACTGCTCGCGAAAGCCGAGACCTGCCCTGCCGCTCATGCGCAGGTAAAGCTCGTGCACGACCGCGGTCGTGTCGAGCGTGCCGCGATCGTGCGCCTGAAGCTGGCGGCTCGCCATCGCCTTGAGGCGTTGATAGAGCTCGCTGAACAGCGCGTCGGCGTCGGCCGGGGCAAGGGGTGAGTCGAGTGTCGTCATTACCTGGTGTCCTACGTCCTGCCAGTAAATAACGCCGTCCGGACCTGACGTGAGACATCGCGGAGCTGTCGCCATCGATGGGAGGCTGGCGGTCCGGACGGCGTTGTCCCAGAATTGTTCCGGGAGCGCGCCATGAACCTGCATCGTGCACAGCAAGTCGTCGGACGAGCTTCGGCGATATGTGTTGCCGTCGCACTGGGCATTCCGGCCAATGCGCACCCGCGCAGCGTTTGCACCGACACGGTTTTTGTGAACGGATTCGACGGCGCATCGCACGCCGGCGCGGGCGCGACGATCGCGCTGGCGTCCGACGGGTTCGACTTCTTCACGTTCGATGTGCAGGACCCCGGATCGCTCACGAACATCGGGTCCTCGCAGGGCGCCGCTTTCCGTCTAGCATTCGTCGATGGAAACTTCGGTCGTGCGTATGGACTCGCGCAAACCTACGCCGTTTCGCCGGGTCTCTTGGCGACGATCCGCCTCAGCGATGCCGCCGTCACCCCGATCGGGACTGCCGGTCCGCAAACCGGCGACTGGACCGGAATCAAGCAGGATCCGGTGAGCGGCGAGCTTTACGCGGCGTCGGGATGCCCGAGTTCCTCGACCCTCTACACGATCGACCGGAACACGGCCGCGCTGCACGTGATCGGCAATCTTGGCGGCATTCCCTGCGCGGCAGCGATCGCGATCGATGCGCATGGCGACATGTACGCGATCGACGCGATCTCCGACGAGCTGTTTGCGATCGACAAGAGTACGCTCGACACATCGCCGATCGGGGCCTTGGATTTCGATGTCGGTGAGGTCGACATGGATTTCGCCAGAGTCGACGGCGTTCTTTATGCGGCTGCCGTCAATTATTCGGCGGGCCGCATCGAGCTGCGCGAGCTCGACACGCAAAGTGGTGCGTCGACATTGGTCGGCGTGATGCCCGTCGCCGGTATTACGGGATTCGCGATCGAGAATGACGTTGTTTGCTCGCCGTGACGTCGGCAAGCGACTTGTCCGGATCGTGGCTTCGTTGCGATGCCGCACCCCGAGTTTCGTCCATTCCGTAGTCGCTGCAGCAGAGCTCTGTGCCCTTGTACACGCGTCGTCCGCAGTTCGACTTTTGACGGCGCCGTCTACCAATCGACCCGGAAGCTTTGGAGTGTGACCGGAAAGCCCATCGCAAAGTTTACGGTGCCATTGCCGGGCGACGCCGCTGTAGACATATCGTTCCGCCCAAGCGGGCAAAGGAGCAACAACCAGGAGTCTGCTAATGTACGAAGGCGTTCTGACTTTCTGGTTCGAGGAACTCGGGCCCGAGAAATGGTGGCTTTCAGACCCTGAGCTCGATGCTCGGATTCGTCAGAGTTATCTTGGGCTTCTGCGGCAAGCCGCACAGGGCGAATTGTACGCATGGCGCTCCAGCCCTTACGGACGTCTTGCGGAAATCATCGTCCTTGATCAGTTTTCGCGAAACATCTATCGCGATCGTGCCGAAGCCTATTCGCAAGATGCGATTGCGCTGGTGCTTGCGCAAGAAGCGGTCGCGGCGCGCGCGCATGAGGCGCTGTCCGCGACCGAGCGAGTCTTTTTACTCATTCCGTACATGCACAGCGAGTCCAGACTTATTCACATACAGGGCGAAGCGCTTTTTCGAGCATTCACCCCACGAGACAATTACGAGTTCGAATTGCGACACAAAGTCATCATTGATCGATTCGGACGCTATCCGCATCGCAATGAGGTCACGGGGCGCTTGTCCACCCCGGAAGAGCTCGAGTTCCTACAGCAGCCGGGCTCTCGGTTCTGAGAAGAATTCCTTTTCCTACGGCTGCCTGCGAACAAGTGATTCATTCGACCTGTTTGGAGCTGGCTTTGTCGAGGACACCTCGTACCCGATCCGCGAGTTCGACCATCGTGTAGGGCTTGACGATGAGCTCGACACCGTGGTCGAGCCGACCGTGATGAATGATGGCGTTTCGGGCATAGCCCGTCGTGAACAGTACCTTCAGGTCAGGACGCTGCTGACGCGCCTGATCGGCGAGCTCGCGTCCGGTCATGCCCGGGAGACCGACATCCGTGACGAGCAGCTCGATCGCCGGGTGCTGCCCGAGCACTTTCAGCCCGCTCGGCGCGTCTGCCGCTTCCAGCACGGAAAATCCCCGCTCGCGCAGCGCGTTTACGCTGAAGGCGCGGACATCGGGATCATCCTCGACCAGAAGGACCGTCTCGGATCCCGTCGAGACCGAGCGCGGCACATTGTGCAGATCCGCGGCTGCGTGAATCTCGGGTCCCAGAAGCCGGCACAGATAGATCTTTACGGTCGTGCCCTGGTCCACTTCGCTGTAGATCTTGATATGGCCGCCCGACTGCTTGACGAACCCGTAGACCTGGCTCAGGCCAAGGCCGGTGCCGCGGCTCGAAGGTTTGGTCGTGAAGAACGGTTCGAAGGCTCGCTCGAGCACGTCCTGCGACATGCCGGAACCGGTGTCGGACACCGAGACGACGACATACTGGCCGGGCGAGACTGCCGCATTCATCCTGCAATACATGTCGTCGAGATAGGCGTTGGCCGTCTCGATCGTGAGCTTGCCGCCCGTCGGCATCGCATCGCGCGCGTTGACCGCAAGGTTGATGAGCGCATTCTCGAGCTGCACGGCATCGACTTCGGTGCGCCATAAACCGCCGGCCAGAACCGTTTCGACGGCGATCGCTTCGCCCAGCGTCCTTTGCAGGAACTCGGACGTTCGCGCCACCAGCCGGTTGATGTCGGTTGGCTTCGGGTCGAGCGGCTGACGGCGCGCGAACGCAAGGAGCTGTTGCGTCAGGCGGGCGGCCCGCTCTGCGCCGCGAATCGCGTTGTCCAGCAAGGTGCCGACCTCTTCGTTATCGCGGATGCGACGGCGGGCGGCATCGGCGTTGCCGAGGACGATCGTCAGCAGATTGTTGAAGTCGTGCGCGATGCCGCCCGTGAGCTGGCCGATCGCTTCCATCTTCTGCGATTGGCGCAGTTGCTCCTCGAGCGCGCGACGCTCGGTCATGTCGCGCGTGACCTTCGCGAACCCTACGAGACGCCCGTCCGGATCGTGGATGGCATCGAGAACGGTGTGGGCGAAGAACCGCGACCCGTCCTTGCGAACGCGCCACGCTTCAACTTCGAACTTTCCTTGTTCGCCCGCGATTCGCAGCGCCTGTTCCGGGACGCCTGCTGCGCGATCTTCGGGCGTATAGAACCTCCTGAAATGCTGGCCGACGATTTCCTCGTACCGATAGCCTTTGATCCGCTCGGCGCCCGTATTCCATGTCTTGACGCGACCTTCGGTATCGAGCATGAAGATCGCATAATCGGCAATGCCCGAAACGAGCTGATCGAACAGCGCGCCTTGCTCGCTCAGTTCCTTGCCGCGCGCTGCCACGCGTTGTTCGAGCTCCGATCTCGCTTGCTCGCTGGCGCGGAACAGTCGAGCGTTATCCATCGCCGTCGCGGCTAGGCCGGCTACGCCGGCAACAATCGCCTCGTGCCGTTCGGTGAATACGCCGACCTCGGGATGTCCGAAGAAGAGACCGCCGTGGACTGCTCCCGATCGGGAGACGACCGGCACAGCGAGATAGCTGCGGACGGGCAGATGTCCGGGCGGCATGCCGTTGTACGGCGGGTTGTCGCCGTAACCGGGCGCACGCGTCACGTCATCGTACCGGACCGTTTTCTCGCCTCGAAACGTCGGGGCAAATATGGCGGTGTTGCGAGGCATGGGGAATCCCGCGAAGGATTCGCGCGAGACGCCGGAAAGCGTATAGAGCATGTAGGACTCGCCGGCGTCGTTGAGGACGTTGTAGAAGAACGCCCCAAACGCCGCGCCGGTGAGTTCGACCGTGAGATCCGTGATGACCTGAACGAGACGCTCGGGATCGAGCTCGCCGGCTACCGCCGCTCCCGTGCGGCTCAGGATATCTGCGATGTCCCTGGGTTCCGTTTTGTCTGACATCGAAATGAGGTCGCTCTCGCGTAAGCCGTGATCCGCGTGCATCGCGGGATGCAAGCGGCTTCAACATCGCACGTGTCCGTTCGGACAGCTATATAGATGAGACGCAGTCCCATAGGAAGAGATTTACCAACTCTCGTCCAGTTTTTTTACCCAAGAACGTGGACCGAAGCCCTGGCGAGGCGCTTCCTGAACGCGACGAAGAGACGATCGATCGTGCGAAAACGTACGCGGCCTAAGCATCACGGCCGGTTCTGTGCGCCGCGATGAAGAACGGCAGCGATGCCAGCTGTGCGGCTGCAGCGACAATCATCAAGGCGGTGCGCGAATGCTCGTAAAGCATTCCGATCGCGATGCTGCCGAGCAGCCAGCCGCAACCATATCCCGCGTAGAACAATCCGAACGCCAGGCTGCGCCGGCCTTCCGGCAAGATTCCGGCGACGATCGCCTTGAGCAGCGTGTCCTGCACCGAATAACCGATGCCGAGCAACGGCATGGCTGCAATCGCGAGCGCGAGTTTGTCGGTGCTGAAGACTGCTGGTGCGAACAACGACGAGAGCACGACCGCAACGAGAACGACGGGGAAACCGAACCGGTCATAGCTGCGGCCGATGATGAGACTCGCGACGACGCCGCAGCCGGTCGCGAATGCGAGCAGCACCGGCACGGATACGTTGCTCGCGATGCTCGTCGTCGTGAGGTGGTACGAAATCAGCTCATAGCTCACGAGGCCTGCGGCGAAGCACGTTCCCGCAGCCATGTAGAGCCAATAGGTCGCCGTGAAGCCCTTGGCGCGAGCCGTGCGGGTCTGTTCGAGCTTCGACGGCGTCGGAAATCCGATGCGCGCCGCAACCAGCGTTGCGAGCGCCAGCAGCGACGATAGGAGAAGCATCGCGTAGGCGTTCTGATAACTTCCGCGAAAGTACAACACGGCCGCGACAATGAGCGGACCCAGGGTCGCACCGGTCTCGTCCAGCGCCGTGTTGACGGCATAGACCCAGCCTTTGCCGTGCTTGCCGGTGGTATAGGACAGCATCGCTTCGACCGTCGGCTTGCGCAGCGCGCGGCCGATGCGCTCGCACAGCACGAGTGCGGCGGCGATCTGCCAATTGCCTGTCAGCGCCATCGCAGGCACGGCGAGCAAGTTGATCGTGTAGCCGATGAAAGTGATGAGCCAATAGCGTCCGCTGCGATCGGCAACGTAGCCCGCGACCGAGCGCAACGTATAGCCGAGGAACTCGCCGAGACCGGCCACGATGCTGATCGCGACCGCGCTCGCGCCGAGCGAGCCGAGGAAGGCGCCGTTGATGCTGCCGCCGCCTTCGTAGGTCATGTCCGCGAACAAGTTGACGAGACCCATCGTCAACACGAAGCGAAACGCCGAATCCGCGACCGATCCTCTGCTGTGCACGGCGCAATCCGCTAGCTGCGATTGATGCGGAACGGGCGGCGCGATCCTGCTCGACGGATCGCTTCAGTCGACTCGGGCCGCCGAGCCCCTATCCGACGTCGGTGATTCGCTTGTCGAGCCCCGCCCGCAAATTGACTCCGAATTGCAGGTATGCCTTGAGGGCGCAGAGCGTGTAAGTCCAGCCGGCATTCTGCCCGAGCGCGCGTTTGACGCCCTCGTCCGTCAGCGGAAACGACGAGTCCGCGATCGTGACGACGGTTGCATCGGCTCCATCGGCCGCGAATCGGATCGTGGTTCGAATCAGGTCGCCCAGAGCTTTCGACTCGTAGACGATCCGCTCATTCGCGACGACTTCGAGAACGTGGATCTTCACGCTCGTACCGACGTCGGCGAACTCCCATGTAATGTCCTTTCCCGCCTCGAGTCGACCGCTTCCCTTCGATATGAAGTAGTGGGTCATCTCCTCGGGATCGACGACGGCGGCGAAGACGCGCTGCACGGGTCGCAATATGCGCTCCCGCACGCGAACATCGAAGGTCACAGCGTTCTCCTGCGGCTAATCCTGACAGGCGCGATGCCGATGCGGACGTGTCTGCTCCAATGGGCGGCGAGGCTATGCGAACGACGATGAATGCACTTCGACGAAGCAGACTCTTCCTTGGGGGCGGTCATGCATGCATCTGCCGAACGCAGCCTCAACCGCCCCCGTAGCCGAGGGCGGACGCGATCAGCTTTGGCGATTCAACCTGCGAGGAAAAAGTCAGCCGCGACGCGCAGCCTCGATCGCCGCGATATCGATCTTTCCCATCTTCATCATGGCGTCGAAGGCACGCTTGGCCGCCGCTTTGTCGGGATCGGTAATCGCCGCGATGAGAGCGCGCGGCGTGATCTGCCATGACAGACCCCACTTGTCCTTGCACCAGCCGCATGCGCTCTCCTGCCCGCCGTTCCTGACGATTGCGTTCCACAAGCGATCGGTTTCGGCTTGATCGTCCGTCGCAACCTGGAACGAAAAGGCTTCAGTGGGCTTGAACGCCGGACCGCCGTTGAGTCCAAGGCAAGGGATGCCCATCACCGTGAACTCGACCGTCAGGACGTCACCTTGCTTTCCATCCGGAAAATCGCCCGGGGCGCGATGGATCGCGCCGACTGCGCTATCCGGAAAAGTCGCTGCATAAAACCGCGCGGCGTCTTCAGCGGTATCGTCGTACCAGAGGCAAATCGTATTCTTGTTCACTATCGTTGCTCTCCTCGGGTTGATGATCATGCCGCGCGATGATTGCATCCGTATGCTGAACGCTGCGGGCGCGGACAGTGAAACGTAATCGACGTCCTGCCCGATCGGTTCATTTGCGAGCACTGAGGCTCGCTGTGAGCAACTCATCCGTCGAACGAGTCGAAAAAGATACGATCGTCGTCGGCGCAGGCGTTCGCTTGCGGGCCGTACACCATGACATTGAACTCCGCATTCGCAGCGAATGCACTGCCCGCACCGCCGGTGGCGTAAAGATACCAGTGCCCCGCAGCGCCGCCGGCGCCATTCTGATAAGCGAGCGCGTACGGCACATCATCCGTCGTGATCAGCGCGTCGTACGGATTGTCCACGCGCGTGACCTGCGGCGCCGCGCACGGATCGTCGTCGAGCAGCCGATGCTCGAGCTTGAGCGCGCTGCGCGCCACCGGACCGACGGCGGCGACGAACGCGTTCGGCGTGTCGAACGAGGGAATCATGACGTTGAACGAGATGCCGAGCGGCATGTCGGCCGCGTCCTCGTTGCGAATCTGCCAGTGGCCGCCGGTGTATTCGAGCCCGACGCGATGATCGTGATACGAGCCGGGCGTACCGGGCGGATTCCAGATGTGGCTGACGAGCGCATAGGCGAAACGCTGCCCGTCGAGCAGCGGATCGTCGAGCCGTGTGTATTGACCGAACACGTTGGCGGCATTCGTCGTGTGCAGGAAGAAATTGCGCCCCTCCAGTGGCCTGAACACGCTGAACGTGCGACCGGCCGACATCGGCGCGAGGTTTTCGTGATAGACCGACCAGTGCGAAGGCGAGCCGTCGTTCTGATAAACGCCGACGTTGTATGCCATTTCGGCGCTCGCGGCGGCGTCGTTCAACGGCGTGACAAACAGGCTCTGGCTCGGGTCGAGCACGTTCCAGATCGATTCGTCGAGATCGGTGAAGTCGCCGCCCGGCGTGTTGCTCGCGGAGGATCGATGAAACCCGCCGAGATCGAGCTGAAGCTCGTAGGCGCCGACGTCGACGGTCGATGCGATGATGCGCGGCTCGCCGTCGGCGTCGAAGCCGACGCCGAACGGCGACACCGGCACGTCCGCGTTGTTGCCGTGATCGACGAGCGGCGACGACAGTGAACGCGGACGCGGATTCCAGCGGCTCACCAGCAGCGGATCATCGGTCTCGGTATTCGGTCCCGGCGTGAAGCCGTCCGCGCCGTTGCCGTAAACGAGGTTGTAGTCGTTGGTGATCCAGCCGCCCGCCTCGTCGAAGACGACGAGCCCGGAGATGCCGTTGAACGCGACGAGGTTGTTTGCGACTCGGGCCGAGCTTCCGCTCGCATCGAAACGCGCGACGAGGATGCCGTTCTGATTGTGGACGACCGTATTGTTGTTGAGCCGAAGCGTCGATTGCGATATCCCGGCGCGGATCGCGCTTTCGCTGCCTGGGGACGCCTGCCCCATCACCGTATTGCTCAATACGTCGATCGTATTGGCAGGGCTGCCGGCATTCTGCGAAATCGAAATTCCGGATGCGAACCCGCTGCCCGTCACGGTGTTGTTCGCGATCGTGACGCCGCCGGCGCCGGTGCCCGTCACGGTCAAGGCGCGCAGCAGCGAGCCGTTTTCCACGCGAACGCGATTGCGGAAGTAATTGACGTAACGCGTGCCGCCGGCATCCTCCGCGCAAACTCCTCCGCGAGCCGGCGCGGGTTCGCGAAAGCGCAGGTCGCTGTCGCCCAGGCTGAAATGCGCGATGCCGCCGCCGGTGTCGGTAAAGCGGATGGCGCAATCGCCGGCGGCGGCGTCCGACTCGTCCATGCGGATGCGGCTCAGGAAATAACTGCTTTCCGTATCGCTCGAATGCGCGATGCGCAGGTGGCCGTGCCGAAGGGTCAGCCGGCTGATATCGACCGTCATCGCTCCGGTCGCAGGCGAGACGACCGAGACGGAATCTCCCGAGCCGAACACCGCATCCACGCCCGCGGCGGCCGTGAGCGTCAGCGACTTGTTGATCAAGATGGATTCGTTCACGGCCGTATAGCCGTCCGCGAGCGGATCGTCCTCGCCGATCACGACGCTGTCGCCCGGCGCCGCCGCGTTGATGCAAGCCTGCAACGTCGTGCTGCATGCGCCAGAACTTTCGGGCCACGCGTGATAGGTCTGCGCGCCCGCAATCGGGACAGCAAAAAATGCGACGCTCGCGAGCGCGAGCGCCTCCAAGTTCCTCTTCATGAGTTTTCTCCTCCCGGCACACCATGTGCCCCCTGGGAAGAGCCTAAATTGCGCGAATGAGCCGGCCCTAGCAGGAAATACCGGGCAACGTCGTGTTATTTCATGGCTGTGTGGCGAGCACGAAATCGACGAAGCCGCGAATCGCCGGGTCTTCGGCGAACTCCGGCCGATAGAGGACGCCCGATTCGATCGCGCGGATCTGCTCGCCGAGCGGCACGCTGCCGATGTTCATCCCGCGCGTCACCGCGCCGGACGGCAACAACGGCAGGATCGCGACTCCGAGCCCTGCTTCGACCATGCGCACGATGATCTGCGTCGTCGTTGCTTCCATCGCGACCCGCGGCGTCAGCTCGCGGCGGTAGAACGCCTCGAGCACGTGCTGGCGTCCGGTCGATCCCGGCTCGAACATGATGAGCGGCTCGGCCGCGAGGTGTTCGAGATCTATGGAGGCGCGACGCAATAGAGGGTGCCCGCTTGCCGCGACGAAGAACCATCCCATCGTGAACCAGGGCTGGAACGCGAGACCCTTGGGGTATTCCTGCGGCGCGCAGATGCCGAGCATCATGTCGGCGTCGGCGCCGACCCCGGTCACGATCTGCCGTTCCGTTCGCGTATGCAGGCGTATCGAAATGTCGGGGAAATAGTCGCGGTACGCGCGTACGACGTCGATAAGCAGATAGAACGTCAGGTAGTGGCTCGCTGCGACTGCGATCTCGCGCGCCGGCTCCGCCGGCGCGAAGCTGTTGGCGAGCGTGTGTGCCTGCTCGAGAAACTTGCGCGCCTTCGGCAGGAAGAGCTGTCCCGCAGCAGTCAGATCGACGCCGCCGCGTCGACCTCGTGATCGTCGATAGAGCGATGCGCCGACCCGCTGCTCGAGCGTCACGAGACGGCCGCGCAAGCCCTCCTCCGATAGGTTCAGATCGGCGGCGGCCCCGCGAAGGCTACCGGCACGCGCGAGCTCCACGAACGCCAGCACTTGGTCGGTGGAAATGGGTGGTAACGGTCTAGGCATGCGTCTTTGAGCTCGTCCGACCGGGGCTGAAAAGCTTAGCGTTGCGGCCCCGCCGTCTGCGCTTCATACGACCAGAACATTCCGAAGCGGCCGCTGCTGGCCGCGGCACAATCGTATCGCACCGCACGGCCGTGCCGTGCCGTGCCGGGTGAGACGCAAGTCTCTGCGCCCAGGACAATTCCGCGTCGGAGACTTCTGCCCGAAATCGAGCGATAGCCGGGCAGTGCCTGCAACCGCACGCCGACGGGTCGCCGGACTCCTTACCCGCGCTCGGCATCGAGCATCGCGCCGCTACATATCACTCCGAAAGGTCGGGCAGCGTCAACGTTCGCCAGCGATCTTGAAGTTCCTGCGGAAGCGTCGGCTCAGCCGCAGACGAACCTGGGATTTCAGAACGACCTCGTATTCGCCGGAGGCAACGAGCTCCAGCCCACGCACGCGATCCAGATTGACGATGATCGAACGGTGGGTGCGGACGAATTTATGTTCGCCGAGATCGCGTTCGAGATCCGAAAGCGAGCGGCGCAGGATGTGCGTCTCCTCGCCGACGTGCACGCACGCGTAGTAGCCGGCGGCCTCGATCCAGTCGATATCGGCTACATCCAGAAATAGCATTTCGCCGCGCTCTTTGATCGTCAGGCGCTGCATGCGCTGCGGCGGTATCGACGAGTAGGCCGAAATTTTTTCCTTGGCCCGGCCGAGGGCGCGGACGAAGCGCGCATCGTCGAACGGCTTCAGCAGGTAGTCGAGTGCTCCTGCCTCAAACGCGCGCAGCGCGTAGTCTTCGTAAGCGGTCACGAAGATGATCGCCGGCGGCAGGTCGGCGCCGAGCAACTCGAGCACGTCAAACCCGTTGCATTCGGGCATCTGCACGTCGAGAAACGCAAGATCGTATCGGGATTTGCGCATGGCCTCCATCGCTTCCGGGCCGGACCCGCACTCGACGACGGCGCCGATGTCGGGATCGCGGCGCAACAGCACGATGAGATTCCGCCGCGCGATCGGCTCGTCGTCGACCACGAGAACCCGAAGCGACGTGCCGAAGGTCGCCATCTACTTCTCCACGAAAGGCAGGTTGACGATCACTTCGACGCCACCGCCCCCGGCAGGCCTGAGCTGCAATCCGGAATTCCCCCCGTGCAGAATCTCGAGCCGCGTGCGCAGATTGCCCTTTCCAGCACAGTGGGATCCGAAGCTTGGAATTCACGTGACTTGAAGTCGCG
>JADMIO011475785.1_pt1 | contig 40227 bp, 34 predicted proteins | sample 8958161 | NCBI WGS metagenome assembly JADMIO01 (sample SAMN16585339, study PRJNA669376) | soil metagenome | isolation source: Crop rotation soil | place: USA: Cullars Rotation, Alabama | collected 2011
CCGCCGGTGCCGAAGCCGCCGGCGATCACGCTGATGAAGTGCCGGTTCATCGCCTTGCACATGATGTACGAGAGGATCGCGCCGGAGGAGCCCACCAGAGCGCCGGTCACGATCAGCAGGTCGTTCGAGAGCATGAAGCCGGTGGCCGCCGCCGCCCAGCCCGAGTAGCTGTTCAGCATCGACACGACGACCGGCATGTCCGCCCCCCCGATCGCCATCACCATGTGGATCCCGAAGAGCAGCGCGATCACCGTCATGATGAGGAGCGGTGTCATGCCCTGCGGGATCGAGTGGGCGTTGAGGAACATCCTTCCCACCCAGATCACGATGACCAGGCCCGCGAGGTTCAGCCAGTGCCGCGCCGGAAGGAGCAGGGGCTTTCCGCCGATCTTGCCCGAGAGCTTGCCGAACGCGATCACCGAACCGGAAAACGTCACCGCGCCGATGAGGATGCCGATATAGATCTCCGCTTCGTGGATGGTCTTTTCGACCCCGGTGAACCCCGCCGCAGCCGCCGGGTCGACGTAGCTCGCAAATCCCACCAGCATCGCCGCGAGCCCCACCAGGCTGTGCATCAGCGCGACGAGCTCGGGCATCTGCGTCATCTGGACGGTACGCGCCGCATACAGGCCGATTGCGCCACCGGCCACCATCGCACCCATGATCCAGCCGATCCCGTCCGGCGAAACGCGCGGGCCGAACACGGTGGCCACGACCGCGAGCGTCATGCCGATCATCCCGTACAGGTTGCCGCGCCTCGAGGTTTCGGGATTCGACAGGCCACCGAGGCTCAGGATGAAAAGGATCGTCGCGCCAATGTACGAGACGGTTGCCATTCCTTCGGACATGGTCGTCTCCTATTTCCTGAACATCGCCAGCATGCGCTGGGTCACGGCGAACCCGCCGAGCATGTTGATCGAGGTCAGCACGATGGCGACCACGGCGAGCCAGAGGATCCAGTCGTCGGTCCGGATCACGCCGCCCGGCGGCGCGATCTGCACCAGCGCGCCGATCACGATGATGCTGCTTATTGCGTTCGTCACGCTCATGAGCGGCGTGTGCAGGGCCGGCGTGACGTTCCACACCACCATGTAGCCGACGAAGCACGCGAGCGCAAAAACCGTCAGGTGCGCAAGAAAGGCCGGCGGCGAATTGACGCCGATGAGGCAGAACAACACCGCGCCGGCGGCGAACACGATCGCCGTGCTCTTGGCCGAGGCCGGCTCCCCACCCTTGCCGTGGCCGTGCGATTTCGGGGGCGCCACGGCGGGCTTGGCGCCGGCCGGCGGCGCGGCCGGGAGCTTTGGCGCGGGCGGCGGCCAGGTGACGGTGCCGTCCTTGACCACCGTCAGGCCGCGGATGGCCTCGTCCTCCATGTTGACGTTGATGACCCCGTCCTTGGTCTTGCACAGTTCCTCGGCGAGGCGGAACAAGTTGGTCGCGTACAGTGTCGAGGACTGCTTTGCCAGCCGGCTCGTCAGATCGGTATAGCCGACGATGGTTACGCCGTGCTTGACCACCGCCTTGCCCGGTTCCGTCAGTTCGCAGTTGCCGCCGCGCTCGGCCGCCATGTCGACGATCACGCTGCCCGGCTTCATCGACGCGACCATTTCGGCGGTGATCAGCCGCGGTGCGGGCTTGCCCGGAATCAGCGCGGTAGTAATGATGATGTCGACTTCCCTGGCCTGCCTGGCGTACATCTCGCGCTGGGCCTGCTGGAAGCCTTCGCTCATCACCCTGGCGTAACCGCCGCCGCCGGAGCCTTCCTCGTCGTAATCGACCTTCACGAATTCCCCGCCAAGCGATACGACCTGGTCGGCCACTTCGGCGCGGGTGTCGTTGGCGCGCACGATCGCACCAAGGCTTGCGGCAGTGCCGATCGCAGCCAGGCCGGCGACGCCGGCGCCTGCGATGAACACCTTGGCCGGCGGCACCTTGCCGGCGGCCGTGATCTGGCCATTGAAAAAGCGGCCGAACGCGTTTGCGGCCTCGATGACGGCGCGGTAGCCGGCGACGCCCGCCTGAGAGGTCAGCGCGTCCATCTTCTGTGCGCGAGAGAGCGTGCGCGGCAGTGCGTCGATGGCCAGCACAGTGACCTTGCGCGCGGCCAATTGCTGCATCAATTCCGGGTTCTGCGCCGGCCAGATGAAGGTGATCAGGGTCTGACCCCCGTGCATCAAGCCGACTTCGGCGGCGTCCGGCACGCCGACCTTGAACACGATGTCCGATTGCGCCCAAAGCGCAGCCGCGCCTGCCACGACCTCCGCGCCGGCGGCACGATACGCGTCGTCGCTGAAATTGGCGGCGTCGCCGGCGCCCGATTCGACCGCGACCTTGAATCCGAGCTTGATGAGTTTCTCGACGACCTCGGGGACCGTGGCCACCCGCTTCTCGCCCGCCCAAGTCTCTTTCGGGACCCCTATTGTCTGAGGCATCGAATTCCCTTCCCTGTCGCTGGATTTTTCTGTAAGTCCGCAATTGTACGGGTTCCGGTTGGTGGCACCTTCCTGCTACGATGATTTACACCATGGGTCGAGTCAGCGAACTGTTGCGCCGGACCGCTTTGGCGCTGGCAGTTGCCATTTGCAGCCTGCACGCCGCCGCTTCGGATCGTGCGCCGGCCTTCACCATGATCGCGCTCGGAACCGCCGGAGGGATCGACGAGGACAACCTGTCCGCGTACCTCCTTGCACCCAGGGGTTCGACGGACTTCGTTGCCCTGGATGCGGGAACGCTCATGGCCGGCCTGCGCAAAGCCAACGCGATGGGAAGCCTCGCCGGCCTGGGCCAGCCCGCGGACTCGAAGCTCGCGCCGGAAGTCTTCGCCCTGCAAAAGCGCATCAAGGCGTACCTGATCTCGCACGCGCACCTCGATCACCTGATGGGGCTGGTGATCAATTCGCCCGACGACGACGCCAAGGACATCCTCGGTTCGGCGGCGACCATCGACACGATCCGCGATCATGTCTTCAACTGGCGCCTGTGGCCCGGATTCGGCAACGAGGGAGCCGGCTTTCACCTGAAGAAATACCGCTACGTGCGGCTCGAGCCCGGGATGAGCGTGCCGGTTGCGGGCACGCAGATGATTGTCGAGCTCCTGCCGCTGAGTCACGGCGCGGGTTATGCGTCGAGCGCTTTCCTCGTTCGCTCCGGCGAGCACTACGCCGCATATTTCGGCGATACCGGACCGGACCAGGTCGAGAAATCCACCGCGCTCCAGGACGCCTGGACGCGCCTTGCGCCGCTCATCAAATCCAAGGCGCTGCGAGCCCTCTTTATCGAGGTGTCCTATCCCGACGGCCGTCCCGACTACCAGCTCTTCGGCCACCTGACGCCCGCCTGGCTGATGCGCGAGCTGCGCGCATTTGCCAGAACCGTCGATCCGGGGCACCCTGCGAGCGCGCTCTCCGGTCTTGCCGTGTTTGTCACGCACGTCAAGCCGGCGCTGATGCGCGGAGAAGATCCGGTCCGGCAAATTGCCCGCGAACTCGCGGCGCGCAACGACCTGGGCGTTCGGTTCGAGTTTCCTCGCCAGGGGCAGCGCATCGATTTCTAGAGAGCACGTGTTTTTCATCGACGAAAGGGGAGCCGTCATGAACCAGGAGAGTCGGGGAATCAAGTTGGGCCGGATCATTGCGCAATCCCAAGCGGATGAAGGACTCAGGAAAAGGCTGTTGGCCGACCCTATAGCTGCGCTGAAAAGCGAAGGCATCGAGATACCGGCAGGCCTCACGCTCAAGGTTTTCGAGAACACCGAAAAGGTATTTCACCTGGTCCTTCCGGCCGGCCATGGAAAAGAATTGTCGGATAGCGACTTGGACAAAGTGAGCGCCGCCGGGGACGCGGATGCCATGACGTACGCTAACCTGCAGATGGTCGAAGCCGATACGCGGCTGCAAGTGACGGCGGGCATTCCGAAGAATGCGTCGAGCGCGATCAAGGAAGCCGGCGGCGATATTAAAAAAACTGCGGGTTGACAGAACGAAGAAAGGGGAACCGTCGTGAACCAGGAGAATCGGGGAATCAAATTAGCCCAGCTCGTTGCACGTTGCCGGTGGGATGAAAGTCTCAGGAAAAAGTTGCTGGCCGATCCGATGGCAACGCTGAAAGCCGAAGGCATCGAGATGCCGGCCGGTATGGCGATCAGGGTTCACGAGAACACCGGCACGGAGTTTCATCTGGTCCTGCCGGCAATTTCGGCGACCGAATTGTCGGATCTTGAACTGGACGTGGTGAGCGGGGGCACCGACACGGCGCAAGATCGGGTCGACGCTGCGACGGCAGCCGGGAACGAATACCAGAGAACGCTTGTGACCATCAGGAATACCCTGGCCAAGGACGACTCGAGCGGAACGACCCTGGGAACCATGATGGAATCCAACCTAAAGCTATGATCGAAGCCAACACTGGATACGACACGCCGAAGAAGCGGCCTTGAGCAGCGTCGGGAAGACCTGGCGGAAAAACAAACAAGAAGTGCGGTAAACGCAGTTCGCATCATGCCCGGCCGGCATCCGGGTACACGCAGGGGGGAGAACGCATGCGCAAGGTCTTGTACATACTCGGCCAGCTGTCCGACAGCGATGTCGACTGGCTCGCCCGTTCGGGCAAACGCGTCAAGCACGCCAAGGGCGCGGAGCTCATCAAGTTCGGGGTCGGCCTCGGCCAGCTTTTCTTCATCCTCGACGGCGAGGTCTCGATCTGCACCAACAAGGGCTTCGAGCTCGCGCGGGTCGGCTCGGGGGAGATCCTCGGCGAAATGTCGCTGGTCGACTCGAGGCCGCCGTCCGCTTCGGCTGTCGTGGTTTCGGACGCGTATGTCCTGACGCTCGAGAAGTCGGTGCTCCTCGAAAAGCTCGAGAACGACACCGGGTTCGCATCGCGCTTTTACCGCGCCATCGCCGTCTTCCTGTCGGAACGCATGCGCAGCACAGTCGGGAAGATGGGCTACGGCGACGACGCGCCCGAAGAGGAGATCGACGGCGACGAACTCGATTCGAACGTCCTCGACAACGTGCACCTCGCGGGCGCGCGGTTCGAGCGGCTCCTGCAGCAACTGATGGGCTGACCGGGCGCCCGATTCAACCGGCTTGAAGATGTTCGATTGCAACGCGCGCATTGCGGTCCTGGCGCTGGGCCTCCTCGGCCCCGCCCTCGCGGTCGCCCAAGGCACGCCTGCCGCGCCCGGCTTGTCGCTGCTGCAGGCTTTACAGGCGGCGCTTGCGCAAAACGCGAATATCGCGGTTTCGCGATCGCTCGCCGAGGCCGCCGCGGGTGCTGCGCAACAGCAGTCCGGCGCCTTCGACCCGGCACTGGCCGCGCAGAGCATCGAGACGCGCGCGATCCGGCCGCTGCGCGAATCCGAGCGCGCGCCGCTGCTCCTCGGCGGCTTCGACCTGCGCTATGAGCTGACCGATACCTACGTGACCCAAGCCGCCCTTTCGCGGCAGTTCACCAATGGCGTGCAGGCCAGCATGATCGCCACCCACACCCACCTCTGGGACAACGCGCTGAGCGCCCAGTCCATCCCGCGCCAGAACACCGGGGTGCTCACGTTCCAGGTGCGCGTACCGATGCTGCGCAATTCCGGCGACGCGGTCAGCGCGCCGATGCGCGCGGCCGAGGCCGAGGCCGAAGCCGCGCAACGGGAGCTGGAGTTCACCGCAAACCAGGTGCTGCTCTCCGGTGCGCTGGCCTACTGGGACTATCGCGGATCGATGGACCGGATGGCGGTCACCGAGGCGAACGAGCGCCGCGCCGAGGCCCTGCTCGACGAGTTGCGCAAGCTCGTAGCCGCCGACGAGCGGCCCCGGGCCGATCTCCAGCTGGCGGAAGCGAGCCTGAGCGACAAGCGATCCACCCGCATCGCCGCGCAGCAGGCCTTGCTCGCTTCGCGCCGAAACCTGGGGCGGGCGATCGGCCTCGAAGCGCAGGCCGCGATGTCGATCGGCGCGCTTGCCGATGCTTTCCCGGACTACGAACGCCAGCGCATCAATACCGTGGAGCGCTCGCGCGAGCTGGCCATGCACGCCCTTCAGTCTCGCGCCGATATTGCGGCCCTGCGCCGCCGCGAAGAGGCTGCCCGCATCCGTGCGGATGCAGCCCGCAACAACGAGCGCCCGCAGCTCGACATCGTGCTGAGCGCGGCACAGGCCGGCCTGGCCGAGCGCGCTTCGCCGCTGGCCGTGGGCGCCGCGTTCTCGCAGAATTTCGGCCCGGGCTACGGCGCCGGCGTGGTCTACCAGATCCCGTTCGGCAACAACGCAGCGCGCGGGCTCACGCGCCAGCAGGTCGCCGTGGTCGAAGCCCAGCGTGCCCAGCTGCGCGAGCTCGGTTTCGCGATCGAGAACAACGTCGAAACCTCCGCCTATGCTGTACAGCGTGCGGCCGATCAGCTGCGCGAAGCCGACAGCGCGGTGCGAACCTATGGCGCCGCCCTCGAGAACGAGCGCACCAAGCGGCGCCTGGGCATGGCAACGCTGATCGATGTGCTCAACATCGAGGACCGCTATGGCAATGCGTTGCTGGCGGCGGTCCAGGCCCGCCAGGCTTTTGCAGCGGCGATCGCGCAGTTCCGGTTCGAGACCGGGGCCCTGGTCGCGCGCGACGGCGAGCGCTACAGCGCGAGCATCGACGCGCTCTTCTCCCCAACGGTGAAATGAGGCGGTAATGGATTCGACCCAGACCCAGTCAAGGCTTTTCCGCAAGGTCGCCCTCGACCGCCTGTCTTCGCCCGAGCAGCTCGACACCATCGTCCAGGTGGTGACGCTTAAGAGTTGGATTGCGCTCACGCCGTTCATCGCGCTGGTCGCCCTTGGCCTCGCGTGGGGGATCTTCGGCTCGATCCCGACCAAGGTGAACGGCAAGTGCATGCTGATCCAGACCGGCGGGCTGCGCGACGTGACCGCGGGATCGGCCGGACGCATCACCGACCTCAAGGTCAAGGTCGGCGACACGATCGCCGTCGGCCAGCCGGTCGCGATCCTCGCGCAACCGGAACTGGCCGACCGCATCCGGTCGGCCGAGGACCGCCGGGCCGAGCTCCTGCGACAGGAGGCGGAACTGCAGGGCCAGATCGCGCGCTCGCAGAGCCTGTCGCGCTCCCTGCTCGCCCAGCAACGCTCGGCGCTAGAGCGCCAGATCGGCGCGGCAGAAGACCGCAGCCGCGTGATGAGCGAGCGCATCAAGACCCAGCAGAGCCTGTTCGACCAGGGGCTGATCACCCGCCAGACCCTGCTCAACTCGCAGAACGAGCTTGCCGCCTCGCAGCAGGAGGTCGAGAACGCCAAGAGCCAGGCGCAGCAGGCGGGACTGCGCGGCGCCGAAGACGACAAGCGCGCGCTCCAGGAGATCACCGCGGTGCGCAACCAGATCAGCGAGACCCGCCGCTCGATCGAAAGCATGCAATCGAGCCTCTCGGCCACGACGCAAGTGACCTCCAGCTACGCGGGCCGGGTGGTCGAGCTGAAGGCCGGGCCCGGCACGCTGGTCTCGCAAGGCAGCGCCTTGATCACGGTCGAATCGGCTGCCGCAGGCGCGAACGACCTCGAAGCCGTGATCTACATCCCGGCGACCGAGGGCAAGAAAGTCGAGCGCGGCATGGACGCGCAGATCGTGCCCTCGACCGTGAAGCGCGAAGAACACGGTTTCATGGTCGCCAAGGTGCATTTCGTCTCGGATTACGCGGCCACGACCGAGTCGATGCTCGCGGTGCTGCAGAACCGCCAGATCGCGCAGGAGCTCTCGGCCGGCAGCTCGCCGATCGAAGTCCGTGCTTCGCTCGAGCCGGCAAAGACGCCAAGCGGATTTCGGTGGTCGTCGGAATCCGGCCCGCCGTTCAAGGTCAGTACCGGCACGCTCGGCACGGTGGAAATCGTCGTCTACCGCCAGGCGCCGATCACGCTCGTGATTCCGCTGCTGAAGAAATCCCTCGGAATCGATTGATGCGGCGAAGCGCTCTCCCCCTCGCCCACGCATGGCCACACCCGCACCAGAGCTGAAAAAGCCGGCGCGCCCGATCCGCGTCGACACTCCCACCGTGCTGCAGATGGAGGCGGTGGAATGCGGCGCGGCCTCGCTCGCCATGGTCCTGGGCCACTACGACCGCTGGGTCCCGCTCGAAGAATTGCGAGTCTCCTGCGGAGTATCGCGCGACGGGTCCAAGGCCTCGAACGTCCTGCGCTCGGCGCGCACCTTCGGCATGATCGCCAAGGGCTACAAGAAGGAACCCGCCGACCTGCGCGCCATGCGGCTTCCGTTGATCGCGTTCTGGAACTTCAACCACTTCGTGGTGGTCGAGGGGTTCAGCAACGGCAAGGTCCACCTCAACGACCCGGCCATCGGCAAGCGCTGGGTGAGCGAAGAGGAGTTCGACCAGTCCTTCACCGGCGTGGTGCTCGCGATCGAGCCCGGCCCGGATTTCAAGCCCGGCGGCGAGCGCCCGAGCGTGATCCGGTCGCTGTCGCGCCGCTTTGCCGGAGGCGGCGGCGCGATCGCGTTCCTCGTGGTCTGCGGACTGGCCCTGGTGCTGCCCGGCATGGCGATTCCGGTGTTCAGCCGGGTGTTCATCGACGAGATCCTCGTCTCGCACCGCGAATCCTGGCTGGTCCCGCTGCTGGTCGGCATGGCAGTCACCGGCATCCTTCGCGCCACGCTGAAGGGCTTCGAGCAGTACTACCTGCTGCGGGTGGAAACCAAAATGGCCCTGGCGACCTCGGCCAAGTTCTTCTGGCACGTGCTGCGCCTGCCGATCGAGTTCTACACCCAGCGCTCGCCGGGCGACATCAGCGCGCGCGTGGCGATCGCCGACCGGATTGCGCACATCCTGACCGCGGATTTCGCGGCCTCGCTGCTGTCCGTTGCAACTTCGATCTTCTTCGGCCTGCTGATGTTCTTCTACGACCCGGGCCTCGCGCTGATCGCAATTGCGACCGCCGCTGCCAGCCTGACAGCGATGCACCTCTCCGGCACGAGGAACAAGCAGCTCAACCAGCGCCTGGCCATGGACGGCGGCAAGCTCATGGGCGCGTCGATGAACGGCCTCATGGTGATGGAAACGATCAAGTCGGCCGGCGGTGAAGCCGGCTATTTCGCCAAGTGGTCGGGGTTCCAGGCCAAGTTCCTCAACTCGCAGCAGGAGATGGCGCGCATCGCCACCAACCTCGCGCAGCTTCCGGTCGTTCTGACGGCCACGGGCAATGCGCTGATCCTGGGCCTCGGGGCCATGCGCGTCATGGACGGCGCGATGACGATGGGCACGCTGGTGGCGTTCCAGAGCCTGGTGGCGAGCTTCATGGCGCCGGCCAACCAGCTCGTGGGGATCGCCGCGAAGCTGCAGCAGGCACAGGGCGACGTCGACCGCATGGACGACGTCATGAAGTACCGCATCGACGAGGCTACCGCGACGGCCGGTGACGGCTCGCGGCTTGCAGTCAAGCTCACCGGGACGATCGAATTCCGCAACGTGACCTTCGGCTACAGCCGCGCGGAATCGCCGCTGCTGGAGAACTTCAGCCTCACCCTCAAGCCGGGCGAGCGGGTGGCGCTGGTGGGGCCTTCGGGATGCGGCAAGTCCACGGTGTCCAAGCTGCTCATGGGCCTGTACGAGCCCTGGTCCGGCGAGATCCTCTTCGACGGCCGGCCGCGCTCGGCCTACGACCGATTCGCGCTGATCAACTCGATCGGGATGGTGGACCAGGACATCGTCCTCTTCTCGGGCACGGTGACCGACAACATCACCATGTGGGACGCGACGATCTCGGAGTCCGACATCGCGCGCGCGGCCCAGGATGCGTGCATCCACGACGCGATCCTTTCGCGCCCCGGCGGGTACGACGCGACGATTGCCGAGGGTGGGCAGAATTTTTCCGGCGGCCAGCGCCAGCGCATCGAGATCGCGCGCGCGCTGGTGAACAACCCGCGCATCCTGATCCTCGACGAGGCCACCAGCGCCCTGGACGTCGCCACCGAAAAGCAGGTCGACGACAACCTGCGGCGGCGCGGGTGCACCTGCCTGATCGTCGCGCACCGCTTGTCGACCGTGCGCGATGCCGACGAGATCATCGTCCTGAAGCGGGGCAAGGTCGTGCAGCGCGGCACGCACGACGCGATGGCGGCCGACACGAGCGGCTTTTACTACAACCTCGTGGCGACCGAAGCGACATGAAGGCCCTGCTGACCGAAAGGCTGCGCGCGGCAAGCACCGGGGTCGCCCACACGGGGCGTGAGCCTCTGCGTGTCGACGATCCCGACACCGCGTGGTGGGTGGAAGCCGGGACGATCGACGTGTTCGCGGTGCCGGCCGACGAAGGCAAGCTGGCCGGCGCCCGGGAGCATCTGTATCGAGTCGAAGCCGGGCAGGTGTTCTTCGGGATGGACCCCGCGGCGATCGGCGCAGGCTGGTCGATGATCGCGGTGGCCACCAGCGGGACGCGCCTGATGGCCTTGCCGTGGAAGACCTTCGTCGAGTTCGGGACCGAAGGACGGGTGGGCGAAGCGCTGGTGGAACTCGCGGACAGCTGGATTTCGACCGTGACCCGTGGTGCGCGCAAAGGGATGCAGCCTAAGCAATACCTGCCCTTGCGCCACGGCGAAAGCCAGGCAGTGCCCAAGGAACAAGCCTTCTTTCCGATCGATCGCCTCGCATTTATCCGTATCCTGGAAGGCGAGGCGGTCTTCCTGTCGGACGACTTGCTGCGGGTGGACGCCAACGCCGGCCTGCTGCCGCTGCGCGATGACGCCTGGCTGCGCGCAATCGGCGACTGCCGTGTCGAGTGCCTTGCCCCGGACGCGGCCCTGGGCGATCCCGGATTCTGGGAGGGCCTGCGCGCCTATCACTCGCTGATCGTGCGCGCGTCGCTCCACGAGTTCGAGCGCGTTGCGACGCACGAGACCGCGCGAATGAAAATCAAGGCCGAGCAGGCCGCCGGCCAGATGCAGGCCGGGCTCTCGGTCTTCGCTCGCACGCTGAGCCAGGACCGGCGCGCGGACTTTGCCGAACTCTCCTCCGACCCGCTCCTCGGAGCCTGCCAGCTGATCGGCCGCAGGATCGGGGTGAGCTTCGAAACGCCGCCTCGCAGCGGCCTGGAGCGCGCCGACCCGGTCGAGGAAATCGCCAATGCGGCGCGCGTGCGCTTTCGCCAGGTCGCGCTGCGCGGCGCCTGGTGGGAAGCCGACGGCGGCCACCTTCTCGGCCGGGTGCAGGAGAGCAAGCGCCCGGTGGCGCTGATTCGCGTGCGCCGCGGCTACGAGCTGCACGATCCCGTGGACCGCACCGTGGTTCCGCTCGACGAGACGGTGGCCGCCACGCTGGTGCCCTTTGCCCAGTCGTTCTTCCGCGCGCTGCCGGCCCGGCCGCTGCGGTTCCGGGATCTCGCGCAATTTGCGTTTCACGGCGTGGGCAACGACCTGGCCTGGATGCTCGGCCTGGGGGCAATCATCGGCCTCCTCGGCATGCTGACGCCGATCGTCACCGGCTACATCTTCGACACCCTGATCCCGGCATCCGACCGGCCGCATGCGATCGAAGTCACCGGGGCGCTGATCGCGGTCGCGATCGCCGCAGCCCTTTTTTCGGTGGCCCGCTCGGTCGCCACGCTGAGGATCGAATCGCGGATGGACGCAGGACTGCAGGCCGCGCTGTGGGACCGGGCGCTCAACCTGCCGATCCCCTTTTTCAAGCTGTACTCCTCTGGCGACCTTGCGCAGCGGCTGAACGCCATCAACACGATCCGCCAGGCGCTGTCGGGCACCACCATCGGCGTGCTGCTTGCGAGCGCGTTTTCGCTGGTGAACATCGCACTGCTGTTCTACTACGACGCAAAGCTCGCCTCTGTCGCTGTCGCCCTGATCGCGGGCGCTGCTGTCCTCACCGTGGGGCTGGGACTATTCAAGCTGCGCTACGACCGGCATATCTCGGAGGTGGCCGGGCGCCTGTCCGGCCTCGTGTTGGAGTACCTGCGCGGCGTCACCAAGCTGCGCGTCACCGGCGCCGAGTCGCGCGCGTTCGCCAACTGGGCGCGCGAGTTCGGCCGGCTGCGGCAGCTTTCGTTTTCGAGCGGCAACGTCCAGAACGTGAACGACGTGTTCTTTTCCCTGTACCAGGTGGGCGTCGACATCGTGATCTTCGCGGCCGTGGCCTGGCTGCTGACCAAGGGTGCAAGCGAAGCGCCCCTTGCGGCCGCCGCAGGCTCTCCCGAACCCGGCAATGGGCTGACCACCGGCCAGTTCATCGCGTTCTACGGCGCTTTCGGCCAGGTGGTCGGCGCGGTCATGGGCTTGAGCACGACGCTGCTTGCGATCCTCAACCTGATCCCGGTGTACGAGCGCGTCAACCCGATCCTTCGCGCCGAGCCGGAGACGGATCTTGGTAAGACGCATCCCGGCGAGCTGCAGGGGCAGGTCGACCTGGTGAACGTCACTTTCCGCTATCGGGACGACGGCCCGCCGGTCCTGGACAACCTTTCGTTCTCGATCCGCCCCGGCGGATTCATCGCGGTCGTGGGACCGAGCGGCTCGGGCAAGTCGACCCTGCTGCGGTGCCTGCTGGGCTTCGAGCAGCCGACCTCGGGCGGTGTGTTCTACGACAACCAGAACCTCGCCGACCTGGACACGCGCGCGGTACGCCGCCAGATGGGCGTGGTGCTGCAGCACAGCCAGGTCATGCCCGGCGATATCTTCTCCAACATCGTCGGCACCACGCAGATGAACATCGACGATGCGTGGGAGGCAGCGCGGTTCTGCGGGCTGGAGGAAGACATCAAGGCGATGCCGATGGGCATGCACACCGTCATCTCGGAGGGCGGCAACACGCTCTCCGGCGGCCAGCGCCAGCGCATCCTGATCGCGCGAGCGATCGTGCAGCGGCCGCGGATCCTGCTCTTCGATGAGGCGACCAGCGCACTGGACAACCGCACCCAGGAAATCGTCACCCGGAGCCTGGACCGGCTGCGCGCCACGCGTGTGGTCATTGCGCACCGGCTCACCACCATCATGAGCGCCGACCGCATCCTGGTGATGGACAAGGGGCGCGTGGTGCAGTCCGGAAGCTACGCCCAGCTGGTCGAGCAGCCGGGGATGTTCCAGGACCTGGCCAAGAGGCAGCTGATCTGAAGCACCTAAGATTTATTGACTTTCATTTCTGGAGTCGTTGCCTGGCGCGGCTATCCAGACAGTTTTGTTGCTGAAAATGGAAAATACGAGAATCGACTCCGCCGCGGCCGCGACGCCCGAAGTACGCATCTCGGCACTCGAGCTGCCGGCGCCGGGCTTCGAGCGCTTCACATTTCCGCGCTATCGGGCGCTCCTCGCCGGGACCGAAGCGCCGGAAACCATGCACGAACGGATCGCCGTCGGAGCGCGCCTTGGCGACGCGCCCGTGGGCCTGGCCTTCTATTCGCGGGCGTTCGAGGACGGCGCAAAGCGCCGGCTGTTGTCGGTCATGGTGAGCCCGCTCCTGCGCAGGCACGGCTACGCGAGCCGGATGCTTGCGCTCGGCGAGGCGCTCGCGGTGGCGCGGGGCGCCCAGGTGCTGACGGCAACCCATTCGAGCCAGATGCCCGCGGTCACGGCTTACGAGGCGTTGATCCGCAGCGCCGCCTGGTCCGCGCCGGCCGAGTTCGAATACCGTTTGGCCGGGAAGGCCAGCTGGGCGCTGCAGGCGGCACAGGACTGGGCGCCGTTCCTGGCGCGCCTGGAGACGCGCGGCTACGGGAGCACACCCTGGGGCGAAATCTCCCAGGGCGACCGCGAACGCATCGCGCAAATGGTCGAGAGCGAGCTTCCGGAGGCCGACCGCCAATTCGAACCGTTCACCCCGGAGAAGAAAGTCGGCTTGTTGCCGGACCTTTCCCTTCTGCTTCGCCGGCGAGGCGAAATCGTCGGGTGGATCCTTGCCTCGCAGGGCGCGATGCCCGGCAGCGTGTACTACAGCAGCGGCTACGTGGTGCACTCTGTACGCCGCGCGGGATGGCTGGTGGGCGGAGTCAGGGAGGTGTGCCAGCGCCAGGCGGAACGCCTCGGCGGGGACACGCTGTCCGTGTTCGAAACCTCGCCGAAGAACAACGAAATGCGCCGGTTCATGGATCGCCAGCTCAAGCCCTACAGCGTCTGGACCGACATTCGTTACACGAGCGAAAAGCAGATCGGCGCGACGCACGGAGAAGCGACTACGGCGCCCGTCGCCAGCGCATGAAGCTGGACGGCCCCAAGCGTGCATTGAACCGGCTTGGGGTGACGATCCGCGACGCTCGGGTTCCCACCCGCCTGCAGTTCCAGACGACCGAGTGCGGAGTTGCCGCGCTGGCGATGGTCCTCGCGTATCACGGCCGGCATGTCACCAACGAGGAGTTGCGCCAGGTCACCGGGGTGTCGCGCGACTGCGTGAACGCGGCGGACATGGCTCGCGCGGCGCGGCATTACGGGCTGGAATGCAAGGCCTACAGCCGTGAGCCGGACGCGCTGGACGACCTGCCGCGGCCTTTCCTCGCCCACCTGCGGTTCATCCATTTCGTCGTCGTCGAGGGCGTCACCGCCACCGACATATTGATCAACGACCCGGCGGCAGGCCGCAGCCGGGTTCCAATGGAAAAGTTCCGCGAGGATTTTACCGGCGTCGTCCTTGCATTCCGGGCGGGCCCGCAATTCGTTCCGCAAGGGGCCAGTCCGCATCCCGTGGCGTCGCTTTGGCGCCGGATGTCGCCGGGCGTCCGGCGGGGTTTTCGCCTTGCCGCGGTTGCAGGCATGGCGGCGGCAATCGCCCTGCCGGCAGTGGCGCTGGCCGTGGGCGCATGGGTTGACGGGCTCGGAATATTCGCGTCGCTCTCCATCGTGTACGCGGCCTTGTTGGCCCTCGAGGGCTACGCGCTTGACCGGCTGCGCCATGGGATCGCAAGCGGCCAGGCCGAATTGCTGGCTCGACGATTTGCCGCGTTGCCCGCGAGCTTCTTCGTCTATCGCCTTCCGGCGAAGCTGCACGAAACGCTCTATTCCGGCGAGACGATCGCGCGTCTTGCCTGCCAGGAATTCCTTCCCGCCGCGCTTCGAATGGTTGCGTTGCCTTTTACGATCGCAGCCCTGGCCTGGCTTTACCCTGCAGCCGCCGCCGCGGTCGCCGCGCTTGCCGGCGCCTGCGTCGCGTCGACGCTCGCGATTTACCACTTTCGCGGCGATTCGAGCCGGATGCGCACGCAAGCCGCGAGCGACCAGCTGAACGCCCTGGTCTTCGGACTGGAGGAACTGGAGGAGGGCAAGCTGGGCGGCAAGGACCACGACTTCGTGAGCGGGCGCCTTGGGGCAAGCGCCGGCCTGCAGAAATGGGTGCAGGAATCCGGGACGCTCGAAGCGCTCTTGAATGCAATCGCAACTGCGTTTGCAGTTGCCGCGGCCGCATCCACACTGGGCTTCGCGGCCGTGGCGCTGACCGCGGGGCGCGCGACCACGGGCGAAGTCCTTGCAATGCTTGCGCTGGCGGTCGCGGCGGGAGCATCGTTACGCAGCTTTCCGCAGCTTCGCGCCGCATGGGACGAGCTGGTGCATCTCCTCCTGCCGGTGGAGGACGTGCTCGCGGTTCCCGAAGAGCAACCCGCGCCTGTGGTCGCCCAAGCTGCGACGGCCCTGCCGGAGGGCACGATCCTGCGCGCGACCGCGCTTCGCTTCGGCTACAGCACTACGCGCGCCCCGCTCGTCGATGCCGTGGACCTGTCGCTTGGGCGCGGTGAGCAGCTCGGTCTCACGGGACCGTCCGGTGGCGGCAAGTCCACGCTCGCTGGCCTGCTTGCGGGCGACCGCTTGCCGTGGTCGGGCAGGGTCGACTATGCGCCTGATGCGGTTGTGAAAGCTGGCGGATTCGTCGCGTGGGTGGACAAATCCACGTTCTTCTTCGAAGGCACGGTGCGCGCCAACCTGTGCCTCTGGGCGAACGACATCCCCGAGGATCGGCTGCAACGGGCGATTCGAGACGCCTGCTTCGACGAGGTGCTCGAAAAGCGGCCGGGCGGCCTGGATGCGCCGGTCCTGCAGCGCGGCCGCAATTTCAGCGGTGGCCAGCGCCAGCGCCTCGAGATCGCGCGGGCATTGTTGCGCGAGCCCAAGATCCTCGTGCTGGACGAAGCCACCGATGCCCTCGACCCGGCGCTCGAGGCCCGCATTCGCGAAAACATCCGCAAGCGCGGCTGCTCGCTGGTCATGGTGAGCCATCGCGCTTCCACGCTTGCGGCCTGCGATCGGGTGCTTCGGGTTGCCGGCGGGCGCATCGCGCCGGCGGCCGGTTCGCTTGTGGACGCGCCCCCGATCGATGCCGACTCGCCGCTTCCGGGACCGCCCACAATCGAGGGCCCCGTGAACGATGAGGCCGCGCAAGCACTGGCCCTCGAAGGCGCGATTCGCAAGATCGCCGGAGCCCTTGGCATACCGGAGAATGACCGATCTCGAGCCGGTGCGAGCCCCCCGTCGGGCGACATCGTCGACGTCGCTCGCCGCCATGGCCTTTGCATGCGTGTCATTCGCTTCCCGGTCCGGAAATGGTGGCGCAGGAATCACGGTCCAATGCTCGCTTTCCACCGGGGAAGCCGTGTCCCGCTGGTCGTGCTTCCAGCGCCGAACGGCGTTCGCTTCTTCGACCCGCGCTCGCAGGAAGAATTGGCGTTGCGCCTGGACTCCGACCTTGAGCCACGGGCCTATCGGTTCTACCCTGCAGGAGCGCCGGATGACGAAGGCATGGAGGCCGTCCTTAAACGGGCTGCCCGCCAGGCTTGGCCGGAACTAGCCTATGCATGCGTGACGGGGACGGTGCTCGGGGCAGCCCTCACGCTCTTGCCATTGTTCGCCCTGCGGGCTTTCGATCCTGTGACCAGCTTGACGGTGCCGGCGTCGCTGTCGCTTGCCCTCGGGATGACCGCGCTGGTCCTGGCCGCGGGCCTGCTCGACTACTGCCGCTCGGTTTCGGTGCTGCGAGCCGGTGGGCGCGTCGAGTTTGCGGCGATGTCGGTGTTCCTGCAGAGGCTCGCGCGGCTTGCCCCGGCGTTGGCCCGCGGGCTGCCCACCGACGACCTTGCACGCGGGATGACCGGCGCCGCGCGCCTGTTCGACCGATTGCGCGGCGAGCCGGCTCGACAGGCTTGCGATGCCAGTGTCGTCCTTGTTGCATTGGCGCTGCTCGCCTGGGCTGAACCCGGCCTCGTCGCGTATGCGGCCCTTATTGCTGGCGGTGCAATCGCCGGGCCGTGGGTGCTCGCGCGAAGCGGTCTTCCCCTCGAAGAAGGATACGAGCGCCAGCGCCGGACTTCGCGCCGTTTCCTGTTCGACGTGCTCGCGGGAATTTTCCGCCTGCGGCTGCTCGCCACCGGCGGACGCGCGCTCGAACGCTGGATCGAAACGCACGCTGCGGATCTGGCGTGCGAGTCGCCAGTGCGGCAAATCGACGCCCGCATTGGTTGGCTGCGGCAGAGTTACCCGTGGCTCGCGATCGCCCTGCTTGCTGCGGCGATCGCGCATGCGGCACCCCTCCCTGCATGGCGCCTGCCCGCAGTGTTCCTTCTTTTCTGGCTCCTGATCGGCGCGGCCCTTGGCCTGGGTAGCTCGTGCGTCGCGTTCGCGCGCGGGCGGACACTTGTAAGAGACGCGAACCTGCTTACCTCGACGTCGCTCGAGCCCGCCGGATCGGGGACAGCGACCCGGGCAGAAGAGATCGAACTGCAGGACGTCACTTATGGCTACCCGGGCACGTCTGCGCCGGCGCTGGCCCACCTGTCGCTGCGCATCGAGCCCGGGGAGTTCGTTGCGATTACGGGCCCTTCGGGCGGGGGAAAATCGACCCTTCTTCGAATGATCTCGGGCCTGGAGCAGCCGCAATCGGGTGGCATCCGTCTTGGTGGCGCCTGCGCCGACGCCGCGGCAACGGTCGCCTGGCGCCGGACCCTCGGCCTGGTGTCGCAGGACGAGCGCTTGCAAGGCGCATCGACGCTGCGCAGCCAGATCAGCGGCCTGGCGCCGTACGGCGTCCGCGAGGTGTGGCGCGTGGCGCGGGTCGCGCTGCTGGGCGAGGACATCGCACGCATGCCGATGGGTCTCCAGACCATCGTCGAAACCGGCAAGATCTCAACCGGGCAGGAACAGCGCCTGCTGATCGCTCGCGAATTGCTGCGACGGCCTTCCGTGCTGATCCTCGACGAGGCGACCAACGCCATTCCGGACGCACTTCAGGCGGCGCTCTTTGCCAACCTGCGCAAGCTCGGGATCACTTGCATCCTGGTCACTCACCGCGAGACGGCGATCGAGCACATGGACCGTGTCCTGGTGCTGGAGCGCGGGACGATTGCGTGGACCGGCACGCCTGCGGAGCTGCGGGGGCAATCGAGACTTGTCGAAATGCTGCGCGCGGAGCGGCAGGAGGGGCACCTGTGAGCAATCCGGTGGAACCTGGTCGCACGAGCGCAAAAATCGGAATCTTCCGGCGCGTAGCGGTCGAGCAATACATGCGGCCGCTGGACTCCGACACGCCGGAAATGCTGGCCCCCTTCAACAATGTGCTACTCGCTCTGGCCGCAGTGCTGCTCTGCGTGGCTTTCGTCCTCTTGTTTTCTCCGTAATGTGGAGAAATCCCTGTACGCATTTTCAGCGCCTGCTAGACTCTTTTAGCACTTGCCCTTGACACAACTTCCCTTCGACACGAGGTACGGAACATGAGCCTGGACATTGCGCGCGAATTCCACAGCAAGGTCAATTCGAACATGGACTTGCAAAGCGAAATCAGGGGATGTCGAAAGATCGAGGAAACGCTTGAAGTTGCCCGCAATCACGGATACCACTTGACCTCTCAGGATCTGCTGGCTGTCGCCGAAGAAGCGACCAAAAGCGGCGACCTCTCCGACTTCGACCTGGAGCTGGTCAGCGGCGGGAGCCCGATTTGCTGCGTGAACTGCACCGGCCCCAGCGTGTGAGGAAGTCGCGCAGCAGCTAAGGCTGCTCGCTTCTTGGAGCAATAAGCTGCCCGCCGCCGCGGCATTGCTGTGCCTGGCTTCCGTCCTCTAAGGGTTGTTGGTGGCTGGCGATGCCTTTCTTGCCGACTGGACGGCCTCCGGTCAAGTTCTGGCGGGTGCCTTCTTATTGGTGGGCGGGTTTTCAAAAGCTGCCGACATCGCTTTTTCCGGCGCGCAAATTGAACGTTTCGGGATTCTCTCGGACGTGCAATCCCAGTGGGCGGCGGGGGGGCTCGCAATCGTCGAAACTGGCCTCGGGGCGGCGTTGCTCGCCGGGTATTGCAGCACCGCGGCGGGCTGGCTGGGATTGGTTCTGCTCGCGGGACTTCCGCTTGCCGCGTTAAGGCTCGGCGCCGGGAAAGGCATCAAGGATTGTGGGTGCTACGGCAAGCTGTTGCTGCTTACGCCGTTGCAGTCTGTGTGCCTCAATGCGCTCGTTTCCGGCCTGCTCCTCGCGTGGTTGCTCCATGAGCCCGGTGCGGCCAGTTCGGCCGGCACCGTTCAGTTACTGGTTGTCCTAGCGATCATGCTGGCGGCCGGCGTGCTCGCCCGGCACACCGCATTCAACGGCGGCCTTTTGCTCTTTTCGGCATTTCGCCCCGGCCGGCGCTGGCCGGCTGATGTCGTAGCTAAAGCGGGCCTGATTATTCCACCCTTGGATCCAAACCATGAAGACGCGATCGTGGTCTTCGCGACCCAGACCTGCGGCCAGTGTCAGGCTTGGCTGCGTGTCCTCGATCGTCTTGCGAAGATTCCCGGCGAACTGCCTGTTCTTGGCGTGATCGCTGCCGGCGAAATCCCTTTGGAAGACTTCCGGCGATCGCTGCAATTGACAATCCCGCTGGTGGCGATCGCGCCCTCTTCGCTGCTGGACCTGTGGTCTCGCCTCCCCGCTGCGGTGCTCGTCCGTGACGGGCGAGTTGCGGCGTGCTGGAGAACCCGTTTGCCACCGGACCTCGTAGAACGAGTCCGGCTCGCGAAGGCGACTAACGGATAAGACTGCGCCCCCTGAGGCGTCGCACTCCAAGGATCATGAATTACCCCGGGGTGACCTAATTCATGGTTTGAGCATCCTTTGTTCGTTAACATACATTGGCAATTGAAACTGCCCCGAAGAACCGGATAAAAAGAGGAACTAACCATGTCGCAGGAAGCGGTTTACGGCTTTATCAGCAAAATCGAGCGCGATACCGAATTGACAGCGATAGTTACGCAGGCATTTGCCGATCAATCAGAACTTGATCTGGTCGACTTGGCGGGCAAGCACGGATTCGCGTTTACCCGCGAAGAAGGGCTCCAGGTCTGGGAGGAGGTCCAAGCTCGCGGCGAGCTTTCGGATGTGTTGCTCGAGGCCATTGCCGGCGGAGAACCGCCCAATGCGGGCAGCTACGTGGGGTGACGGCAGCCACAAGCAGCACATGCCTAGTAAATTCTGGCATGTCGCTCGATTCGACCAGCAGAACCTGAGGAAACTTCATGTCGCAAGAAGCAGTGCACAGCTTTATCAGCAAGCTCGAGCGCGATGCCGGTTTGGGCGCCATCGTCATCCAGGCGTTTGCCTCGAACTCGGATCTGGACCTCGTGGATCTCGCGGGCAAGCACGGATTCGCCTTTACCCGCGAGGAAGGCATCAAGGTATGGGACGAGCTCCAGCTCAAGGGGGAACTCTCCGATGCCCTGCTCGAGGCCGTAGCCGGCGGGGCCCCCACTGACTGTGGTGACCGGAAGACTAAAACCTAGCAGAAGATTTCCTGCGTTCGCCAACGTCCATTTCCGATTGGACGCGTTCGATGCGATATTTCCAAACGAAACATTTCACCAGGAGGATTGATCATGTCAAAGGAAGCGGTTTACGGCTTTGTCGAAAAAATCGAGCACGATTCCGAATTGGGCGCGATCGTCACCCAGGCGTTCGCGACGAATGCGTCCTTTGACCTTGTGGCCCTCGCCGGCAAGCACGGATTCGCCTTTACGCGTGAGGAAGGCCTCGAGGTCTGGGAAGAATTTCAAGGCCGTGGTGAGCTCTCAGATGTTTTGCTTGAAGCCGTCTCCGGCGGCAATCCAAGCTGCATGAATGGAGGTGGAACGAGCACCGGCACGCGGGAGGGCTGATTTGGATAGGCCCCGTGCATTCCCGCCGGATATTGCGCGAAGAACCGTGAACCAACGCCGCTTCGGACTTTGTTGCGGCGCATCATGGCGTCCCTTCGGACTTGAGCCGCGAAGTGACTTTTTTCATGGAAGGCGCGGCTTGTGTTCGCTAACATACATTTGCAATTTGGCAAATTCGCAAGCAGTTTCTCAAAGCGGGGGTACCACATGTCGACAGAAGCGGTTCACGGGTTTATCGCCAAGGTGGAGCGGGACACCGAACTGGGTGCGTTGGTTACGCAGGCTTTTGCCGGAAAGACCGACCTGGACCTGGTCGACCTGGCCAGCAAGCACGGATTCGCGTTTACGCGCGAAGAGGGCCTGAAGGTCTGGGAAGAGTTTCAGGCCAGGGGCGAGCTTCCCGACGCCGTTCTTGAGGCAGTCGCCGGAGGCGGCTCAGCTGTTACCGACTGGAAATGACCTGGCGATCAACTAGTCAATTGCATTAGGGACTCAAAAGCAATTTCTCAATCCGCGACTTTGCACGGGAGTACGACATGTCAGTAGAAGCGGTTCACGGTTTCATCTCCAAGGTAGAGCGCGACACCGATCTGGGCTCGATCGTCACGCAAGCGTTCGCAACAAATTCGGATCTCGACCTCGTGCAGCTTGCGAGCCGGCACGGTTTCGCCTTCACCCGCGAAGAAGGAATGAAAATCTGGGAGGAGATTCAGGCACGGGGCGAATTGCCCGATGCGCTGCTCGAGGCCGTCGCTGGCGGCTCCCCGATTCAGTGCGGTGGAGGCGGCAACAGCGGCGTCTGACCAATCTTGCGGCGAAGGCCCGGCAATCGGCCGCTTTGTCAGGCCCGCGGCGCCCGCGCCATCCACCCGAATTGCCGCTCCCCGATCTCGAAAGCCCCCTGCACGATGAGCGCGAGCGCTGCGGCCGGGATCGCACCGGCCAGCAGCGTGACACTGTCGTTCAGCGCGAGCCCTGAAGCGATTCTCTCGCCGTAGCCGCCGGCGCCGATAAACGCGGCGATCGTCGCCGTGCCCACATTGATCACCGCTGAAGTCTTGATCCCGGCAAGGATCGACGGCAGCGCCAGCGGCACCTCGATCAGCCGCAGGCGGTCGCGTGGTGCGAGTCCGAGCGCCATCGCCGCCTGGCGCATCCCGGTGCCGAGTCCGGTAATTCCCGCGTGGGTGTTGCGAACGATCGGCAGCAGCGCATAAAGGAAAAGCGCAATCAGCGCCGGCAGCGTCCCGATCGTGCCGACCGCCGCAATCAAGAAGGCAAAGAGCGCAAGCGACGGGATCGTCTGGATCACACCCACGGTTCCCAGGATCCATTGCGCCGCACGGGGAAATTTCGCCGCCGCGACGCCGAGCGGAACACCCGCTGCGATGCTCGCGGCCAGCGAAACGAAGACCAGCAACAGGTGCTGGCCGGTGAGCCGCCAGAAATCCGGCCCGAACAGCGTCCCGAAGAAATCGCGCTTGCCGGCTTGCTGAGTTGAACCCTGCCCTTCCAGCAGCGCCGCCGCCTCGGCAAAACTGCGGCCCTCGAGCTCGGCCGCGGCATTCATGCGGATCATCTGCGCCTCGCCGATTCGCCCTTCCAGCGCGGAAAGCGAGCGCCAGGCCTCCGGGAAGCGCTGGGGCACGTCGAGCCGGTAAAGGAGGATGGCGTCGTACCGCGGAAAATACTTCCGGTCGTCTTCGAGCACGCGCAGCTTGTAACGCTCGATCTTCGCGTCGGTCGTATAGATGTCCATCACGTCAATCTTGCCGGCCGCGACGGCTTCGTACGCAAGGCCGTGGTCGAGGCCCGATCCAGTGTCAAACGGATACCCATAGGCCTTCTTCAGTCCCGGCCAGCCATCGGCGCGGCCGATGAACTCCTGCGAGAGCCCGAGCTTCACCTCGGGTTTGCCGAGCAGGTCGGAGAGCTTGCGCACGCCCAGCGCCTGCGCGCGCTCCTCGCGCATCGCGAGCGCGTAGCCGTTGTTGAACCCCAGCCGTACCCCGACCCCCATTCCCAATGGCGCAAGCTCCCGGTTCAGGCGCGCGATGTCGAAGTCGCCTTCGAGCTTGAGGATTTCCCGCGCAATGGTCCCGGTGTATTCGGGATACAGGTCGATCGAGCCGGCCTTGAGCGCGGCGAACACTATTCCCGTATTGCCCAGGCCCGGCCGGTGCACGGCATCGCCAGCCTTCTTCACCAGGATCTCGCCGAGGATGTACGACTCGGTGAACCGCTTCGAGCCGACCTTGAGCGGCTCCGCGCTCACCGCAAACGCCAGGCCGGCAAGCAACAGCGCCGCGGCGCGCCTCATCGGGCCATCGCCATGGACGCTTCCCCCGTCCCGATGAACTGGAGCGCGGCGAGGTTCGCATAGAGACCGCCCTCGCGCATGAGGTCGGCGTGCGTTCCCTGCGCGACGATCGCGCCGCGGTCGAGCACCACAATGCGGTCGGCGTGCTGGACCGTCGAGAACCGGTGCGCGATCACAAGGGTGGTCCGGCCGCGCTCAAGCGCCTCGAGCGCCTGCTGGACCATGCGCTCGCTGGCCGCATCGAGCGAGCTTGTGGCCTCGTCAAGGAGGAGGATCGGGCGATCGGCAAGCAGCGCTCGCGCAATCGACAGGCGCTGGCGCTGCCCGCCCGAAAGCGTCACCCCGCGCTCGCCCAGCGGCGTGTCGAGCTTTTGTGGCAGTCGCTCGATGAACTCCAGGGCGAATGCCTGCTCGCAGGCGCGCTCGGCTTCGGCGCGGGTCGCCTCGGGGCGCCCGTAGCGCAGGTTGTCGAACACGCTGGCCGCAAAGATGACCGGTTCCTGCGGCACCACCGCGATCGCGCTGCGCAAGGCGCGCGGGTCGAGCGACCGGATGTCGACGCCGTCCACGCGGATCGTTCCTGCCTGGACGTCGTAAAACCTCAGCAGCAGGGACAGCACGGTCGACTTGCCGGCCCCGGAAGGCCCGACCAGCGCAACGCGCTCTCCGGGCGCAATAATCAGGCTGAATTTCTCAAGCGCCGCGATTTGAGGGCGTGAAGGATATGCAAAGCCGACGGCATCGAACGCAATGCCGCCCGCCCCCCCCGATGGCAAGGACGCCGGATTCGCGGGGGGCCCGATCGTGGGTTCGGTGGACAGCAACTCGACCAGTCGCTCAGTGGCCCCGGCCGCGCGCTGCAAGTCGGACATGACCTCAGAAATCGCCGCGATGGCGCTGGCGGCGATCGCGCTGTAGAAAATGAAGGCCGAAAGGTCGCCGGCCGTAAGGTTGCCGGCGAGCACGTCGTGACCGCCTTTCCACAGGATGACGCCGACGCCGCCGAACACGATAAGCATGACCAGGCCCACGAGCATCGCCGACTGCGCTATCCGGCGCACTCCGACTGCATAGGCGGCTTCGACGTGCGCGGCGAAATCGCGCCGCGTCGCGTCCTCGTGAACGTAGGCCTGTACCGTCCGCACCTCGTGCAGCGCCTCGTCGACAAAAGCACTCACGTCGGCCACGCGATCCTGGCTGTCGCGCGAGGCGCGCCGCACGCGCCGGCCGATCAGGATGACCGGCAGCACGATCAGCGGCGCCAGCACGAGCACGATCAGCGTGAGCTTCAGGTTTGTAATGAGGAGCATGACGAGTGCGCCGGCCAACAGCAGCGTATTTCGCAAGGCCAGCGAAAACCCGTATCCGACTACCGCCTGCAGCAGCGTCGTGTCGTTGGTGAGCCGCGAGATCACCTCACCGGTGCGGACGGTTTCGAAATAGCCCGGCGCGAACCGCAGGATGTGGTCGAACACGGCGCGCCGGATGTCGGCAATCACGCGCTCGCCGGTGGAAAGCATCAGGAAAAACCGCGCAAAGGTTGCCACCGAAAGCAGCGCTGCAAGGGCGACCACGGCGGCAAGCGCGCGGTCGAGGACCGCTGGGCTGGCAGCCGCAAAGCCTGCGTCGATCACATAGCGCAATCCCTGGCCCAGCGCGAGCACGCAGGCTGCCGCAACCAGGAGCGCGACGATCGCGCCGGCGATGCGCAGCCGGTACGGCGAAAGGAATCGCGCCAGGGCGAGGAAGTGCGAGAAGTCGCGGCTGCCCGGACGGTCGGGCAGGCGATCGTTGAAGACCGACATGAGGCGGGACTGTACCCCAGCCGTGCGGTTCCGGCCGGCCAGGCCGGCTGCCGCCCGGGTCAGCGCCCGTAGAAACGGTAGTTGTTGCGGCCCAGCTCCTTCGCCCTGTACATGGCGGCATCGGCGTTGCGCAACAACGACTCGGCGTCCCCTGCGTCGCCTGGAAACAGGCTGATGCCGATGCTCGCGCCGATCGTGAAGGCGCGCCCGTCCACGCGGAAATCCGGCACCAGGGTGCGCAGGATCTTCTCGGCCACGATCGAGCAATCGGTTTCAAGCGCCAGGTCGGGGATGACGATGACGAACTCGTCCCCACCCTGCCGCGCGAGCGTGTCTGCCTTGCGTACGCACCCGATGAGGCGGTTGGCGACTTCGCGCAGCACCGCGTCGCCGGCTTTGTGCCCGAGCGAATCATTGACGTTCTTGAAGTGGTCGAGGTCGATGACCATCACGGCGAGCCGCGCATCGCGCCGTTGCGCGGAAAACACCGACTGCCGGAGGCGGTCGTCGAGCAGGCGCCGGTTCGGCAGCCCGGTCAGGGTGTCGTGGTACGCGAGGTAACGCACTTCCTCTTCCTGCCGCTTGCGCTCGCTCACGTCCTGCGAGACGCCGATTACCCGCGCTGCCGAGCCGCCTTCGCCGTAGACCACCCGGCCGCGCGCCGACAGCCAACGGATCTGGCCTTCTCGGCCGACTATGCGGAATTCGCAGGAGTGGGCCTCCCCGGTTTCGAGTGTCCTTTGGCACGCCTCCTCGTAGCGCTCCCGGTCATCCGGGTGGATCAGGGTGCGAAAGTCCGGGTGCGTGCGCGCGCCGCTCGCCGGCAGGCCAAGCAAGCCGCTGGGATCGCGCCCCCACGAGAAACTGTTGTCCGCGACGCCCCACTCCCAGTAATAGAGGTCGGCGGCATCGACCGCAAGGCGAAGCCGGGCCACGCTTTCGTAAAGCGCGGCGGCCGCCTGCTTGACGTCGGTGATGTCGCGGGCCGTGCCCGTGGCGCCGACGATTTCGCCCGCCGGATTGCGCAACGGGATCGCATTGAACGAAAGGTCCACCGGCACCCCGTCCCTGCGGACGTGCCTGGTTTCATAGTTGTGCGCGGGCTCACCCTGCAGGATCTGCTGGAATACCGCCCGATCCCTCTCGCGCACCTCGGGAACGAGGGAGTCCGAGAAATGGCGGCCGAGCATGTCCCCGGCTTCGGCGCCCCAGATCCGGCGCACCGCAGCCCCGTTGAGATAGGTCCAGAGGCCTTCGCGGTCGATCGACCAGATCAGGTCGTTCGAAGTCTCGACCAGGTTGCGATACATCTCCTCGCTCTGGCGCAGGGCGCGCTCGGCTTCGCGCCGGTCCTGCGCATCGGAGAAGGCGAAGATCGCCGCCGCCGCGGGATCGGCGGGATCGATCGCCCGGCCCAGGCTGTGGCACCAGACCGCAGCGCCATCCTTGCGTACCATCCTGGTATCGGCTTCGATGACCGCGCCGCCAGCCATGCGCGCGTAGGTATCGTCGCCAACCTTTTTCCAGGATCTCTCCGATCCGTAGAGCATTCGCGTCGGCTTTCCCGCAAGCTCTCCAGGGGCATAGCCGAGCATCAGCTCGAGCCTGCGGTTGCAGCGCACTATCGTTCGCTGCTGGATGAAGGCCACGCCGACCGGGAGGATCTCGAGGACGAGGTCTTCCTCGGCAAGCACGGCCTGGTAGGCGGATTCGGCATGCTTGGTCACCGAAATGTCCGAGAACACGCCGACGATGCCCCCGAGCGGGGTGCGCACGGTCTTGCCCTGCATCCACCGGCCGTCACGGGTGCGGTACTGGCGCAATTGGCCGTCGCCCGCGAGATGACGCCGGATGCGTCTTTCGATCCATCCTTCCCGGTCGCCGGCATCGGCCGGCGCGATGTACTCGGCAGCATCGAACGCGGTTTCGGCAATCGTCCGGAACGGCGTGCCTGCGAGGTCTTCGGGCCGCCTGCCGGGCGCGTACAGCGAGGCATATTCCGCATTGCAGGCGACGAGCCGGTCTTCTTCGTCGTAAATGCCGATGCCGTCCGGCGAGCTGCCGATTGCGTCGCGCAGGCGCCCTTCGCTCTCGCCGAGCTTTTCGACCAGCGATTCGTTTTCGATCCGGGTCTGCAGGGTCCTGCACACCGAACTGTGCAGCCGGCTGAAGACCGCAATCATTGCCGCGGCGAACACAACGACCATGACCGCCATCCACCGGTAAGGATCGATGCCCTGTGCGAACAGGACGCCCGCCGACACGATCATCGGGGAGACCACGAACGAATAGAAAGCCAGGCGGCTGGGCGCATAGATTCCCGCCGCGCCGATGATCATCCCGCCGGTGACGAACATCACCGCCACCCGATGCAGCGGCTCGCCGGGCTCGAAGAACAACCCGGGCGTCAGCGCCCAGAGCGCGCCCGCCGCGAACGTGCCGACGGCGAATCGCCGCTCCCAGGCGAGGGGATCGGTCTGCCGCGTCTGCGACCGCAAATAGACCAGGTGGAGCGACATGCGGGCCGCGGAAACCGCGATCAGGCTGACCAGCCACCCGGCCAGTACTTCCGCGGCAATCGGCCCCCAGAGGATGATCACCAGGATCGCGCCGTTGAGCAGCGAGACGATGTACGCCGAGCGGGCAATGCCGAAAAGCTCGGCGACACGCTCCGCTTCGAAACGTGTTGCGTTTCCGGCAGTTTCAGGTCTGGCGGTGGCAGAGGATTCGTTCAAGCCTTGATTTTCCTGCAGTGGCGCTCGATGGCCAGACCCTACGCCCGCCCGCCCACCACCTGCGTCGATTCCCTCACGCGACACACAATCTCTTGCAGATTGGTTTGCTACCCGCCCAGCCGGCGATCGATCAACTCGATCCAGTGACTGACCGGCGTTCCGGTACCCGACTGCAAGTGCGTCAGGCACCCGATATTCGCCGTGGCAATCCGGACCGGAGCGCCGGCGTGCAGGGCGGCAATCTTGTTGTCACGCAGGCGCATCGAAAGCCCCGGCTGCAGGATCGAATAAGTGCCCGCCGATCCGCAGCACAGATGCGCATCCGGCACGCTCGTGACGTCGTAGCCCGCCGCCTCGAGCAGCGGCTCGACATGGTCGCGGATTTGCTGGGCGTGCTGAAGGCTGCACGGGGAATGAAACGCGGCCTTTTCCGCGCGGCGCGGCCGCATGGAAACAAGATTCTCGATCGCGGACCGCTCTTTCAGGAGCACCTGGGACAGGTCGAGAGTCATGGCGGAAATGCGCGCGGCCTTTTCTGAATAGGCCGCATCGTCCTTGAGCAGGTGGCCGTACTCCTTGACCGTGGTCCCGCAGCCGCTCGCGGTCATCACGATCGCTTCGGCCCCCGATTCGACCAAAGGCCACCACTTGTCGATGAGCGATCGCATGTCCGCCTTGCCCGCTTCCTGGCGGTTCAAATGGAAGCGGACCGCTCCGCAACACCCGGCATCCGGCGCCTCGACGAGCGAGATGCCCAGCCGGTCGAGCACGCGAGCCGCCGCAGCGTTTATCGATGGTGCCAGCGCAGGTTGAACGCAACCGGCGAGCACGATCATCTTGCGCGCATGTCGCGGCGCGGGCCAGGCGCCGGCGGGCTCGCCGGCCACCGGGACCTTGGCGGAGAGTGGCGCGGGCAGCAGTGGCCGAAACACCCTCCCAAGCGCAAGCAGCGCGCCGAACAACCATGTCCTCGGGAGGACCGCGGACAGCACAGTGCGGGTAATCGAGTCCCATGTCCCTCGCCGGACGCGCTCTTCGACGATCCTGCGCCCGATGTCGGCCAGGCGCCCATATTCGACTCCGGACGGGCACGTCGTCTCGCACGCACGACAGGTGAGGCATCGGTCCAGGTGAAGCTGGGTCGTGGCGGTGACTTCCGCCCCCTCCAGCACCTGCTTGACGAGATAGATCCGGCCGCGGGGCCCGTCGAGCTCGTCGCCCAGAAGCTGGTAGGTCGGGCACGTCGCGGTGCAAAAGCCGCAGTGCACGCATTTACGCAATATCGCGTCGGCTTCGCGGCCTTCGGCGGTGTCGCGGATGAAATCGGCGAGGTTGGTCTGCAATGGGCCTACCGCATCCCGGCGCGAGTGTCGCCGCCGGTCACCATTCCGGATGCAGCCGGCCGCGATTGAATACACCGGCCGGGTCGAAAACGGATTTTACGTTTCGGTGCAAGCGTGCGAGCACGGCCTCGGTTGCCGCGAACACGCCTGCGCTCCGGTCGCCGCCGCGGAAAAGCGTCGCGTGGCCACCTGCGGATCTTGCAACCTGGCGCACGGTAGCCGCGTCCGCAGCGGTCTTCCACCACCGCAGCGCACCGCCCCATTCGATCAGTTGTGCGCCGGGCCTGCCGTCCGGAAATGACACTGGCGCCGATGTGGACGGCAACGACAGGCGCCAGAGCGGTCCCGGCTGGGCGAAGAAAGGGTCCGTTTGGTCGCGCACGCCTGCCCAATAAGCTTTCGCTTCGGCCTCGGCCAGGGGTTGCCCGCCAAGCACCGCGCGCGCCTCGTCGACCGCAGCCGCCGCACCCTCAAGGCGCACACTGAGCCTGTCGCCAGACCAGGCGCTTGCCGTCACCGGGAGCGGACGCCCTCCCCATTCATTCAATTTTTGCACCGCCTGGGCGTCGGTCATTTCGAACCGCAGTGTTGCGCTGCTTGCCGGCACGGGCAGCACCTTGAGCGACACTTCGAGCACGATCCCCAGCGTGCCCATCGAACCGGCGACGAGCCGGGACACGTCGTACCCGGCGACGTTCTTCATCACCTGGCCGCCGAACCGCAGCACGTCGGCCCGCCCGTCCATGAGGACACACCCGAGGACGTAGTCTCTCACTGCACCGTAGTAGAGGCCGTTCGCCGCCCGCCGCGGGCCGGCCAGGCCGGCAGCGACGCAACCGCCGATGGTGCCGCCCGAGGCGTACCTGGGCGGCTCGAAAGGCAGCATCTGGTTGCACGCACCGAGCTCGGCTTCGAGTTCGGCGAGCCGCGTTCCGCATCGCGCTGTAACGACGAGTTCGCTCGGCTCGTAGCCGACTATTCCCGCGTGGTCGCCCAGCTCGAGGGGCTCGCCGTCCAGGGGGCCGCCGTAGAAATCCTTCGTACCGCCGCCCCGCAGACACAGGCGGCCGCCGCCGGCCGCCGCAGAGCGCACCTTGTCCGCAAAATGCCCGAGCGCCGCCTCCATCTCAGAATCTCGGCAGTTCGGCGAACTGCTGCCGGCCGGGACTGACGTGCATGCGGCCGTATTCGGCGCAGCGATGCAAGGTTGGGATGTTCTTCCCCGGATTGAGCAATCCATGCGCGTCGAATGCCTTCTTCAACGCGAGGAACAGGGCGATCTCCTTGCCGCCGAACTGCACGCACATCTGGTTGATCTTTTCGATGCCCACGCCGTGCTCGCCGGTGATGGTGCCGCCGACGGCCACGCATTTCTCGAGGACCTCGGCCGCGAATTGCTCGGTGCGATGCAGTTGCTCCGGGTCGTTGGCATCGAAGAGGATCAGCGGGTGCAGGTTGCCGTCGCCGGCATGGAACACGTTAGGGCAGCGCAGTGAATACTTGCGCTCCATTTCGGCGATGAACCCGAGCATCTCGCCCAGGCGCTTCTTGGGGATCGTGCCGTCCATGCAGTAGTAGTCGGGCGAAATCCGTCCGACTGCGGGGAAGGCGGCCTTGCGGCCGGCCCAGAATTTCATGCGCTCGGATTCGCTTCCAGAAACCCTGAGCTGCGTAGCCCCCGAGCCGGAGAGCACCGCTTTCATCCGGCCGATCTCTTCTTCGACCTCCGCCGGGGTGCCGTCGGACTCGCACAGCAGGATCGCCGCAGCGTCGAGGTCGTAGCCGGCGTGGACGAACTCCTCCACCGCTTGCGTCGCCGGGCGGTCCATCATTTCCAGGCCGGCGGGAATGATGCCGGCTGCGATCATGTCCGCTACCGCGTTGCCCGCCGTCTCGACTTCGGCAAACGACGCCATGATGACCCGCGCGACTTCGGGACGCGGCACGAGCCTGACAGTCGCTTCGACAGTGACGGCGAGCATCCCCTCCGACCCGATCGCGAGCGCAAGGAAGTCAAAGCCCGGCGAGTCGAGCGCCTCCGAACCGAACTCGACCGGCTCGCCCTCCACCGTGTATCCGCGCACGCGAAGCACGTTGTGCACGGTGAGGCCGTATTTCAGGCAATGCAGACCGCCGGAATTTTCTGCAATGTTGCCCCCGATCGTGCAGGCGATCTGGCTGGACGGGTCGGGCGCGTAGTAGAGCCTGTGGACTGCAGCGGCCTCGGAGATCGCGGCATTGCGCACGCCCGGTTGCACCCGCGCAGTCCGCGCCAGCGGATCGACGGCAAGGATCCGGTTGAACTTGGCCATTCCGAGCAGAACGCCTTCGGCGGAAGGCAGGGCGCCGCCCGAGAGCCCGGTCCCGGCTCCGCGCGGCACAACCGGCACATTCAATGCATGGCACGTGCGGAGCACCCGAGCCACTTGCTCCTCCGTCTCGGGCAGGGCAACCACCATAGGCAGCTGGCGATAGGCCGACAATCCGTCGCATTCGTAGGGCCGGGTTTCCTCGCCGCGAAACAGCACCGCATGCGCCGGCATGAATGCGCGCAATGCCGCAACCACCTCGCGCTGGCGTTCCGGATCGATGCGGGCCCCGGTTTGCGAAGCAATGTTTTCTTCGGCGCCCATTCAGGTTTTCAGGTAAGGGGCGGCCCACCCAAGGCCGCTCACCGTATCGCCAGCGGGATTGTACTCACAGCCGATTGCGCCCTTGTAGCCGAGCCGGTCGATATGCCCGAGCATCCAGGCAAAATTGATCTCGCCGCTCCCGGGCTCGTGGCGGTCCGGGACATTGGCGATCTGAATGTGGCCGATGCGCGGCATCAACCGTTCGATCGTCGCAGCGAGGTCGCCTTCCATGATCTGCATGTGAAAGAGGTCGTATTGGATGAAGCCGTTCGCTGCGCCCGCTTCGTCCAGGACGTCCACCGCCTGCGCAGAACCGTTGAGGAAGAACCCGGGCACCGAGCGCGTGTTGATGGGCTCGATCATGAGCGCAAGGCCGGCTTTATCCAGTTCGCGCGCCGCGAACGCCACGTTCTCGACGAAGGTGGCGTGAAACGGTTCCCTCGCGGCACCTGGCGGCGGGACGCCGGCCAGGCAGTTGAGGCGAGGACAACCCACCGCTTTCGCGTAGTCGATCGCGCGGGCCACGCCTTCGCGAAATTCTCCCTTGCGCCCGGGCAGGCTCGCGATACCGCGGTCGCCCTTCGCCGCATTCCCCGATGGAATATTGTGGAGCACCACCTGCACGCCGGCATCGCGCGCGCGCACTGCGATGGCCTCCTTGTCGAACTCATAGGGAAACTGGTATTCGACGTAGCGAAAGCCCGCCTTTGCGGCCGCGTCGAACCGCTCCAGGAACGCGCACTCGGTGAAGAGCATCGACAAGTTGGCGGCAAGCTTGGGCATGGCTAGGGAATTGCGGGGAGAAGGCGGGAAACCGTGCTTCCGAGGATAGGGTTCGCTGCCGCAAGCGTCAATCGTTCCCCAAAACGCGCCAACGCCATGGGACAATGCCCACAGAAGAAGCCGGCGTCTCGCGAAGCCGGGACCGCAACGCGTGAATCGTTCCGCTTGAACAGTTCCTTATCCCCAACCCGCTGGATTGCGCCGGTGCTGCTCGCCGCGTTCGGAGCGCTTGCGCCCGAAGCTGCCCTCGGCGCCGAAGCCGTGGACAACGCGCCAGCGCCCTGGTGGGTCTGGCCGATCGCGCTTTTCTCGGTCACGCTGCTCCTCGGAATCGTTGCGATCCTGGGTGGGGTGGGCGGCGGAGTGCTGTTCGTGCCGATCGTCAGCGGCTTCTTTCCTTTCCACCTCGACTTCGTGCGCGGCGCAGGGCTGCTGCTCGCGCTTTGCGGTGCGCTCTCGGCCGGCCCTTCCTTGCTCAGGGGCGGAATGGCGAGCATGCGCCTGGCGCTGCCGCTTGCGCTCGTCGGTTCCATCACCTCGATCTTCGGGGCACTGGTCGGCCTGGCATTGCCGGCCAGCATCGTCCAGACGGCCCTTGGCTTGGTCATCCTCGGCATCGTCGTGCTGATGTTGCGTACCAGGGGCCGGGCGGAGGCTGCACAGCCGAAGCACGACGCCCTCGCCCGAGCGTTGCAGCTGCACGGTATCTACTACGATCCGGCGCTGGGAAGGAACGTCGAGTGGCAGGCGCGCAACACGGTTGGGGGGCTGTTCGTCTTCGCCGGCATTGGCGTGCTCGCGGGCCTGTTCGGCCTCGGGGCGGGCTGGGCCAACGTGCCCGCCCTCAACCTGCTCATGGGCGTCCCGCTCAAGCTGGCAGCCGGTACGAGCAGCTTCCTTCTATCGGTCATCGACACTTCGGCCGCGTGGATCTACCTCAATCGGGGCGCGATGCTGCCGATGCTTGTAGTGCCTTCGTGCCTTGGAATGATGATCGGCGCCCGCATAGGCGCGAGGCTCCTGCGCCTGGCGCCGACAAGGGTGATTCGACAGACGGTGCTCGCGCTACTCCTCTTCGCCGGCGCCCGTGCGCTGCTCAAGGGGCTCGGGCTGTGGACTTGAACCCGGATCCCGGCGAAGGGCTCGTATCCCAGGAGCAGCTGCGGTACGCGGACTGGCTCGACGCAGGCACACGGATCGGCCTGTGCCTGCTGGTGGCTTCATTCGCCTTGTACGCCAGCGGCCTGGTGGACCCGCATGTCCGCTTGTCGGACCTTGCCTCGGTTTGGGTTCTCCCCGTGGACCGGTACCTCGCGGTGACCGGCCTGCCGGCGGGCTGGGGATGGCTGGGCTACTTGGGGGCGAGCGACGTCATGAATTTCATCGGCATCGCCTTCCTGTCCCTGGTCACGCTCGGCTGTTATGCGCGGCTTGCGGTCAGCTACTTGCGCCAGCGGGACACGGCCTGCGCCTTGATCGTGCTGGCCGAAATAGCGGTGCTGGTCATCGCAGCCTCCGGACTGGTGAGCGGCGGCCACTAGGCCGGGGCGATGGTCGCCGCATTCGAACCAGGCGTTCGATAGGCCAAACGGCTTGTGCTAGACTGAAAAACACTCAGGGCCGTCTTTTACAATAGCGCGCCGACAACGAAGAAAAGGAGTCAACCATGGGTGCCATATTCCAGTCCTTGGGACGCACAGTCACTGCCGGTGTCGTCCTGCTCATCGTCATTCTCGGCTTGGTTGCCGCCATGGCCGGCGGCGTCTCGGTCAGCGCGCAGCATGCCTGGGTCGCATTCCTGTTCCGCTGGCTCCACGTGCTCTCCGGTGTCATGTGGATCGGCCTGCTCTGGTACTTCAATTTCGTCCAGATGCCTTCGATGCCCAAGATCCCGGACGAGCAAAAACCCGCGGTCAGCAAAGTCATCGCGCCAGAAGCGCTGTTCTGGTTCCGCTGGGCGGCAGTGGCCACGATGGTCACCGGGCTCATCCTCGCGACGATGAACGGCTATATCGGATCGCTGATGACCTTCCAGCGCCCCTTCACCGCGATCGCGATCGGCATGTGGCTTGGCCTGATCATGGGAATAAACGTTTGGGCGATCATCTGGCCGAACCAGAAGAAGGCCCTCGGCATCGTGACGGTCGAGCCGGCCGAGAAGGCCAAGGCTGCCCGCGTTGCGATGCTCGCCTCGCGCTTCAACACGATGTTGTCGATCCCGATGCTCTACTGCATGGTCGCGCAGCAAAACGGCGGGCTCTGATCCCACCTGCATTGCCGTCGACTCGGGGCCCCGCGCGGGCCCCGAGTCGTTTGCACAACCGCATCCGATGGAATGAACGACGCGTATAGCCTGTTCGTCGGGCAACGGGCGCAGGCACGGACCCGCCTGCGGTTTTCCATCAACAGTCGATGAACAACAAGAAGCGGGAAGCACGCCCGATCAGGGCGCTTGGGCTCTGGGTCCTGGCCTGCCTGCCCGCAATTGCCGCGGCAAGCGGCCTGCCGGGGCGCGACGCGCTCGTCGTCACCCCTGGCCAGGAGGGCCTGGTCGGCGACGCCGACGCGGCCAGCCAGGGTGTCGTCGACGACGAGCAACTCGAGCACCGGCCGCTCCTCCGGCCGGCGGAAGTCCTCGAAGTCATTCCAGGCGTGGTGATCACGCAACACAGCGGGTCGGGCAAGGCGAACCAGTATTTCCTGCGTGGGATCAACCTGGACCACGGCACCGATTTCTCGGTCCACCTCGACGGCATGCCCGTCAACCTGCCGAGCCATGGCCACGGCCAGGGGTACGCCGACCTGAATTTCATGATTCCCGAGCTCGTCGAGCACATCCACTACCGCAAGGGCACCTACTACGCGGACGAGGGCGATTTCTCGGCAGCCGGCGCGGCCCATGTCCACTACAAACGTGAACTGCAGCACAGCTTCGCGGATTTTTCGGTGGGCACATTCGGCTACCGCCGCAGCCTGTTCGCAGGGGACACCGGGGTCGCGGGGGGAAAGCTCCTCGGCGCGCTGGAGCTGCAGGGCGACAACGGCCCCTGGGACAATCCCGAAAAGCTGCGCAAGCTGAACGCGGTGGTGCGCTTCGCCAAGGGCACGCAGACCGATGGGTTCACGCTGACCGCGATGGCCTACCGGAACCACTGGAACTCCACCGACCAGATCCCGCAACGCGCGATCGATGCCGGGACGATCGGCCGGTTCGGCGCTGTCGACCCAACCGACGGGGGGCGCTCGTCACGCTACAGCCTGTCGGCGAACTGGGCGAAAACCGACGGCTCGACGAGCACGCGCGCAAGCGCATATGTGATCCGCTCCGAGCTCAACCTGTTTTCGAACTTCACCTATTTCCTCAACGATCCGGTGAACGGCGACCAGTTCCAGCAGGTCGACCGGCGCGTGGTGAGCGGCGGCGAGCTCTCGCGCACTTGGCAGACGAGCATCGCCGGCCACGAGACTGAAAACGTCGCGGGCCTGCGCCTGCGCAACGACAATATCGGCGAGGTGGGCCTCTACAACACGATCGCGCGCAGGCGCCTGTCGACCGTGCGCAGCGATACGGTAGTGCAATCCAGTGCCTCGGCCTATTTCTCCAACACCGTGCGCTGGAACGAGAAGTTGCGCACCACCGCGGGCCTGCGCGGCGACATCTACCGGTTCAAGGTGGCGAGCGACAACCCGGCCAACTCGGGCACCGTGAGCGACTCGATCGCCAGCCCCAAGCTCGGCATCGTGCTCGGCCCCTGGAAGGACACCGAGTACTACTTCAACTGGGGCTATGGCTTCCACAGCAACGACGCGCGAGGCGCAACGATCACCTTGGATCCTGCGACCGGCACGCCCGCCGCCCGGGTCACGCCGCTGGTCCGCGCCAAGGGTACCGAGTTAGGCGTGCGCACAGCGCCGTTCAGCGGCTTCCAGACTTCGCTCGCGCTGTGGCGACTCGACGTGGCGTCCGAGCTGCTTTTCATCGGCGACGCGGGCACCACCCAAGCGAGCCGGCCCAGCCATCGCACAGGGATCGAATGGGCCGGTTACTACAAGGCGTCGCGCGCCCTGACCGTCGACTTCGACGCCAACTGGTCGAAGGCCAGATTTCAGGGCGACGACCCGGCCGGCAACTTCATCCCCGGTTCGCCGGGCCGCACTGCGTCCGCCGGCGTCACCTATGTCGGGGGGCCCTGGACTGCAGGCGTGCGGCTCCGTTATTTCGGGGCTCGGCCACTGGTGGAGGACGACAGCCAGCGCTCGAGGCCCTCGACGCTCGTCAACGCAAAGTTCGGCTACGCACTGACCAAGCAGGCGAAACTCGGGTTCGAGGTCCATAACCTGCTCAATCGCCGCCCGAATGACATCGACTATTTCTATGCGTCCCGCCTCGCAGGGGAGCCTGCGGCCGGCGTCAGCGACTTGCACAGCCATCCCGCGGAGCCGCGCACCTTCCGCCTCTCGGTCATGCTGCAGCTGTAGAACTGCTGGCGCCTGCCGAAAAACCCGATGAGCCCAGGCCAACGACGATCGATTGCGTGCGCGCTCGCTGCGGCGGCATTGTTCGGCGCAAGCACCCCGGCAGCCAAGGTCTTGGGCGGCGACCTGCACCCGTTTGCGCTTGCGGGGCTTCTCTACGCAGGCAGTGGAGCAGGCCTTGGGCTCTGGCTCCTTCTGCGGCGAATTGCCGGCACCGGCGTGCCTGTCGGCATTTCCAGAGCCGAATTGCCCTGGCTCGGCGGTGCGATATTTTCCGGAGGCGTAGTAGCGCCGGCCCTGCTCATGTTCGGGCTTGCGGCAACGCACGCGACGGTCGCTTCATTGCTGCTCAACCTCGAGGGCGTTTTGACCGCGCTGATCGCCTGGTTCGTGTTCCGCGAGAATTTCGATCGCCGCATAGCGCTGGGGATGGCTTTCATCACGGCCGGAGGGGTGGTGCTTTCAGTGACCCCCGGGGCGTCCGCGCAACTCGATGCCGGCGCATTGCTCGTTGCGGCGGCCTGCTTTTTCTGGGCTGTCGACAACAACCTGACCCGGAAAGTCTCGGCCGGCGATCCGCTTGCAATTGCGGCAATCAAGGGGTGCGTAGCCGGTGCGGCAAACCTGGCACTGGCGTTGGTGGCCGGCGCAGCGTGGCCGCAGGCCGGCAACGTACTCGGTGCAATGGCGATCGGCTTCGCCGGCTATGGGGTAAGCCTGGTGCTGTTCGTGGTTTCGTTGCGCGACCTGGGCGCGGCCCGCACCGGGGCTTATTTCTCTACTGCGCCCTTTGTCGGCGTCGCGCTTGCGATCGGCGTGCTGGGTGAGCCTGCCGGGCCGGCGTTCTGGCTGGCGGCGGCGCTGATGGGGACCGGGGTCTGGCTTCATGTGAGCGAGCGCCACGAGCACGCGCATGCCCACGAATTGCTCGAGCATGGTCACGAACATTCGCACGATGAGCATCACCAGCATGCGCACGAATTCGACTGGGACGGTATGGAGCCACATACCCACCCTCACCGGCACCTCCCGATGACGCACCGGCATCCGCACTATCCCGACATCCACCACCGCCACAGGCACTAAAGGCGGCGTGCGCAGGCCCTATCGGGGCTTGTACTTCTCCAGGCCTCGCAACTTGGCACCCGGGCGCAGGCCTTTCGAGGCGAACCATCCGAGGTTCATTTCCAGCGCGTAGCGAACCGGCTTCTTCGCGCAGTGCGAATCCTCGGTCTGCGGCTTCATGTCCTCGACATTGATGATCGAGCCGTCGTCGGCAATGTAGGCGACCGAGAGCGGAATCAGGGTGTTCTTCATCCACATGCACTGGATCCCCGGCTCCTCGAAGATGAACAACATGCCTTCGTTGGCGCCCATCGACGGGCGGTGCATCAGGCCCTGCATGCGCGTGACGAAGTTATCGGCGACCTCGGCGCGAATCAGGTGCACGCCCGCCGAGAGCTCGGTGCGGGGCAGCTGCTGGGCGACCGCTAACGTGGAACATAGCGCCAGGCAGGCAATCAGGGTGAGCTTGCGCATCGCGATCCGGGACTCCAAAAAGAAAAGGCAGGGAACCTTACCCTGCCTTTCCATGGAAGTGAAGAAAGCTTACTTCTTCTTGTCTTCCTTCTTCTCGTCCTTCTTGGCGTCCTTCTTCATGTCGCCTTTCTTTTCCATCTTCTTGTCGTCTTTCTGCGCGCCGGCGTGCGAGGCGGCGAAGGCGGAGACGCTTACGGCCGCGAACATGGCGGCGATTACGATCGACAGCAGCTTATGCATTTTTGATTTCCTTCAGCAGGGTTGTTGGTCTGTTCCGGCCGGCAAGCCAGCCGAGTCCAGATAACGCACATTTGCCCGGTCGGTTGACACGCGGTGTCAGCCTCCGGCCGCGGACGAGGAACGTTGAGTATAAGCGTTAATAATCAATGATATGGAAACAAAAAGGGCATGGCTCGCGCCATGCCCCGGCTTTCCGAAGACCGAAGGATTACTTCTTGTCCTTCTTGTCGTCTTTCTTCATGTCGCCCTTTTTCATGTCGCCCTTCTTTTCCATCTTCTTGTCGTCTTTCTGCGCGCCGGCGTGCGAGGCGGCCATTGCGTTGAAGCTGACGGCAGCGAACATTGCCGCGATGACTACGGACAGGACCTTGGTCATTACTTTCTCCTCGTTATGTTGACATACGGGTGCGGCGCAACGAGTTCGACGCGCCTCCCAGACCGCGCCTCTCAACCTGAGACGCATGCTGGTCGGCCAGGTGGACCGGTTGACCGGCCTTCGTCCCGTATTGCCTCCCTGTGGGATTTCCCACGCGGGCATTCTAGTCCAACGGGATTACCTTTAACAATAGTGATAACCTGTTGTTTTAACGGTTCGGATTCATGTTCCCGCGCGTCCTGCGGCTGGCCTTGGCCAGTCTTCTCGGCTTTGCCCTCCCGGTTTCGGCGGCGCCGTATGTCCCGTCAAGCGATGCGCAGGTCCTGGAGCGGCTGCCACTCGCGCCGCGCGACCCGGTGGTCCGGGAGTTGCGGCGACTGCGCACCGAACTCTCCGCGCGCCCCGGCGATGCGGAGTTGGCGGCGAAGCTGGCCAATCGCTATTTCGAACTCGCGATGGCCGAAGGCGACCCACGTTACGTGGGATACGCCGAAGCCGCCCTGCGTCCATGGCTTGGCGGTGGCTCGATTCCACCGGGCCTGCAGGTCATCCGCGGCCTGCTGCGTCAATACCGCCACGATTTCGCCGGCGCCCTGGACGATCTTGCGGCCGCACTCCGCGCCGACCCCGCCAATGTGGAAGCACATGCCTGGCGCGCCGCGATCTTCATGGTCCAGGCGCGCTACGAAGAAGCCCGGACCGAGTGCGCAGCACTGGCCCCGTACGCAAGCGAACTGTTTGGCACCGGATGTTTCGCCTACGTCGACGCGACCACCGGCAAGACGCGGGACGCGTACCGGAAACTCGCCGCGGCAGTGGAAGGTCACCCCGAGGCTTCGGCCAGCTCGAGGCTCTGGAACCTGACCCGCCTGGCGGAGATGGCTCGCCGGC
>JADMIO011485872.1_pt1 | contig 40216 bp, 35 predicted proteins | sample 8958161 | NCBI WGS metagenome assembly JADMIO01 (sample SAMN16585339, study PRJNA669376) | soil metagenome | isolation source: Crop rotation soil | place: USA: Cullars Rotation, Alabama | collected 2011
GCCGCGACTTCAAGTCACGTGAATTCCAAGCTTCGGATCCCACTGTGCTGGAAAGTCGCGCTCTATCTGGTCGCCCGCAAGGGCGGCGAAGCCCTTCTCGCGCGCCGGTTCAAAGGCGGGACCATCGAGTGGGGCACTAATCTGATGAGGAAATATGGTGCCCTGGCGCTGATCGTACCGGCGCTGCTGCCTCCGCCCGCCCCCTTCAAAATCTTCGTGCTGCTGGCCGGCGCAGCCTCGATCCCGATGAGGACGTTCCTGATGGCCATAGCCGTCGGGCGCGGCGTCCGATACTTCGGAGAGGGGATACTCGCCCTGATCTGGGGCGAACGGGCCCTGGCCTATATTGAAAACAACGGCAGAACCGTGAGCTTGTGGCTGGGGGGCATGGCCCTTGCCGGGGGAATTGGGTACTTCCTCTGGGAGAAACGTCGTAAGTGACTGTATAATAGCGACTTCGATGAATCCTGAATTATCGGTGGTCGTGCCGATTCGGAACGAGTCGCCGAACATCGACGAGCTCTACCGCGAACTGACCGAGACGCTGGGCCGCTGGAACCGCAGCTACGAGGTCATCGTCATCGATGACGGCAGCACGGATGACAGCTTCGAACGCCTGGCCGCGCATCAGCAGCACGACGCGCGCTGGCGCATCATCCGTTTTCGGCGAAATTTCGGGCAAACCGCTGCGTTCGCGGCGGGAATCAAACACGCGCGCGGACGGCTGATCGCCACCTCCGACGGCGACCTGCAGAACGACCCTCGCGATCTCCCCGGAATGATTCGCCGCATCGAAGACGGCGCCGACGTCGTCTGCGGATGGAGAAAAGATCGCAAGGATCCCTGGCTTACGCGCCGTTTGCCTTCCGAGATGGCGAACAAGCTGATTTCCGTCTCGACGGGCGTTCACCTTCACGACTACGGATGTTCGCTGAAGGTGTTTCGCGCGGAAGTGGTGAAGCCGCTGAAGCTCTACGGCGAGATGCACCGTTTCCTCCCCGCAATCGCGAGCGAGATGGGCGTCAACATCGAGGAGGTTGTCGTCAACCATCGGCCCAGACGTCACGGGGCCTCGAAGTATGGCCTCTCGAGAATCTTCCGGGTGGTGCTCGACCTGTTGACGGTGAAGTTCCTGATGACGTACTCCACGCGGCCGCTGCAGATGTTTGGTTTGATCGGCATGCCGATGGGGCTGGTCGGGTTCGCGATTACCGCCTGGCTGTCATATCAGCGGTTGTTCGGATACGAATCGATCGCGAACCGGCCCCTGCTGTTGCTCGGCGTGCTGCTGATTTTTACCGGCGTGCAGCTCGTCACGATGGGACTGCTCGCCGAAATGATGGCACGCACGTACCACGAGTCGCAGGACAAGGCGACCTATACCATTCGCGAGATCCGCGAGTCGGCCGAGCCATCACGACCGGTCGCCGTGAAAGCGTGACACCCCGGCTTCTTGCGCTCGGGGCTCTTGCTGCCTTGGCCGCGGCCGCGGCGTGCGGTGGAACGACGACGCCGACGAAGCCTGGTCCCGTCACCCCCGATCCCGGGCCGGTCGTCACGAACGCACCGCCCGTCATTACCCGTTTTACCGTCCAGAGCACGCGCGTGAACACCCCTCCGAATTTCTCGGAGGTGCTCGAGGACCTGCCGATTGTCGTCGACATCGCGGACCCCGAGCCTTCGTCGATCGAGTTGAAGTACAACTGGTCGTCGTCTGTCGGCACGGTTACCGGCGCAGGTCGGTCGGTCACCTGGAAAGCGCCGGCCGATGCGGCAACCCCAGCCGATGTCACGATTGTGCTCGAGGTCGTCGAGACCTATACGTCGCAGGGGAAGAATCTGGAGAACCGGGTCAGCGGCACGACCACCGTCCGTCTGCACAACTCGGTAAAGGAAGTCGGGGAAATGGCGCGGCAGTTCCTGTTGGACTTCTCCGACTCGCGCATCACTGATATTCCGTTCATCATGCGGAACTTCCAGCCGGACTGCTATGGAACGGCAGATGAGACGCAGCAGGTGACCGATAACCGCAGGAATTTCGAGATTCTCACGTCAGCGGTGGAAGATCCTGGCAAGACCACCATCAATTTCGGCGGGTCATGCCCGTTTCCAGGCAGGAACCCTCAAAAGGCGGATGCGTGTTCGTACATTCGAGCCGACTGGACCTCCAGGGTGAAGCGCACGTTCGACGATCTCACCGCCGGCCAGATAACGACCGCGAAAGGCATCGACCATATCGCGTCGATGTACTACCGCGATCAGAAACGCTGGCGGCTATGCGACAGCCAGTACGAGGGGCTTTCGACCTTGAAGGCGCTGCTCGAGCGCCGCGGCCTTGTTCCCTAATTCATTGGAACATTGCTGCATTGGAACGTTGGAACACTGTTCCCATGTTTCATTGATCCACTGTTAAACGTTATTTCAAAGGTATAAGCGCGCTGCCCAGCGCCGCTGGACGCGCTTTGTTGCCCAGCCAGACGTTCCGGTAAATCGCGTTCGGCCAGGAGCCGGTTTCCGAGCCGCTGTTGTTGACCCCGAGATACGCGTAATGGGGATTCGGGGCGTAGAGGAACGGCGAGGTCTTCCCGTAGTCGTAAATCTGCGATCCCCCGACGCCGCTTCCGCTGCCGTTGACGCCCCCGGCGCCGCCGTCGAACACCTGCACGCGGTAGCCGCCGCCCCATGTCGCTTTCCAGTGATACGTATTCGCCGCGTTCAGCAGACGAATCGACGCGGTTCGCGTGCCCAGATCCGGCTCGAGCTTGTGGTCTTCGTCGTCTTCTCCGAGCAGCATCTTGAAGGAAATCGCGTGCGGCGGGTTGCCGTTGAAGCCGCGATACTGCACGTTCATCAACCAGTCGCTCTGGTAGTGATCGAAGGTGGAATCGTGCATCGACATGATCTTCAGCTTGCCGGTATCGGGATTCTCCGACACGGGGTTATTCGAGATCCCTTCGATATCCATCGAGAACTCGCCGTTCGACACCGTCTGCGGCAGCTTGTAGCGCGCATACGAGTCGGAGTTGTTGATGCGCAGTCCTTTCGCCGCGACAAACGTCGTGCTCCGGACGAGCGCCTCGGCTACGGTTTGACCGTTCACGAGCGGGTCGTAGAGTTCGCCGGGGCGGTTATAGCCCACGATTTGGGTGCGGAACGAGTTCACGGCCGACCACTCGCCGGTCGTCGAGCCCTGCACCCACCGCGCGCGCCAGTAGAAACGGGTCGCCGGCTGCAGATCGACATCGATGGCGACGTCGGTGGTGCCGGTGCCTTCCGCGATACCCGTCTTGGTGAGCGCGATGGGGTAGTACGCACTGACGGCACCCGACTCGCTCGAGAAGTCGCTCTTCGTGCCGATCTGGAATTCGTAGGTCTTGGCACCCGTCTGCGAGGCGGTGCCGTTCTTCACCGACAACGTCGGCCGTAGCGTCGTCAATTGCTCGTCTGCCGCTGGGGCGTTGAGCGTCGGGGCCGCGGCGATTTGTGCGGGCGACGAGTTGCTTCCGCCCGTCGAGCTCGAGCCCGACGATCCCGACGGCTGAGTCGGCGTGGCCGGGGAACTGCCGCAGCCAATCGACAGACCGAGCAGGCAGATATACGCAATTGCACGTCGTGTCACGCGATGTCTCCTTGGAATTGCTGACTGAAGAACAGAACGAACGTTCGATTTTTCGGCCGAAGGCGGCACCAGGGTTAGGCGCCTGGCTCTTTCACCTCGAGAGCGTCGACGATGACTTTGAGCCATTCGGACGCCATGGCCTCGTAGCCTTCCGCGCGAGGATGGATGCCATCCGGTCCTATTAGCGTAACAGGGACTGCGGGGTAGAGATCCACGAAACCCACGCCTTCCTCGATGCACATCGCCTTGATGCGCGCGTTCAGCAGCTGAACGGCGTCCGCCGACGCGGCATTCGCGGGAACCGGCGGAATGCTGCCGACGAACACGCGGATGCCGCGGACCTTGGCGTCACGCGTCATGGCGCGCAGGCCGTCGATGACGCTGTTCGTCACCGAGGAAAACGAGGCCGGCGCGGCCACCGTCATGTCGTTGGTCCCTTCGAGCAGCAGCACCACCTCGGGGTTGAAGATGATCAGGTCGTTCTTGAACGTCGTGGCGCCAAACTGGTGCGCGGCCCCCTGGTCCGTCGCGCGCTCGCCGCCCCAGCCGTCCGCGATCATTTCGATCTGCTGATCCTCGTACCGCGCGCTGAGCTTTGCATTGAGCCGTTCAGGATAGCTGCCCGGCTGGTTGAAAATACCCGCCGGGACTTTCAGGATGCCCACGATCTTGCTCTCGGTCAGGCTGTCGCCGAACGCAAGGAACTTCGTTCGCTGCAGCCGTGGTATCGGCGTCACCGCGACCGAGAACGAACAGCTGGCGGTTCTCGACAGACCGTCGATGGCCTGGCACAGCACGGCGGTTGTGCCATTCGGAAATTCCGACCCGGCCGCCGGAGTGCAGACCGTGCGCACAGGTTCCTGTCCGTCGTGGACCGACGGCGGTTCGAACGACACCACCGGCGCGTTTCGGCCGAAATGAGAAACCGCCGCGAGATCGGCTGGACAGGTCAGTGAAGGACCCGGAGGAACAGGCGTCGGCTTGATGGCCGGATTCTTCCCGCCGCAGCCGAGGGCGGTGACCAGCAGGCTGAGGATGATCGACCGGGACAATTTTCAGGTTTATCGGACCGCGGGACTGTCCGCATTACCGATTTCACCCGAGGGCGTCTGTGTGCGCCGCCGGTTCCGTATTCTGTAGGCGAGATCGCTGAGCGACTTGTCGAGCCGCGATTCCTGCCGCTGCTGCACGAGGTTCTGCACCAGCCGGTAAATTCTCCAGGGCCGGACGAGGTACTGCGTGCCGTAGAACACCAGAAATCCGGAGATGCGGTACAAATTCAGGACCTTCGGGCTGAGGTCGGGGGTGTACGACACGGACTGCGAAAAATCCTTGTACGCGCAAAGCCCGAGGAAGTACTCGTCCGAAAGCTCCGGTATCCGGCCCGATGCTCGCAGATCGTGGTACAGCGCCGATCCTGGATAGGGCGAGAAGAGCGAGATGCTCATGTCGTGCACGCCGGCGCGCCCCATGCGGAAAAGGAACTTCACGGTCTGTCCGAGCTCCTGCCGTGTCTCGCTCGGGAAGCCCATGATGATATTCAGCTTCACGTTGAGGCCTTCGCGCACCGCGCTCAGCACGGACTGCTCGAGGCGATCGAGCTTGACGACTTTCTTGATGCGTTTCAGCACCTCGGGCGAGCCGCTCTCGGGCGCGTAGCTCATGTTGCGGCAACCCGATGCGTACAACAGACGGCTGACCTCGGCGTCGATGGCCTCCGACCGGGTGCCGCTCGGCAGCTGCCAGGTGAAGTTCATCTTGCGGTCGAGAATCATGTTCGTGAACTCGATGATCCAGCTGCGTTTCACGATGGCCGTCAAATCGTAGAAATCGAAGTTCGTCGCGCCGTACTGTTCCTGGTACGACCGGATTTCATCGAGCACGAGACCCGGGTCGCGCGCGTACCACCGAGTGGTCCACATCTCGGGATTCGAGCAGAACGTGCATTCGTACGGACATCCGCGCGTCGCGAGCATCGGCATGCTGCGCCCGCGATTCACGCCGTATCCGAGCCCGTTGTCCAGATAGTTGTTCAGCGGAACGAGATCCCAGGCCGGAAGCGGGATGTCGTCGAGCTTCCGGATCCGCGTGCGCGGCCCGGTCGATCGAGTCGACGAACCATCGCGAATTACCAGTCCCGGGATCGAATCGAAAGGCGTCTTGTGCTCGTAGGCGTTTGCCAGCTCGACGATGGTTTCTTCGCCTTCGCCGATCACGCAGCAATCCACCTCCGGAGTGGACCGGAGCGTGAAGTCGGGAGTGGCGGTGATGTGCTCGCCGCCGGCAACGATGGGCACACTCGGAAACCGCTTGCGGACCAATTGGATCAACCGGCGAATCTCGGGCCAGTCCTGCGAAAACATGCAGCTGACCCCGATGAAATCCGGGAGTCCCTCGATCCGCTCGACGATCTCCTCGCTGCGTAGACCGATGGCGGTGACGAGGTTGTTGAAGAGCGACGTCACCTGGAAAGGGTTCTCGCCAAGGCCATCCACAATCGTCGGGATGTGACCCGCGGCGCGGAGGCTGGCCGCCAGATATGCCGGGCCAATCGGGGGCGTCAGGGGACCCGAATCCGACCAGGTAGGAACCAGAAGCGGAGGTCGGAGGAGCGTGACTCTAGCCAAGGCTCCCTAGATTACGGGACAAATCTCCCGTATTCAACGGATTAACGAAACTGTTAGTTTCGTGGTTCGCTGGCGTACCGCCGGAACACGTACACGCGGGGGTGGTCGAACAGTTTGAAAGTAAATTCGGCCGGATCGTCATTAATGTGGAAGCCCATTAACGACGGATAGGTCTTGAAGCTCTTTACCAGCGCGAAGCCCAGCTTCCCGGCGAACAAATCGCGATAGTGCTGCTTCAGCACCGCGTTCTCGGAGGCCGGGAGATGGTCGTACCACTGCACATACGTATCGTCGATAACAATCCAGTCCACCAGGGCCAGCCGCGAAGCGATGTATCGGCGCTTTTCCTCGTCATCGAACCGGTCCGCATACAGGTACCGGTACGTGTCCATCGTATGTAGATGGTAGTAGTCGTTGCGTTCGCGCTCCGCGGCGCGTCGCGTCGTTCCGCCCCACAGCACATAGTCGTGGTTGAAGTTCGTCGCTGTGAAATAGGCCCCCATCGGAGGCGTGTTCTGTGATGGTTCGACCAGCACCCTGGCGCCGCGCGGCACGTTCTCGACGAGCCAGCGCGAGGCCTCGACGCGGCTGTCGGGTTGCCGGAAGATGTTCATGTAGGCGAGGGCATAGAGGCCTGTCGAGACCAGCGTCACGCCTACGACGAGCATCGCGAGCGCGCGCGTGCGGCGGCTGGCGAGCCAGTCGGCCGACAGTACGCCCGCCGCGACCGCCAGCACCGGAATCAGGGGATGCGAATAGCGAATCATGGGTGCGACCGTGCGCCCGGCCACCAGGTAATAAATGATGGCGAATGCCGCGGGAATCGCCGCGCGCCTGTCGCGGCGCAGCAGGAGCCACACGACGCCGGCGAGCCCGAGCATCTCGAGCATTGGGCCAAGGCTCCAGAAGAGATTGTTCAGCCAGTAGAGCCGGGGAGATCCGATATCGGCGAACTGGGCGAAGATGATCGGGCGGGTGACGCCCAACAGCGGATCGGTAATTTGTTCTTTGACGTCGGCGAGGAACTTTTCAGGAAAGAGAAGTACCAGCGGATCGAGGATGAAGAAGGTCGCAACGGCGATGGCGACGATCGCGGCGCCGCGCAGCGTCCACCGAACCCAGCCCGATATCGGCTGAATCGTGCCCGGCCGCCCTGGAGCCAGAATGTACGCCACGCCGACTGCCCCCAGGCCGATTGCGCCGGTATATTTGCAGGCGACAGCTGCACCCGCCGACGCTCCGGCGCAGGTCATCGAAAGCCAATCGCCCCGCTCGGCGACGCGCACCGCCCACCAGATTGTGAGCGCCGTGAAGAACACCATCGGCATGTCGGTCGTCGCGAAGTGCGAATCGCGAAGATGCAGCACCGCGCAGGCGAAGAGAAACGCCGATAGCAGTCCGGCCGCCCGTCCGCCGACACGATTGGCGATCCCGTATACGACCAGAATCGTGGCGGTTCCGAAGGACGCGGCGATGGCGCGGGCGAGCACCATATACGTGACCTCGTCGCGCGGCACGGTCAAGTCGAGCGGTTGAATGAGCGTCTCGTAGATGCCCCTCACCACGTTGATGAGGTACATCATCAACGGCGAATACATGAAGAACTTCGACCCCATGGCCGCGTCGCGCGTGCTGCGGCGCAGCGTGTCGGCGGGCTGGAGAACGAAGTGCTCGTCCATGTGGAAGTGATAGAACGGCGCTCCCCACGCGAGGTTGTAGAAACGGAATGCGGCCCCCAGGGCGGTGATGACCGCCAGTATCCAGAACGCTTGCCGCTCGCTGATGGTCGGCACTAGAAGATGTTACGCAAGAAGGACCAGACGTAGGCGAACCACAGCTTCCAGACCACCACCTTGGACGTGCCCCACTTGCGCTCGTACTCGTGACTCGGAATTTCGCTGACGCGATAGCCGTGTCTGAGGCACTTCATCAGCATCTCTTGCTCGATCGTGGTCAGATTCGACGTCAAACCCAGCCGTCTGCCGACATCGCGGCGGATGGCCCGAAATCCGTTCTGGCTGTCGGTGAGCCTGACGTTCCACCGGTAGTTGATGCCGAGCATGATGATCTGCGAGCCGATATACCGAATCAGCTGGCCCGCCGTGCCGTGCAGCTCGTCGCTGCCGCCTTTGCCCCGCGAGCCGACCACCATGTCGGACCGGCCTTCACGGATCGGCGCGACCATGGCCGGGATATCGCGCGGTTCGTGCGAGCCGTCGGCATCGATGAACACCACGATGCTGCCGGCCGCCTCGTCGAGCGCGAGACGGAGCGCGTCGCCTTTCCCCCTGCCGCGATCCAGAATGACGCGCGCGCCATGCTGCGCAGCGATCTCGCGCGTACGGTCGCGCGAGTGCCCGTCGACCACGAGAATCTCGTCGGCGTACGGCCGCACCGACTCGATAATCTCGGCGATGAGCCCCTCTTCGTGCCGGGTGGGGATGACGACTGTAACTTCGTTGTCGGGCAATGGCAGCAGGGTGGGTGGGGCCGACGGCCCCGGAAATGCCTGCAAATTATAGTACAATTAGGCGTTCGTGTTTAAAGAAATCGGGCTCGGGAAGGCGATCCTCGGCGCGAACCTCAGATCGCCGGCACTCCCTTATAAAGTCACGTTCGTCGCGACCTATCACTGCAACTTCCGCTGCGAGATGTGCAACATCTGGCAGAAGAAGAGCGTGAACGAGATGACGCCTGCCGAAATCGAGCAATTCTTCGGCCGGTGGCCACAGTTCCGATGGGTCCATCTCACGGGCGGCGAACTGTTCATGCGGCGCGACCTCGACGATGTGGTCGCGGCCATCCAGCGCAGCTGCCGTTCGTTGTTCCTGCTGAATTTCCCGACGACCGGCTGGTTCGGCGACAAGACCGTCGATCTCGTCGAGAAGACGCTGGCGCGCGGCGTCGGCCGGTTGATGGTGACCATCAGCCTCGACGGACCGAAAGCGCTGCACGAAGAGATGCGCGGCCTCCCCGGCAGCTGGGACAAGGCGATCGAAACGTTCCGCCGCCTGCGAGGGATCAGGAAATCGAATTTCCAGACCGTGGTCGGCATGACGCTAATGGAAAAGAATGCCGGCAAGGTCGACGAGACCATCGAGGCAATCCGCCGCGTGATCCCCGACTTCCGCCGCACGGAGCTGCACCTCAACATCGGCCACGAGTCGGGTCATTACTTCGCGAATCTCGGATACGGCGGGGTCTCCACCTATCACGCGAAAGTCATGGAGGCGGTCGAGACACACCGCAAGGCGAACGGCGCCTCGCTGCATCCCGTGCACTTTCTCGAGGATCGCTATCAGGCGCTGATTCCCAAATACTACGAGACTCACAAGTCGCCGTTGCCGTGCAGCGCGCTGTCGTCCTCGTGCTTCATCGACGCGTACTGGAACCTGTTCGCGTGCTCGATCTGGGACGAGAAGGTGGGGAACCTTCGCGAGAACGGCTTCGACTTGCGCGCGCTCTGGGACAGCGAACGCCGCAAGGAGCTGCGGGAGGAGGTCGTCGAAGAACGCTGCTCGCACTGCTGGACGCCATGCGAAGCGTACCCGAGCATTCTGGGAAACCTGGGCAAAGCGGCGCTCTCGGTGGCCCAGACTCAGGTGCCTCCCCGAAACGTCAAGCTTGAAGCCAAGAACTAGACAGCAACTTCTCTAGTTAGTTTCCATTTTCCAGTTTTACATTTCAGCGCCGAATTGCTTCCGGCACTTCGTACAGCTCCACGTCCTGATCACCCATCACGAGCCGCAGGCGTTGAAGCACGTCGGCCGCCGTGCGATCGCGCGCCTTGTGGATGACGACATGCGTCACCGCGTGCTTGCGCAGGATCGCGAGGGTGTTCTCGAGCGTGCGGCTTCCGCTATAGAAGGCGTTGACTTCGCCGAGACGCTCGCCGCTGCCCACCGCGTAGCGTCCCCACGCAAGGACGAGCCGCCGTTCTGAAAGGACGGCCAGCAGCGAGGGATCCAGCGGCCGATCGTTCAACACGACTGTCGCCTGCGGATCTTCAGCTCGAAGGTAGTCGGCAATCTGCATCTCCATCTGCGTCAGGGCCGCGAGTGCCGGACGGTCATCGTCGTGCCACTTTCGTGCGAGGTAATGAGCCGAAGAGGGGAGTGACGCCACGAGGGCTGCCAGGACGACAATCGCCGCGAACAACCGACGGGTCGCCAGGACACTTGCCAGGGCGGCGGCGGTGAAGATCCACAGCAGGTACAGGGCGACCTGATAGAACTGGAGCGTATCGTTATAGGGCTCCGTCGCAATGACGAATGGGATCGCGATTCCGGCGACGACGCCCCAAGCGATCAGCCGCCACGCCGCGCCGTGCGGTCGCATGTTCCCGCGAATCGCGCGCCAGACCCCTGGAAGTCCGATCCATCGCACGCCCAGGCCCCCTGCGAAAAATACTAATGTCGCGGCAAGCAGGTACAGTGGCCGGGGCCACGAGGCGAACGCCTCGGCGAGGTCGAGCTTGATGACCATGCGCTCTGGAAGGACGAACGACTCCAGCTGCAGCTCCGATCGACGATCGGCGTAGAGCCGGATCGATCGATAGACGAACGGGAGGGCGGCGATGCCGGCGATGATCAGCATCGTCGCGTAGCGGCGGCGTGCGGCCCAATCGCCGGTACAAATCACCGACGCGGTCAGCGCCGCGCAAAGGACGATGAAGGCGAACGGTTTGAACTGGAAAAGAACCCCCAGCAGCAACCCGCTGGCGATCGTCCATCGCGCACGGCCCGTCTGGAACCCATAGGCGGCGCACCACAGCGCGAGGAAGAAAATCGGCAGCGACGGCGTCCACGAATTGAATTGGAGCACCTCCATCGTCGGCGAGAGGAAATTCGTGGGCCAGAGCACGTAATCCCAGTTGTTGCCCGGATGCGGGAGGAACCAGGCCGCCAGGTACGAGAAATCTCCTGCGACGAGCAGGAGGAGGATCGAAAGGCACGCGGCCGTTCTCGTGGCGATTGCGCGAACGAACAGATATCCGCAGAGCGCGCCGATGGCGAGAAACGAGGGCCACGCGTACCCGAAGTAGATGGGCAGCATGCGCACGCCGCCGAACCGGTGTACCATTGCCAGCACCAGCTGCGGGTAGTACGCGTAGTTCAGCTCGCGTCCGGCGTAATACGACGCGGTGGGTGGGACCGTGTGCGAGGCCTCGGCAGAGAGCGCGGCGTAGTAGGTGAGGTCGAGCGAGTCGTAATCGCCATAGACGACGATTTGATCCGGCGTTTCGGTCAGCCGGTGCGAGAACGCGACGGCTCCAATCGCGATCGCGAGCACGACGATCGCCGCGGCGGCCGCGAGATCGGATCCGGTCCAGTCATCGGCTGCGCGAGCGGAGCGTTCCGGCTCGCGCCACCAGAGCACGGTGACCATCAGCGCGAGACCCGATGCGACATACGGAAAGGCCGGCAGCAGGCCTGCGCGGCCCATCACGTCGATCAGCAGGGCTGACGCCGGCACGCCGGCGCCCAGCATGATGACGAAGCGGCGAGGAAAATCGAGACCGCGCGTCAGCCAGAACAGGCTGGCCGAGCCCGGACCGAACGTAAACGCCAGAAAGAACGCCGCAAATCGCAGCGACACGCGGCAATCATAAAGCATGCACGTCTTTGTCACCGGAGGCGCCGGGTTCCTCGGCATCAACCTCACGCGGTACCTGTTGAGCCGCGGTCATTCCGTCGTGTCGTACGACATCGCGGCCTTCGATTATCCCGAGCGCACGCGTGCGGATGTGACGGCGATCACCGGCGACATCCGGGATCGGCAGAAACTCGGCGAGGCGATGAAAGGGGCCGACCAGGTCGTCCACTGCGCCGCTGCTCTGCCGCTGTACTCGGCCGAGGCGATCATGTCGACCGAGGTCGCCGGCACTCGATACGTGCTCGACGCGGCGCGAGAGCACGGTATCGAGCGCGTGGTGCATATTTCTTCGACGGCCGTTTACGGCACCAAAGCATCCGGCGCGACGGAGACGAGCGAGATCGAGGTGATCGGGCCGTACGCCGAAGCGAAGATACTCGCCGAGAACGAATGCGAGCCGTTTCGCACGCAGGGGATGTGCGTTCCGGTGCTCCGGCCCAAGACGTTCGTGGGACCAGAGCGCCTCGGCATCTGGTCGATCCTGTACGACTGGGCGCACTCCGGGAGCGGATTTCCGCTAATCGGACAGGGCCGCAACAGATACCAGCTGCTGGACGTCGAGGACCTCTGCGATTCGATTTACGCCGCCATGATCGGCGACGCGCGTCTGGTCAACACCACGTTCAACATCGGCGCGAAGAGTTTCGGCACGATGCGCGAAGATTTTCAGGCCGTGCTCGATCACGCCGGGCGGGGGGGGAAGGTGCGCTCGCTGCCGGCCGGGCCGATCATTCTGGCGTTGAAAGTGCTCGAGAAGCTGAAGCTGTCGCCGGTGTACAAGTGGGTGTACGAAACCGCCGTGGTCGATTCGTGGGTCTCGATTGAAAAGGCGGAACGTCTCCTCGCATTTGCTCCCCGCTACTCCAACAAGCAGGCGCTCATCAAGAACTACGATTGGTACGTCGCGAATCTCGCGCAGTTCGAGGGTGCATCGGGCGTCTCGCATCGCACCCCATGGAAGCAGGGGCTGATCGGAGTGGGGAAGAAGTTTTTCTAGAGGGTTGAGGGCTGAGGTTCTTCACTTAGCCCTCAACCCTCAGCCCTTAGCCCTCTGTTAGAGCGGTGTGACCTTGAAGTTGCGATACCGTGCGCCCACCATCGATTCGACGCGCTGGGTGCAGCCGAGCTCGAGGCGGTGTCCGGGAGGCGCATAGGCGTTGCCGCCGCCGAAAAATCCGGAGTCGCCGCCGACGCCGGGGAACCACTGGCGCGCGGGCTGACCGAGCTCGTTGACCGTGATGCGATAGGTCGTGCGCGTCCACTCGATCATGAAGTGCCAGACCTTGTTGTCGAACGAGTGACCCCAGTCCGGACCGCCGCCGAGGAACTTGCCGCGGTGGTCGCCGATGTCCGGATCGCCGCCGGAGTCGGCATCAGCCGCGCCGTTTCTCCAAATCAGCTGCATGCCGGTGCCGTCGCCGTCCGACCGCTGCTCGAGATGCATCTTCCACGGATGGTCGCGGAAGGGGGTGAACCCGACCCACGCAGAGCGCGCGCCCATGGAAAACCACTTCACGTCGACCTGCGCCGACGCGCCTTCGCCCGTGCCGAAATTCGTGACATCGAACTCGACCCGGCAGGCGTCACACGTGTCGATGTCGTAGAAGATGCCATCGCCCTGCGAATCGGATTGCCATCCACCGTTGGCCCCAGGCACGAAGTGCCCGCCGACCATCGTGCCGACCGTTCGTCCGTTCGTCAGCGGGTCGAACACCTGCTTGCCTCGAATGAAGCCGCCGTCGGGACTGCGGAATGTCGCACGCGACGACCACGGACCCACGTCGCCGCCAAACTCCGCACGGACTTGCCACTGATATTGCTTGTCGAATTCCATCTCGAACGTCGGCGTCCAGTTCGTCGCCGAACGCAGACCCGAATCCTGAAGCACCGCACCCGAATCGCTCAGCAGCTGAAATCGGTACTGCGGTGTAATGGCTCCGCCCTCGGTGGGCGACGCGCTGCCGGACGTGAGTGTCGGCTGCGTGAATGTCTCGAGACGTACGTTGTTCACGGGAGACTGCAGCGTCGGCGCAGTCACTTTCAACGTCGCCCCGGACGGAGGATTCGTCGGCGAGACGGTTGGCGTCGTGGGTGTTAGAGCTTTCGATTTCGCGCAGGCGATCGAAAGCGCGATCAAGAGAGCGGTCGTGAGTACGGACAGGTTTCTTTGTTGCATCTACTGCTCCATTGTTCTCTCGGAAAAGGAATCGCGGTGCGGGCCGTTCGAGTCCCATGATAACGAAGCCGCGAGACACTGTAAACGGATTTCCATGCTACGATGTCGCCGTATTGCTTCCCCCTCTCCACAAAACTTCTGAGGAACTTCAATGAACAAGATGACGCTGCTCGGGGTATTGGCGATCGCCTTCACCTTCGGAGGCCACTCGATCGCATACGCACAGGAGCCGACCAAGGCATTCATCGACGTCAACGTCGGCGCGCAGACGCAGTCTCGCGCAATCAGCAGCAGCAGATCGTTTCCGCTCTACGGCGAAACCGCCGTCATCAATGCAGCAGAATCGATCGACTCCGGCGGATTCTTCGACATCAGCGGGGGATACCGCGTCATGCCGTCCTTTGGCGTCGCCGTCGGCGTCTCCACGTTCAGCAAATCCGGTGACGGTTCGATCGCCGCGTCCATCCCGAGTCCCATCGCGTTCAATCGCCCGGCGAACGTCACCAGCACCGCGACCGACCTCAATCACAGCGAGGTGGCCACGCATTTGATGGCGGTGTACTTCGCCACGCTCGATCAGATTGAAATCAGCGCGCACGTCGGGCCGTCGTTCTTCCGGGTCAAACAGGACATTCTGAACGCCACGGTTCCGGCCGGCACGCAGAACCTGAGCGCAACGGCGGAAGAAGAATCGGCAAACGCGACCGGCGTGAACATTGGCGTCAACATCAACTACATGTTCCGGCCCAACTACGGGGCCGGTGTCTTCCTGCGTTATGCCGGCGCCACAGTCGACCTGCCCTCGGCGCCCGACGTGAAAGTCGGCGGCGCCCAGTTGGGGATCGGGCTCCGGCTTCGTTTCTAACCGAACACCACGGTTCTCAGTTCTCAGTCGGCGGTAATCAGTTTGGTTTTCAGTTCTCAGTACTCAGTGCTTTTACGGATAACTGGAACCAGCTGATTCACCGCCTTTGCGATCTTCTCCTGATCGACGATGGACGATGCCTACGGTAAGTCCGGATTGATCGGCGCGACGAACCGCCCGGGCTGACTGCACACGTTGTCCGCCGGATCGGGTCCCCACGCGGCCCCGTTGGCGCCCCCCGTGCCCGCATCCGAGAGAACCTTCACCGGATAACCTCCCGGATGGCATACGCGGCTAATCGAGAACGAATAGCCCTGCCACGAGATGATGTTCTCGCCCGAATCCTTCGTCAGCAATCCGTAGCCCTGGCCTCGCAGCAGCCACGCCACACGCTTGGTCACTTCGAACGCATTGGCCTCTGTGCTCTGGACGTACACGGCGCTCCGGACGCAGCCGACGAGCGTGTCGCCGGGCGTGGATCCGCAGCTCTGCCAGTTGCCGTTGCCGATCGGCCCGCCGCCGCCGCTCGATGGTGGCGGCGCAGGCGGAACGTATGCCGTCAGAAATGCTTTGGTTGGCGACCATGGGCTCACAGCCTGGCTGTCGCCAAGGTCTCTGGCCTGCACGCGCCAGAAGTACGTCCTGTTGTTCAGAAAGGCGTAGTTCTCGTTGATGGTCTTGTCGCCGCCGTTCTCGTCGGCAATGAACGTCGCGGCAATCGAAGAGAAGGCTTGGTCGTTCGCGACCTCCAGCACCCACACGACCCGATCGTAGAGGCCGGATTTCCCGCCGGAGCTGATTTCAAACGCCGGCGCCAGCGTGCTGATGCTGCCGGTCGGCGATTTCGCGATGGGCGTCCCGAGAACGACCGGCGCGACCGCGACGAACTTGACGACCTTTGAATAGGGTCCCGTGTTGGCGCCGTCTTCCGCGCGCGCGCGCCACACATACGAGCTGCCGGTCGGCAGCGGATCGGGAAGCTGGTGCGTCGTCGTGCTGCCATTCCCCGGAGGGACGCCGGTCTTTCGATAGACGACCTGGGTGAACGCCGGATCCGCCGCGACTTCGAAGGTATACGTCAGAGGACGCACCCCCGAGGAGTCCGCATTCTGAATCATCAATTTGACCGGCTGGTCGCGCGGACGAATCAGCCAGTCCGGGCCGGGCTCCAACGCGAACGGTGTGGAAATGACAACGCCGTCGATCGGTCCAGCGACCGTCGGCGAGAGAGGATTAGAGCTCTTCGTCACCTGGCAGCCGGCCGCCGCGATCGAAACGCCGGCGACGGCAAGTGCGAGGATGGAATGAAAACCGGACCTGGTAACCATGGCTACACCTTATGTACAGAAGTTCGACCGACGCGGCGATTGCGCAGGCAATCGAGCCACACGTTCGGCCTATTTCTGGCTTATCGGAACGACGGTGCCGTTGATTTATGTCCGGTTGAGCTGGGAGACTCGAACCGATGGAGCAGGGGGGAGGCTGTAGAGTACGCCCCTAACTGAGAGCTGTCAAGGAGTTATTTGAACGGCGGCCGATATAAAACACCGCTCCGGGGATGTTCCCGACGATGCCGAGCGCAACAAAAAGAATAGAAAGCGCGAACGATTCCGCCGGAGGTGTCCCCACCTTGCTGAACAGCCACACGAACATCGCCTGCGATGTCCCGATGCCGTTGGCGGTAATCGGCAGGAACATGATGAGAAGAATCAGCGGAATCAGCGCGAAATAGGTCAAGAGCGGCTGATTGACGCCGATCGCGAGGCCCAGGTAGTAGGCCTGAACGATGCGCAACACCTGAACGGCGATCGATCCGGCGAGCACGTTGCCGAGCGCGCCGTGATGGGCCGCGTACCGCCGGACGGCGACGAACAGGGACCCGGCGACGCGACGCGCGGCCGCCCACGGAAGCCGAGCGATCAAGCGCTCGGCGAGCGCGTCGGCGGTCTCGCTGAAAATCATTACGGCGGCCACGGCGCACGCCGCTGACGTGACGCCGACGGCCAGCAGTACAGAACGATCGGTGGCCAGATCGCGCGCGAGCGTGATGCCGACCAGCGCCATCAGCAGCACTGACAGCACGCCCAGCATACGGTCCACGAACACCGAGGCCATGGAATCGGCGGTCGGCACGCCATGCGTTGCGAGGCTATAGGCGCGCACCACGTCGGCACCGACGCTTGCCGGCAGGAAGGTTCCGACGAATGTGCTGATGAAGAAGATTCGGAGAATCGTGCCGAAGGGTGGCAGCGTCTCGCCCTCGAGCGGGCGCAGCAGCACGAACCAGCGATACGCCATAATGGCGCGATCGAGCAACACGAGCGCAATCGCGACGAGCAGCGGCGCCGTGGACGCGTGCGCCAACTCGTGCCAGACCGCGCCCGGGTCCGATCGAAAAAGGAGATAACCGACGAGTGCAGCCGCGATGGCGAGCCTGAACAGCCCGCTGAACGACACCCGCCGCGTCACTGTGCCGTGGGAAGGGTTTCCAGATGGCGGGCCGGGTCGTGCTTGACGCGATAGGCCCTGCGCAGAAACTTCACGTAAGGAATCACCTGCTTCATGGCGCCAACGTTCACCTGGCACGGGCTGAGGCAGGTGGGGCACGTCTTCGCTTTGATCTGCTCGCGATGGGCGAGATTGGCGACGCTGAAGTACAGCTCCTCGGCCGTGTTGTCGAGGACATTGCCGAGCTTTTCGGAGTTCTCGCAGTAGAACAGGTTGCCCTCCGGATTCAGCAGCAGGCCCTGGCTCTGGAACGGACAAGGCATCGTGCGCTGATATCCGTTGGCGATCATGTCGGCATAATGCAGGTACATAAACGCCTGCCCGCTGAGGACCGATTCTTCCGACACCCTGTCCAGGAAGAACTTGCGCATGAACTCTTCTTCCCGCTGGCGGAAATGAATCTTCTCCTCGAGACCCTTATTGTTCAACATGTTCTCCGTGAAGCGCAGCATGTTGAACACGATGTCGAGGCCGCGAGCCTTCGACCACGCGAGGATGTTTTCGGCGTCCTGCAGGTTCATCGCGAATATGGTGGCCGCGATGCCGAACTGGAAATTCGAGTGTTCCCGGGCGAGCGCCTGCATGGCCTCGATCGTCTGCAGGGCCTTGTCGAAACCGGCCTTTACCTGGCGCACCTGGTTGTGGATGTCGCCGATGCCGTCGAGCGATACACGAACACTCAACAACAGATCCTTCTCGGCGCAGAATTTGACGATGCGCGTGAGCATCGGAATGGCGCGATGCGGCGTGAGCCCCGTCGTATTGATGCCCACTTTCCGCATGCGCGGCAGCCGCCGGTGGAAGAGCTCGACCATCTCCGGCAGATCGTTGCGCGTCGTCGGCTCGCCGCCCGAGATATTCAGGTTCTCGACGGCGCCCCAGAAATCGTGGGCCATCACGCCATCGAGCTGCTCGAGCGTCATGTCCGATTTGCGATCGCCCATCTTCCAGTTGCCGCACATTTCGCAACGGGCGTCGCAGACGAACGTGCAGTTATAAATGAGGACGGTCGGGCGAATCGCCGTGAATCGAGACACCACCCACGAGTTGGCAAGATCTCTCGGGATGCCTGCTGCGGTCTTGGCCAGGTAATGCAGACGGAAGGTGTCGGTCGACACGAAGGACTTCATGATAGCACAAGTGCTTATCCGTCCGTAGGATGGAGGGAGTTCCGGGTTTGACGTTTCGCGAGCCGTTCCCTACAATCGCCAAGTCGTAATGCACATCCTGATGATTGCGCCGGAGCCCTTCTTCGAGCCCCGGGGCACGCCTTTCAGCGAATTCCATCGCATTCGCGCGCTGCTCGACCTCGGCCATACGGTCGATCTGGTCACCTATCCTTTCGGGCACGACGTCGAGCTTCCCGGGTTACGGATTTTTCGCGCCGCGCGGCCGCCGATGATCCGCCGTGTGCGCATCGGCCCATCGATCGCGAAAGTGTTTCTCGATGTCACGCTCGCCGCGACCGCCTTCAATCGTGCGCGCCAGGGACGCTACGACGCCATTCACTCTCACGAAGAAGGCGCGGCGATCGGGATCGTCATCGCGGCGGCTCTCGGGGTCCCGCATCTCTACGACATGCACTCGAGTCTGCCGCAGCAGCTCGAGAATTTCGCCTTCAGCAGGTCCGCCCTGCTGCGCTGGCTGTTCGAAAAGCTCGAGCGCATCGCCATCAGCCGATCCCGTGTGACCATCGTGATCTGCCCGCACCTGCAGGATACGGCGCGCCGCGTGGTGCCCCGGGCCACCACGGTGCTCATCGAGAATGCTCCAGGCTCGGGCGACGCGCCCGTCGAAGGCATGGGGCGTGACGTCCGCGCGTCGCTGGAACTGGACGCCTCAACGGCGCTCGTGCTCTACACAGGCACGTTCGAGTCGTATCAGGGGCTCGATTTGCTCCTCGCCAGTGCCGCGATCGTCAACAAGGCGGACGCACGCGTGCGCTTCGTCCTGGCGGGAGGAAGGCCCGATCAGGTCGAGAAGGCGCGGGCGGCGGCAGCGGCCGCAGGCGCGCGCGGCGTCGTGTTCACGGGCGAATTGCCGTCCGACGTCATCCCGGGGTATCTCGACGCTGCGGACGTGCTCGTGTCGCCCCGCAGCACCGGCACGAATACGCCGCTCAAGATTTATCAGTATCTGCGTTCGGGACGTGTGATCGTCGCCACGCGTCTGTTGACGCACACGCAAGTCCTCTCCGACGACGTGGCGATTCTGACGGAGCCGACGCCTGAATCGTTTGCCAGCGGAATCTTGCGCGCGATCGCCGACCCCGCCGCTGCGCGGCGGATTGGGGCGGCCGCCAAGCACCTCGCCGACACGCGGTACACCTACGATGCGTATCTCGACCGGACCCGCGAAGCGTGCGAAGCGCTGACGGCTGTCGAGCGCCGGTCGGTTGTCGCGGGCAAAGTCGCGTGAAACATTACAGCTACGAGGCGTACGCCGATCCGAACATGGCGGCGGGGTTCGACGCCAAGCGATTCGGCGGACCGATCGGCCAAATGCTCCTCGCCGACCAGGAGCGTGTCCTCGTCGAGGCTCTCGGCGACGTCGAGGGCTGCCGGATTCTGGATATGGCGACGGGCACCGGACGAGCCGCGCTGGCACTCGCGCGGCGCGGGGCGAAGGTGACAGGGGTCGACGCCTCGGCCGAAATGCTGTCGGTGGCGAGACGGAGGGCCGCAGATTCCCGGTTGCCGGTCGATTTCGCCGAAGGCGACGCGCACGCTCTGGCGTTTCGCGATCGCGCGTTCGATTTCGTGGTCTGCTTGCGGATGCTGATGCACGTGCCCGACTGGCGCCGGTGCCTCGCCGAGCTGTGCCGTGTCGCGGATCGGCGTCTCGTGTTCGACTATCCCGCCGCGGGCAGCGCGGCCTTGTTGCAGGCGGGTTGGCGCCGTGCCGTCGCGGGTCTCGGCGGCAGCGTGGAGGCCTACCGTGTTTTCAGCGATTCGGCGATCCGGCGCGAGCTCGAGCGTCATGGCTTTCGGGTACGCTCGAACCATCGGCAATTCGTGCTCCCTATTGCGCTCCACAAAACCATTGGGTCGCCCGGATTCACCAGAGCGGTGGAGGGCATGCTGTCGAACGTGGGATTGCTCGGCATCGCCGGCTCGCCGGTCACAATCGCGGCAGAGCGGTGCGCGTCCTAGTCACCGGCGCCAGCGGATTCACCGGTGGACACCTTGCGCGAACGCTGTCGGCTCGCGGATATCAGGTCCGGGCGCTCGTGCGTAGCGAAGCGCAAGCGCACGCCCTCGCCCCGGCCGGTGTGTCCGCGGAAATCGGCGCGCTCGAGGATCGCGATGCGCTGAAGCGCGCATCGCGTCAGATCGACGTCGTCTTCAATGTCGCGGCGGTGTACCGCCAGGCCGGCATCCCGTCTGCGGCGTATCGCACGGTCAACGCGCTGGCCGTCGGCGACCTGATCGAGGAGGCGGCGGCCGCCGGCGTCCAACGTGTCGTGCACTGCAGCACCGTCGGCGTTCACGGGGATGTGGAGCATCCGCCGGCCAACGAAGATGCCCCGCTCCGCCCGGGCGACGTCTACCAGGTGACCAAGGTGGAAGGGGAGCAGATCGCGCGGGACGCGGCCCGCCGCACGGGAATCGCCGTGACGATCGCGCGGCCGTCCGGCATCTACGGCCCGGGCGATCGGCGTTTGCTGAAGCTGTTTCGCGGCGTGGCGCGTCGGAGATTTGTGGTGCTGGGGTCGGGAGACATCTTCTATCATCTGACGTACATCGACGACCTCGTGGAGGGACTTCGGTTGTGCGCGGAAGTGCCGGCTGCCGCCAACCGCACCTATATCCTGGCCGGCGGCGAGGTCACCACCCTCAACGAACTGATTGCTCGAATTGCGCGGCACGCTCGCGTCGCGCCGCCGCGCGTCAAACTGCCGGTCTGGCCGGTGTGGCTCGCCGGCGCTGCGTGCGAGGCGGTCTGCGTGCCGTTTGGGCTGGAGCCTCCGTTGTACCGCCGCCGCGTCGACTTCTTCACCAAGAGCCGCGCATTCGATATCAGCCGCGCGCGATCGGAGCTCAATTTCTCGCCCAGCGTGGGTCTCGACGAGGGTATCCGGCGGACGCTCGGATGGTATCGGGAGCACGGATGGCTGTGAACGACATTCCGCGTGTACAGGAGCAGTTGGCCCGGCCCGGGTCGACGGCGCGCGAAAAATATTCGGCGCTCGTCGTGGGGCGCGCGGGATGGGCGGCGCTGATCCATTACGAAATGGTCGTCGCGATGTCCCAGGCGGTACCGGGCGCGCTGGGTCTCGCCCTGCGGCGTCTGCTGTATCCGACCTTGCTCGGGTCGTGCGGAAGAAATGTCATTTTCGGGCAGAACGTGGTGCTGCGACATCCCCACAAAATCCATATCGGAGACGACGTCGTCATCGATGACAACTGTCTGGTGGATGCCAAGGGAACGTCGAACACGGGCATCCGCATCGGCAACGGCATCTTCGTCGGGCGAAATACGATCCTGTCGTGCAAGAACGGCAGCATCGAGCTGGGTGATGGCGCGAACATCGGGTTCAACTGCGAGATTTTCTCCGCAAGCCAGGTGCGGATCGGAGAACGGGCTCTGCTCGCGGCCTATTGTTATTTGATCGGCGGGGACCACGACTTCCGCGATGCCGAGACGCCGGTGCTGGAACAAGCCAGACGCTCGGCCGGTATTTCGGTGGGCTCCGGCGCGTGGCTGGGAGCCGGCGCGAAGATTCTCGACGGCGTGGCGATCGGATCGAACGCCATCGTGGGAGCCGGCGCCGTGGTGCGCGCGTCCGTGCCCGACAGAGCGACCGCGGTCGGCGTGCCTGCGCGCATCGTCGGCACGAGAGGTTGACGGATTGAGCAGGCTGCGCATCCTCCAGGTTTGCGATCACCTCGGCTGGGAAGGCTCGCGTATGCACGGCGTCAAGCGGCTGTTCGCGTGGATGATTCCCAGATTCGATGCGTCGCGATTCGACGTCTCGCTCGTCAGCCTGCGCAAGAAGGATCTCTCGGAGGAGACCCTCGACGCCCTCGGTATCGATATCTCGTATCTTCACAAATCGAAATTCGATCCCTCCACCCTGACCGCGCTCTTGAAGATCATCGATCAGAAGCACATCGACGTCCTGCACCTGCACGGCTACGGAGCGACGACATTCGGGAGAATGGCCGCGGCCCTGCGAGGCCTGCCCGTCGTTCTCCACGAGCACGCGAATCTGACGGACACCCCCTGGTTTCAGAAGATTGCCGACCGGGTGCTCGAGCCTTATACGGACATCGCCATCGCCGTGTCAAAGAGTACGGCCGAGTTCGTCGTCAGGGCCCGGCTCGTCGGGCGAGAGAAGGTGAAGGTGGTGTATCTCGGTGCTCCTCACGACGAATTCAGCCGGCCGCGAAGCGGCGAAGAACGGGCGAGCGCCCGGGAACACCTCGGCATCGGACCGGCAGAGTTTGCCGTGGGGACGGTGACGCGGCTGCACGAATCGAAAGGCAACGCCTTCCTGATTGATGCGGCCAAGATGGTGATCGCCGGCAAGCCTGAGGCGAGGTTTTTTCTCGTGGGCGAAGGCCCGTTGCGGCCCGCGCTCGAGGCGCAGGCTCGATCGCTCGGCCTAGGCGACCGGTTCGTGTTTGTCGGCTTCGCCAAAGACGTGCCTGCCGTATTGAGCGCGTTCGACCTCAGCGTGTTTCCGTCGTTGTGGGAAGGCACCCCGTTGACGGTCTTCGAGGCGCTGGCGGCCGGCAAGGCAATCGTGGCGACCGACGCCGACGGGCTGCTGGATGTGCTGACCCATGACGTGGACGCGCGCATCGTGCCGAAGCGAAATGCCCCGGCGCTGGCTGCGGCGATTGTCGACCTGATCGATCGAACCGGCGAGCGTTCCCGGTTGGCCGATGCGGCACGGGAGACGGCGCGCCGGTACGATATCGCCTCGTTCGTCAGAAAAATGGAACGGCTGTACGTGCTGCTGCACGAAACCTCACGGCGGACGCGGCGCCGGGCCGTGTTCGAGGCCGACTTGTCCTTTCTGACATGATGCGCATCGCCGTCGTGACGTCGACGCCGCTTTTCGTCGAAGGCGGACATCTGGTGATGGCCCGAGCGCTCGTTCGCGCGCTTCAAGAGTCCGGCCATGAGGCCGAGCTCGTGCTGACGCCGCAAAACCGGTTCGGCCGGCAGGGCGCCGCGTATCTTGCGGCGCGATTCACCGATGTCGGCATGGGGCACAACAACCGCCCCGTCGATCAGGTGATCTCGCTCAGGTATCCGAGCTATGCGGTGAAGCATCCGAATCATGTCATCTGGCTCAATCACACGATGCGGGAGTACTACGACCAATGGGACGCGTTCAGCGCGCCGTTGTCGTGGAAAGGCCGCATCAAAGAAGGCACGCGACGGCGGCTGATCCACGCCGCCGACCGATGGCTGCTCACGAAGAACGCGCGCCGCGTGTTCGCGATTTCTCGCACGGTCAAGGCGCGCCTCGAGCGGTGGGGCGGCATCAAGTCCGAGGCCTTGTATCCACCTCCTCCGCAGCGCCCCTACCGGTGCGATAAATACGGCGACTATATTTTTGCGGTGTCCCGGCTCGCGCCGCTCAAGCGGCTGTCGCTCCTCGTCGATGCGCTGGCCACACGGGAGGGTGCGGGGTTGCGGTGCGTCATCGCAGGCGAGGGTGAAGAGCAGCACGCGCTCGAGCGTGCGATTGCCGATCGGGGGCTGGCCGGGCGTGTGTCGCTCGTCGGCCGAATCGACGAGCCTCAGCTCCTGACCTACCTGGCCAATTGCCGGGCCGTGTGTTTCCCGCCATTCGACGAGGATTACGGCTTCGTCACGGTGGAGGCCTTCGCGTCGGCCAAGCCCGTCATCACGTGTGCCGACAGCGGCGGACCGGCAGAGCTCGTCGTCAACGACGTCAGCGGCAAGGTATGTCCGCCGAGGCCCGAGTCGCTCGCCACGGCACTGCGCGAAGTGATGGACACGCCGTCGCTCGCCGAGCGGCTGGGCCAGGCGGGGCTCGAGCAGGTGTCAGAGATCACCTGGCCCAAAGCCGTACGTCATCTGCTCGACCGGGCAGGCTCATGAAGACGGACATCAAGCCGGGAATGTTCGCGTCGGTTGCGCTTGGCCTGGCGCTGGTGGCGTTTGCGCTCACCGTCGATTTTCCGAAAGCCACTGGCGGCGGATTCAAGGGCGATGAGGCCACGTACTACGTGCTCGGCCACAGCCTCGCGCGTGACTTCGACTTTGCATTCGATCGCCGCGATCTCGTTCGGGTATGGGAAGAGTTTCCCGCACCGGAAGGAATTTTTCTCAAGGACGGCAAGTCGGTCGCGATCCAGGGTTCACCCGGCTTTCCGTTCGTGCGGTGGGTGAAAACGGAGGACCCGCTCAGGACTCAGCGTCTGTTCTTTTCGAAGTCGTACATCTATCCGCTGGTGGCCGCGCCCTTTGTCCGGTTGTTCGGCACGAACGGCTTCCTGGTCCTCCATGCGCTCCTGCTGGCCCTGGATTTCTTCGTCGTCTACGTGTTCCTCGCCGGCCGCACGGCGTCGGCGCAGGCAGCCGTCGCGCTAGCGGCCGTGTTTCTGTTCGGCTCGATCGTGCCGGTGTATTTCGTCTGGCTCACCCCGGAGCTCTTTAACTTTTCTCTCGTGCTTTACGCCCTCTATTTCTGGTCGCGCACGGCGACCGACGGCGCGAAAGCGGCGAGCCGCGGCGACTGGCTGGCGGCGGTGCTGCTTGGCGTCGTGGTGTTCTCGAAACCGACGCATCTTCCGCTGCTCCTGCCCATCGCGGGCCTGGCCGCGATGCGGCGTCAGTTCGCGCGGGCGGCCGCTGTCTGCCTGATCTGTGCCGCCGTGGCCGGCTCGCTTTTCGTGCTCAATGCCGCCATCACCGGCGAGTTCAACTATCAGGGCGGCAATCGCAAGACCTTTTATTCGAGCACGGGGTTTCCCTTCGCGAATACGTGGGAAACCTTCGACAACATCGGACCGGTGCGCGGCCGCGAAAACCTGATGGTCGGAGACGTGCTTGCCAACACGCATTCGGTCACCGTGTTTCGCCACAACCTCTGGTACTTCCTCGCGGGACGATACGCGGGCCTGCTTCCGTACTTCTTCCCCGGGATAGTGGCCGGCATCGCGTTCATGGTGTCGAAAAAGTCGCAGTCGTGGCAATGGATGGTGTTCGCGACGATTGTCGCTGCGGCGGTGATGCACATTGTGCTGTGGCCGTTCACCTGGAATGGCGGGGGAGGGCCGGTCGGGAGCCGCTACTTCATGAGCTTCTACCCGTTGTTCCTGTTTCTGATCCCGGCGGGCACCGGAGTCGTCCCGGCCATCGCGGGGCTGGCGATCGGCGCCGCGTTCACGGCGCAGGTCCTCCTGAATCCGTTTTACTCGTCGATGAAGCCCGGGGAGCACGCCAAGACGGGGCCGCTGCGTCTGCTGCCGATTGAGTTGACGCTCATCAACGATCTGCCCGTGGCGCAGAATCCCGATCGCATGAAGCGCCCGCTCGGGGGCACGCCGCCGGTGCTCGCGTACTTTCCCGATGACAACGCGTTCAATCCCGAAGGCGAGTGGTTTTGGGTGAAAGGCAAGTCCAGAGCTGACGTCATTTTGAGAGCAGCGGTCGAGGAGGCGGGGCCCGGCAAATGGATTTCGAAAAAGATCGCCAGGCTGCGGGTCGACGTCAGGAATGGAGGCGCCCCGAACCGCGTCACGCTGTGGACCGGCCGCGACACCAGGACCTTGACGATGAGCCCCGGAGAGCAGCAGGCCCTGGAGCTCGCCCTGCCCGCCGGCGTGCCGTATCGCCGGGACGTGCAGCCCACGAGTTATGTGTACGTCATGTCTATCCACACCTCGAACGGCTTCGTCCCGTTTCTCGAGGTGCCGTGCGACAAGCCGTCGGCCTGCGCGGCCGATTCGCGCTATCTGGGCGCCATGATTCATCTCGTCCCGGAGTACACTGACGCAGATATCACGACGGGAGGCACCGGGGTTGGGCTACGCGACACACCTTGAATCGCGAATCGCGCGGAAAGTAACCAAGGCGATTCACGATTTCAATCTCATCGAGCACGGCGACCGCGTCATGGTCGGCCTGTCGGGCGGCAAGGACAGCTGGGCGCTGTTTCAGATTCTCGACGTGCTCCGGCGGCGCGCGCCGATTCGTTTCTCGCTGGTGGCCGTCAACGTCGATTCCGGCTACGAGGATTTTCAGCACGGCACGATCAAACAAGCGTGCGACGCGCGGGGATGGGAGTGCCACGTCGAGCACACGTCGATCGGCGAGGTGATGGACGATCTGCTGGCCGCGAACGCCACGCCCTGCTCGCTGTGCGCGCGGCTGCGGCGGGGGGTGCTCTATCGCATCGCGGCGAAGCTCGGGGCGACCAAGATCGCCCTCGGACATCACGCCGACGATTTCATCGAGACCCTGCTCCTGAACCTGTTTTTCGAAGGCAGCTTGAAAGCCATGCCGGCCCGGCTCGTGTCCGACGACGGTACCCACGTCGTCGTCCGGCCGCTGGTATACATCAGCGAAAGCGACTGCCGCGATTACGCGAAATCGGCCGGCCTGCCCGTGGTCGGGTGCTGCTGTCCGGCGTGTGGCGATCTGAGCCTGCAGCGCCAGCGCATCAAGCAGCTGTTGATGGATCTCGAGCGCGAGAACGTCGGGGTCAAACATTCGATGCTGAAGGCGCTCGCCAATGTCTCGCCGCGTCATCTGCTCGATACGCGCTTGAACCCGGCGGCCGAGATCCTCGAAGATAAAGACCCCAGCCACTTGTTGCAGATTCGCGTCCCCAGCTAGTCTCGATGAGAGCCGTCGTCCAACGCGTCACCTGGGCGCGCGTGCGCGTGGGCGATCGCATCACCGGAGAGATCGGCGGAGGCCTGCTCGTCCTTGTCGGCGTCGAGCGCGCCGACGGGCCCGCCGACGTCGAATACATCGCAGAAAAACTGTACGGCCTGCGTGTATTCGAGGACGAGACGGGGAAGATGAATCGATCGCTCGAAGAACGGGGCGGCGCGATGCTCGTTGTCTCGCAGTTCACGCTCTGCGGCGATTGCCGGAAAGGCCGACGCCCGTCCTTCGACGCCGCGGAACCGCCGGCATCGGCGAAGCCTCTGTACGAGAGCCTCCTCGCCGAGCTACGCTTGCGAGGAGCGCGGGTCGAGACCGGCGAGTTTCAGGCGCACATGTCGGTCGAATCCGCCAACGACGGGCCTGTCACGCTGTTGCTCGACAGCCGTAAACGCTGGTAACCCGCCGATCGACGATGGACGATCGACGATCGACGATGGACGATTGAGGAGCTCATGACCTCGACCAACATTCTTATGCACGCCGCCGCGTTCGTGGTCGCCTTGTCGGCAGCCGCTGCCGCGCAGCAGCGGCCCCTCGTGACCGAAGACCCGGAAACCGTCGGCGTGAATCGCGTTCTCGTCGAGGCCGGGTTCGAGCTCGACAAAAGCCAGCTGTATTCGGCATACGGCATCACCGGCGACACGGTTCATGGTCCGACGTTCGGTGTCAGCGCCGGCGTCAGCCCGTGGGCCGAGGTTCAGGTGGACGGCGGCCTCTTCCAGCGCTTGACCATCACCGAGCGAAAGCCGGCACTCTTCACGAACGTGCTGGACATTTCCGGCGATCACTCCTCGACGCTCGAAGATTTCACGGTCGCCACGAAACTGCGCGTGATTGCCGAAAACGAAACCCGTCCGGCGTTCGGCGTGCGGTTCGGCACAAAATTACCGACGGCGAAGCGCGAGAGCGCGCTCGGTCTGGGCACGACGGACTTTTTCATCACCGCCCTCGGTGCCAAGACAGTGCAATCGATCCGGACCGTCGCCAATCTGAGCTTTCTGGTCCTGGGAAATCCCCAGGGGGCCCAGGAATCGGTTCACGCGCTGGGGTTCGGCGTCTCAATCGCGCGAGCACTGACCAACGAGTTCGAGCTGGTGGGCGAGGTGAACGGCCGCATGAATCCCCTCGGCGATGCCGTGCCCGCAGGGCTCGAAAGCCGGGCCGCCGTCCGGCTCGCCGGGCGGTACACCTATAAATTGATGCGAATCGACCTGGGCACCATCGTCGGGCTGACGTCGCGGGATCCGGGGTTCGGGATCACGCTCGGCGGTACCTATGTCATCGCCAGGTGAAAAAATCCTTGAGGGCGTCGATCTCCGCGCGTGTCTGGCTCTCGGACCAGTCGAGCGCCCGCTGCATGACCGCCGCGTACCCGGTCGCGAGCTCGTCGCCGGGGTAGCCTGCGGCGCCGAGCCCGGCACGCCGCACAAGGGCGTCCGTCAGCGTCAACGCCATTTCGTCGGTAATGGCCGTCACGACCGGAGTCGCCGAATCTTTATCAGTCAACGCGGCTCCTGGAAGGACCGTCGTCGCCGTCAGGCAGGCGACGGGCCGCTTCCCGAGACTCTCGAGCAGCAGATCGACCGTTCGCTCGGCAACGGCGCGCGCGGTCGTGTATTTCACCCCGACGATGGAAATCAGGCCCTGGACGCCGTCGCGCTCGTGATCGATGACGCGCGAACGGCCGGCAAGCGTCAGCCGCCCGCCTTTTCGAGCGGCCGGAACGACACCTCGATGAACGAGCGTGACTTCGTCGAGCTGAATCTTCATGCCCGGAAATGTCTCGTTGATCTCCTCGAGGAACCCTGCGACCTCGGCGCGGCTCGCCGCCTGATCGTCCGGCGAGCGTTCGCTGTTTGACTCGCTCGTGCCGATGATTGTCCGATCGCGCCACGGCACCATCACGAGTGCGCGGCCGGAGCGCGACGCCGCGGCAACCGCGGCGGGTCGAGCCGGCCGCGATATCACGAGGTTCATCGCTTTGAGGAGCGGCCATGCGCCGCCCGCGCCCGCATCGGAGAGAATCTTCCCGGCCCAGGGCCCCGCCGCATTTACCGTGATGCGCGCGTCGACGTCGGCGACAGTGCCGCCGATTCCGTCCCGGACGCGCGCGCCCGTCACGCGCGCATCGCTGCGCCGCAGCTCGATGGCCTCCGCGTAGTTGACCAGAACAGCGCCGTTGCCCGCGGCGGCCAGGGCAAACGCGAGCGTCAGCCGATCGGCATTGACGGCGTGATAGTCGTACCAGACGGCGGCGGGCTGCGATTGACGCCCGAGCGCTCCCTCGAACAACGCCGTCGCTTCGTTGGCGGAGACCACGCGGCCGCGCGGGAGGTAGTGGCTGCGCTCGAGCCCCCGGTGGCGATCGAAGCCCATCACGCTGTCGATCGCGAACGCTGCGCGCAGCGCGGCCGGGCTTCTCGTGAGGGATCCCCCTGTCGGCATCGCGAACGCGAGCGGCGCGACGAATCGCGGCGCGATCCGGGCAAAGGCCCGGCGCTCGCGAATCGATTCGCGCATGCGCGCAAAATCGGCGGTCTGCAGATAGCGGAGTCCGCCGTGAATCGTCTTGAGGTGGTTGAAGGACGTGGCCGCGCCGAAATCCGAGCGTTCGACGAGTGCGACCGTCAGCCCGCGCTGCGCCGCGTCGTAGGCCGTGGCGAGCCCGTAGATGCCGCCGCCGATGACGAGCACGTCGAACTCGTGCCCGCTCAGCCGGGAGAAATCTCGTCTCACGCGGAACTATCTTATAGTAGGCGTTCGTGCCGACAGGTCAGCCAACCCAGCGCGCCGTTCGATCGTACTGGGACACCCACATCCACGATCTCGAGATTACGTCGCATGCGCCGGGCACGCCCGGATTTTTCGCCGACCTCGAGCAGTACCACTTTGAAAAACTGCATCATCTTCCGCGGCTCGTGCCGTTCGCGCAGTCTGCCGGAAAACGGGTGCTGGAAGTCGGCTGCGGTGCGGGTACGGACCTCGTACGATTCGCGCGCGCCGATGCGATCGTCACCGGCGTCGATCTGGCGCCGTCCGCGATTGCACTGGCGGCCGCAAATTTCGCGCAGGAGGGCCGCCACGCGGGGTTGCTGGTCGCGGACGGGGAGGCGCTTCCGTTCGCGGATCGATCGTTCGACCTGGTCTACGCGCACGGCGTGGTGCAGTACACGAGCAACGACCGGGCGCTCGTGCGCGAGTGCCGGCGGGTGATGAAGCCGGGGGGGCTCGCTGTTTTTCAGGTCTACAACCGCATGTCCTGGCTGAATGCGCTGTCGCGCGTCACCAAGGTTGATCTCGAGCATGTGGACGCGCCCGTGCTGAAAAAATATTCGATCGGCGAGTTTCGCGATCTGCTCAAGGACTTCAGGCGCGTGCGCGTCGTTCCCGAACGCTTTCCCGTGAGAACGCGGCTGCACGGGGGCCTGAAGGGAACGCTCTACAACACGTTCTTCGTCGGCCTCTTCAACGCGATGCCGAAAGCGCTTGTCGGCCGGTTCGGATGGCACCTGCTCGCGTTCTGCGAGGTGTAAATCGTGAGCATCTCCGTCATCAAGGGGCAGGCCTACGGGAACGATTTTCTCCTCGTGCCTGAAGCCGACGTCAGGGGCGGGTCACCCGAGGCCCTGGCGCGCGCGATGTGCGACCGGCTTCGAGGGATCGGCGCAGACGGCTTGATGCTCTACACGTTGACGAGCAGCGGCGCCGAAATGCGGCTGTTCAACGCCGATGGCAGCCCCTCGGACGTCTCCGGGAATGGCGTGAGGTGTCTCGCGGCGCTCGCCGTGCGTGAGCGGCCTTCGCTCGAAACGGTCACGGTCGAGACGCCTGCCGGCGCCAAAATCCTCCGGTTGATCGCCAGGGACGGGGACAGACTGACATTTCGGGCCTTCATGGGCGTTCCCGAAGCGATCCGGCCGATCGAGCTCGATGTCGCGGGAGAGCAGGTACGGGCGATCGCGCTCTCGGTCGGCAATCCCCAGTGCGCGCTGTTCGTCGAGAGGCTCGATGAGGCGCAGTTGCACCGCCTCGGGCCGTTGCTCGAACATCACCCGATGTTTCCCCACCGGACGAATGTGTCCTTTGTGCGGGTCGAGGCGCCCGATCGTGTCCGCATCCTTATCTGGGAGCGAGGCGTCGGCCCGACTCAGGCGTCCGGCACCGGGGCGTGCGGCGCCGCTGTCGCGGCGGCTGCGCATGGCGGCGCATCTCGCGATGTCGACGTGATTTCTCCGGGGGGCAGTCAGCGCGTCGAGTGGCGCGCTGACGGGCTCTATCTCACCGGGTGGGCATCGCTCGTCTTCGAAGGACGCTGGCTGGCAGTTTCTTCATAGGCCCGCGGCGGCGGCCGCAGCAATTTTTTACGCAGCAGCGACTTCTACCCGCGCGGTTTTGCGCCGCGCCCGCGCCTCGCCGAATCCAGGTCGGTGATCGCCGTCCGTAACTGGGTCGCACATTCCGACAGCCGTGTCTGGCTCGCCTGATAATCGCCGTCGTGGATCTCCGTGCCCGCTTTTTGCAATGAAGCCGAGGCGGCGGCGATCGCCGCTCGCGGAGCGGTCAGGGCCCGGCGCGGCACGCGCGCCGTCTCTGCCGCCGTCAGACGCTGATTGGCCTGATCGAGCAATGCCGTCAGTTCGCCGAGGCGCCGTTCAGCCGCGCTCCGGAGGACTGCTTGCTGATCGGCGGCTTTTTTCGCGGCACCCTGGGCGCGCTCGCGGCTGTCGAGCGCGTTGTTGAGCGCGAGCCGGTAATCCCGCTGTTCGACGGCGTCCTTGGCGCGCTGCAGCGCCGCGACTGCCGCGTCGAACTCCTCTTTGGCATAGCGATCGGCCCGGGCCGAGCGCGCCGCGTCGATGGCGCCCTGAGCCTGATCCATTTCGCGTGTGGGAGGATCGCCGCATGCGCCTGCTGCCACGCACGCCAGCAGAATGAGAAGAACAGCACGGAACCGACGCGGACACGGATGCAGCATCAACCGAAAGTATACCCCGCCGCTCATCGATGAAGGCGCTCTCGCTCAACGATCGCCCGCGCGAAAAGCTTTCGCGTCTTGGCGCGGCGGCGCTCGGCGACAACGAATTGATCGCCATCGTCGTCGGCAGCGGGTCTCGCCGCGGCAATGCGCTGGCCCTCGCGAACCAGATTCTGGAGACCGCCGGAGGGCTTCACGGCATTCCGCGGGCAGGGCTCGACGACCTTCGTCGGCTCGACGGCGTCGGCGATGCAAAAGCCGCGCAGGTGCTGGCGGCCATCGAGCTGGGCCGCCGCACGCTCCTGCGGTGCCCGCCGGCCAGGCTGCAGTTCGTCAACCCGCGGGACATCGCGGCGTATTTGCTGCCGCAGTTCGGATCGCGCCAGGTCGAGCAGTTCGGCGTGATCATGCTGGACACGAAGTATCGGCTGTTGCGAACGGCGATCATTTCGGTAGGCACGCTCGATGCGAGCCATGCACATCCGCGGGAGATCTTTCGCGAAGCCGCTTCAGCATCGGCGGCGGCCATCGTGCTGTTTCACAACCATCCGTCCGGAGATCCCTCGCCCAGCCGCGACGACGTGGAGCTGACCAGACGATTGGTGCAGGCGGGCGAGCTGATGGGTATCGACGTGCTGGATCATGTGATTCTCGCCGACACGCGATATTTCAGCTTTCGCGAGTCGGGTAGACTATGAGGCTACTTCGATGGCGAGAATTCTGTACTTCGACTGTTTCTCGGGAGCATCCGGCGACATGATTCTCGGGGCGCTGCTCGATCTGGGCCTTCCGCTCGACGAGCTCCGCGACGCCCTTGGCAGCCTTGCGATCGACGGGGCGGCGGTGACCGCCTCGCGCGTCCTTCGCGCCGGCGTCTCGGCCACCAAATTCGACGTGGAGGAGACGGCACAGGCACACGGGCACCATCACGATCACCAGCATCATCATCATCACGACGGCGGGCACGAGCATCATCACGCGCATCGAAGCCTTGCCGAAATCGGTGCGTTGATCGATCGGTCGGGCCTGTCACCGGAGGGCCGCGCAAAGGCCAAGGATTTGTTTCGAAGGCTCGGCGAGGCCGAAGCGGCGATCCATCAGGTGCCGCTCGACAAGATTCATCTCCACGAGGTCGGGGCCCTGGATTCGATCATCGATATCGTCGGGGCGGTGTTCGCGCTCGAGTGGCTGGGCGCCGATCGGGTGGAATCGTCGCCGCTCAATGTCGGCGGCGGCACCGTGAACTCGTCCCACGGCCTATTTCCGGTGCCCGCGCCGGCGACCGTGAAGCTGCTCGCGGGAGCGCCGGTGTACTCTTCCGGAATTCAGCACGAGCTCGTGACGCCGACGGGTGCGCTGCTGGTGACGTCCTATGCCACGGCCTTCGGCCCCACGCCGGCCATGACGATCGACCGTGTCGGCTACGGAGCGGGTTCGCGCGACTTGCCGAACACTCCGAATGTGCTGCGGCTGCTCGTGGGCGAGAGCGCCGCGACCGCCGCCACCGAGCGCATCGTCGTGCTCGAGTGCGAAATCGACGACATGAATCCGCAGATTTTTGGCCCGTTGATGGATCGGCTGCACGACGCGGGTGCCCTGGATGTCTATCTGTCGGCCGTGCAGATGAAGAAGAACCGCCCGGGGACGCTGCTGACAATCCTCGCGAAACCCGAGCAGCGCCAGCAGCTCGCGGCCATCGTGTTCCGCGAGTCGACGACCATCGGGATTCGCTTTTACGAGATGCTGCGCGAGCGGCTCGATAGAGAGACGGTGTCCGTCGACACCTCGCTCGGACCGGTCCGGTTCAAGGTTGCGCGGCTTGGAGGGGAAGTCGTGAATGCGTCTCCGGAGTTCGACGATTGCATCGCGCTGTCACGCACCCATGACGTCCCGCTGAAAGACGTGCAGGCGCAGGCGATGAAAGCGTACCTCGATCGCGGCGGGAAAAAGGGCGGCAACTAGTGGCGCGGTTCTATCTCACGACGGCCATCGATTACGTCAACAGCCGCCCCCATCTCGGGACGGCCTACGAAAAGATCTGCGCCGACGTCATCGCCCGATACAAGCGCCTCGCCGGCTTCGAGACGTGGTTCGTGATGGGCAACGACGAGCATTCCCAGAACGTGTACAAGAGCGCCGTCGAGCAGGGTCTCGAGCCGATTGCGTATTGCGACCGGATGGAAGAAATCTTCAAGAAGACGTGGCGCGCGCTCGACGTCTCGTACGACGATTTCATCCGCACCACCGAACCGCGGCATCGATCCGGCGTGACGGAACTCGCGAAACGTATTCACGACGCCGGCGACATCTACGAAGGCGTGTACGAAGGCTGGTACTGCGTGGGGTGCGAAGCCTTCAAGCCGGAGAAGGAACTCGTCGACGGACGATGTCCGCTGCACCCGGCGTCCGAGCCCCAGTGGATCAAGGAAAAGAACTATTTTTTCCGCCTGTCGAAATACCAGCCGCGGCTGCTGGATGTGTTCACGGCCACGCCCGGCTTTGTCGAACCCGCGATCCGGCGCAACGAACAGCAGCGGCTGCTCGAAAGCGGTCTCGAAGACATCTCCATCAGCCGGGCCGGACAGTCCTGGGGCATTCCGTTGCCCTGGGACCCGTCGAGCGTGATCTATGTCTGGTTCGACGCGCTCATCAACTACGCCACGGCCGTGGGCCTGGGCACCGACGCGTCGCGGTTTGCGGAGTGGTGGCCGGCCGATCTTCACGTCATCGGCAAGGACATCACCCGCTTCCATACCGTCATCTGGCCCGCCATGCTGATGAGTGCGGGGCTGCCGATTCCCCGCAAGGTCTTCGGCCACGGTTTTCTATCGGTCGATGGCCAGAGGATGAGCAAATCCCTCGGGACGATCGTGGATCCGATCGAGGCGGCGAACCGTCACGGGGTCGATCCGCTGAGGCTCTACCTCACGAAAGAAGTCGCGTTCGGCGGAGACGGCGACTTCTCGTGGGATCGGTTCGACGAGCGCTACAACGTCGATCTGGCGAACAACCTCGGCAACCTCGTGAGCCGGGTGGCGGCCATGGCGCATCAGTATCGGCAAGGCCGGCTGACGCCGGCCGCGGCGAGCTCCAACGAAACGCTTGCCGGGACGGCCCGAAGTGCCGTCGCCGATTACCGGGCAGCTATGGACCGTCATGAGCTGCACCTCGGCGCGGCCGCGGCGTTCAGACTCGTCGACGCGACCAACGAATTCATCGCGGCGAAAGCACCGTGGGCCCTCGCGAAGGATCCGGTCAAAGCTGACGAGCTTAGCGGCGTGCTGTACGACGCGACCGAATCGATACGGCTCGCGGCGGTTTTGCTGTCGCCGTTCATTCCGTCGGGCTCGGCGGAGATTCTCCGCAGAGTCGGCGCCGACGCGTCAGGTCTCGGCCTCGAGCGCGACGCCGTGTGGCGCGCCAGCGGGGACCGGACATTGCTTCAGGCCCCGGCGCTCTGGCCGCGATTCGAACGAAAGGTTTCAAAGGAGACAGGTGTGACCGATCACGTGCCTGTGCAGCCGCTTCCGCAGCCGCCGTCGCCGGCGGAAGCCCCCGTGGCCGCCGACAACAAGATCTCGATCGACGAATTCATGAAGGTCGAGCTGCGAACCGCCAAGGTAGTCGCGGCCGAAGCTGTGCCGAAGTCGAAGAAGCTGCTGAAGCTACAGGTCGATCTCGGTACCGAACAACGCACCATCCTCGCCGGCATCGCGGAAAGCTACGAGCCCGCTTCGCTCGTCGGGAGAACCATCGTGGTTGTCGCCAATCTGAAGCCGGCGAAGCTGATGGGCATCGAATCCCAGGGGATGGTGCTCGCCGCCAGCCCCGAAGGCGGCCGTCCCGTGCTTCTGAATCTGGAGGCCGACCCAGGCTGGCGCGTGCGTTGATCGACTCCCACTGCCATCTCGCAGACAAGGCATTCGCGTCCGAACGCGAAGCCGTCGTCGACCGGGCCCGCGCCGCCGGGCTGACGCATGCCCTCTGCATTCTGGCGGCCGACGATCGAGATGAGTGCGACACCGGCCGCAAACTGATCGACCTGTGGGCGTCGCTTCGATTCGGTGTGGGGGTCCATCCCCACCAGGCCGGGGCGTTCGCCGAACGGGAGCAGGAGCTCGAGGGGCGGGTCAGGGAGCAGATCGAAGCGAACGCGAATGTGCGCGCCATCGGCGAGATCGGTCTCGACTACCATTACGACTTTGCGCCCAAAGCGGTTCAGCACCAGGTGTTTCGGACACAGATTCGGCTCGCAAAAGCGCTCGATCTGCCCATCATCATCCACACGCGGGAGGCCGAGGAAGACACGCTGGAGATTCTCCGGGAAGAATCGGCGGGCTCGCTTCGCGGCGTTCTTCACTGTTTCACCGGGACACGGCGCCTGGCCGAAGAAGGACTCGCGCTCGGCCTGTACATTTCTTTCGCGGGGATCGTGACGTTTCCCAAGGCGGCGGAGCTGCGCGATATCGTCCCAGTCGTGCCCGACGATCGGCTGCTGTGTGAAACCGACAGCCCGTACCTCGCGCCGGTGCCCCACCGCGGGAAGCGCAACGAGCCGGCATGGGTCGTACGCGTCGCGGGGGAACTGGCCCGGCTTCGCGGCGTTCCGGACGCGCGGCTCGACGCGCTCGTGACGCAGAATTTCGCCACGCTCTTCCGCCCGTAAAGCTTTGCAGCACAGCCGCCTGTTCGTTGACACTCCGAGACGGAATATGGTCAGATCATCCCGTTTTGAAAAACATTAACGCCGTCGAACAGGACGCTTCGGTATCGACGCTCGTCCAGATGTTCGAGCCGATTCGCGCGGATCTCGAAAAAGTCGAGACCGAGTTCTACCGTCACGTCGAGTCGCAGGTCGATCTCATCCCGAAAATCGGACGGTATATCCAGCACGGCGGCGGCAAGCGCATCCGGCCGGCGGTGTTGCTGATGGCGGCGCGGCTGACCGGCTATACGGGCGAGCTGGCGGTGCTCTACGCGGCGGTCGTCGAATTCATTCACACGGCGACCCTCGTTCACGACGACATCATCGACGACTCCAAATGGCGGCGGGGGCAGCCGTCGGTGCACTCCCGATGGGGCGCCGATGTCACGGTGCTCCTCGGCGATTTCCTCTACATCAAGTCGATGGGGCTGGCGCTGACGCCCGACCGGCTCGACATCGTGCGCCGGCTGTGCGACGTCACGCTGCGAATGATCGAAGGCGAGCTGTATCAGCTGTCGAAAAAAGGAGATGTCGCGATTTCCGAGGACGAGCACCTCGATATCGTCCGGCGCAAAACGGCGTATCTGTTCGGGGGCTGCGCGCGGATCGGCGGCATGATCGGCAACGCCACGCCGGAGCAGCAGCTCGCCCTGGAGCAGTACGGCATCAGCCTCGGGATGGCGTTTCAGCTGATCGACGACCTGCTCGATTTTTCTGGCGATCAGACGGCGCTCGGCAAGCCGGTCGGCGGGGATCTGCGGGAAGGCAAAGTCACTTTGCCGGTGATCCGCCTGCTGCAGCGGACGGATCCGGCGATCTCGAAGCTGATCACCAACGTGGTGCACGACCACAGCGTTACGCCCGAGGCGTGGCGGGAGATCTGCCGGCTGCTGCACGAGACCCGCTCGGTCGAGTACGCCATGACCAAGGCGCTCGAACAGGCGACCCTGGCCAAGAACCAGCTCTATGTCTTTCCGCCGTCCCCGGAACGGGATGCGTTGATGGGCCTGCCGGACTACATACTCGCCAGGGACCGGTAGACTTCAAGAGACTTCAGGCCTCGGGTGGATCCTGCCGCACGAATTCTGGAACTGAGAGATCTCATCCGTCACCACGAGGATCGCTACTACGTCCATCAAAGCCCGGAAATCTCGGATGCGGAGTTCGATGAGCTTCTGAGAGAGCTGCAGGCGCTCGAAAGAGATTATCCCGATCTGGTGACCGTCGATTCGCCGACCCAGCGGGTCGGCGGGCGGGCCGCAGAAAGCTTCGCGCCGGTTACCCACGCCGAGCCGATGCTCAGCCTGGACAACGCGTACAACGAAGCCGAGCTCAAGGCGTTCGACGATCGGCTGCGTCGCGCGCTTGGCGATATTTCCGGTCCGACTCGCTATGTGACCGAGCTGAAGATCGACGGGCTCGGCATCGCACTGCAATATCACGACGGCCGGTTGGTGCGAGCCGCCACTCGCGGGGACGGCGTGACGGGCGAGGATGTCACGGCGAACGTCCGCACCATTACAGACGTCCCCCATCTCCTGAAGGGCGGGCCCAAGGGAACTCTCGAGATCCGGGGCGAGATCTATCTGCCCCGCAAAGAGTTCGAACGCACCAATGAAGAGCGGGAACAGGCAGGCGAACCCCGGTTTGCCAATCCCCGCAACGCGGCTTCCGGCGCGATTCGGCAGCTCGATCCCGGGCAGGTGGCGCGGCGCGGTCTGCGGGCCTTTCTCTACCAGCTCGTCGCAACCGATGCCATGCCCGCCACGCACGCCGAGCTCCTCGACAGTCTGAAACGCTGGGGTCTGCCCGTCGAACCGCATTGGCAGCAGCTCGACGGCATCGACGCCGTCGCCGCGTATTGCGGTCAGTGGGCCGAGAAGCGGTCGGGGGCCGCTCGCGTGCTGCCGTTCGATACCGACGGCGTCGTCATCAAGCTGGACGACATCGGACTGCGGAAACGTCTGGGGACCACCTCGAAGTTTCCGCGATGGGCCATCGCGTTCAAGTTTCCGCCCGAGCAGGTGGAGACGACCCTCGTCAAAATCGATATCAACGTCGGCCGCACGGGCGCCGTGACGCCATTCGCGGTTCTCGAGCCCGTGTTCATCGCCGGAACGACCGTGTCGATGGCGACGCTGCACAACGCGAACGAAGTCGCGCGCAAAGATATTCGCGACGGCGATCGCGTGATCGTCGAGAAAGCAGGCGACATCATTCCGCAGGTCGTCAAAGTCGTCGATCCCGAACGCGGAGGGCGTTCTCCGCGCTGGGAGATGCCGAAGACGTGCCCGCGATGCGGCAGCGCTCTCGTGCGCGAGGAAGACGAAGCGGTCTGGCGCTGCGAGAACGTCTCGTGTCCGGCCAAGCTGCAGCGAGGGCTGGAGCATTTTGCGGCGCGTCACGCCATGAACATCGAAGGGCTCGGCGAGTCGCTCATTGCAAGGCTCATCGCCGACGGATTGATTGCGAGCTACGTCGACGTCTACAGGCTCACCGCGGAGCGGCTGGCGCAGGTCGAGCGAATGGGAAAGAAGTCTGCGGCGAATCTCATCGAACAGATTGAGCGCAGCAAGTCCCGCGATTTCTGGCGCCTGATTTTCGGGCTCGGCATCCGCCACGTGGGAGAGCGCGGCGCGCAAGCGCTCGCCGGCGCGTTCGGATCGATGGAGGCCCTGCTCGCCGCATCGCAGGACCAGCTGCAGGCCGTGCCTGATGTCGGTCCGGTGGTCGCGGCGGCGGTTCGGGCGTATCTCGACCAGCCCCAGAACGTCCGGCTGATTCGCGAGCTGGCCGCTGCGGGCCTGAAGATGGACGCCCCGCTGACGAGCGCCGCGGCACCCGGCCCCCTGAGCGGAAAGACGTTCGTGCTGACGGGCACACTCCCGACACTGTCGCGCGATGCGGCAACGGAAGCGATAGAGGCGCGAGGCGGAAAGGTGAGCGGTTCGGTGAGCAAGAAGACCAGTTACGTGGTCGCCGGCGCCGACCCCGGGAGCAAGTTGACCAAGGCCGAAACGCTCGGTGTTCCGATCCTCGACGAGGCAGGATTCAAGGAGTTACTCGGCTTATAATCAGCTCAGTGTCGCGACCGTTTGCCTTCCTCACGCTGTCGTTGACCGCCGCGATGGCCTTCATGGTCGGTCTCGTCGTGGCGGGCTCGATTGCACCGGCGCCCGCTGTTTCCCAGCCTCAGATCGTTCA
>JADMIO011621098.1_pt1 | contig 40216 bp, 30 predicted proteins | sample 8958161 | NCBI WGS metagenome assembly JADMIO01 (sample SAMN16585339, study PRJNA669376) | soil metagenome | isolation source: Crop rotation soil | place: USA: Cullars Rotation, Alabama | collected 2011
GTGACGGCCGTCCGCCACTGGTCGCTGCCGGAAGTCACCCGCGTGGCGATCGAGGTTTCGGGCGCGTTTCAATACCGCACCGACAGGCTGCACAATCCGGAGCGGGTCTACTTCGACATCCTGAACGCCCGTCCGCAACTGAGCGGGCGGCGGACATGGTCGGAGTCGGTTGACGACCGCTTGGTGACGCGCGTTCGCGTCGCCGAAACACAGCCCGGGATCACGCGGGTGGTGCTGGATTTGGCCGGCGGCGCTGAGGCGACCACTTCGCAGCTCACGATTCCCGACCGGTTGATGATCGAGTTGAAACCGGTGAAGGAACCGCTCATCACGGCTGAGGTCCCGAACCTGCCCCCGAGCTCGGTTCCAGCGGCCGTGGAGACGCCCATCCTACCCCCGCCCGTCCAACTCCCGCCCGCTCCGTCGCCGGCGCCTCGGAAGGCCGAACCGGTAAAATCCGAGATCCCGAAAATTCTGGCGCAATCCGAAGCGGTCGCGGCCGCTCCTGCGCCGCCCAAGCCTCTGCCGCCTCCAACCCCCGCGGAGATGAGCAAGGCGGCGCGCCATACCAGCACGGGCGACACTTCCCTGGTTCGGGCGTTGGGCCTCAAGCTAAACCGCGTGGTGATCGATCCGGGCCACGGCGGGCACGATCAGGGGACCCAAGGTCCGAAGGGGCTCGTGGAAAAGGAGTTAGTCCTCGATGTCAGCCTGCGCGTGGGCAAGCTGATCGAGGAAAAGCTGGGCGCCGAGGTCGTCTACACGCGCACGGACGATACCTTCATCCCACTGCAGGGCCGGACCGCGCTGGCGAACGAGAAGAGGGCCGACCTCTTCCTTTCGATCCACGCGAACTCCTCTCCCGTGGCGCGGATTACCGGGGTCGAGACCTATTATCTGAACTTCACCGATTCCAAAGAGGCGCTGGACGTGGCATCGCGAGAGAACGCGAGCTACGAGAAATCCATCTTTGAACTTCGGGACATTATCCAGAAAATCAGCCTGCACGAGAAGGCGGAGGAGTCCAAGGATTTCGCCAGCCGGATGCAATCCTCCCTCTATGCATTTTCCGCACGGAACTTCCCCGGGTCCAAGAATCGGGGCGTCAAGAAGGCGCCGTTTGTGGTCCTGATCGGGGCGCAGATGCCTTCGATTCTGGCGGAGATCGGGTTCCTGACCAACGCGCGGGAAGAGGCGCTGCTCAAGAAGGGCGACTACCGGCAAAAGCTCGCCGATGCGCTGTTCCGTGGCGTGCAGCGTTACGCCGAAAGCCTGAGCCACTTCCAGGTGGCGCAGGCGAAGGAATGAAGGTCCTCGCTTTCCGCCACGTCCCTTTCGAAGATGTCGGCCACATCCGGCCGGTGCTCGAGTCCCATGGGGTGGAGGTGGAATGCGTGGATCTCTACCGTCCCGGCGCCCCGCTCCCTGACGCCCACCGCGCGGACGGACTGATTTTCATGGGCGGGCCGATGTCGGTGAACGATGATTTGCCATTCCTCGCGACCGAGATGGCCTTCATCCGCGATGCCGTCGGGCGGGACCAACCGGTCTTCGGCGTCTGTCTGGGCGCTCAATTGATTGCGAAGGCTCTCGGCGCGGCGGTCCGGCGGAACTCGCAAAAGGAGATCGGCTGGTTCGAAGTGGAACTCACCGAAGCGGCCGCGAGCGACCGGTTATTCCAGGGAATGGGTCCCACGCTTCCGGTCTTTCAATGGCATGGTGAGACCTTCGACTTGCCGCCCGGCGCGACCCTGCTGGCCTCCTCGCCAGCCTGCCGCAATCAGGCGTTCCGGTTGGGCAAGGCGACCTACGGGATTCAGTTCCATCCGGAGGTTACCCCGGAAATGATCGCCCAGTGGTGCGTCGAGGACGCGAATTGTGGGGACGCGCAGGAATTGACGACGCCTATTGATCCGCAACTCCACGCGCAATCGCTCGTGGAATTGACGGGGACGCTTTTCGGTAGGTGGATCTCCGCGCGGTAAATTCCTACACCCCAATTTTCGTACCGGGCATCACCCCTATGCGGGGATTGTAGGTATGACACGCTGCCCCGAGAATGGGATGCGCAGGCAGTCTCACATGATCTCCCGGGATAGCGACGCCGCTGTTGTATTAGTGGAGGATGCATTCATCCGCCGTTACATTCACGCAGTGCTCGCGACACGCGAACCGTCCTTGGTGGACGCGGACGCCGCCTATGCAATCGAGTTGCTGCGGTCCGGGGAGCGCAAGGTCGCCCTTCTCATCACGAACCGGCCACAGGATTTCGATGTCTTTGCGGGGGAGTTGCCGATTCTGTATCTTGCGGCGCAGCCGGACCCCATCGTCGCGGCGGGATTTCGCGAATGCCGCATGCTGCGGAAGCCGTTCACGCCGGCGGAGTTGTCGGCGGCAGTGACGGCCATGATCGACCACATTGTAAGCTGAAGGCGTGGGCTTCTATCTGTGGTTCGACGATTCGCAGGCATGGGCGCAAGGCACCTACGAGTACCGTCCCATGGGCTCAGCCGTGATCTCCGCTTCGGATCTCTTCCGGCGGCGGGATTTTAGCGCCCGGCGCAAGTTGAAGCCGCCGCCGACTGCTGAGTATGCCGGACAGTTCGCCTCGATCGGACATATCAATCAACAGCTCGAGAGACGCCGCCGGAGGCCCGGCAGGCCTAGGTCTTAGGTAGCCCGAGTTCCTGCAGCAGGGCCGCTGGGTGGTACAACTTGCGCAATGCCTCCACAATCCCCTGCGACGCCACGTGAACGGATCGCGCCTGCTCCTCGCTGTAAAGATACGTGTTGGGCAGGCTCTCAATGTTGCTGTCGAACACGATGCCGACGATTTCACCCTGCTGGTTGACGGTGGGGCTGCCGGAATTACCGCCCGTGATGTCGCAGGTGCTCACGAAGTTGAACGGTAAGACCAGATCGAGCACGGACTTGGCGTCCACCCATCGCGGCGGGAGCTGGTATGGATCCTGCTTGCCGGCGCGATGGAACAGGCCGCCGAAGGTGGTGGCGAACGGAACGGCGGCCTGCGTCTTATCGCGGTACGCCTTGACAGCGCCGAAGGCGACGCGCGGCGTAAAGGTGGCATCGGGGTAGTCCTTGCCGGCGAAGATCTTAAACCGGTATTCGGCGATCCGCTCCGCCGCGGAGGTTTCGAGCGACTCGATCGTGTCGGCGTGCTTCTTAGCCAGTCTGCGCGCGGGGTCATCCAACAGGCGGGCCAGCCGGATCATGCCGTCATCCGCGGAAGGCGATTTGCGCGCTGCTACGTCCTTCAGTTTGGACGAGCGGACGAATTCCTCGGCGGCTTGCCGGGGAGTGCGCGAACCGAGGACCGCCCTGACCGGCGCCTCTTTTTCGCCGAGCGCCTTCAGTTCTTCGAGGTACTCGGTGAGCATCGCGACCTCCAGGCCGTCGTCGATCGGAGCGGGCGAGTAGAGGGAGAGATTCAGCGATTTCATGGCGCTATCGCGGTACTCCGGCAACCGCTGGTCGTCCGGCTTGGCGCGTTCGGCCTCCAGCCGCACGATCTGGCGGGCGATGCGGAACAGTGTCGAACCCTGGGCAGCAGGCTTTTCCAGAACCTCGTACGCTTTTTCGAAGGGCGCCCAAGCCTTGTAAGCGGCCGCGATATCGTCCCAGACCTTGCCCGCGCCGGTCCCCATCTTGGGATCGTTCTCCACGGATTTGCGCAGCTTCTTTTCGAAGGTCGTCTTGCGCAACATCAGGCGGTCGTCTTTGAGGCCGATCAGCTTGCCGGCGCTGGATTTGTAAGAGTTGTTGAACCCGAAGAGGGTCCTTTGCGCGACCCGGGCGTTCTCGGCGCTTTCCGCGGCAAAATCGCGCAGCGCGCGGATGCGAGTCTGCAGACGCGCGAGCTGCAGCGGCAACATCGTGTCGCGGTAGAACTGCAACTGCGCCCCCGTGGCCAGCCGCGAAGTGGATCCGGGATTGCCGGCCACAAACACCGTCTCGCCATCTTTCACTCCATCGGCGCTCCACTTCAGGTAGTGTGGAGTGGCGGCGGGCTTCCCGTTCTCATAAGCGCGGAGAAAGGCGATGTCCAGGTCGTAGCGCGGGTACGTGAAATTGTCCGGATCGCCGCCGAAGAATGCCATGCCGAATTCAGGCGCGAAGACCAGCCGCAGGTCCGTATATTTCTGGTACTGGTAAAGGTCGTAGCGCTGTCCGGAAAACAGCTTGACGACAGTGCAGGTATTTCCGGTTTTTTCCGCGCAGGCCCTTTCGATGCGGGCTATGGCGGCGTTCCGCTTCTCCAGTGTTTCGGCGGGCTTGCCGTTATCCGGAGCGGCATCTTTCACCTGTTTGGTGACCTCTTCCAGTTGCAGCAGGACATTGGCCTCCAGATCGGGGCAGGCGACTTCTTCCGCGCGTGTTGCGGCATAGAAGCCTTCCTTCAGATAGTCGTGCTGAGCGGAGCTGACCTTGGCAATGCAGTCGGAGGCGACGTGATGATTGGTAAACACCAGCCCGTCGGCCGATGCAAAGGACCCGGAGCCGCCGCCGATCCGCATGGTGGCCAGTCGCAGGTTTTCAAGGAAGCCATCGCTGATTTTCAAATTGTATTTCTGCTGGACCTGTTCGCGCGGGAACTGGTTGAACAGCCACATGCCTTCGTCCGCCACGGCCGGCAGAGCGAGGGCCGCGGCCATTATGAGGGCGCGGTGACGCATATGCCGATTTTAGCTTGACGCCACTACTGCTCGTTCCACTTGCCACGCGCTAACATCGGAAGTTGACCGCGCCAGAGTTTCTTCGGACCCATCGGGGAGTGTGGGTAATCGCCGGTTCGCGCTATGCGGCGGGGGATCTGGTGCGCGAAGCCTGCGAGGGCGCGCTGCTCGGGGTGGAGCGCTTCACCTTCCGCGACTTGGTCTATGCGCTTTCGACGGAGAGCATGAACGCCCGGGGTTTGGTTCCGCTGCACTCGATTGCGCGGGAGGCAATCGCTGCGGCCGTGTCGCGCCGGCTGCATCTGGACTACTTGCACAAGTCGGTACGTTTCCCCGGCTTCCCGGGCGCACTCGCCCGCACTCTGCGCGATCTTCGGCTGGATCGCGTTCCCCTCTCGCGGTTGAAAGAGACCGGACGCAGCGGGGCGGACCTGGCGAAGCTGCTAGAGGCGTACCAGGCGGAATTGCGGGAGCGCGGGTTTGCCGATTATCCGGAGCGCGTTGAGCTTGCCATCGAGAACGCGCGTGTCATGCCGCCCGTCCCGGTAATCGTGCTGGATGTAGACCTGCACACGGCTGCCGAGCGGGACTTGTTGAACGTGCTGCTGGAGCGCGCGCCGGCCAGCCTGGTCGCGGCTGCCGGGGAGGACCCTACCGACCCGGTTACCTGTTTGCAGGCGGTGAGGCGCTTCGCCCTCTCGCCGGACCGCGCTCCGGCCCGTGCCGCCGACCCGACCGTGGGGTTCATCTCGGCATCCAGTGAGGCGCTGGAGTTTGTGGAGATCGCGCGGCGAACGCTCGATTCGGTCCTGCCGTTCGACCAGATCGGCGTCCTGCTGCGCAATCCGCAGAGGCACGGTCCGCTGGCGCGCGAGGCGTTCCTGCGCGCCGGCATTCCCGCCTATTACGCAGGGGGCGCCGAGCACCCGGACCCAGGCGGGCGCGCTTTTCTGACGCTGCTACGGTGCCGGCAGGAGAAGTACAGCGCGGCGGTTTTTGCCGAATATCTGTCGTTGGGCCAAGTCCCGCGCGAGGAGGGCGAGCCGCTGCCCTCCAGCACCTGGGAACGGCTGCTGCGCGACGCCGCGGTAATCGAGGGCGCCGGCCGCTGGGGCACGCGTCTCAACGGCTGGCTGGAGCGGCTGTATGCGGATTACGAAAAAGAACCGGCGGAACACACGGCGCGCGATATCGGCGCGATGGAGAGCCTTCGCGCCTTCGCGGTCCCGCTGATCGATCGGCTCGCGGCGCTGCCGGAGCGCGCCATGTGGGACGAGTGGCCGGCGCTCCTGGAGGACCTGGCGACCCATAGCCTCAACTGGCCGCGCAGCATCCATGAAGCCATGGACGAACTGGCGCCGCTGGCCGGCCTGGGACCGGTATCGCTCCACGAGGTGACGCGCACGCTCGAACGCCTGCTCGCCAATTATCGCGAGGAGAGCGGTGGTCCGCGCTACGGGCAGGTGTTTGTCTCCGGAATTGAGGAAGCGCGCGGGATGCAGTTCCGCCTGGTTTTCATTCCGGGGCTGAACGAGGGCATGTTTCCGCGCCAGCTTCGCGAAGATCCCCTGCTGCTGGATGAGCAGCGCAAGTCGCTGGGCATGCGGCCGGCAGTCGAAGACAGCGAGTTGTTGCGAACGGCATTAGCCTGCGCGGCCGACTCGGCGGTGTTTTCGTTCGCGCGCCTCGACCTGGCGACCGGACGCGAGCGTGTGCCGTCGTTCTTTGCGGTGGAAGTTTTGAAGGCGGCACGGGGCAGCGGCGCCGACGTGGGCGCACTGCTCGAGGAGGCGAAGGCGGCCGGGGAATCGCGCATCGGCTGGTCGGCGCCGTCCGACCCGGCGGATAGCATCGACGATGTGGAGTTCGATCTCGCGTCGTTCCGGCGGGCGGCGGTCGCGAAGCAGGCCGGCGGCTTCGCCTGGATCGCTGAACTGAATCGGCATGCCGCCCGCTCCATTCGGGCGCGCATGTTGCGGTGGGGGCGCGACTGGTCGGCGGCGGACGGACTGGCGGCGACCGACGTTCATATCGGGCTGGCGCTGCAAGGCCATCGGCTGGCCGAGCGGGCGTGGTCCGCGTCACTGCTACAACAGTTTGCGCGCTGCCCGTACCGGTTCCTGTTGCAGGGAATTCACGGGTTGAAGCCGATGGAGGAGCCGCAGGCCCTGGAGCGGATGGACGCGCTCGTGCGCGGGCGCCTATACCATCGGGTGCTGTTCCATCTTTTCCGCGATGGCGAAGAGGACGCGCTGGAACGGCTGGACGAGATCCTGCCCGGATTAGCCGCGGAGGCGGCGGCCGATCACGCCCCCATGATCCCGGGATTCTGGCGCACGGAGGTCGAGAAACTGCGGGCGGATCTGCGCGGCTGGCTGGCCGGTCGCGAGCCCGAGTGGGAAATGGAATACGTGGAACTCGGGTTCGGGCTGACGGACCTGGACGAACATGACGAGGCCAGCAGCCCGGAACCGGTGACGATCGAGGGCGGCTACCGGTTGCGCGGCTCCATTGACCTGATCGAACGGCACGCCGACGGCAGGCTGCGGGTCCTGGACCACAAAACCGGCCGCTTTCCCAACCAAACGCCCCAATACATCGGGAACGGCGAAGTGCTCCAGCCGGTGCTATACGGGCTGGCGGCTGAAGCGATATGCGGCCAGGCGCCCGCGCTCTCGATGCTGTCCTACGCGACGCTGCGCGGTGGATATCGTACGGCCCCGATTCCCTTGAACCGCGAGGCTCGCGAGCGGGCCACGCGCGTGCTCCGCGTAATCGATCAGTGGATCGACCGGGGTTTTCTGCCGGCGGCGCCTAAACGCGGTGGGTGCGACCGGTGCGAGTATCTGCCGGTATGCGGTCCTTACGAGGAGCTGCGGGTCACGGAAAAGAGCCAGCCTGAGCTACGCGAGCTCATCGAAATTCGGAGGCTGGGATGAGCGGGTGCTTTGTCGAAGCTTCCGCCGGGACGGGCAAAACCACCGCGCTGGTGAACGCGATCGCGGAAGCGATCGCCGGCGGCGTACGGGTCGAACGCATCGCGGCGGTGACCTTCACTCACCAGGCGGCGGGAGAAATGAAGCTGCGGGTGCGCCAGAAGCTGGAGGACATGCGCACGGCGGCCACCGGCGAAGCGCTCCAACACCTCGATCGCGCGTTCATCGGTACGATACACGCCTTCTGCGCCGCGCTCCTGCGGCAGCGCCCCGTGGAGGCACGCGTCGATCCGGCTTTCGTGGAGTTGGACCAGGGTCAGGCGCGGCGGCTGTTCAGCCGGGTGTTCGGGGAATGGATCGAGAAGCGGCTCGATCCTCCTGCTCCCGTCCTGCGGCGGGCGTTCGCGCGCCTTGCATGGCGGGACAACTTCAGCGGGCCGGTGTACGAGCTGGAGTGCGCGGCCTGGAATCTCGCCGAATGGCGCGATCACGTCGCGGCGTGGGAGAAGCGGCCGATCGGCCGCGACGCACGGATCGCCGAACTGATGCAGCAGGCGCGCGATATGGCGCAGTCCTGGCCTTCGAACGAAGCGGGGTGGGCGCGCCGCATCCTGGCGGACATCGTCGAGCGCCTGGAGCGCGCGAAATCCGCCGACGTTTTCGATCCGGACGACGCGGAAAGCGAGCTGATCAGCATCCGGCGGCGTCTGCGCGATGCGAAGTTGAGCAAGCGGACGGCGGCCGGGCAGGCATGGGCCGAACTGATGTCCCACGTGGTGGACTTCGCGCGTGACGCCGATGCGGACTTGGCCTCCCATCTTCGGGACGAACTGTGGGAAATGGTCGAGCAGTATCAGGATTCCAAGCGCGATGCCGGATATCTGGATTTCACCGACCTGCTGCTGTATGCCCGCGATCTGCTGCGGCACGACGGCGCCCGCCCCGAATTGCAGGCGCGGTACGACCGCATTTTTGTGGACGAATTCCAGGACACGGATCCGCTGCAGGCGGAGATCCTCACCACGCTGGCGTCGCCGGCAACCCTGTTCGTGGTAGGCGACCCGAAGCAGTCGATTTACCGGTTTCGCCGGGCCGAGCCCCGGGTTTATGCGCAGGTCCGCGAGCGGCTGCTGGGGGCCGGGGCGGAAGAGCGGCTGCTCGGCCAGAGCTATCGCGCCACCGAGCCGATCCAGGCCTTCGTCAATGCGGCGTTCGCGGAATCCATCCCGCGCTATCTCCCGATTTCAGGAGGCCCGCCCGGACCTGCGGGACAGCCCTCGGTTGTAGCGCTGCCGATGCCCAAACCGTATGACAGCCGCGACCGGATCGCGAGCAAGGCGATCCTCGAGTGCTCTCCTTCCACCGTGGCGGCCTTCATCCAGTGGCTGGTGAAGGAGAGCGGCTGGACCGTCCGCGAGCGCGGCGGACGGCGGCGAATCAAGGCCGAAGACGTCTGCATCCTCTTTCGTCGCTTCACCAACAATGGAGTGGATCTGACGCAGGATTACGTGCGCAGCCTGGAAGCCCGGGACATCGAACACGTACTCGTAGGCTCCAAGGGGCTGCACGCGCGTGAGGAGACGGCCGCCATCCGCACCGCTCTACGAGCGATTGAATGGCCGGAAGACGAACTGAGCGTCTACGCGGTGCTGCACGGGCCGCTCTTCGGAATCGACGATGCCACTCTGCTCCGCTTCCGCGATTTCTATCGCCGGCTGCGTCCGTTCGCCGAACCCCCGGAGGACTTCGATCCGGATTTCGGACCCGTTTGGGAAGCGTTCGCGATTCTTCGCGAATTGCATCGCGAGCGCAATCGCCAGCCCATCGCGGAGACGATCCGGCAGATGCTGCAGGCGGTGCGGGCCCACGCCTCGTTCGCATTCCACAATGGCGGGCCGCGCCGGCTGGCCAACCTGCACCGCATCGCCGAACTGGCGCGGCAGGCAGACTCGGGAAGCCTGTTCACGTTCCGCGGCTTCGTCCGCTGGCTGGAAGAGGAGGCGCACTCCGGCGAGAGCGCCGAAGCGCCCGTCTTAGAACAGCAGGCGAACGGCGTTCGCTTAATGACCGTCCATAAGGCGAAGGGATTGGAATTCCCGGTGGTGATTCTGGCCGACCTGTCGGCGGGTCTGACCGGCTTCGAAGGCTGTACCCGATGGGTCGATTCCGACCGCGGCATCTGCGCGCAGCGGCTGCTGCGTTGTGCGCCGTGGGAGTTGATCGACCACGAGCAGGAAGAGGAGCAGGCCGAGCGCGATGAGGCCACCCGCCTGGCTTATGTGGCCGCGACGCGGGCGAAGGATCTACTCGTGGTTTGCACGCTGGGGGACCATGAGTTCGAGAACGGATGGCTCGCGCCACTATATGACGCGGTATACCCGGCCAAGGACCGGCGGCGACAGGCACGCGAGGCTCCGGGATGTCCGGCGTTCGGCCATGTCACGGTGCTTAATCCCCCAGCCCAGCCGCAGGAGGAACAGGTTCGTCCCGGGTTGCACCGGCCGCGGGTAGGCGGCCATGACGTGGTCTGGTTCGATCCGGCGGTGCTGGCGTTGAAAGATCCGCCCTCGAAGGGCGCGGAGCGCGAAAATCTGCTGGACGGCAGCCGCGCACAAATTGAAGAGGGATTGGCCCGCTACCGGGAGTGGAAGGCGCGCCGCGCCGCCGCCATTGCGGAGGGCAGCCGTCCCCGGTTCGACGTCCGCCGGGCCACCGAGGCAGGCGCCGTGACGGAAGCAGCGAGCGTGCCGGTGGAAGTCGTGGAGATCGACGTCGCGCCCAGCCTGCGTGGCAGGCGATTCGGGAAGTTGGTTCACGCCGTCCTGCAATCGGGCGGCGGCGCGGAAGGGCACGGAAGGCGGTGGAACGCCACACCGGCGGAAGTCCAAGCCGCCGAGGAGATCGCGCAAACCGTTTTGGCGCATCCGCTGGTGGCGCCCGCCGAGGAGAGGGAGATCTTTCGCGAAATGCCGGTGGTCGTCAAGTTAGGCGACGGCAGCCTGGTGGAAGGCCGCATCGATCTGGCATGGACCGATGGTAATTCGTGGACGGTAATCGACTATAAGACGGATAGAGCGGATCGATCCCGCTATTGGCGACAGTTACAACTGTACGGGCTGGCCTTGCAACAGGCTACAGGGAAGCCAGCCCGTGGGGTGATTCTGGAGATCGGCTAAGTTCGAGTTATTGAATGATCAGAGTTCCCGCCAGAGCCGTGTCCTTGTCGGGCAGGACGCTGATCAATCCAACGTTTTTATCCACCATCAAACCCTGGATGGCCACCGGCGCCGGAGTGGAGTTACCGGCGAATTTCAAGCTGACCGCGCAATCGGCGCCGACCGAGTAAGTGCCCGAAGAAGTAACGCGCTGTACGCCGCCGTTCGAATATAGGGATTCCGTCAGGCTGAAGCCGCCATTGCCCAGTAGCGTAATCGCTCCGATCCCGGAGTACGGGCCGGCTTTGGCCGCCTCCGTGCCGTTGGCCCCGGCGAAACTGAATCCATAGCTAACCGGCGCGGTGAGTGTATTGCATGCGCCCGTGTGGGTAAGGGTCCCGATGTTGCCCGCCCCGTCCGCATCTGTCCGGACGTAGAATGCGCCATGGCCGCCTTGCAGGATCACCACGTCATAGGCCGCGCCGGAATTCATCGTGACCTTGCCGGTGCAGTCGGAATTGACCGTGTATTTGCCGATGACCGCATTGTAAGGTTTTGCGTTTCCGGTAACTGCCGCCTGGCCTACGATATTGCCGTTGCCGTCGAAGAAGTAACGGCCGATGCCCGGTTGGTTGCCTACCAGGCTGCTCGGGTTCCCGGCAAATCCCGTGGCTGGATTAGATCCGTCCTTCGCTCCTCTTAAGTTCTTCAGGAAGACCTGTAAGCCGGAATTCGAAAACTGAGCATCGAAGAGTCCCTTCATCGAGTTCGCGTTACAGCCGGAAATTGCGAGCGCCGCATTCGGCGCCGCGAGCGACAGCAAAAATCCCCACACGTAGATCCTTCTGTTCATAGACACGTGCTCCTTTGTTAGTCTCCGAATTCATCCGCGCGGTTGCGCGTGAATCAGGCAGCAAAGGCAGTATATGTATGGGAAGGTCCGCTGAAAATACGATTAACCATTGATTTGTATGTCGCGGATTTCAGCCACTGTATGATCCAGTTCATCGTCCGTGGTGTAGAAATGAGGAGCGACGCGGATGCCTGCGCCCGGGCGGTAATCCACCAGCACGTTGCGGCGGCCCAACTCGCGAACGATTTCCTGCCCGCCGGGCACGTCCAGAATCACAGTACCGCCGCGGCGCTCCGGGTCACGCGGAGTGTTTATGCGAAAGCCGGCCTCATCGGCCAGCCCGATCAGCCGCTCGGTCTGACGGACCGATTTCTCACGGATGGCGGCGACCCCGATCTCGTTCACGATCTCGTAGCCGGAACGCGCCGCGTACATCGCCGGCACATTCGGCGTGCCGTTCATGAAGCGAAAGGCGTCGCTGGAGTAGCGAATAGGGCCACCGTCGAAGGCGAAGGGTTGCTCGTGGGCCATCCAGCCGGTGGCGGCCGGCTTGAGTTTCGGCCAGAGGTCGCGGCGGACGTACAGGTAACCGGCCCCCGGTCCCCCGCACAGCCATTTCACAGACCCGCCCGTGGCGAAATCGACGCCCAGATCCCGGACATTTACAGGCACGGTTCCCGCCGATTGATAGAGGTCAGCCAGAACCATCGCGCCTACCGCGTGCGCCCGTTCCGTGATAGCCCGCAAATCCTGCAAGTAGGAGCTGCGGAAGGCCACGTGAGACACGGAGACGAGCTGCGTCTCTTCGTCGATGGCGTCGAGCACCAATTCTACGGGTAGCGTCATTCCGTCGGGCGACGGCACGGAGACAATCCGGGCGCCCTGGCGCGCCAGCCCATGATAGATGTAGTCGTTGGAAGGGAAGTTTAGACCGTCGGTGACCAGCCGGTTTCGACGTCCGGACCAGTCGAAGCAAGACGTCACGATCGACTGGCAGATGGACACATTCTGCTGCATGCCGACTTCGCCTTCGCCCGCGCCGATAATCCGGCCGACCACGTTGCCGACGGTGAATGGCATTTCCCACCATCCCTCTTCCCACGCCCGAATGCCGCGCGTGCCCCAGGTCTCCGCGAATTCGGTCATTCGTGCGGACGTGCGCTGCGGCATGGCCCCCAGAGAATGGCTGATCATATAGGTGGTATTCGCGAGGATGGGGAACTCCTTGCGCCAGGCGAGAAGCGGGTCCATGGCTTCTATCGTAGTCTGTTAATTGATGGACCTCAGCGACTACGCCTTCAACCCGGACCTCGCGCGAGCGTCCACCATCCCGGCCCGCTGGTACACGGCGCCGGAGATGCTCGCGGCGGAGAACCGGCTGGTCTTCGGGCGTACCTGGCAGTGCGCCGGACAATCGCAATGGGTGGCGCAACCGGGCAGCTATTTCGGATGCGAGGTTGCAGGCGAGCCGGTGCTGGTCACTCGCGCGAAAGACGGAAAGCTGCGCGCATTTTCGAATGTCTGCCGGCATCGGGGGTCGCTGCTGGCTGCCGAGCCGCGCTGCGGGAGCGCAATTCGCTGCCCATACCATGCCTGGACGTATTCGCTAGACGGCCGGCTGCTTGGACAGCCGGAATTCGAGGGCGTCCAGGATTGGAATCGCGAAGAGGTCGCCCTGCCGGAGTTCCGCGCGGAGACTTGGGGGCCGTTTGTTTTTGTGAATCTGGATGCCGGCGCGCCCGCGCTGGCGGAGGTGCTGGGCGCCATCCCGGGAGAGATTGCGGAGATCGGCTGCCCCATGAGCGACCTGCTCTATTCCTATCGCCGCGACTATACCATCCAGTGCAATTGGAAAGTCTACATCGACAATTATCTCGAGGGCTACCACCTGCCGGCGGCGCATCCCAGCCTGTTCCGCGAACTGGATTACCAGCAGTACCGGGTGGACACGTTCCGCTACTATTCCTCACAGATCGCACCCATACGCGCGCGCACGGCCGCGGCGGGCGAGGCGCGGCGGTACGATTTTAGCGACAGCAGCCGCAGCGCCCTGTATTACTGGATCTTTCCGAATTTCATGCTCAACGTTTACCCGGACAACCTGAGCAGCAACATCATTTTGCCCCTGGGGCCGGATCGGACGCTGACGATTTTCGAGTGGTTCGCCTATGAAGGGAAAGTGGCGCAGGCCACCATCGATTTCAGCGATGAGATCCAGCAGGAGGACATTCTGATTTGCGAAAGCGTGCAGAAAGGTTTACGGTCAGCGCATTATAATCACGGCCGGTTCTCCGTTAAGCGGGAGAATGGAGTCCACCACTTTCACGGACTGCTCAGCGAATTCCTGCAGGGATAGGTCGCGGCGCGGGACTGGCCGCCATACCGTGGCGGCTAAAGAGGGAGCCTTTGAAGAAAACAATTGACTTACACGGTAAGAGCCGCCACACCGTGGCGGCAAACGCTCCTACCGGCCGCGATCGGATCACTTGCGGCAGCAGATCTGGCTGGAGACCAGGGTCGCCGGAGTGACCGCCGGCCCGCCCGCGAAGTAGTTCCTCTCGTTCATCCGCCGGTAGAAATCGCCCGCGATCCCGGCCGCCATGGGTCCGATGGCGGGCTTGCCGCCGGTAAGCAGCACAACCACGACCAGCTTGTGATTGCCGACGTCATTGAAGGAGCCGAACCAGCCCAAATGGGTGTGATTCTCGCTGCAGGTTCCCGTCTTACCCGCGATCGGCCCATCTTCGCGCGCGCGATGGGCCGTGCCGAACTCGACGGCGCCACGCATGCCCGGCTTCACCACGGGGATGAGCGGTTGGATCTCGAGCTTGCGTTTTACCCTCGGGGTGAACGACTGAACGTCCGCCTGGCTGCGCGGGAACTGGAGGTAATATAGGGTCCCGCCGTTGGCGATCGCGGACATCAGGGCGGCTAATTGCAGAGGCGTTTGCGAGATCTCCTCCCCGAAACTGGTGAGCATGCCGACGCCGCCGTTCTTCGGAGGCGCCGAAGGATAGCGGCCGGGCTGTTCGCCGGGGATGTTCAGACCCGCCTTTTCGCCGTAGCCGAACAGGTGGGCGTAGTAGCTTACGCGCTCGAACCCGAGTTTCTGGCCGAGAGTCGAGAAGTAGTAGTTGTTGGAGTGGGCCAGGGCATAGGTCAGGTCCATCTTCATGCCGCTGAGCCGCAGCTTAGAGGAGGGATCAATTACCTTTTCGCTGAGTCCCGCCAGCGCCACCGAAACCTTGATCGTGGAGCAGGGCTGAAAGCCAGAGCTCAGGGCAACCTTCTGATTTACCATGCTCATGATCCGGCCGTTGTTGGGATCGACCACCACCACCGAGCCGTTGTAAGGGCCTAGGGCTTCGACCGCGGCGCGGCGGATATCGAGGTCCTCACCGTCGATGAAGTCGCCCGCGGTGGAATCGGCGTACGTCGGTTCGAACCAGGGGCCACCGCGGATTACCGGTTCGCCCGGCCTGGGCTGCCGCACGACGACGGCTTTGCGGACAATCGGCTTCGGCGCGACGGTAGCCACCGGTTTGCGGACGGCGGCCGTTTTGTGCGCGGTGCCCTTACGGGGTCTGGCCTTAGCCGCGCCGGAGGCGGCGAATACCAGATTGCAGAGCAGGCAAAGGAGAAAAATCAACCGCAGGGATCGAACGGCTGAGGGTACCCGAGAATGGTTCATAGACGGCGGTGGCATACCGGAACGGTATTGGCCGGGGGGAACGTAGCCAGAGCGGGAATCACTGAGTCCGGACGGAGCAGCCAGACTAATAGCCATTTTGAACACTCCATCCCGCTTCGTCAAGCTTTTTGCATTTTATCACGGTGGTGGATTTCCCACATTAAGTATGATTAAGGCCGAAGCGCCTTTCCGGCGGGTAAAATGTAATAAGGACCGCTTGATCGAGCTGATACAGAATGAGATCGTCCAATGCGAGCGGTGCCCGCGGTTGCGCGGGCATTGCGCGGAAGTGGCGTCGGTCAAACGCCGCGCGTACCTGGACTGGACCTATTGGGGCAAGCCAGTTCCGGCTTTCGGCGATCCGCAGGCGAAGGTGCTCATTCTAGGGTTGGCGCCGGGAGCGCACGGTTCCAACCGGACCGGCCGCATGTTTACCGGAGATAAGTCGGGAGATATCCTCTACCGTACGTTGCATAAGACGGGTTTCGCCTCCCAGCCGGAAAGCCGGTCGCGGGAAGACGGACTGAAATTGTCGGGCGCGTTCATCACGGCCGCGGCTCGGTGCGCTCCTCCCGGAAATAAGCCGACGCCCGAGGAACTCCGCAACTGTCGTCCTTTCTTCGAACGGGAACTGGACCACCTGCCCAACGTGCGGGTGGTGGTGGCGTTGGGCAAGATCGCGTTCGACACCTATCTCGACGTTCTGAAGTCCCGCAGTATCGTGACCAGCCGGTCCCGCTTCGTTTTTGGCCATAACCGGGAGTTCCAGACCGCGCCCGGACAGCCGGTGTTGATCAGTTCCTACCACCCCAGCCAGCAGAACACGTCTACGGGGAAACTGACGGAGGCAATGCTGGTGGCGGTGTTTCGTCGGGCGCGGAAACGGGCGGCGGAATAGCGGGAGCAGCGGGCAGCCGGTCCAACCCCGGCTCGACATACCGCGGTGCGGTGAACCGTACGGCGGCGGCGAGCAGCAACAACACCAGACCGGCGAGGACGCTGCCTTCCGGTCCTACGGTGCCGCCGGACAACCATGCCGGTCCTGCGGGAATACCGGTCAGGAAGTGGTGGGGCGTGTTAATTCCGGAATCCGCCACCCCGTAGAAAAACGATTCCGCCCAATCCCAGGACATGTGGGAACCAATGGCCCACCAGAGCGTGCCGGTCCAACGGAGCGAAAACGCAAAGACAAGGCCGGCGATCACCGCGTTGACGATGCCCATCGCCTCCTCGCCCCGGTTGCCCAGGTGGCCGAGGCCGAACACCAATGCGAGCAGAATGGCGGACGGCCAGAAACCCATGCAGCGCGCCAGGGCGAACAGCGGATAACCTCGGGTCACCATCTCCTCCATCAGGCCGACTGCGATGAAGAAGACCGACCAATAGGCAGCCCATTTCCACACCGCCGAGCCGGCCACGTCGCCCGCGGCGAAGCTGTAGCCGCCGGTCAGCCGCAAAAGACCCATGAGGATGCTCAGGGCCACGAATCCCGCGATCATGCCGGAGAACAGATTCCGCCATCGGTTTACGGCGCCGAGGCCATACGCCGTGACGGGCCGGCGGTCGATGAGGGACATCAGCCAAGTGCCGCAGAACGCTGCGGCCGCCGAGATGGCGGTCTGAAAAAAGCGCAGGCCGTCGCGATCCAGCCACCGGGAGACCGCATGCGAAACGATTCCGGCGATGGCCGACAGCAATACCAGAGAGATCAGAAAAAGCACCACCCGCCAACCGCAGCGCAGGCCGGCCGGCCCCATGAAGATGTTCGTCGCGCGCGCCTTCGGCGGCGCGGGGGATGCGGATTGCGGGTACATCCGGCTATTTCTTCGCGGGGACGAAGAGGATGCAGACGGGCAGGGGCGCTTCCTTCACCACTTCCCCGGAGGGCATGGGTTGGCCGGTGCGCGCGTCCACTTTGAATAGCGCGATGCTGCTCGATTCCTGGTTCGCCGCGAAAAGCCAGGCGCCGGTGGGATCGAGCGCGAAATTGCGCGGAGTTTTCCCCAGAGTAGGCGCCTGCCCCATGGCGGTCAGGGTAAACTTCTGCGGGTCGACATTGAATATCGCGATGCTGTCGTGCCCACGATTCGAAACGTACACCACCGTGCCGGCTTTGTTGATCGCGATCTCCGCCGTGCTGTTGTTCCCTTTGAAGTTGGCTGGTAGCGTGGAGAGCGTCTGAAATTCGTCCAGCGCGCCCTTTGCGGGATCGAAGCGGAAGGCCGTTACCGTGGAGTTCAGCTCGTTATTGACGTAGACGATCTTTCCGTTGGGATGGAAGACGAAATGGCGAGGACCGCCGCCCGGCGCGACTTTGCCAAACGGCGGATCGTTCGCCGTTATGGTCCCTCTGGCCGCGTCGAAGCGGTAGACGAAAACCTTGTCCGCGCCAAGGTCGGCAAGGAGCAGGAACTTGTTGTCCGGAGAGAAGACGGCCATGTGCGCGTGCGGTCCCTTTTGTCCGGCGGTGGCGCCGGACCCCTCATTTTTTACCTTTTGAACCGCCTCGCCGAGCCTGCCATCGGCGCCCACCGGCATTAGAGCGAGGTGTCCGCTATCGTAATCGGCGACGGCCAGCCATTTACCCGTCTTGTCGAGCGCGAGGTGGCAGGGGCCCTGGCCTCCGGCAGAGACCTTGTTGAGGAAGTTCAGCTTGCCATTCCTGGCGTCGATTTCAAAAGCGCTCACCGAATTGTCGCGGTCCTCATTGACCGCGTACAGAAACCGGTGATCGGCGCTTTCCGTCAGAAACGACGGGCTGGGGGTTTCCGCCGCGACGCCCAGCGGAGAAATCTTCCCGTTGGTCGTCTGGAAACGGAAAGCGTAAATTCCTTTACTTCCCTCTCGTGTATAAGTGCCCGCGTAAACGATGTAATCCGCGGCGGAAGCGGCTGAGGCGATCAGCAGCAGTCCGGCAAAGGCTCGTAGGTATCGCACAAGCCTATCCTATACTACGGCGCGGCGGCGAACTGCTACACCCCTAGACCGAAGGTCCAGAGCAGGTATCCGATGGCTTGTTTGAAGTAGTTCCAGCGCTCGTGGACCGGGTCGGGGCGCTGCTCTTTGCGCGGGGAGCCATATACGCTCAAACCTCGCGACTGCAGCATCCTTTTCACCCGGAAAATGTGATAGCCGTCGCTGACGACGATTACCGAGTGCAGCCCCATGCGGTGCATGATCTCGCCCGCCATGGAGGTGGATTCCACGGTGCTCTCGGCTTCGCTTTCCACGATGATTGCCTCGGAGGGCACGCCGTGGCTCATCAGATACGAGCGTCCTACCCCGCCTTCCGTGTAAACCGGGTCCCCGCCGGCGCCTCCCGTGGTGAGAATGCGCGGCGCCATGTGGCGGTTGTACAGCTCCAGCGCGTGGTCCAGCCTGGCTTTCAGGACCGGCGACGGGCGGCCCCGATACTCGGCCGCGCCCAGCACCAGAATCACGTCGGCGGGCTGCGCCTCATCCCGCGTGGATTGCTGCTCGATGCGGACCGAGACATACGCGGTGTAAAGGATCAGGGCGGTCACCATCAACACGAGCGCGTTCCATACGATCCTTCGCATGTGCGGTATTCTGAACCTGAAACGTTCCGACCCCCTATTGTAATCAGATGGGAAAGACCGAGACGATTACCAGCGCAGCGAATCCGCTGGTGCAGGATGTAAAACGCGCGATCGTCCGCGGCAGTCTCACGGAGGAAGGATTCTGCGCGGCCGAGGGCTTCCACCTGCTGGGCGAGGCGTTACGCAGCGGCTGTGAGATCGACGCCGTCCTGGTGTCGCACTCGGTGCGTCCGGTTCTGGAGGCGTGGCGTCCGGAAGTCCGGATGCTCAGGATCGTGGAACTCCCGGACCCGTTGCTGCAGAAGATGGCCGGAACGGAGACCAGCCAGGGCGTCATCGCGCTGGTGAGGCCGCCCGTCTGGGAGATGGAACGGGTATTCCAGGGGCGTTCTCTGGTGGTGGTGCTGGACCGAGTGCAGGACCCCGGCAATACCGGGACGATTGTCCGCGCCGCCGAGGCTTTTGGCGTGACCGGGGTGCTGGCGCTCCAAGGCACGGCCGGACCGTACAACGGTAAGACCATGCGCGCGGCTGCCGGATCGCTGTTCCGGGTTCCTTACGTGCATGGGCTCGATGCCGATCGGGCCATCGCAACAATCAGGCGCAATGGAGTCGAGTTGTATGCGGCGGAACCACCGCGCGCGGGGAAGCATGTCCGGAGTTTGACCGACGCGGACTTGACACGGCCGTGCGGCTTCGCGATCGGGAGCGAAGCCCACGGCGTGAGTCCGGCGATTCGATCCGCCGCGTGTGAGATAGCCATCCCTACCACCGGGGTGGAATCGCTGAATGCGGCGATGGCGGCCGGCATCCTGCTGTATGAGGCATACCGGCAACGGGTGCTGCGCACATGAGCCTGTTCGAAGACAGCCCGCTGCGGGAGCCGGAGCGACCCGATGCAAAGCGCCCGCTGGCCGAACGTATGCGGCCGGACAGTCTGGACAACTACATCGGCCAGGAACACATCCTGGGACCGGGTAAGCCCCTGCGCCGCCAGATCGAGCGGGACGAACTGACGTCGATCATTCTCTGGGGGCCTCCCGGCGTCGGCAAGACCACCCTCGCCAAGCTGATCGCGCGGGTCACGCGGTGCGAGTTCATTCCGTTCAGTGCGGTATTGAGCGGGATCAAGGAGATCAAGGCGGTGATGGCCGATGCGGAGCGGCTGCGGCGTCTGGGACGACGCACCATCCTCTTTATCGACGAGATCCACCGGTTCAACAAGGCGCAGCAGGATGCCTTTCTGCCGTACGTGGAACGCGGCGACATTATCCTGATCGGCGCCACCACGGAGAATCCGTCGTTCGAAGTAATTTCGGCGCTGCTTTCCCGGTCGCGTGTATACGCTCTGCGCGGGCTGACTGTACCGGAACTGGTGACCCTGCTGCAGCGTGCCTTGCCAGTGCTCGGCATCCAGGCGGAGGGCGATCTCCTGGAGCAAATTGCGATTTACTCGAATGGCGACGCCCGTCAGGCATACAACACGCTGGAAGCGGCGGCCGCGGCCGCAAAGGACGGCCGGCTGACACCCGAAGCGGTGCAGGATGCCATGCAGCGCAAGGTCCTGCTGTACGACAAGGGAGGCGAGGAGCATTTCAATCTCATCTCGGCGCTGCACAAGTCGGTGCGATCGAGCGAGGTGGACGGGGCGCTGTACTGGCTGACCCGCATGCTGGAGGCGGGCGAGGACCGACTGTACATCGCACGGCGCCTGATCCGCATGGCCATCGAAGACATCAGCCTGGCCGACCCGCGGGCGCTCGAGCAGACGGTGGCGGCCATGCAGGCGGTCCATTTTCTGGGAATTCCGGAGGGCGATCTGGCGTTGGGGCAGGCGGTCATCTATTTGTGCGTGGCCCCCAAATCCGATGCCGCGTATCGGGCAATGGGCGCGGTGAAGGGCGACGTGGAGCAGACCATCGCGGAACCCGTTCCGATGCATCTGCGCAATGCTCCCACTCGCGCAATGAAGGAGTGGGGTTACAGCGAGGGCTACCGGCACGCTCACAACTTCGATGACGCAATCAGCGGAATGGAGTGCCTGCCTCCGGGACTCGCCGGACGGCAGTATTACTTCCCTTCGGGGCGCGGCGTGGAGAAGAGGATCGCCGAGCGGCTGGAGGAGATCCGCCGGCTCAAGGCGGAGAAGCCACCGGAAAGCGGGTAAGCGTAGGCAAGCAGCCTGTGGTGCAGGTCTCAAAGCACCGCTCACTGACGTGCGCGGCTCTGATACGAAAGCACATGACGGAGCCGCGAGCGTGACGTGCGCGGCTCGGGTGCGATCAGGGTGTTACAGAGCCGCGACCGTCGAGGGGCGGTTTTTGCCACAGGCTGATAGCGAGCGGGCGCCACTTACCGGTGGCTTGCATTCGGTCCGGCAATGCGTTTATAGTTCGTGACGTAAAGGAGATACAGAGGTTTATGTCTCGAATTGCTGGCAGACTGTTGCTGATCGCGTGGGCCGGTATGGCCATCTGCGCCGCGCAGGATTCCCGGGGGAGCTTCGTGGGAACGGTTCTGGACGCGTCCGGCGCGGTCGTGCCCGGCGCCGAAATCCGGGCCACCAGAATCGCTACCGGGGTGACCGCCCTGGGCGTGGCGAATGATTCCGGCAAGTTCAATATTCCTTTTCTGCTCCCCGGAACCTATTCCGTGGTGGCGTCCAAGGCCGGGTTCAAAACTTACTCCCGCAACAACATCGAACTGCGGGTGGACGACACAATCGACTTGACGCTGCGGTTGGAGGTCGGCAACCTCACGGAGACGGTGAACGTGGAGGGCGGGGCGCCCCTGCTGGAAACGGCGGACAGCACCATCGGGCAGGTGATGGATGGTCGGCGTCTGGTCGAACTGCCGCAAAAGGGCGGCAACCCGTTGGAACTGGCGCGGCTCGCCCCAGGCGTGATGAACATCTCGAATCTCCGCACCATGAAGACCTCTTCGCCCGACGGCATTTCGATCACGTCGGTAGACGGCACCGGCAGCTACAGCACTTTGTACAACCTGGACGGCGTCACCAATACGACCAACGACCGCGGACGCGGCTATGCGCGGGTGGCGTTCATGCCTCCCTCCAACGCCATCACCGAATTCAAGATGGAGTCCGCCCCGTACGACGCCAGTGTGGGACATGTATACGGGCCGGTGGTCAACATGAGCACTCGCGGAGGCACCAATGCTCTCCACGGCTCGACCTACTATTGGTTCAAGAACGCCGCCCTGGATGCGATGAACTTCTTCGACAACAAAGCCGGGCTGAGCAAGCTGGCCTACCAGGATCACCGGTACGGGGTAACGGTGGGCGGCCCGGTGTTTCTGCCGAAGGTATATGACGGCCGCAACAAGACGTTTTTCCTGTACAGCTGGGAAGAAAACCGGTGGTCGTCGCCCGCCAACACCAATCAGTACGCCACCGTGCCCACCATTGCGGAACGAGGCGGCGATTTCTCCGCGCTGCTGCGGCTTGGAAGCCAGTACCAGGTATACAATCCGTTCACTACGCGGCCGGACACGACTCCCGGCCGGTATCGGCGCGACCCGTTTCCCGGAAACGTGATTCCGAAGAGTTTTCTGAGCACCCCGGGCCTCAACCTGACGGCCTTGTGGCCGCTGCCGAACCAGGCCGGGACCAGCGATGGACAGAATAACTACTTCTACCCGGACGTTCGCAAGCAGCAATACGACTCCCACATGGCGCGGGTGGACCAGTCCTTCAGCGCGAACAACCGCCTGTTCCTGCGGCTCAATCATTATGGATTCACAGTGCCGAAAGACTCGCTGGGTGTGCCCGCCACGAAGGAGATCTTTACCCAGATCAATCGCGGAATCGCGCTGGACGATGTCATCGTGCTGAACTCGAGCCTGGTTTTGAACCTGCGCTACGGGCTGGTCAGCGCGGATTACCCGGAGCGGAGGGTGACGCAGGGGACGGACCTGGCGGCGCTCGGCTTTTCGCCGTCCTTTACCAAGCTGATCGACCCCGAACAGGCGGCGGTGCCGCGCATTAAGGTGAGCTCATTCGCCACGCTCTCCAACTGGTCGGACGGAGACGGCACCAACAACGGCCTCACTCACAGCTGGTTTGCCGACATCACTAAGCTGAAGGGGTCCCACACTCTTAAAGCCGGCGTGGACATCCGGCTCTTGCGAACATTCGGAGAACGGCATCCCGCTATTATCTCTCCGGATTTTACCTTCGCCAACACCTATACCAAAGGACCGCTGGACAATGCCTCCGCCGCTCCTCTGGGGCAGGAACTCGCCGCCTTGCTCACGGGTATTCCGGGCGGAAACATGACGACGGCCACCAGCTACGCGGCGCAAAACACTTACTTCGGGCTGTACTTCCAGGACGACTACAAGTTGAGCCCCAAGCTGACGCTCAATCTTGGATTGCGCTATGAACTGGAGCGGCCGGCGACGGAGAGGTTCAACCGGCTGGTCGCCGGCTACGATTTCAACGCGCACAGCCCGGTGGAGGCGCAGGCTCAGGCGGCCTATGCCAAAAACCCGATCCCCGAACTGCCGGCGTCGGCGTTCTCCGCGCGCGGCGGGCTGAGCTGGGTCAACGTCGGCGGAAACGGCAGGAGCCCATACTCGAACAGCAGCAGCCAATTCCTGCCGCGAATCGGGCTGGCGTATCAGATCAACCCGAAGACGGTGTTGCGAGGCGGCTACGGCATTTATTTCGACACCCTTGGCGTCGACCGCCTGATGCCAATCCAGACCGGCTTCTCTCAATCCACGCCGATCCAGGCGTCGTTGGATAACGGCGTGACCTACGTAGCTCCGCTGGCGAACCCGTTCCCCAACGGACTGCTCGCGCCTCTCGGGTCGGCGGGCGGACTGAGCACCAACCTCGGGCAGGCGATCCAGGTTTACGATCCGGGCCTGAAAGCAGCGTATGCGCAACGCTGGTCGATGGGCGTGCAGCGGTTCCTGCCCTTAAACTTCCTGCTGGACGTAAGCTATGTGGCCAACCGCGGAACCCGCCTTCCGGTAACACGGCAGATCAACAGCACCCCGGCGCAGTATCTCAGCACCTCGCCGTTCCGTGACCAGAAGGCCATCGATTCCCTGACGCAGCAATTCCCGAACCCGTTCTACGGGCTGAATTCCGTCTACGCGGCGCAGACTTCGCGCGCCAACCTGCTGCGGCCGTATCCCCAGTTCGGGGACATCTCGGTTTCACAGCCGGTGGGCTACTCGTGGTATCACTCGATGCACGTACGAGGGGAGAAGCGCTTCGCCCAGGGCTATTCGGTTCAGGTGGGCTACACCTATTCGAAGTTCATGCAGGCGACGGAATTCATGAACCCCACGGACCCCGGGCCGTACCGCGTGATCTCCGATCTCGACCGTCCGCACGTATTCACCTTCAGCGGCATCTGGGAAATCCCGGTTGGCCGCGGGCGGCGATATGGCGCGGCCATGCCGGCGTTCGCGAACGCGATCGCAGGCGGTTGGCAGATCGACGCCACGGTAATACGGCAGGCGGGAGCGCCAATCGGATTCGGCAACGCTCTGTTCATTGGCAATATCAAGGACATTCCGCTTCCGAAAGAACGGCGCACCATCGAACAGTGGTTCAATACCAATGCCGGATTCGAAAAGAACTCGAAGCTCCAACTCGCCAATAATCTCCAGAGCTTCCCGCTCCGCTTCAGCGGCATACGGACGAATGGGCAGGCCACCTGGAACTTCTCTCTGCTGAAGAACTTCAAGATCCGCGAGCTGGCGTCCGTACAGTTCCGGGCGGAGACGTTCAATGCGCTCAACCATCCCAGCTTCGATGTCCCGAATACCAGCCCGACAAGCACGGCCTTCGGGACCATCACCAATACAATTTCGGAGGCGCGTGAGATTCAACTCGCTCTGAAAATCGTATTCTGACCGCCGGGCCGGTAGAAGGCTTCCGCGGAGTGGATGCCTTCGGAATGCAGCGCCACCGCCATTTTCTTGAGCGCCAGTTTGTGAATCTGGGAGACGCGGCTTTCGTTAACGCCGATTCTATCGCCGATCTCCTTCATCGTCATGTCGTTCGTGTAGTAGAGGAAGACCACCTTCTGGTAGCGCTTCGGGAGGCATCCCATGGCGCGGGCGAGGGTAAGCCGGAGCTCATGACGCTCGCACATGCGGTCCGGCTGCAGCTCCGGCGTGGCGGCGAATTCCTGGGTGTGATCGCGCTCTGGATCGGGTGCGGGCGTGCTGGAAACCAGACCGACAGTGCGGAGTTCCATCGCCATGCGGCGCCAGCGATCCGTGCTGACCCCCATTCCGGAGGCAACTTCGCTTTCGGCGGGCGCGCGGCCGAGCTTGAGCGACAGGTCGCGGGTTACCGACTCCACCTGTTTCTGGCGCTTTCGGAGGTCGCGCGACGCCCAGTCGAGTTGCCGCAAACTATCCAGAATGGCGCCCTTGATCCGGTGCTTGGCGTAGCTCTGAAATGCTACATTCTTGGTTGCGTCGTACTTCGTCACCGCATCGAACAGACCCAGCACGCCGGCATGAATCAAGTCGTCCAGATCGACATGGACTGGCAGATTTTCGTGAACGCGGATGGCGATCGCTTTCACCAGCGGCAGGTGTTGGAGAACGGTCTGGTCCCGCTCCTCCCGCGTGATTTCCGTCCGCTCTTGCGTAGATACACTGGTCTCCGGCATGTGGCTGCCCCTTCTTTTCTGTTTCTTGTGGATTTCCGGATTTGTTGTCCGGACAGAAGTAGGGTTGCAGCCTTAGTGCCAATCTAAATTAGGTGATAAGTATCTTATTATCTGCGTTTAGAGGGTTGCGCCGGCGTTCCAGAATGAAACGTGTTTCAGTTTGAAACGCGCGTCCGTTCCAAACTGAATCAAGGCGTGTCATCGGGCCAGTGCGCCCGGTGCGCGATGTACGTCTTGAGAGCCAGCCCGCCGAGAAAAATCCAAACGGCCAGCCGCATCTTGCCGTCCAGCGTCACCCCAGCCAAAATCGCGAGGACCATATAAGCGCCGAACGCGTAGAGGAGTTTAGGCCGCATGGATCGCTTACTGCCGCGGCATATTGTAGGCGAAGTTGAACTGGAGCACCACCCGGTCGCCCTTGAAGTCCGTGGGCAGGGGAGGGAAGGGATTGGAGGCGCTGATGGCGGCTACGGCCGCGCGGTCCAGGGCGTCCGCACCCGAGCCGGACGCGATCACCAGTTTCGGGACTCCACCCTGTCGGTTGATTGAGAATTGAATCGCGACCTTACCCTGCCGGCCCAAATGTACGCTCTCCGGGATGATCGCCATCCAGTTGCGCCGTACCGTGGCGAGGATCTGCGTAAGATACGGCCGGAAGTCCACTCCCATAGGATCGCTGAGCAGTTGCAGGTTGCTGCCTTGCGATCCGGGCGAGGGCGGCAGGTTGACGCCGCTGCCGTAGCCTCCCACTCCGGAGGCGCCCTGATCGCCTACCGTCACCCCTCCCCCGGCGCCGCGGCCCGATTGCCGGATGGCCTCCGCCACCGAGGGATTTGGCATCGGCACCTGCCTTTGATTGGGGGGGACCACGGGCTGAGAGGTAACGTTTTCGAACATCGACTTTGGCTTCTTTTCCTCGGCCTGAATCTGAGGCGGCGGCTGTACCGGCAGAGCCGGCATCTCCAGTTTCGGCGGCGTATTGACCGGCATCTCCACCTTGGGCAACTCGGGAGGCGGCGGGGGCGCGGCCTTTGGCGGTGGAGGCGCGCTCGCCACGGGAGCGGGCGCCGGAGCGGATGCTTTGGGCCGGGAGGTCGACGGCGGCGCATCGGGAATCTGGATCCGCGGCCGCGGATTCATGTCCGTGGCGTTGAACTCCTTGTTGATCTTTCCCTTGTTCGGCGGCTTCTGGGTCAGTTCGGTGAGCGGCTCAATCAGCGGAGTGACGATACGCTTGACTTCGGCCGTTTGTGGGGGTGGAGGGGACTCGAGAAACCCGGCGGGTAAGGTCACCAACACCACAATCGCCGCGATATGGGCGAGAACCGAGAGGACGGCCGCCTTTTCCGTACGTTTGCGGCCCCCCGGGTCGCCCCAGTCGGTGAGTAGATGTAGTTCGAGTTCCTCCGGCGGTGGGACTACGGTTTCCATCCAGCTTCCAACGATCGGGAGACGACTTCCGAGTGCTCCTTAATTTTATCAACAATCGCCAAAACGACTCCCAGACTTAGACGTGCCGACGTCCCATTGCATTTCGGAGGATTTCTCGACACGACCGAATTCAGGAAAGCCTCCAACTGCATTTTGAGCGGTTCGGATTTCGCGATCTGGGCCTGCTCGAACCCGATCTTCCGCTCTTCACCGACCGAAAAGATCGCCAGGTCCTGGCGCGTATAGTCCAGCGAAAGGTATTGATGCGGCTGAAAGAGCCTGAGTTTCCGAACCCGCTCGGTGGAAACCCGGCTGGCGGTCAGGTTGGCCACGCAGCCATTCGGGAACTGCAGGCGGACGTTGGCAATGTCCACCTTCTCCGAGAGAATCGAAATTCCGGCGGCGCGGATCTCCTGTGGCTCGGACTTGGCCAGGGTTAGCACCACGTCCACGTCGTGGATCATGAGGTCGAGCACGACATCCACATCCAAACTGCGCGGGCTGAACAGGTTGAGCCGGTGGATTTCGAAGAACAGCGGCAGGGTGGCGCGGCGTTCCAGTTCCACCACCGCCGGATTAAACCGTTCGAGATGGCCTACCTGGAGGATGCGGCCGCGGCGGTCCGCGGCTTCGATCAGCCGCGCGGCGGACTCCAGGTCGTGGGTGATGGGTTTTTCTACAAGTACGTCGATCCCCATCTCCGCCAAATGCCTGCCGATCTCTTCATGCGCGGTGGTGGGAGCGGCGACCACGGCGGCATCCACCAAGCCGGACAGCGCCTGGAGTTCGGTGAATGCCTGCGCGGCGTATTGCGCGGCGGCCGCTTCGGCGCGCGACCGGTCAATATCGACGACCGCCGTCAATGTGGCGCCCGGCGATTCCTGAATGGTCCGGCAGTGGTTGGCGCCGAACTGCCCCACTCCGACAACCGCTAATCGTATCGGCTGCAAAATCTCTCCTAACCCAACGGCCAACAATTGCTAACCCGCCGCTTTTTCCTCGACCCCGACGATTGCGATCCCGGCTTCATTCGCGGAAGCCAGCATCTGATCTTTATCGAGCATCAACGTGCGCCCCGCCTCGACCGCAAGGACCGTAGCGCCGGTTTCGCGCATTACCGGAATGGTGCCGGCGCCCACCACCGGCACATCGAACAGCAGGTGCTCCCGGCGGCGAGCTACTTTCACCAGCGCCAGCCGGCGGCCGTTGACCAGACCGGCGGCCCGGCGCAGCATTGCATCGGTGCCCTCCATGGCTTCGAGGGCTACACAGGCCCGCTCGCAAATGGCGACGCTCTGGCCGACATCGAAGCCGGCCAGCGCATTCGCCACCCGGCGGCCGTACTCCACGTCGACCATTTCGTCCTTATCCGGTTTGCGGCGAGTCATGCTTCCTGGCGCCGCCAGCAGCGGCTTCAGCAGGAATGTCGAATCGCGCAGGTGAATACCCTCCTCGGCAAGAATCCTGATGACGCCGCCGATCAGCCCGTCGGTATTTTTCGAAGGCAGGGAGGCTAGCAGTTTCACCAGCTTCCAGTCGGGCCGGATAGAGGAGAAGATTTTGGCGTGCTTCACCTGCCCGCACATGACCACCTCGGTAATCCCTTCCTCCTTCAGGATGTCGATCAGTTTGCTCAGTTGGCCCAGCGAGATCCAATGACATCGCGGCGCCATGGATGCGACCTCCGGGGCCGCTTCCTCCTGGATGGCAATGACGGTGACGTCGTGGCCCAGGCGCTGCGCGCTCTCCAGGGCGAGCAGCGGAAAACGGCCGTTACCGGCGATTAAACCGTACCGCATCTACTTGATCACGCCCCGTTCGGAAGAGCGGATGAACCGGATTAACTCGTCCACTTCGGCACAGGCGGGCGTCTCCGCCTGAATCCGTTCGATCGCTTGCGAGGTATTCAGCTTTGCGCGTGTGAGCAGCCGGAAGGCAGTCTGGAGCGCTTCGATGGAGCCTTTGTCAAACCCCCGCCGCTCCAGCCCGATGCTATTCGCTCCGAATACGGCGAGCTCCGGCTTGGTGCTCGTCAGCGAATACGGCATGACGTCCTGCTTGATGATGCTGTACGGCCCGATAAACGCATGCCGCCCGATCCGGCAGAACTGGTGTACTCCGCTGAACGGACTCACGTCGGCCCAATCCTCGACGACCACGTGCCCTGCCAGTCCCACGCTGTTTCCCAGGATCACGTGGTCGCCGATCCGCACATCGTGCGCAACGTGCGAATAGACCATGAGCAGGTTGTCGCTCCCGATAGTCGTCACCAATCCGCCGCCCTCGGTCCCGCGGTGGATGGTGACGAATTCCCGGATGCGGTTGCGGTCGCCGATGCGCGTTTCTGCGCGCTCGCCTTTGTACTTCCGATCCTGCGAAGCGACACCCACGGTGCTGTACGGGAAGAAAAGATTGTCATTGCCGATCCAGGTGGGGCCTTCCAGGAAATTGTTGGCCATCAGGCGGGTTCGTGCGCCGATCTCCACTTCCGCGCCGACGATGCAGTAGGGGCCGATTTCGGCGCTTTCCGCGATCCGCGCCGCCGGGTCGACGATAGCGGTCGGATGAATGGACATCGCTAAACTTGGGCGGTCTGCTTCTCTTCCTTGTCCGCCAGTTTGCACATGACTTCGGCTTCGGCCACCACGTTGCCGTCCACGGTGGCGACTCCGGCCATTTTGGCCACGCTGGCTTTGCGCTTCATGATCTTCATCTCCATGCGCAGGCAATCCCCGGGAACGACCGGACGGCGGAAGCGCGCGTTTTCGATCGCCACCAGCAGCACCAGCTTGTTATGGCGATCGGGCATGTTTTTCAGCACCAGGACGCCGGCCGCCTGCGCCATGGCCTCTACGATCAACACCCCCGGCATCACCGGGAAATCGGGGAAATGGCCCTGGAAAAACGGCTCGTTACTGGTGACATTCTTAATCCCGACGATGCGTTCGGGTTCCAGTTCTACGATGCGATCGACCAGTAGAAACGGGTAGCGATGTGGCAGGATCGCCCGGATTTCATTGATATCCAGTATGTCCATGGAAGGCCCTATTATCGCATGCCTCAAAGCACTTACAGCACGATGCTACCGTAGGAAAGTGCGTGGTGCTCTCCAGGTTCCGGTGCTCGGCGCCCTGACCATCCTCTTCCTTTTAGGCCTCTTTTCCAATGAAATTTTCGATCCGGATTTCTGGTGGCACCTGAAGACGGGACAATTTATTGTCGAGCAACACCGGCTTCCGGTACCCGATCCTTTTTCCTATACCACTGCGAACGCCGCCCCGGGCTACCCCGGCGAAGAGCACACGCGATATTTCAATCTGACGCACGAATGGCTGGCGCAGGCGATTTTCTACCTGGTATATCGGGCAGGTGGATTCGCAGCGATCGTGCTGCTGCGGGCATTGGCCGTGGCCGCTGCGTGCGCGATGACAGGAGCATTGGCGGCGCGCCGTTCAAAATCGTTCACTTGGGGAGTAGCCGCGGCATTGGCGGCATCGTCAGTCGCGGTCATGTTCGCTACGGATAGGCCCGGCATTGCCAGCTATCTCTTCGTGATGATTTTTCTGGCCGCCATGGAATATCGCCGTGGACTTTGGCTGTTGCCGCTCCTGGCGCTGATCTGGGCGAACTGCCATGGCGGGTTTTTTCTCGGCTGGATCGTGTGCGGCGCCTACGCCGTCGAGGCCCTCGTCCGGCGCGCGCCGGATGCCCGCCGGCTTCTCATGGTCGCAGTTGCCGTGGTGCTCGCTTCGGGGCTGAATCCGAACGGCTTCGGCGTGATCCCGACCATGCTGCGATACCGCCAGAGCTATCTCACCTCCACCATCATCGAGTGGCGGCACGCGGATCTCTGGGGCGACCCGTATGGGTACAACATCCTACTGTATTTATCACTGCCGGTGTTGGCGATCGCTTGGAGGCGCGTGAGGATCGCCGACTGGCTGCTGTTCGCCTTTTTCACCTGGGCGTCGCTCACGGCTTTTCGCAATGAGATTTACCTGGGACTCTTCGCTCCCATCCTGATCGCCGGTTATTTTCCCTGGAAGCGGCCTCTGCCTGCGGGCGCGCGATATGCCGCCGCAGTTGCGCTTCTGGCGGCAATCGCCGTGGGCGTGGTGCGCGGGCCGTTCTTCCGACTTCGCGCCGGGGAGTGGCGTTATCCCGCCGGCGCCGCCGATTTCCTGCGAGGCCACAACGTCAACGCGCCGATCTTCAATACCTACTTCATCGGCGGTTATCTCATCTGGAAGGGGTACCCCACTTTCGTCGATGGCCGGGCGCTCAGCGAGACCGTGTTCAAGGATTACCGCGCTATTATGGACGCGCCCCCCGGCACACCCGACCGGCATGGGTTGCTATCCCGCTACGGCGTCGGCGCCATCGTGATGGACTCGTACGAATACATGACGGGCGCCCTTCACGGGCTGGTCCGCGCCATGGCGTATCCCGACATGGCCGATTGGAAGCTGGTGTATGAGGACCCTCAGTCCCTGGTCTTCCTGCGCGAAGTACCCGCCGGTATCCCTGAACTCCCGCGCGCCCGCATCGCCGATCACCTGGAAAGCGAGTGTCGAAACCTGGTGGAGCACGATGCGAAATATCCCGAGTGCGCGCGAACACTGGGCTTTCTGGTGGCGCGCAGTAATCCGCAGCGGGCCGCGCGCATGTTCGGTCTGTACCTGGACCACGGCGGCGCTAATGAGGACGCTCGCCGCGCGCTTCAGGACCTCCAACTCACCAGCCCTCGTTGACGAGACAACCGGTTATCATAGCGTCCGTGGATCCCATCCTCTCTTATGCGCGGCGCTGCCAGTCCGAGATCATCGCGTTGATCCGGCAGTTCGTGGAATGCGAATCTCCGAGTGACGACCCTGCGGCTGTGAATCGTTTTGTGGCGCTGGTGTCCGATACGGTCGCCCCGTTCGCGAAAGTGAAGAGTTCGGGAGGCGGTAACTTCGGCAAGAACCTGGTCTGCGAGTTTTCGCTCCCCGGCAGGAAGAAAAGCGGGCAGATTCTCGCGCTCGGCCACTCCGACACGGTGTGGCCCATGGGGACTCTGCGGACCATGCCGTTTCGGCAGGGCGAGGGGCGCCTGTGGGGACCGGGTGTCCTCGATATGAAGTCGGGTATCGCATTTTTTCTGTTTGCGGTGCGGGCGCTCCGCGACCTGGATATCCCCGTCGCGTCGAAGGTGTTGCTGCAACTCAATTCCGATGAAGAAGTGGGCAGCGAGTCATCGCGCGCGCTGACCGAGAAGAACGCCGCCGCGAGCAGGGCGGTGCTGGTGTTGGAGCCCGGGACCGGAATGGAGGGCAAACTCAAGACGGCGCGCAAAGGCGTGGGAGACTTCGAAGTGGTGGTGCGCGGCCGGGCGTCGCACGCGGGGGTCGATTTTAACGCCGGCGCCAGCGCGGTCCTGGAACTGGCGCGTCAGATCGATCGCATCGCGGGCTTTACTCAGATCTCGCGCGGCATCACGGTGAATCCCGGAGTGGTTTCGGGCGGCACGCGGTCCAACGTAGTGGCCGCCGAGGCGCGGGCGGAGGTCGATATTCGTGTGCTGCGGCTAAAGGACGCGCCGGCTCTGGAGAAGAAGTTCCGCTCGCTCAAGCCGATCGACAAGCGCTGTACCATCGAGGTCACCGGGGGATTGAACCGGCCGCCTATGGAGCGCTCCGCCGGGATTGTGAAGCTGTTCCAGCGGGCGCGGAAGCTGGCGGCGGAATTGGGAGTGGACATCGAGGAATCGCTCACAGGCGGCGGTTCCGACGGCAACTTCACCGCGGCTCTCGGGATCCCCACGCTGGACGGTCTGGGCGGTGTCGGCGAAGGCGCCCATGCGGCGAACGAGAGCATCCTGGTGGACCGCATCGCCGACCGAACGGCTCTCATCGCTAAGCTGCTCGTGGAATAGCGCTGATTTGACACCATCCGCCACCCGCCCCTATACTTTGAATGTCGTTTGCGAAACTCGAAAACGAAATTCGATACTCTGGGCGCCTCGGATGACCGGGACCTCTACTCGGGCCTGATCCGGCTGCATGTCTTGCACCATGCGGCCGAGGAGCCGATCTGGGGGCTGGGGATGATCGAGGAATTGTCGCGCCACGGCTATCGCATCAGCCCCGGCAGCCTGTACCCCCTGCTGCACGGGCTGGAAAAGAAGGGATATCTGAAGGCTACCGAAATCCGCAACGGCCGGTCGCTGCGCAAAGTGTATCGTGCGACGCCGATGGGTAAGAAGGCGCTGGCGGCCGCGAAGGAGAAAGTTCGCGAGCTTTTCCGGGAGCTGATAGAAGGCAAATGAGAGCCCTTGGGTGGCTGTTGGTCGCGGGCGCCGCATTCGGGCAGCCGCTGACCATCCGGCAGGCGGTGGAACAGGCCCTGCACAACTATCCCTCGATTCAGGTAACGCAGGAGCAGGTCGCCGCCTCGGCCGCCGGCATACAACTCGCGCGGACGGCCTACCTGCCGCGGATCGAGGGATTGGCGCAGGTGAATCGCGCGACACGCAACAACGTGTTCGGCATGCTGCTGCCGCAGTCGGTCATCCCGTCGATCTCCGGGCCGGTGATCGGCAGCAACAATCTGGGCAGCACCTGGGGCAGCGCCATCGGAACCCTGGTCACGTGGGAGCCTTTCGATTTCGGATTGCGCCGCGCCAACGTGGCTATTGCCGGCGCCGCGAAGAAGCAGGCCGAAGCGGCGCTGCGCCGAACGGAATACGAAGTTGCCGTAACTACTGCCGATGCCTGCCTCACCCTCGCCGCCGCGCAGGATACCGTGCGCGCCGCGCAAGCCGCCGTCACCCGCGCCGAAACGATCCAGCGGAGCATCGCCGCGCTGGTCAATGCGCAGTTGCGGCCCGGCGCGGATGCTTCGCGGGCCGAGGCCGAAACGGCCGCTGCCCGTACGCAATTGATTCAGGCGGAACAAGCGGTTGAAGTCGCCAGGAGCACGGTGGCCCGTTTTCTGGGAGTGGAGCCGGTGCAGATCGGGATCGCGGTGGATGTACTGAGCAACCTGCCGCCCGAACATCCAGCGGCGCCGATCGAGCCGGCCGCCAACCCCATCGCCGCTGAGCAGAATGCCGTGCTCGAACAGGCCGAGGCGCAACTGCGGGCACTCGAAAGGACCTATTTTCCCCGGTTCTATTTGCAGGGTTCCGCCTACGCGCGCGGGACCGGCGCGGAAACCAACGGGTCCATCCTGGGCGGCGTGAACGGACTAGCCCCCAGCGTCCAGAACTACGCGTTGGGCTTCAGCGTCACCTTCCCCGTGCTGGATTACCTCGCCGTCCGCGAAAGGGAGGCGGTGCAGGCGGCGAATATCCGCGCGCAGCAGGCTCGGGCGCGGCAGATCGCCACGGATCTGCGGGCGGAATGGAACGCGGCGGTCGCGCGTCTGCAGGGGGCGCGGCGGGTGGCGGCGAACACGCCCGTGCAGGTGAGCGCGGCGCGGGCGGCGTCGCAACAGGCGACCGCCCGCTACCAGGCCGGATTGGCGAATGTGGACGAGGTTGCCGAAGCGCAGCGTCTGCTGACGCAGGCTGAGATCGACGATGCGCTGGCTCGATTGTCGGTCTGGCGTGGATTGCTCGGAGTGGCCGCGGCCGCCGGGGACGTGCGGCCGTTTCTGGCGGAGGTGGGTCGATAAATGCGGCTTGTTCTGGCAGCTCTCAGCCGGCCCGTCACCGTAGTGGTGGCGCTCGTCGCGATTGCTTTATGCGCGGTGCTGGCCCTCACCCGCATGCCTGCCGACATCTTCCCGCAGGTCGGCGATCCCGCGATCTACGTGGCGCAGCCCTACGGCGGGATGGATCCGGCCCAGATGGAAGGTTACCTGACGTATTACTACGAGTATCACTTCCTCTACATCACCGGCATCGATCACGTAGAGAGCAAGAGCATTCAGGGCGCGGCACTGATGAAGTTGGTGTTTCATACGGGCACGGACATGGGGCAGGCGATGGCGGAGACGATGGCCTACGTCACCCGCGCACGCGCCTTCATGCCGCCCGGAACTGTCTCGCCGTTCGTCACGCGGTTCGACGCCGGCGGGGTGGCGGTGGGGCAGTTGATTTTCAGCAGCCCGAATCATACGCAGGCCGAGATGCAGGACTTCGCGCTGAATCGCGTGCGCCCGTTGTTCGCAACCCTGCCGGGTGTTTCCGCGCCGCCGCCGTTTGGCGGGAACCAGCGCACCATCGTGGTGACTCTCGATCCCGACAAACTCCACCAGTACCGAATCTCGCCCGAGGAGGCGATCGCGGCAGTCAATAAGGCCACGCTAGTGATGCCGTCCGGCAACATGTTTACCGGAAAGCTGCAACGGATCGCCCGCACGAATGCAGCTCTGGGCGGAAACCTCGCGGAGTTGCTGGACACCCCGATCCAACCCGGCTCCGGCACGACCGTCTACCTGCGCGACATCGGCACGATCGAAAACGGCTCGGATCTGGTGACCGCGTACGCGCACGTCAACGGTAAGCGAACGGTGTACATTCCGGTCACCAAGCGGGCGGATGCTTCAACTCTGGACGTGATCCGGCGTGTGAAAGCGGCCATGCCGGACTTCAAGAAAGCGGTCCCCGAAGACGTGGACGTGCGGCTGGAATTCGATCAATCGCCGTACGTGACCAACTCCATTCGTGGGCTGGAGATCGAGGGCCTGCTGGGGGCGGCGCTGACCGGCCTGATGGTGCTGATCTTCCTGCGCGACTGGCGCAGCGCCCTCATCGTTATCCTGAATATTCCGTTCGCGCTGCTCGGCGCGGTCATTCTCCTTTGGGCCACCGGGCAGACGATCAACATCATGACGCTCGGGGGGCTAGCGCTGGCTGTAGGCGTGCTCGTGGACGAGGCCACCGTAGAAATCGAGAACATCCACACCCAGATGATGCCAGGCATTTCGCGGGCGCGCGCGGTAGTGGAGGCGTGCAGCCGCACCGCTCTCGCGCGGCTGCTCTCCATGTTCTGCATTCTGGCGGTGTTCGTCCCGTCGTTCTTCATGGTTGGGGTGGGCCGCCAGTTGTTCGTTCCGCTTTCGCTGGCGGTAGCCTTCTCGATGATCGCGTCGTACCTGCTCTCCAGCACGCTGGTGCCGGTGTTCTCGACGTGGATGATGCGCGAGGCGCATCGCGGCGAGGGCGGGTGGCTGCGTTCCCTCTACAGCCGCTACCTCAATGGCGTCCTGCGGATTCGCTGGCCGTTGGTCCTGGTGTATCTCGCGGCCTCGGTGGGGCTGGTGTATCTGATGGCGCCGCGCCTGGGAACCGAACTGTTCCCCGACGCCAATGCGCCGATGCTTCGCATGCGCCTGCGCGCGCCGGCCGGCACCCGAATCGAGGAAACCGAACGGCTGGTGCTGCGCGCGCTCGATATCGTAAACCGCGAGATCGGCCCGGGGAACGTGGTGATCACCAGCGATTTCGTCGGCGTGGTGCCGGCCAGCTATCCAGTCCAATTGATTCACCTTTTCACCAGCGGACCGCACGAAGCCATCCTGCAGTTTGCGCTGAAGCCCGAAACCCCTCGCGGAGAGCCATTGCGCGAGACGATCCGGCAGGCGTTGCGCCGCGAATTGCCGGAGATGACCAGTTCTTTCGAAGCCGGCGACATCGTGTCGCAGGTCATGAGCTTCGGTTCATCGACCCCGGTGGAAGTCGTGGTGCAGGGCGTCAGCCTGGCGGACGATTACGCCTTCGCTCAGAAGGTGAATGCGCAGTTGACCAGCCTTGCTTTCCTGCGCGACCTGCAGGTGAGCCAGGAGAGCGCCCTCCCCACTCTGGACGTGACGGTGGACCGGGAGCGCGCCGGGCAGTATGGGTTGACCATGGCGGATGTCGTCCACTCAGTCGTTCCGGCGACCTCCTCCTCGCGCTTCACCGATCCGAATTATTGGCGCGACCCTAACTCCGGCAATGCTTTCCAGCTTCAGGTGCAGATTCCGCAAAACCGCATGCAGAGCCCCGAACAGGTGGCCGCACTGCCGGTGAAGCGTGACGGCAGCACGCTCCTCTCGGACGTGGCTGGGCTGAAACTCGGGACCATGCCCGGCCTCATCGAGCGTTACAACGGACAGCACGTGGTAAGCCTGACCGCAAATATCCACGGGATCACGCTGGGTGATGCCGTCCCCAGGCTAAATCAGGCCTTGACCGCGGCGGGAACGCCGCCGCGCGGGGTCACGGTGCGGCTGCGGGGAGAGATCCCTCCGCTCGAGCAGACCATCGGCGGCCTGCGGATCGGATTGCTGCTGGCGGTGCTCGCGATCTTCCTCCTGCTCGCCGCGAATTTTCAGTCGCTCCGCCTTTCACTCGCCATCGTGCTGACCATTCCGGCGGTCCTCTGTGGCGTGATCCTGATGCTTCGGCTGACTGGGACCACCTTGAATGTGCAATCCTTCATGGGCGCCATCATGGCAATTGGGATTGCGGTGGCGAACTCCATCCTGCTGGTGACTTTCGCCGAGCGCGACCGGAGGGAAGGCCGGTCCGTTCTGGACGCCGCCCGTGAGGGTGCGACGAGCCGCCTGCGCGCCGTCCTGATGACCGCTTCGGCGATGGTCTGCGGCATGTTGCCCATGGCCATTGGGATCGGCGAAGGCGGCGCGCAGTCCGCCCCGTTGGGCCGCGCCGTCATCGGCGGCCTGCTGATGGCGACGTTCGCCACTTTAACCGTGCTGCCCGCGCTATATGCCGTGCTGCAGGGACGCGCATCGGTGACCTCGCCCTCGTTGAACCCGATGGACCGGGAGAGTCGATACTATGAAGTCGTTCATTAGAGTGGTGCTGCTGGCGGCCGTCGCCGGCGCTCTGCCCGCCCAGTCGCCGGAAACCGTGGCGGTAATCGGACGTCCCGTTTCCCGCACAGTCGAGTTGCCGGGCGAAATCCTTCCTTACCTCAGCGTGCCGGTCCACGCCAAGATCCCAGGATATGTGGAGCGCGTGCTGGTGGACCGCGGAAGTGCGGTGAAACAGGGCGATCTTCTGGTGGAGTTATCCGCCCCCGAGCTTCAGACACAGATCGCCGAAGCGGAATCCAAAGTCCAGGCCGCCGCGGCGGAGCGGATTCAGGCGGAGGCGCAGTTGGCCTCCACTCAAGGCACCTACGACAAACTCAAGAAAGCCGCCGAGACTCCTGGTGTCATTTCCGGAAACGAGTTGAGCGTAGCTGAAAAACAGGTGGAAGCCGCCCAGGCGCTGGTCCGCGCAAGGCGCGAGAGCGAGCGCGCGGCCCAATCGTCAGTGCAGGCGCAAAAGGATCTGCAGGCGTACCTCAAAATCACCGCGCCCTTCGACGGCGTGGTCACCGAACGCTCGGTGCACCCCGGCGCCCTCGTGGGCCGCTCGTCCGATACGCCGCTGCTCGTAATCCAGCAGATCTCCCGTCTCCGGGTGGTGGTGCCGGTGCCGGAAACGGATGCGGCCGGGATCGTGCGCGGCGGCAGCGTGGGCTTCCGAGTGCCCGCCTTTCCCGAACGGATCTTCACCGCGACCATTGCGCGGATCAGCCATACGCTCGACCCGAAGACCCGCACGATGGCGGTGGAACTCGACTTCGTAAATCGCGACGGATCGCTGGCGCCCGGAATGTATCCTTCGGTGAAATGGCCGGTGCACAGCGGACGATCGGCGCTTCTTGTTCCTCGAACCGCGGTCGTTACGACCACCGAGCGCACCTTCGTAATCCGCAATCAGCAAGGCCGGGCGGAATGGGTGGATGTGAAAAAAGGGCTGCCGGACGGCGACCTCATCGAGGTGCTGGGCAACTTAAAGCCCGGCGACCGCGTGTTAAAGCGCGGGTCCGACGAGATCCGCGACGGCAGCAAATTATAGGCTCAGCTCTCCAGTTCTCCCGGCTCCATCTCGTCCACGTAGCACCAAACCCAGGACTCGCCGGGCTCGATTGAACGGACCAGCGGATGAGTGGTCGCGTGAAAATGCTTCGTGGCGTGCTTGTTTTTCGATGAATCGCAGCAGCCCACATGCCCGCACGTCAGGCACAGTCTCAAGTGCACCCAGGAATCGCCCATCTTGAGGCACTCCTCGCAACCCTTCTTGTTGGTGTGCCGCACATGGATTTGATCGAGATGCTTGCAGGTAGCCGCCATGCTCCGATTCTACGTCATCGGCCGATTTCGGCGAGCCGCTGGCGGACGGCAGTCGATCCCGGATTGAACTCCAGGTACCGGTTCAGGACGGCGCGGGCTCGATCCGCCGGATAGATTTGGGCCAGGTTTAGCACTGCGCCTTCAATCGCCGGATTCACTTCCAGAGCCGTCTCCCAAAGCCGCGCCGCCCCCTGATATTTTCCTCCGCTGGCATAAAGGGCGCCCAGGTTGACCAGAGCCGCGGGGCGGCGCGGATCGGCTCGCAGCACCGCCTCATACAGCGCGGTTGCGCGCTTGGGGTCCGTTTCTAGCGCTGCCAACCGCAGCAGCACCTCCGCATCCGCGGGTTGCACGCGCGCAAGGTAATCCCGCGCCCGGCGGTCACCCAGTTCGGCATAAGCCAGCCCCAACGAGCGATCGTCGGCGGTCCCCACGATCGCCGCCAGATCGCGCGGCTTGGCCGCGGGCGGAGGGCGAACTGGATCGCGCGGAATTCCGTGGTCGGTGGTCACCGCGTGTGCCGCGTCCGCCGATGGCGATTTCGGCATGTGACAGGTCGCGCACCGCTCTTCTGAATGATGAGCATTCTCGTGGCAGCTAATGCACGCTGCCTGGCTCCGGTCCGCATTCGTGTGAGGTTCGTGGCACGTGCCGCACCAGAGCTTGTCGCCCGACGCCCGTTTGCAGGCGCTCTGCGCGAGCCGTTCGACATGACTCGTCACCTTCAGGCTGTCTCCCGCATCCCAGCCGAAATACGTGACGAAGTCGGCCAGCCGATCGCCCGCGCGATACTCGGCGAAACGCCGCCCCGGCCGCTCAATGCGCGCGAGGCCCGTCAGGTGGCACTGTGTGCAGATCGAATCGCGCCGCTCCGCCTCCAGGCGGGCGGGATTCACCATCCGGGCGCCAACGGGATCCCGCACGTGCTCGCTGCCGGGTCCGTGGCATCGTTCGCAGCTCACACCATCGTCCAGGAACGGCGGATCGCCGTATCGGTTTTGCGTACCCAGCACCGGGCGTACGCGGCTTGCATGGCATAAGAGACAGGTTGCATCGACCGCACGGCTTTCCAGCACAGTGGGATCCGAAGCTTGGAATTCACGTGACTTGAAGTCGCGGC